>Ga0265295_1001624_pt1 | contig 38846 bp, 35 predicted proteins | sample Munlansysbiofilm_FD_192503 | JGI IMG/M metagenome (GOLD analysis project Ga0265295, IMG submission 192503) | Leachate microbial communities from a municipal landfill in Southern Ontario, Canada - Methane capture system biofilm | ecosystem: Engineered > Solid waste > Landfill > Unclassified ... | reverse complement strand
TCCGGATATCTGCCGCACCTGCAGGATACGCCTGTTCGAGGCGTGTCAGATGGGCATCCTGCCGGACGGGTTGCGCCGGCAGCGCATCCTGCTCGCCACTGACGGCAGCGCCTTCAGTCAAGCCCCTGAGAATGTCGCCATTGCCTTGGCCAGGGATTTCGGTGTCAAGCTGGATGTGATGACCAGCGTCGAATCGCCGCTGGCGGATGAGATCGCCACGGCGCGCCTGGCCCTGGCTGAAAAAAAGGCGGAGGCTGCCGGGGTGGAATGCGAGACCTGGGTCAACTACGGCAGGGACCCGGTTGAGCAGGTGGTGGCCGCGGCCCACAAGGCCCACGCCAACATTCTCATCATCGGCCGTCGCCCCTTGCGCGGCGACATGAAGGAACGGCTGATCGGCGACATTGCCGAGCAGATCCTGATCGGCTCCCCCTGCCATGTGCTGGTGGCGAACTGGCATGTGCAGCCCTGGCAGCAGCGGATCCTCGTGGCCATCGATGACAGCCGGATCAGCCGGACCGTTATCGAGGTCGCCATCCGCATCACCAAGGTCTCCAAACTGCCGGTGACCGTGCTCGCCGGCGTGGACGCCGAAGCTCAACGGGAGCAGGGCGAGCACAGGCTGGCCCGTGCGCTCGAGCTGTTCAGGGCGGAGGGGATTGCAGGCGTCCCCCTGGTGGTGGTCGGCAAGACGCCTGACCGGGCCATCATCGACGCGGCCGGGGAGATCGGCGCCGACCTGGTCATCATCGGCAATGACCAGCGCAAGGGCTTGGCGCGCAAGATCGCCGGGCAGACCACGGACCGCGTGGTCCTGGGGTTGTCCTGCGCCGTTCTCGTGGTCAAGCGCGCTCCTGAGCCGAGCACCCTGGTGGCTGCGGTGCGCCAGCAGGCCTGACGCCGCCGCCTGACGCCGCCCGGCGCGAACAGTTCCCGGTCCCCGTGGCAGTGGCGTCCCCGCTGTGCGCGCATCCGGATGCGCCACAAAAAGAGGGCGCAGCCGGCGGTCTCCCCGCCCGGCTGCGCCCTCGCTCTTCTGCCCCGGCCCGGTCCCGGTTCGGGGCTAGTGTTCCTCCACCCGCCGGCGGATGAAGGCCGCCATCTCGTCCACGGGCAGGGGCCGGCTCAGGTAAAATCCTTGTGCCTCGTCGCAGTGGCGCGACTTGAGGAAGCTCAGCTGGTCCTCGTTCTCCACCCCCTCGGCAGTGACGCTCAGGTTCATGTTCTCCGCCAGGCTGATGACCGCCGAGGCGATGGCCCGGTCGTTCATGTCCGTGTTCAGCGCGAAGACAAAGGCCCGGTCGATTTTCAGCCGGTCGATGGGGAAGTTCTTCAGGTAGGCGAGCGACGAGTAGCCGGTGCCGAAGTCGTCGATGGCCAGCTGTACGCCGAGCGCCTTCAGTTCCTGCAGGGTGCTGGTGGCCATGTCGCCATCCTTCATGAGTACGCTCTCGGTGATCTCGATCTCCAGCGCCGTCGGCTCCAGCCCGGTTTCCGCGAGAATCCGCGCCACCAGCGCCGGGAAGCCGACTGGGCGAACTGCTGCACCGACACGTTCACCGCCACCCGCGGCACGGGCACGCCCTGGTCCCGCCAGGTCCGGGCCTGGGCGCAGGCCGTGCGCAGCACCCATTCGCCGATGGGCACGATCAGGTTGGTCTCCTCGGCCACGGGGATGAACTCGGCCGGCGACACCGACCCCAATTCGCTGTTGGTCCAGCGCAGCAGGGCCTCGGCCCCGGCGATGGCGCCGCTGGTCACCTCCACCTGGGGCTGGTAGTGGAGGGTGAACTCGTTCCGGGCCAGGGCCAGCCGCAGCTGCTTTTCGATGTTCAGGCGCTTCATGGCCGAATCGTTCATCGAATCGGTGAAGAAGCGGAAGGTGGCGCCGCTCTCCCGCTTGGCGAAGTACATGGCCATGTCCGCGTTTTTCAGGAGGGTTTCCGCGTCCTGGCCGTCCTTGGGGAACACCGCGATGCCGATGGAGGCATTGATGTTGATGTCGTGGCCGGCCAGCTGCATGGGCTCGGCGAGGATATCGAGGATGCGCCGGGCGACCAGGCCGGCGTCCTCGCACTTGCCGAGTTCCGGCAGGAGGATGGTGAACTCGTCGCCGCCGAACCGGGCCAGGCTTTCGGCAGGGCGCGACGGATGGCCGATGGCGATGCTGTCCGCGGCGCGCAGCCCGGTCACCAGCCGCTTGGCCACCTCGATGAGCAACAGGTCGCCGAACGAGTGGCCAAGCGTGTCGTTGATGCGCTTGAAGTTGTCCAGGTCCATGAACATCAGCGCCGCCGGGTGCTGGTGGCGGCGGGCCGCGGCCAGGCTCTGGGCGAGCCGCTCCTTGAAGAACACCCGGTTGGGCAGGCTGGTGACGTCGTCGTAGTAGGCCAGCTGGCGGATGCGCTCCTCGGCCTGCCGCCGCCGGCCGAGCGCCCCGGCCAGCTGGCGGATCTCGTGCGGGTGGAAGGGCTTCTGCAGGTAGAACATGCTGCCCGTGGGCGGCACCTTGCGGGAGATCTCCTCCGGGTCGATGTCCGAGTAGGCGGTGACCACGACGATGTCCACCCGCTGATCGAGTTCGCGGATGCGCATCGCGGCCCACAACCCGTCCGGGCCGGGCGGCATGCGCATGTCGAGGAAGACCACGCTGAACAACCGGTCCTCGACGACGCTGTCCTTGACCGCGGCCACCGCTTCCTCGGCGCCGCTGCAGAAATGGAGTTCAAACCGTTCGCTCGCGGCCTCGACCGCGGCCTTGGCCGTGCCGAACAGGCGGGCGCGCATCTCGTCCAGGCCGCCGCCCGCACCCTGCGGTTCCGCACTCCTGGGGGTGAGGATGTCGCGGTAGCTGTCGCGGATGGCAGCCTCGTCGTCGGCCACCAGGATGCGGATGGGCGCCATGGCGGTGGTGTCGGTGGTCGGGGTCATGCCTCGGTCTCCGGGGTGGATGCGTTGTGGTCGGCGAGCGGCAGCAGCAGGTGCACACAGGCGCCCCGGCCGGGGCCGTCGCTGGTGGCGTAGATGCGGCCGCCCATGGCGGTCATGGTGTTGGCGCACCAGTGCAGGCCGATGCCCGAACCGCGCGCCTTGGAGGTGAAGCCGCGCTCGAACAGGCGCGTCAGCGCCTCCGGGGTGATGCCCTGGCCGTTGTCGGCGAAGCAGACATGCGCCAGGTTGGGATGTTCCGGGTCGGCCGGACCGGCGAAGATGCGCACCAGTCCGGGCCGGTCGTCCTGGCCGCCGGCGGCCATGGCCTCGGCCGCGTCGATGAGCAGGTTGGTGATCACCTGCTGCAGGGCGACGCGCGTGGCCGCCACCCGGTCGATGGCGGCTACATTCTCGTCGATCTCGATGCGCATCCGGCTGAGCATCTCCCCGGGCAGGAGTTCAGCGCTCTCGGTGATCAGCCGGTGCAGGACCAGGGGTTCGATGGTTCGCTGGGCGGTGGCGAAGCGGCGCTGGTCGGCGAGGATCATCTGGGCGTGGTCCACCTGGGTGCGGATGGTCTCCAGTTCGTCCGCGGTCCGTTCCACCAGCCCTGCCAGTTCGGCCGCAGCCAGCTCGGTAAAACGGAAGTCAAGGTGGCCCGGGAAAGGGATGGGAAAGATTTGGTAAAGACGAAGGCGGGGGACGCGGCTCACCCGAGCCAGGCCCGGTACAGGCGGGAGAGTTCGACCACCAGGACCACGGCCCAGAGGAGGATGCTGATGCCGGCCGCGGCTGCGGCAATATCCTTGATAACCTTGATTTTTTGGTTTTCGGCGGTCTCAATGAAGTCGCACAGGGCCTCGATGGCGCTGTTGAACAGTTCGGCCACCAGCACCATGGCGGTGGCCGCGGTGATCATGAGGAAGTCGAGCCACTGGCGGAGCCAGAAACTGGCGGCGAGCACGAGCAGGGAAAGGACGAGTTTGTAGGTGACGCTGAAATCGTAGCGCACTGCGTAGCGCAGGCCGGACAGGCAGACGCGGATCTTGCGCAGCGGGTGATAGCCCTTTTCGCCGGTGCCGAGGAATTTGTTGTGCATGATCGGGGCAGGGACTCAGGGGGTGGAGTGCGACCGGCGGCCGTGGGTGACCACGACCCCGAGGGCGACGAGAATGCCGATCAGCCCGCCGGCGAGCACGTCCGAGAGGTAGTGGACCTGGAGATGGACCCGCGACCAGCCGACGAGCACGACGGTGCAGAGGGCGACGGTTATGGTTGCCGCGGCCGGTCCTGTTGGCGTGCGGCGGCGGGCGATGAGTGCCGCGGCCAGGAAAAAGGCCGCGGCCTGGGCGGTGTGCGCGCTCGGGAAGGACCAGTCCGCAGGCATGGGCACAAGCAGCTGGTCGATCTGGGGCCGAGGCCGGCGGACGAGCAGCTTGAGCGCGTGCACGAGCACGGCCGTCAGCCCGAGGCTGGCCACGGGCAGAAGCGATTCGTACCGGCGACCGGCGGCCACCGGCAGGGCGGCCACGGCCAGGGCCGCGGGCAGGAGCACACGAAGCGAACCCAGCCAGGTGACGGCCAGGAAAAAGGAATCGACGAGGGTGGGCGGTTCCATGGGGCGGCAGTTGTGCGGATGCGGGGGCGGAGCTGCGGCGCGATACGCGAGCCCGGGCACTGTGCCATCCATGGCCCTCCGCGGCAAGGGAAAAGACGTGGGTGGCGGCTTGCCGCCTTCCGGTGGCCGGGACGATCCGCGTCACCCCGCCGATCGGGAGGGATCCGCCATTCCCCCGGGGCGGGTTGGCCCCGGGGGGAAGCGGAGGGTGATCAGAAGGTGTAGGCGAGGCTCACCCCGCCGTAGACGGTGGTGTCCACCGCCTCGTCCGGCAGGACGTCGTCGTCCAGCCGGTCGGACAGGCTGAGGCTGGCGCCCACGGTCCAGGTCTCGGTAAGGGCGTGGGTGATCCCCGCGGTGAGGGTGTAGTTGAAAAAACCGCCGTCCGTGCCGCCGGCGTAGAAGGCGGCAAAGTCCTCGCCGGCGAGGCCGACCGAGCCGCCGAGCGCGAACGTGGTCGTTTCGCTCACACTGTATTCGTAGCCGAGCCCCAGGGTCAGGTAGTAGTCCTCCACCTGGTCGACGTCGTAGAAGAACTGGGTGGCCGCGGTCAGGCCCGGGGCGAATCCCCAGCTCAGGCCGGCGAACAGCTCGGTGGTGGACGCGGCCCCGCCCGGGAACAGGTACTCGATCACGCCCAGGCTGGCATCCACCGGGCCCAGGGTTTTGGTGTAGGAGGCGGTCAGGTCGACCTCGGAGAACTCGCCGTCATCCACCGCGCCGTTGTACTCGTCCAGGTCCAGGTTGCCCCAGACGTTGAAGGCGAAACCGCCCTGGATCACGTCCATGCTCGGCTGCAGCACCAGGCCGTCGTTGAAGGTCAGGCCGCGCCAGACATAGGCCGAGTTGGCGGCCAGGGCGGCGGTGGCGGTGGCGGCGGCCGCCTGACCGGCGGTGCCCAGGGGAACAAGGGTCGCCAGGGCGACCAGGGAAGTGAACCGTTTCATGCACGCTCTCCAGTGGAAGGGGACTGTGGTTGACGCCAACCGCCCGCTTCCAGGGACCCGGAAGGGGGGAGCGGGGGATGCGCCCTTGTGCGAAACGGTTTTGCGGGAATCGTGCCAGTGTTTAGAAAAAAAAGAAAAGAAGAATATGCTTCAATGGTTAAGGGTGAAGGCAGGAAAGGTTTGGCTGGCCGACCTTTATTTTAGTACATTTTTGCACAAATTATGAATTTCCTCTGAACAATAATGTGCAAAAAATAAACAGAATGGTTGTCGGCACAAGACCCTTCGGGCGGGATGATACCGGGCGGCTGGGGGCTATTTCTTCAGTTCGATGGTCACCTCCACGTCCGGCCAGCGCCGGGCAACGGGCTGGATGGACGGGCGGGCGATGATCTTGGTGAACAGTTTGCTGTCGGTGGCGATGGATTCCAGGTAGATGGGCGTGGTCAGCACCTCGGTGGTCTGCTTTTCGTCCCGGCCGGCGGGCATGGTGACGAGCACCGTGTCCGGGCTGACGGTGATCTTGCCGATCTTCAGGTTACCAGGCAGTTTGCCGATGATCTGCGGTTTGATGGCCAGGTTCTTCTCCGCGATCTCGGCCAGGGTCAGCTTGAGTTGTTGGGGCGAACTGTCCAGCAGGGTGACGCCCTTGGGCAGGTTGAGGTTCTCGCTGGTGATGATGATCGTCTGCGTGCCTTTGGTCATGCGCGACAGGTCGATCTTGACGCTGGGCGGGTTGGCGGCGAGGGTGTCCATGTCCGACTTGGGCCCGGTGAGGTGCAGCTTGACCTCGTCCTCCTTGTTGCCGACCAGGGCGAGGTCCTCGGCGGGCGAGGTGTAGTCGATGGTCACCGGCAGCACCCGCTCGACGATCTCGCGCTGGGCGACGATCAGGGTGGACCAGAAGATGGTGGCGATCACCAGGCTGATGAGCACCTGAAAGACGGTACGCTTGCGGATCCGGGGGGCGTTTTCCAGGCCGAGGAAACCCATCTCCCGCTGGTGGTCGAGGATGGCTTCGGTGATAGCGCCGGCATCGGGCATGGGGTGCATCTCGCCGTTGACAAAGGCGGACACCCGGCCGCGCTCCTCCGAAACCACCAGGGCAAGCGCATCGGTCTGCTCGGCCAGGCCCATGGCTGCATGGTGGCGGGTGCCGTACTCCTCGGACAGCCGGGTGGACTGGCTCATGGGCAGGCGGACGCCGAACTGGGTGAGCCGGTTGCCCTCGAGCAGGACCGCGCCGTCGTGGCCCGGCGAATTGGGGTCGAAGATGCTCAGGATGAGCGGCATGCTCGGCAGGGCGTTGAGCTGGTAGCCGCCGGAGAGCTTGTCCCTGATCGGCTCCCGGCCGGGCAGGACGATGATCGCACCGCAGCGTTCCTCGGCCAGCTTGCAGAGGCTTTCGGCGATCAGGCCGGGCAGTTGGGTGTCCTGGTCGCGCAGCCGTCCGGGACTCACTGACACCGCCTTTTCCAGTACCTTGCGCAGCTCCGGCTGGAAGATGACGATCAGGCCGAGTACGGCCACGTGGCTGACGTTCTGGTAGATCCACTCGATGCCCTGCAGGTTCAGGGCGCTGGCCAGGACGAACACCAGGAAGGCGAGGACGATGCCGGCCATGATCTTCCAGGTGCCGAGCCGGAGCAGGGTGCGGTGGAGAAAGAACAGTCCGGCGCTGATCAGCAGGATGTCGAGAATGGCCCGCCAGGAGAAGAAGTCGTAGGCGAGAGCGACGGAATGGCCCATGGGTCGGTTCCAGCAAGAGGTTGTCGCGGCGCGGGCGCGCCGGTCGGGTGCGGTGCAGGGTGGTCCCGGTGTCTGCAGGCGGGTGCGTTTGCAAGAGTAAGGCCGATTATAGCAAAAACCAACCGGAGTTCGAGGAGAAAATTTGGGCGGCCACGGAGGGGTCTGTCCGCCGCAACCGGGCGATTGCCGGCGCCGGCCGGGGCTGGCGGGCGGGTGGCGTGGCCGGCCGTTTCCCTGCCGCCGCCGTCAAAAGAGCTTGATTTTTCAGCGGAGGGAGATATTATTGCATGTTTTTTGAAAACTGAATTCCTACCAAGGAGAATCCATCATGTCCCGTCAATGTGAAATTTGTGGCAAGGGTCCTGTCACGGGCAACAATGTCAGCCACGCCAACAACAAGACCCGTCGTCGCTGGCTGCCCAACCTGCAGCGTGTGCGCATGGTCACCGCCAACGGCGGCACGGTGCATGTCAATGCCTGTACCCGCTGCATCCGTTCCGGCGCCGTGGTCAAGCCCGCCTGAGACCGATCCCGCTGTACAGTGATCAGGCGGGACGCCCCGGGCGCCCCGGGCGCCCCGCCTTTTTTCACCTGCTGCCCGCTGTTTTCGCCCCGCCCCCCCGTCCGCGCAACGGAGTTGCTGTCATGAGTGAAGAGGAAATCCGTTTCCTGCCCTATGAAGAAGCCCTTCGCCTGGTGGCCGCCATCCAGGAGGAGGAGGATGTCGATGACCCCGATCACCGTGTGTTCATGGTGTACAATCATCAGGACCGGGAAATCTGCTGGTTCGACTACGAGGAAACCCTGCGTGATGCCGGCGTCAGCAAGAACGACGAGGCTTCCAAGGCGGCCGTGACCGAATACGTCATGCGTCACATCCCCGACTGGGCCCGCGACCTCTGAGCGCGCCCCGGGAGCAGCCCCTCACACCACCCCCCCCGGCATGTCCGGCACCGTCTCGTTGCCGAGCACATAGCCGCCATCCAGCCTGATCACCGTCCCGGTCAGGTAGTCCGCCTCCGCCAGCAGAAAAAACACCATCCGCGCCACCTCATCCGGGGTGCCGGTGCGCCCGAGCAGGGTGTGACTGACCAGGGCCTGCCGCTGCGCCTCGTCGAGCAGATCCCAGCCGCGCGTGCCTGGCCCGTGGCGGCTGTCGATCAGGCCGAGCATCAACTCGTTCACCCGCACCGTGGGCGCACCCAGCCGCGCCCAGGTCTCGGTGAGCGAAGCCACGCCCCGGTTGGCGGCGGCGTAGCCGTCGTTGAACAGGAGCCCGGCCGGCCCGCTGCGGCCGATGATCCCGGCGATGGAACTGAGGGTGACCACCGCCGCGGCGGCGCTGCGTTTGAGCAGGGGCAGGGCCCGGTCGAACACCAGCCACTTGGCGTGCAGGGTGGTGTCCATCTCCAGCTGCCACTGCTCCCGGTTCACCTCCCGCCGGTAGCTGCCGTGCACCACCGGCATGCCGCCGCGCTCGATGTTGTTGACGAGGAAATCGAGGCGGCCGAACCTCTGCTCGACCCGCGCCATCAGATCGGTTACCTGGTGCGGGTCGCGCAGGTCGACCTGCACGCACAGGTGGTCCTGGTCGCCGAATTCCCGCTCCATGGCCGCGGCCGACTCCGGCCAGTCATGCCAGGGCAGGACCAGCCGCGCCCCGCGGCCGGCGAGCAGCCTGGCCACGGCCAGGCCCACGGGCCGCGACGCCCCGAGCACCAGGCCCTTTGCCCCCTGTACATTCATCTTGTTTCTCCCCGGTGGCTGTTTATAGTTGCCCCATACGCCGCCCTGCTTACACCAATCCCACAGGATCGACAATGCGCCCTGTCCGTTTACTTGCCACTGTTCTTGCCCTCGCCCTCGCCGGCCTGCTGCTCACCCTCGCCCCGCCTGGTGCGCAGGCGACCGCACCCGCGCCCGCGGCCGAAGCTCCGCCCGCGGCCACGTCCCCGCCCGTCGTCGCCTGGCCGCATGAGGCCAGCGACCTCGCCCCTGACCCGAGCCTGCGTTTCGGCCGGCTGGACAACGGCCTGCGCTACGTGCTCCTGGTCAACCGCGAGCCGCGCGACCGGGTGGCCCTGTATCTGAACGTGCAGGCCGGTTCCCTGCACGAGACGGACGACCAGCGGGGCGTGGCTCACTTTCTCGAGCACATGCTGTTCAACGGCACCACCCACTACCCGCCCGGCACCCTGGTGGAGTACTTCCAGTCCATCGGCATGGGCTTTGGTGCAGACACCAACGCGCACACCGGGTTTGACGAGACTGTCTACAACCTGCTCCTGCCGTCCGGCAAAAAGCAGGTACTGGCCGAGGGGTTCAAGGTGTTGGCCGATTACGCCCGCGGCGGGCTGCTGCTCGAGGAGGAGGTGGAGCGCGAGCGCGGCATCATTCTCGCCGAGAAGCGCAGCCGCGATTCGGCCGAGTCACGGGTGGGCAAGGAGCAGCTGCGCTTCGATTTCGCCGGCACCCTGGTGGCCGAGCGCGACCCCATCGGCACCGAGGAGGTGCTCACCGCCACGGACAGCCGCCTGCTGCGCAGCTATTACGACCGCTGGTATCGTCCGGACAACATGATCGTGGTGGTGGTCGGCGACATGGTCCTGGCAGAGGCCGAGCAGCTCCTGCGCCAGCGCTTCGCCCCGCTCGTTGCCGCTGGTCCGGCCGCGAGCCCTCCGGACCTCGGCCGGGTCGGCGAGGAGGGCGTCCAGGTACTGTTTCAGCCCGAACCGGAACTGGGCTACACCGGCCTGACCCTGAACACGGTGGGCAACATCGCCCCGCGACCCGATTCCCGCGCCTGGCAGGCGGAACAGCTGCGCCACTACCTGGGCACGGCCCTGCTCAACAACCGCCTGCAGCAGCTGGAACGGCGGCCGGGCAGTCCGCTCACCTCCAGCCGGGTGTCCGGCGGCCTCTTTCTCCGGCAGTTCGGCTATGCCGGCCTCACCGCCCGGGTCGAGCCGGGCACATGGCGACAGGGGCTGGAAATGCTGCAGACCGCGATTGCCCAGGCCCTGCGGGACGGGTTCACCGCGGCGGAACTGGACCGGGTCAAGGGGGAACTGCGCGCCTCGCTGGACAAGGCCGTGCAGACCGCGGCCTCGCGCGACAGCGGCCGCATCGCCCGCGACCTGATCCGCAAGCTGAACAGCCATGAAGTGCCGCTCTCACCCGCCCAGGAGATGGCCTTGTACGGCCCGCTGCTCGAGGGAATCACCCTGGCTGAGGCCAACGACGGGCTGCGCAGCCTGTGGCGCGCGCCGCGTCGGCACGTGCAGGTGGTGGGCGTGGTCCCGCCCGACCTGGCCGGCACGGGGGCCGAGGATCAGATCCGCGGGGTCTATGCCGCGCACGCGGCCCGGCCGGTGCCCGCCTGGGTGGCGGAAAAACAGGTGGACTTCCCCTACCTGCCGGTGCCGGCCGCTGCAATCGTCGCCGAAACCGGCCTTCCGGACATCGACGCCCAGAGTGTCGAGTTCCGGGGCGGGGTGCGGCTCACCACCAAGGCCACCGATTTCGATGCCAACCAGGTGCAGGTGGCCATCCATTTCGGCCAGGGGCGCCGGGCGGAACCCGCGGAGGGACTGGCCCTGGTCGCCGAGGCGGTGGTGCGGGAAAGCGGCGTGGGCCGGCTCAGCCGCGAACAGCTGGAGGCGGCCCTGGCCGGTTCGAACGTCAAGCTCGAGTTCCGCGCCGGTGCGGAGAGCTTTGTCCTTACCGGCTCGGCCCTGGCCGGGGAACTGGAGCTGCTCCTGCAGCTGGCCTATGCCCGTCTGCACGACCCGGCCTTTCGCGACGAGGCCCTGGTCCGCAGCCGCGAGCAGTTGCGGCAGATGTACGAGCAGATGGCCAGTTCGGTGGAAGGAATGCAGCAGCTGCGGGGGGAACGGTTTCTTGGCGGTGGCGGCCGCGAGTACGGCCTGCCCCCCTGGGAGGCGGTGGAGCGGGTGACGCTCGCCCGGGTGGAGGAGTGGCTGCGGCCCGCGTTCGCCACCGCGCCGCTGGAGATCACCATCGTCGGTGACATCGACCCGCAGGAGGCGGCGCGCCTGGTCGGCCGGCACTTCGGCGCAGAGCAGCGCGTTCCCGGGGACGAACCAGCGGTGGCGCCGCTCGTTTTCCCGGCGGGTGCGCACCAGCAGTTCACCGTGGCCAGCGCCATCGACAAGGCCCAGCTCACCGTGGCCTGGCGGATCGGGGACTACTGGGACATCCACCGCACCCGGCGGTTCAACGTGCTTGCCAGCGTGCTCGGCGACCGGCTGCGCGTGCGCGTGCGCGAGGAGTTGGGGGCCGCCTACTCACCCCGGGTGTTCAGCCAGCCCAGCCGCATCCGGCCGGACTTCGGCCTGCTCCAGGCCAGCCTGACCGTTGCCCCGGACCAAGCGGAACAGCTGGCGAGGATCATCGCCCGGACCGCGGCCGAACTGGGGCAGAAGGGGGTGCAGGCCGAGGAGCTGCAGCGTGCGCTCGAGCCGACCCTGACCGCGATCCGCGACGCCCGCCGCACCAACCGCTACTGGCTGGACGGGGTACTCGGCCTGTCCGGCCGCCATCCCGAACAGCTGCGCTGGCCCCTGACCATCACCGATGATTTCGCCGCCATCACCGCGGCGGAGCTGACCGCGCTCGCCGCCGCCCACCTGGGCGCGGAGCAGGCGGCGGTGGTCATCGTCCGGCCGGACAAGGCCCGATAGCCCGCGGCCTCGCGCCCATCTTCACCCGGCCAGCCACACGGCCAGGTTCTCGGCCTGCTTGACCGCCTTGTCGGAGACGCCCTTGAACTGACCGGTGCCGCCGCCCCGGGGCCGCCGGCCAAGGACAATGGTGCCGCAGTTGTGGGCCCTGGCCTGGCGCAGCAGGTCGCCGCTCACATCCAGGTGCATCTGCACCGGCAGCTGGGTGATGCGCCGGCGGCCGACGCCGTTGTCCATGAGCACCTGGGCGTGGGCGTAGAACAGGAAGTTGTCGATGTCCAGGTGGCGGTCGCACCACGCCCGACCCCACTGGGCGTGGAACTCCTCGGCCCGGGCCGGCGCCTGCTTGCCGAATACGCTGTCCGAGTGGTACAGGCAGATTTCCGCGTCCGGGTGGTTCTTGAGGACAAAGCCCAGGTGGTCGGCGGCCTTGAGCGAGGCGGGCTGGCAGTGCACGGCGAGCAGGAAGCGGTGCGAGCTGACCTTGCCGTCGACGATCCACAGCGGCACCCGCTGGCATTTCTCCACCAGCTCGCCCGAGGTGCTGCCGAACAGCATGCTGCCCACGCCCCCCAGGCCGCGCCGGCCGATCACCAGGCTGTCGTAGCTGCCGCGCTCTGCCTCGTCGCGGATGGTGGCGGCGATGCCGCCGGTGGCCACGCGGACGCGTGTTTGGATGCGCACCGCCGGAATGCCGGCGCGCTGCAGCCGCTCGCCCGCCTCGCGCAGGTGGCGGTGCGCCTGCTGCGTGCGCCGGTCGGATCCGGCCGTGGGGCTGCGGTGCGGGTCCACATCGAACATCCACTCCTTGCCGGCGCCGCCGGAGGGGGCCACGGCCAGCAGGTGCAGGTGCAGGCTGCTGTCGGCGGCAAAGAGCCGTGCCAGGTAATCGAGGCTGTTGGCGCTGTACACGCTGCCGTCGATGGCCACGAGTATGGTCTTCTCCATCTGCTTCCCTCCCTTGTGCTGTTCTCGCCTGGTGTTCCCTTTCCGGCCGGCTTGCCCGGCGCTGCCCCTGATGCTACAGTAGCAAGAAATCACCCTTCGGCAGGGGCGGACCGTTTGCTGCCGCCCGAAATCCCCACCCCGTGGAGCGCGCCGTGCACCGTGTGGTCAACACCGAAAAAATCCCTATCCTCCTCTGGCTGGACCAGCTGGACGAGGAGGCCATGGACCAGGCCCGTCACCTGGCCAACCTGGACTGCGCCTTCCACCACATCGCCATCATGGCCGATGCCCACGTGGGGTACGGCATGCCCATCGGCGGGGTGCTGGCCACGGTGGGGGCGGTCATCCCCAACGGCGTGGGCGTGGACATCGGCTGCGGCATGCAGGCGGTGCGCACCGGCCTCGACGAAGTGGGGCTGGAGCAGCTGCGCGCCATCCTCGGCGACCTGCGCCGCACGGTGCCGGTGGGGTTCAAACATCATGCCCGGCCGCAGCCGCAACCATTGATGCCCGACCCGGGCGCGGCCGGGCAGGAGCACGAGCTGCCGGTGATCCGCGCGGAGTTCGCCAGCGCCCGCCACCAGCTCGGCACCCTGGGCGGGGGCAACCACTTCATCGAGATCCAGCAGGGCAGCGACAACCATATCTGGCTGATGGTGCACAGCGGCAGCCGCAACCTCGGCTACAAGGTGGCCGGGGTGTACAACCGGATCGCCGTGCAACTGGCCAGTAAGGCGGGCAAGGGGGCGATTCCCAAGCAGTGGCAGCTGGCCGCGCTGTCGCTCGACTCGGCCGAGGGGCAGCGCTACCTGCGGGAGATGACCTACTGCGTCGCCTTTGCCCGGGCCAACCGCGGCCGCATGATGGCGGTGCTCAGCGAAATCGTCGCCGGGGTGACCGGCTGCGACCAGTTCGACCCGGCCATGGACGTGGCCCACAACTACGCCGCCCGGGAGCACCATTTCGGCCGCGAGGTGTGGGTGCACCGCAAGGGCGCAACCCGCGCCTTTGCCGGCGAGTCCGGCATCATCCCCGGCTCCCAGGGCAGCCGCAGCTACATCGTCCGCGGCCTGGGCAACGAACAGTCGTTCAAGTCCTGCTCGCACGGCGCCGGCCGGGTGCTCGGCCGCAAGGAGGCGCAGCGGGTGCTCGACCTGGAGACCGAGGTGCGCCGGCTCGACGCCCGCCACATCCTCCACGCCCTGCGCGGCCGCCGCGACCTGGAGGAGGCGCCGGGCGCCTACAAGGATATCGCCACGGTGATCGCCAACCAGCGCGACCTGGTCGAGGTGGTGGTCGAACTGCAGCCGCTGGCCGTGCTCAAAGGCTGAGCCGTTCGCGCTCAGCGGAACAGTTCGCCCGGAGGCGGCAGCAGGCTGTGGGCGTACAGGGCCCGCGGGTCGGCGCCGCCGAGCAGCAACTCCACCGGGCCGGCCAGGGGCCGGCCCAGCGCGGCCAGCGGACCCGGGCCGAAGAGCCGGGCAACCAGCACCTCCACCGGCTTGTCCACCCGCTGCAGCCGCTCGCGCAGGGAGCCCGGGCCCAGGTCGAGGTAGTAGCCGTTCTCCACCGGCACCTTGGCCAGCCGGCCTGCCTCGGCAATGGCCTCCGCCAGGCTGCCGAGCCGGTCCACCAAACCGAGCCGGAGCGCGGTGGCCCCGTCCCAGACCCGTCCTTCGGCGATCTTCGCCACCGCGGCGACGTCCATCTCCCGCCCCCGGGCGACCACCTCGAGAAACTGCCGGTAGCCCTGCTCCACGTCCATCTGGAACATGGCCTGCTCCTCAGTCGACATGGCGCTGGCCAGGTTGCCGAAGTGGGACACCGCGGTGGTGCCGACGCCGTCGCCGTGCACGCCGAGGCGCGCCAGGGTCCGCTCCAGGGTGGGCACCGCACCGAAGATGCCGATGGAGCCGGTGAGGGTCATTGGCGAGGCCACGATCAGGTCGGCATCCGCGCTCAGCCAGTAGCCGCCCGAGGCGGCCATGGCCCCCATGGACACGACCACCGGTTTGCCCGCCTTGCTGGTGAGCGCCAGTTCCCGGCGGATCAGCTCGCTGGCGATCGCGCTGCCGCCGCCGGTGGTGATGCGCAGGACCACGGCCTTGACCCGCTTGTCCTCGCGCGCCTTGCGGATCTGGCGGATCAGGTCGTCCGAACCGATCTGGCCGACCGTGCCGGCGCCGTAGAGGATGTTGCCCTCGGCAACGATGATGCCGATAAGCTGGTCCTTGCCCTGCGCACGGGTGTGGGGCGGGGTGAAGGTCTCCAGGTAATCGGCAAAGCCCACGTGGCTGGGGCCGCCTGTTTTGTCCGGCTCGCCGAGCAGCGCCTTGAGTTCGCTCTCCATTTCCTGATGGGATTTCAGGCCGTCCACTAGGCCGGTGGTCAGGGCCAGGGCGCTGCGGTCGCCGTTCACCGAGGCCAGGTTGGCCACCTGCGTGTTGATGTTTTCCCCCAGGTTATCCACTGTCAGCTTGCGGTGCCGGGCGATGTCGGCCACGCAGGCGGTCCACAGGTTGCCGAGCCACAGGCTGTTGGCCTCTCGGTCCTCGGCGGACATGTCGTTGCGGATGAGCGGTTCCAGGGCCGACTTGTAGGTGCCGACGCGGAACACGTGCAGGTTCACCGCCAGCCGGTCGAGCAGCTCCCGCAGGTAGAGGCGGAACACCGCGAAGCCGCGCAGGTTGACCGCGCCCATGGGCTGCAGGTAGATCCGGTCCGCCCAGGTGGCCAGATAGTACTGGGCCTGGGAGTAGGAGTCGGCAAAGGCGATCACCTTCTTGCCCGCCTGCTTGAACCGCGCCAGGGCCGCGCCGATGCTCTGCGCCTGGTCGAGGCTGATGGCAGAGATGCGGCCGGGCTTGAGCAGGAGCAGCTTGATGCGCTGGTCGGCGGCGGCCCGGTCGATGGTGTCGAGCACGTCCTGCAGGGCCACGTCCTCGCTCAGCGGCCCGCCGGCGAGCCGGTTGATCACCCGGGTCATGGGGTCGATGGGCGAGCGTTTCTCGACGATGGCGCCCTCCGGGGCGAGCACCAGGGCCGCGCCGTCGGGCACGCTGACCGGCGGCCGGTAGAGGAGCAGGGAGAGCACGCCGACCAGCGAGGCGAGCAGCAGCAGGTTGACCAGCACCGACAGACCGGAACTGAGAATCTTCCATGCCCAGACAAAGGGCAGGGTCAGGATCTGGAACACGCGTTTCATGGGCCGGCCTCCTCGGGGCGGGGCGGATGGGAACAGGGCGGCATTGGCGCTCAGGCCGCCTCCCGGCAGGCGGCCATCATACCACCAATCCGTGGGGACCGGAACAGTTCGCTCGCCATCCCGCCAACGGGCGGGGAGAGCCGCGGATCCGCGCCGGGACCTGCCCGGCCGGCGGGAGCGCTCAGGTCCGGGAGGGGGCGGAGCGGATTTCCAGGCTCAGCGCCTGGGCCAGCTCCTGCAGGGAATAGGGCTTGCGGATGAACTGGCTGATGCCGAGTTCCAGGGCGCGGTTGATGTCCTCGACGCTGGAGTAGCCGCTGGTGATGATCCCCTTGAGGCCGGGCGCGTGCTCGAGGATCCGCCGGTAGGTGTCGCAGCCGTTCATGCCCGGGTCCATGATCATGTCGAGCAGCACCAGGTCCACCTCGGTCCGCCGCACGATGGCCACCGCCTCTTCGCCCGAGGCGGCGGTGAGGGGCTCGTAGCCGAGGCGGATGAGCAGCCGCCGGGCGATCTCACGCTGGCTCTTTTGGTCGTCCACCACCAGGATGCGCTCGCCCCGGCCACGCTGCTGGTCGGACACGGCGGGCTGGGGCGGCGGCCGGAACACGCCCTGGCGGTCGGCCGGGAAATAGAGGGAGAACAGCGAGCCGCGGCTGCTGGTGACCACGTCGACAAAGCCGCCGTGGTCGTGCACGGTGTTCCACACCACCGCCAGTCCCAGGCCGGTGCCGCTGCGGCCCATCACCTTCTTGCTGTAGAAGGGGCTGAAGATCTGCCTGATGTCCTGTTCGGAGATGCCCGGGCCGTTGTCCTCCACCGACAGCAGCACGTACTCGCCCGGCTCGATGGTTTCGTAGCCCTGGTAAGGCAGGGAGAAGCACACGTTCTTGGTGGCGATGGTGATCTGGCCGCTGGTCTGGATCGCCTCGGCGGCGTTGTTCACCAGGTTCATGATCGACTTGGCCAGGTGCATGGCCGAGCAGCTGATGTTGAGCAGCTTGCCCTCCAGGTAGGTGGCCACCTTGATTTCCGGGTAGCGCTGGGCGATCTCCCGGTACTCCACCGACTTGAGGTAGGCGGTGACCAGAGTGTTGAGGTTGTGCACCTCCTTCTTGCAGGTGGCCCCGCGGGCCACGGTGAGCAGGTCGTTGACCACCGCGGCGGCGCGCTTGCCGGCCTCGCGGATCATGATCAGTTCCTCGCGGTACCTGAAGTCCCGGGCCAGGTCCATGAGCATCAGCTCCGGGTAGGTGATGATGCCGGAGAGGATGTTGTTCAGGTCGTGCGCCACCGAACTGGCCATCAGCCCGAGCGACTCCATGCGTTGGGCGTCGGCCAGCTTCTCCATGAGCGCCATCTTCTGCTGCAGGGCGATCTCGTTGGCGGTGACGTCGCGGATGGCGGCCACCTGCACCTGGCGGCCCTGGTGGTCGATGTGCTTGACGCGGATCTCCACCGGGAAGGTGGAGCCGTCCTTGCGGATGCCGCGCGCCTCGAACGGGCCGATGGTCTCCGGGTCGCCGCCCGGGTCCATGGTGCGGATGGAGGCGCGGTCCAAGAGCACGCTGAACACCTGCCGACCGATGAGTTCCTCCTCCCGGTAGCCGAACATCCGGCAGAGCTGGGTGTTTGCCTGCAGCAGGGAGCCCCGGTCGTAGATGATGATGCCCTCCCAGGTGGCCCGGGCCAGCTGGCGGAAGCGCTTTTCGCTGCGGCGCAGGTCCTGCTGCAGCTGTTTGTGCTGGATGGCGTGGGCGAGGGTGCGGAGCAGACCTTCCGGGGCGCAGGGCTTGCGGATGAAGTCGTACACGCCCTGGCGCAGCGATTCGACCGCATTGTCGACCGTGGCGTTGCCGGTCAGGATGATGACCGCGGTGTCGGGGTGGTGGGTGCCCAGGTGCGAGGCGATTTCGGTGCCGGCCATGTCGGGCAGGTTGATGTCCACCAGGGCGGCGGCGTAGGCCCGCTGCCGCAGGCGGTCGAGCGCCTCGGCCCCGGAGTGGGCGAAATCGACCTGGTAGCGTTCGGCCTGGAGGAGGGGCTGCAGACTGCGACAGAACGGGATGGCATCGTCAACGAGGAGAACGGCATGTTCCATGGGCATCGGGGTCATCTGTCAGGGGGAGACTGCCAGTCCAACCGGTCCTCTGTCGGCATCAGCGGATGCCGCACCGGAAAAGCGTCCATAGGATGAATTCTTAAGCCTGTTTGTCGAAAAATGTCCAATGAAAAAATGCCCATAGCCGTTCTCTTGCAAGGGATTCAGCTGGGCAGGGTGAGAGTGAATACCGTTCTCCCGGATCGTGAGTCGCAACGCACCGCGCCGCCCATCTGTTCGGCCAGGCTGCGCACAATGGCCAGGCCGAAGCCGCTGTGGCGGCCCTCCTTGCCGCTCACCCCGTCCTCGAACAGGCCCGCCTGCAGGGCCGGGTCGATGCCCGGGCCGGTGTCCTCGACCAGCACCCGCACCGTGTCCGGCCCGGGTTCGGTGCGCACCGTGATGGTGCCGCCGCCGCTGACCGCGTCCAGGGCGTTGGCCAGCAGGTTGAGCAGGATCTGGCGTAGCCGGTCCCCGTCGGCGCGCACGTTGAGCGGCTCCGGCCACGGCTGGAAGGCGAGGGTGATGCTGTTGTCCTCGGGCAGGGAACCACGGAACATGCGCAGGATGTCCTTGAGGCGGGGGTGCAGCTCGCTTCGGTCGGGCCGGGCGATCACCTGGGCCAGCGCCAGCTGCTCCAGGTCCAGGGTGATGCGGCCGATGCGCTCCATCTCGCTGTCGAGGATGGCCAGTTCCTCGCCGATGGGTTCGCCCCGACCGCTCTTGCGGTCGAGAATGCGCAGGTAGTTGCGCAGGATGGCCACCGGGTTGTTGATCTCGTGGGCGATCTTGCGGGCCACCAGCCTGGCCGCGCGCACGCGCTCGGTTGCGAGCTGCTCCGCCCGTTCGGCGGCGAGGCGCTCCAAGTGCAGGCAGACTGCCGCCTGGTGGGCCAGGAGCGACAGGGGCCCCATGGGCTCGAGCAGGGGCAGGGCGCGTTCGGCCAGGCCGACCAGGAGGAGCCCCTGGACCTCGTCCCGGTGGATCAGGGGCACCGCTGCCAGCCCCTCGGTGGCGAACAGGCGGCGCAGCTGGGCGTCGAGCAGGCTGGCGGCTGGCCGCGCGACCGGTTGCGGGGCGAACGAGTGTTCGCTGTGGCGCAGGCGCAGGGCCCGGGCGATCAGGCTGTCCGCGTGCCGGCCGGGGATGAGGGTCAGGCCATGGACATCCCGGTGCAGGGGATTGCCGGCCGGGACCAGGCAGCGCAGGGTCGGGCCGGACCCGTCGGGAAGAAAGAACAGGCAACTGTCGATGTTGCACAGGATCTTCAGCCCCTGCTCCACGGCGCGCACGATCTGGTCACTGTCCTCGGCGGCGAGCAGGCTGTCCACCACCCCGGTCAGCCGGGTGAGGTCGCGCACCCGGTTGATCAGGCCGAGCGAGGTTTCGCGGCGCGCCTCCCCTTCCTCGCTGTCCTCGTCGTGGGAGGTGCGAGTCTCGCGCGGCAGGCGGATGCCGAGTTCGGAGGCGATGCGTTCCACCTGCTCCTCCACGCCGGCGCAGAGGTTGTCCACCTGGGGTGGGGTCAGGGTGAAGTACTGCTCGGCCGCGGCCACGCTGTCCGGGTCGGTGGCGCCGGTGTGGGCGAGCAGGTCGGTGAGGCTGATGATCCGGGTGAGCGGCAGGCCCTGGGCCACCTCCTCCACCGGGTGGTGGTGGTAGCGGACAGCGTCGGCCACCAGGGCGGGCAGGTGCCACTGTTCGCACAGCCAGGCGCCGGCCTGGCAGTGGTTGATGTGCAGCTTTTCCTCCTCGAGGAAGGCGAGCCGGCCGCTGTGGCAGCGTACGCCCTTGAGCAACAGCGGCGCGTAGCGACCCGGGAAGGCCATCCACAGCAGCAGCTTGCCGATATCGTGGAGCAGGCCGGCCAGGTAGGCCTCGGACGGGCTGGCAAAGTCCACGGCCACCGCAATCTTGTGGGCGAGCAGGGCGCTCAGGTAGCTGTGGTGCCAGAACCGGTCGATGGAGAGCAGGCCGTTGGACTCCACCCGGCGGAAGACCTGCTGCACCGAGACGCTGATCGCCAGGTTGCGCACCGTGTCCACGCCCAGGTGGATGACCGCCTGCTCCAGGTTGGTGAAGGCCCGGGCCGCACCCACGGCCGAGGAGTTGACCAGCTGCAGGATCTTGGCGCTGATGGCCGCGTCCTTGTCGACGATGCGGGCGATGGTCTGCAGGCGGACGTCCGGGTCGTGACAGCTGTCGATGAGCTGCACGAGCACCTGCGGCATGCTCGGCAGGCTGCCGGAGATGCGCAGGGCGTTGAGGGTGTCGAGCGGTGCGTCCATAACGGTGTGACGGGTCGGGGTGAGGAGGATGGTCGCGGCCGGTTGCGGTTGATCCGGGCTGCAGCGCAGGCCCTGGCAAAATTCCATGGAAAGGGAGCGGTTGCAATCCTTTCGGCGTTTTTGCGCCGGCCCAATAGCAAAAAACCGGTGCCGTCCCGGCGGCGAAATATCGCTTGACCCGCTCCGGACGGGTTGGGTAGTGTCACCGGACCGGGCAGGGGCGGCAGGCTCCCTGCGGCCCACCCCGTGCCCGGACGCACAGACCCCCAGGCCCCCCGCGGCAGCGGCGCGGGCGATCCGGCATCGCACACAGGAGGCGCATCATGCAGCTCGGCAGACTCGGTCATCTTCTCCTCTCTCTGGGCGCCTTCGCCCTGCTGCTCGGTGCGGCGGGCTGCTCGAAAACCATGTACGGGGCGGTGAAGTTCGAATCCAACCCGGCCGGCGCCGAGGTGATCAACCTCAGGGACGACGCCAACCTGGGCATCACCCCGGTGGTGGTCACCTGGGAGTCCAGCGACGGCCAGCCGGAGTACGTGACCGTGCAGGTGCGCAAGAACGGCTACCTGGAGGACATCACCTCGTTCTGGGTGAACACCCGGCACGAGTCGCGGGAGGCGGCCCAGACCCAGGCGCAGCCCATCTTTGTTGACCTCAAGCCGCGGAGGCAGCCATGAGCCGAGCCTTCAGCCGCACCCGGGCCGGCCTGCTGGCGCTCGGCGGGACAGTGCTGCTTGCCCTCGCCGGCTGCGGCGACAAGACCGCCGCGGTGCGCTTCAAGGTGAACTCGGAACCCGAAGGCGCCTACGTCCTCTACCAGTTGAGCGGCACCGAAGCGCCCTGCGCCGGCGAATGGATTTACCTCGGCAACACCCCGCTGCAGGGCATCCACCAGTTCACCCGCGAGCAACTGAGGAACAGCGACCGTATCAGTCTCAGGGTGATGCAGCCCGGCTACATGGACCAGAAAAAGGACTGGGGCGGAGAGGCGTTCTATGAGGAGGCTCGGGAGAAGGGGGTGATCTACTGGACACCGGAGATGATTCCGGCCATCGGTCCATGAGGTCGCGGGGGCAGGGCAGCCATGCGCGTGGGTGAGCGGGCATACCGGTCGATCTGGCTGGCCGCGGACGGCTGGGCGGTGGAGATCATCGACCAGACGCGGCTGCCGTTTCACTTCGAGATCGTCCGCCTGGAGAGCGCGGCCGCGGCCATGGACGCCATCCGCCGCATGCTCGTGCGCGGCGCGCCGCTCATCGGCGCCACCGCGGCCTACGGCATCTGTCTCGGCCTGCGCAAGGATGCCCACGACCGCCACCTGGAGCGGCTGGCGACGGAACTCATCGACTGCCGGCCGACCGCGGTCAACCTGCGCTGGGCGGTGGAGCGGATGCTCGCGCGGCTAGGGCCGCTGCCCCCGGACCGGCGGCTGGCCGCGGCCTACCGGGAGGCCGCCCTGATCTGCGACGAGGACGTGGCTGTCAACGAGGCCATCGGCACCCACGGCCTGGGACTCATCGAGGCCCTGCATCGACGGAAAAACAAGGAGCCGGTGCGCATCCTCACCCATTGCAACGCCGGCTGGCTGGCCACGGTGGATTGGGGCACGGCACTGGCGCCGGTATACAAGGCGGCGGCGGCCGGTATCGAGGTGCACGTTTGGGTGGACGAGACCCGGCCGCGCAACCAGGGCGCGAGCCTCACCGCCTGGGAACTGGCCGAGGCCGGGATATCCCACCAGCTGATCGTGGACAATGCCGGCGGCCACCTCATGCAGCGCGGCCAAGTCGACCTCTGCCTGGTCGGCACCGACCGGACCACGGCCACGGGCGATGTCTGCAACAAGATCGGCACCTATCTCAAGGCCCTGGCCGCGGCCGACAACGGGGTACCTTTTTACGTGGCCCTGCCCGGGTCGACCATCGACTGGCAGGTGGACGACGGCCTGGCCGGGATCCCCATCGAGGAGCGGGACGCGGACGAGGTGCTCCGGGTGCAGGGACAGGACGCGGACGGCCGGGTGCGGAGCGTGGCCATCGCCCCGGCCGCCACCCCGGCGGTCAACCCGGCCTTTGACGTCACCCCGGCCCGGCTGGTCACCGGCCTGATCACCGAGCGCGGCGTCTGCCTGGCGAGCCGGGAGGGGTTGCTCGGCCTCTATCCGGAACAGCAGTGATGAACGACCGGGAGCTGCGCGCCCAACTGCTGGCCACGGCCCGGGCCATGAACGGCTGCGGCCTCAATCAGGGCACCTCGGGCAATGTCAGCGTGCGCAGCGGCGCCGGCTTTCTGATCACGCCCTCGGCCCTGGCCTACGACCGCTGCGAAGCGGACGACCTGGTGTGGCTGGACGATGCCGGCAACGCCAGCGGCCGCCGCCGACCCTCCTCCGAGTGGCGCATGCACCGCGACCTCTACCGCCACTATCCCGACGCGGGCGCCATCCTGCACGCCCACTCCCCCCACTGCACCGCCCTGGCCTGCCTGGAGCGGGCCATCCCGCCCTTCCACTACATGGTCGCCGTGGCCGGCGGCGACACCGTCCCCTGTGCGCCCTACGCCACCTTCGGCAGCCAGGCCCTGTCTGACGCGGCGGTCGAGGCCCTGCGCGACCGGCGCGCCGCCCTGCTCGCCCATCACGGCATGGTCTGCCACGCTGCCCATCTGGACGGTGTGCTCGCCCTGGCCGTTGAAGTGGAAACGCTGGCGCGCATGTACCTCATGGCCCTGGCCGTGACCGAGCCGCCGCTGCTGTCGCCGGCACAGATGGCCGAGGTGCAGGCGCGTTTCGCCGACTACCGGCCCTGAACGCCCGGGCCTGCGGTCCGCTGTCAGCGCAGGTAGAGCAGGGCGCCGATCTGGTAGATGCCCACCGCCAGGAGAAAGGCGAACAGGGTGTTGAACACCACCGAAAAGGCCGCCCATTTCCACGATCCCGCCTCCCTGGCGATGCACACCACGGTGACGAAACAGGGGGCGTAGAACATGATGAAGACCAGCACTGCCAGGGCCACCACCGGGTTCCAGTTGGCGTCGCGACGGAGCCGCTCGCTGAGCGAACCGGCGGCCTCGGTATCGACCTCGCCGAGCGAATAGGCGGTGCCCAGGGTGGAGATGATCACCTCCTTGGCCGCGAACCCGCCGATCAGGGCGATGTTCGTGCGCCAGTCGATGCCCGCGTAGCGGCTGACCGCCTCGCAGGCCGTGCCGATGCGGCCGGCGATGGAGTGGCGCAGCCCGGCCTCGGCCTCCTCGGCGCCGATCCGCGCCAGTTCCCGTTCCCTTTCCTCCGGGACGGCGGCTAGGGTCGCCTCGGCCTGCTGGCGCTGCTGCGCAAAGGCGGCTGTCCGCTCCTCCGGCAGCCCGGGGTAGGTCATCATCGCCCAGAGCAGGATGGAGATGCCGAGGATCACCGTGCCTGCCTTCTTGATGTACTGCCAGGTGCGCTCCCAGGTGTGGATGAGGAGCCCCTTGAGGGTGGGGAAGCGGTACGGCGGCAGCTCCATGACGAACGGGGTCGAGGCCCCGCGCAGCACGGTCATGCGCAGGAACTTGGCCGCGCACAGGGCCACGATCCAGGAGAACAGGGTGGCCAGGAACATGTAGCGGGCCTGGTGGGCGGAGAAGAAGGCGCCGATGAGCAGGGTCAGCACCGGCAGCTTGGCGCCGCAGTTCATGAACGGCACGGTGAGCAGGGTGGCCAGCCGCTCCTTGGGCGAGCGCAGGGTGCGCGTCGCCATCACCCCGGGTACGGCGCAGCCGCCGGCAATGCCGCCGGAGACGATGAACGGCATCACCGAGGAGCCGTGCAGGCCGAACAGGTGGAAGATGCGGTCCATCATGAAGGCCACCCGGGCCAGATAGCCCGAGTCCTCGAGCACGGCGATGCCGAAGAACATGAACATGATGATCGGCACAAAGCCGAGCACCCCGCCCATGCCGTCCACCACCCCGGAGATGAGCATGGACTTGAGCGGTCCGTCGGCCAGCAGGGCGTCGATCCCCTGGCTGAGCGAGGCGAACAGGAACGACAGCCCGTCCACCGGCACGGTGCTGTAGCTGAAGGTGAAGGTGTACAGGGCGAACAGCACCCCGGCCATGATGAGCGGCCCGAGCAGCCGGTGGGTGACCACCTTGTCGATCCGGTCCGAGGTGTGCAGCCGGTCCGCGACCCATTTGCGGGTGACCACCCCCTGGCGCATGATCGACTTGAGGTAGCCGTAGCGGTGGTCGGCGATCACCGCCTCGGGATAGACGCCGAGCGTGTTCTGCAGGTGACGGACCACCTCGTCGCCCCGTTCGGCCAGCCGTCGGGCCGCCTCCGGGTTGGCGGCGCGCGCCTTCTCGACGATCTGTTCGTCATTTTCGAGGATCTTCACCCCGAGCCATCGTTCCGGGTAAACACCGGTGAGCGGCTGCAGTTCCCGGATGGCCGGCAGCATGTCGGCCAGGGCCTCGTCGATGTCCGACCCGTAACGGAGAAAGAGCGGCTTCGGTCGCTCCGGGGCGGCCGCCACCGCCAGCACCGCGTCGAGCAGCTTGTCCACACCCGCGCCGGTGCGCGCCACCACCGGCACCACCGGCACGCCGAGCAGCTGGGCAAGCTGTTCGGTATCGATGGTGAGTCCGCGTTTTTCGGCCACATCCACCATGTTCAGGGCGATTACCAGCGGCACGCCCAACTCCAGGAACTGGCAACCCAGGTAGAGGTGCCGCTCCAGGTTAGAGGCGTCCACCACATCCACCACCACGTCCGGCTTCTCGTTGACGAGGAAATCGCGGGCCACCAGTTCCTCCACCGAATAGGCGGTGAGCGAGTAGGTGCCCGGCAGGTCCACCACGCGCAGGCCCTGCTGCCGGTGCAGGCAGCAGCCCTCCTTCTGTTCCACCGTGACCCCGGGGTAGTTGCCCACGTGCTGACGGGCGCCGGTGAGATAGTTGAACAGGGTGGTCTTGCCGGCGTTGGGGTTGCCGGCGAGGGCAACGGTGATGGAGGCGTTCATGGAAGCGTATTCCTTGCTGGGTTGGTGGGGGGGCGGACCGGGTGCATTGCGGCAGGCGGGAGGGGAGAAGGCCTGGTCGGTGGCGGCTGGGCAGGAACTGGCGGCGAGTGCAGCCCGGGCAACCGGGTTGCCGTGGCGCAGGAAAAGGCGCGACCCGTGCCGAGCGGTGCCGCTTACCTGTGCTTCGACGGCGGCTTGTCAGTCGGCAGCGTTTTTAGTGGTGAGGAACAGTCGGACAGGGATCCACAGCCCGCGCAGCCCCCGCCGCAGGAAGGGGCGTTTCGGTTCCGCCAGATGGTGCGCAGGCGCAGGCCGAGAAACACAAGGGCCGCAATGACGGTGAGGATGACGATGAGATTCTGCACGGCCGGTGTCTCCGTTCAGAGGGGATCGACAAGGATATTGGCTGCGGTCAGGGCGTCGAGACTGATGGTGCCGCCGTTGACCTTGATCATGCACTGACGGCCGCCGCCGCTGCACAGCAGTTCCACCTCGGTGCCGGGCAGCAGCCCCAGGTTGGCCATCTTGGCGCAGGTGCGGCGGTCGCCGTTGACCGCGCACACCCGCATCCGCCCTCGACAGCAGGTCTCGTGCAGCGGCGTGCCCCGATGGTGCCGGCACCACCGGTTTCGGCGCGGGCAACTGTCCGCCAGGTCGTTAAGCGGCTGTGCAGGGTTTTCCGAAGGTTCCTTGAGCATGATGGGATCAACGGGCATGGCTACCGTCCTTGCTGTCGGCCGAGGGCCGGGTTGGCTGCGGGTTGCCGTCCGCCGCCGCCGGCAACGGTCTGCACCCGGCGAGAGCGAATTGTTAGGTACACCAAACAATTACCACTGTCAACGACTTTGCCAAGCGTGGCCGAGGGAATTTTCCTGATTTTCGGGAGAAACAGAGATGCGGCAGGCGGGGCGCAGGAGCCGCCGGGGAAGCCGCCGGGACAGCGGTTGGAGCAAAAGAGGAGGGGGCGGGTCGAGGTCAGGGGGCGACCTCGACCTCGATGTAATCGGCCTCGTTGTTGCGCAGGGTCAGGGTACCGTCCATGACCCGCAGGGCGACCGGGTCGTTGAGCGGGGCCCGCTGCTTGATGGTGATCTCGGTGCCGGGCACCAGGCCCATCTCGCGGATGCGACGGCCCAGTTCGCCGCCGACGCGGACGGCCACGATGGTGCCGGTCTGGTTGATGGCCATGTTGCGCAGGTTGACGGTCGGCATGGGGCTCACCTGGTTTCGTTCTGTTTGGCCCAGCTGTCGCGCAGGGTGACGATGCGATTGAACACCGGCCGGCCGGGCCGGCTGGCCACCGGGTCGGCGCAGAAATACCCCTGCCGCTCGAACTGGAACCGGTCCTCGGGCGTGCACCCGGCCAGGCCGGGCTCGAGCATGCAGCCGGCGAGAACGGTGCGCGAGTCGGGGTTGAGGAACTCCTTGAAGTCGCGGTTCTTGTCCGCATCCGGATATTCGACCGTGAACAGCCGATCGTAGAGCCGCACCTCGGCCTGCAGGGCGTGGGGCGCGGACACCCAGTGGATGGTGCCCTTGACCTTGCGGCCGTCCGGGGCGGAACCGCCGCGGCTGTCCGGGTCATAGGTACAGCGCAACTCCACCACCCGGCCCTGGTCGTCCTTGATCACTTCATGACAGGTGACCAGGTAGGCCCAGCGCAGCCGCACCTCGCGGCCGACGCTCAGGCGGAAGAATTTCTTGGGCGCGTCCTCCATGAAGTCCGAACGCTCGATGTAGAGTTCGCGGGAAAAGGGCAGGGTGCGCGTGCCCAACTCGGGCCGCTGCGGGTGGTTCTGGGCGACCACCTGCTCGACCTGGCCCTCGGGGTAGTTGGTGATCACCACCCGGAGCGGATCAAGCACGCCGAACACGCGCCGGGCCTTTTCGTTGAGGTCCTCGCGCACCGCGTTCTCGAGCACGCCCATGTCGATCCAGGACTCGCGCTTGCCCACGCCGATGGTGGTGCAGAAGCTGCGGATCGAGGCCGGCGTGTAGCCGCGCCGGCGCAGCCCGGAGATGGTCAGCATGCGCGGGTCGTCCCAGCCGGAAACGTACCCCTCGGTGACCAACTGGAGCAGCTTGCGTTTGCTGGTCACCGTGTAGTTGATGTTCAGCCGGGCGAACTCGATCTGCCGGGGGTGATTGGGGGTCTCGAGCGTGTCCAGCACCCAGTCGTACAGGGCCCGGTTGTTCTCGAACTCGAGCGTGCACAGGCTGTGGGTGATGCCCTCGAGCATGTCCGAGAGGCAGTGGGTGAAGTCGTACATCGGATAGATGCACCAGCGGTCGCCGGTGCGGTGATGGGTCGACTTGAGGATGCGGTAGAGCACCGGATCGCGCAGGACGATGTTCGGCGAGGCCATGTCGATCTTGGCCCGCAGCACGCACTCGCCCTCGGCCATCTGGCCGCTGCGCATGTGCTCGAACAGTTCCAGGTTCTCCTCCACCGTGCGGCTGCGGTAGGGGCTCTCCCGGCCCGGTTCGGTGAGGGTGCCGCGAAAGACGCGCATCTCCTCGCCGCTTAAATGGCAGACATAGGCCTTGCCCCGGCGGATCAGTTCCACGGCAAATTCGTAGAGCTGGTCGAAATAGTCGGAGGCGTAGTACAGGTGCTCGCCCCAGTCAAAGCCGAGCCAGCGCACGTCCCGCTGGATGGCTTCCACGTAGTCGGTGGACTCCCTGTCCGGGTTGGTGTCGTCGAAGCGCAGGTGGCAGACCGCGTTGTGCTCCTCGGCCACGCCGAAGTTGAGGCAGATGGACTTGGCGTGGCCGATGTGGAGGAAGCCGTTGGGCTCGGGCGGAAAGCGGGTGACAATGGTCTGATGCTTGCCGCTGGCCAGGTCCTCGGTGATGATCTGGCGAATGAAGTCGAGCGGTTTGGCGGCGGTGTCTTTTTCGGTTGTCATGGGCGCGTGGTCCGGTTGCGGGCGTCAGGCCGGGAGGAACAGGTGATCGACATGGGCGAGCCGGGCCACCACCTTCTCCCGGCCCAGGGTGGTGAGCACCTCGAACATCGAGGGCCCGGCCAGCTGGCCGGTGAGCACGGTGCGCATGCCGTTGATGAGCACCCCCGGCTTGACGCCGAGTTGGTCGGCCATCTCCCGCGAGGCCTGTTCGGTGGTCTCGGCGGTGAACTCGGCCAGGCCGGCGAACCGTTCGGCCAGCTGCGGCAGCCAGGCGGCCAGTTCGGGAAATTTGAGTACGTTTTTGGCCAGCGGCTTGGGGTCGATGGCGTAGGTGTCGGCAAAGTAGGCCCGGCCGGCGCTGGTGAAGTCCTTGAGGGTGTGGAATCGGTCGCGGATGAGCGCCAGGGTGGCCAGGTACCAGTCACGCCGGGTGGTGGCGTAGGCCGGGTCCCAGAGCCCCTCGGCCTCCAGTTCGGCCTGCACCATCCCGCCCAGTTCGCCGATGTCCATGGTGCGCAGGTAGTGCTCGTTCATGGCGATGAGCTTGGGGTCGGTGAAGAACTTGGCATCGCCCGGCTTGTAGTTGAACACCGAGTTGACCCGGCTGATGCGGGAGAGGCTGAACACCTCGATCATCTCCTCGCGGCTGAAGTATTCCCGGTCGTTGCCCGGGTTCCAGCCGAGCAGGGAGAGAAAATTGCACACCGCCCAGGGGATGAAGCCGCGGTCCCGGTAGAACTGCACGGCCACCACCTCACCGTGGCTGCGCTTGGAGATCTTGCGCTTCTGCAGGTCCATGGTCAGGGGCATGTGGGCGAAGACCGGCAACTGTGCACCCAGGGCCTCGTAGAGCAGCACCTGGCGGGTGGTATTGGTCATGTGGTCCTGGCCGCGGATCACATGGGTGATGCGGTCGCGGATGTCGTCGACCACGTTGCACAGCAGGTAGAGCGGCTTGCCGTTGGAACGGACAATGACAAAGTCCTCGATGTCGCTGTAGGCCCGCTCGATCCGGCCCAGCACCTCGTCGTCGTAGAACAGGTTGCCCGGGCGGACCGGCACCTTGAAGCGGATGACCGAGGGCAGTCCCTGCGCCTCTTTCGCCTGGACCTCCTCGGGAGTCAGGTGACGGCAGGTGCCGTCGTAGCCCACGTCGTGCTTCTTGGCGGCCATGGCGGCCTCACGTTTTTGTTCCAGTTCTTCTCTGGAGCAGAAGCACTTGTAGGCGTGGCCGGAGGCGAGCAGCCGGTGGGCCGCCTCGACGTGGTCAACGGCGAACTCGGTCTGGAAGTAAGGACCTTCGTCCCAGTCGATGCCGAGCCAGGAGAGACCGTCGATGATGCCGTCGATGGAGGCCTGGGTGGAACGCTCCTCGTCGGTGTCCTCGATGCGCAGGATCAGTTTGCCCTGGTGCTTTTTGGCGAACAGCCAGTTGAACAGGGCCGTTCTGGCCCCGCCGATGTGCAGGTAGCCGGTGGGACTGGGGGGGAAACGAACGCGGACTTCGTGCATGGACCACTCCTTGAATCTGGCAAAACTCCCTTGTGGCGACAAGGAAAAGAAAAATCGTATATATAACGCCTCCGCTCCCGGTCTTCAAGGGCAAGGTGCCCGGGGAGGGCAGATACGGCGTGGCGGCAGTGGATGACCGGTAAGGCTCCGTGCGCTCGCTACTTTCATCTTGTGAGCCTGTGGGAATATCGGTATATTTTCACCTTCTTTTTTCCGACAGGCACGAATGGCGCGACCCGGGACGATGACGGTCCGGTCGGTCCGCACCGTGTGCGGCGTTGCGTCGTCGTCTCCTGTCCCGGCAGTTTGCCACGGAACGCGCCCGCCGCAGGCCGAAGGGTGAGCGAACCCAATCACCGGAGAACATCACCATGAACGAGAATCCTGCCGCATGCGGCGAGTGTCCGGAAGGTCGCGTCAAGGACGCTGCCGGTCGGTGCGTCATGCCGGAGGTGACCTTCGCCTCCTTCATCCTGTCGCTGAACACCTCGGCGCTCTACCATATGGGGGAACTGCCCCACCCGGAAACCGGCCGCAAGATCGTTGACCGGGAACTGGCCAAACACACCATCGACACCCTGGTTCTGCTTGCCGAGAAAACCAGTGGCAACCTTGACCCCAACGAGCATGAACTGCTCGCGCGGATCCTCTACGAACTGAAAATGCGGTTCGTCAAACTGGGCTGAGGCTGCAGCGGTCCGGTTATGCACAGGGAGGTTCTTGCCGTCAGGGCACCGGCCAAGATCAATCTGTTTCTCCGGGTCACCGGGCGGCGGGGGGACGGGTACCACACCCTCGAAACCCTGATGCACAAGGTCGGCCTGTTCGACCTGCTGGAGTTGCGCCCGGGCGGCGAGGGGGTGCGCCTCCGCTGCCCCGGTGCCGACCTGCCGGAGGACGGCGGCAACCTCGTTCACCGGGCGGCCGAGCTGTTCCTGCAAACGGCGGCGCCACGGTTGGGCGGTCCGCTTCCCGGGGTGGAGATCACCCTGTCCAAGAACATCCCGGTCGCCGCCGGTCTCGGCGGCGGCAGCAGCGATGCGGCGGCCACCCTGAAGGGGCTGAACAGGCTTTTCGATGCCGGCCTGACGGAAGGCGAACTCGCGGCCCTCGGGCTGCGCCTGGGGGCAGATGTGCCCTTTTTCGTGGCCGATGCACCGGCCGCACTGGCCGTCGGCATCGGCGAAATCCTTACCCCGGTCGCCCCGCTGACCGGGTGTTCCGTGCTGCTCGTTAATCCCGGATTTGCCGTGTCTACGCGCTGGGTGTACCAGACTTTTGCGTTGACAAAAAACAGAAAGGCAACTAACCTAAAAAATTTACAGGAAGGTGCTGCCCGGTTGAGCCAGTCCGGGCTGACAGCAGCGGTGGAGGGGGCGCCGGCATCCCTACACAATGACTTGGAATCAGTCACCATCGCCCGCTATCCGGAGATCGGCCGTCTCAAAGAGGAACTGCTCGCCCGGGGCGCGATCGCCGCGCTCATGTCCGGCTCCGGCCCGACGGTGTTCGCTCTTTTTTCCGACCGGCAGGCTGCGGAAACCTGTCGCGCGCTGTTCGCGCGCCGGTTCACGCAAACCTTTCTGGCTCATCCCTATGCCGGAGAAACCCGCCGGGACACGTCAGGCAATGTGTCCCGTTGAAAACTGGGGCGTCGTCAAGCGGTAAGACACAAGGTTTTGATCCTTGCATTCGGGGGTTCGAATCCTCCCGCCCCAGCCATTTGTCAGAGAAGAGTGCCATGCCAAAAAATCTGAAGATTTTCACCGGGAACGCCAATCCGGCCATTGCCCGGGAAATCTGCGAATATCTGAAGGTGCCGCTCGGGGCGGCGGAGGTCAAAAAGTTTTCGGACGGCGAGATCAACGTGGAGATCGGCGAGAACGTGCGCGGCGCCGACGTGTTCGTCATCCAGCCGACCTGCACCCCGGTCAACGACAACCTGATGGAACTCATCATCATGATCGACGCGCTGCGCCGCGCATCGGCACGGCGGATCACCGCGGTCATGCCCTACTATGGCTATGCCCGTCAGGACCGCAAGGTGCGGCCCAGGGTCCCGATCACGGCCAAGGCGGTGGCCGAGATGCTCATGGTGGTCGGCACCCGCCGGGTACTGTGCATGGACCTGCACGCCGGCCAGATCCAGGGATTCTTCAACATTCCGGTCGACCATCTCTACGCCGCGCCCATCATCCTCAACTACATCCGGGAAAGCTTCACCGATGTGGTGATGGTGTCACCGGATGCGGGCGGGGTCGAGCGCACCCGCGCCTTTGCCAAGCGGCTGAACGCCGGCCTGGCGATCGTCGACAAGCGGCGCGAACGGGCCAACGAATGCGAGGCCGTGCACGTTATCGGTGACGTCAAGGGCAAGACCGCCATCCTCCTCGACGACATGGTCGATACGGCCGGCACCCTCTGCGGCGGCGCGGAGATCCTCAAGAAAGTCGGCGCCAAAGAGGTGCATGCCTGCTGTTCGCATGCCGTCCTTTCCGGTCCGGCGGTCGAGCGGATCGGCAACTCCTGCCTGAAGTCGCTTCTGGTGACCAATTCCATTCCGTTGAAGGAAGAGGCCCGGCGGTGCGAAAAAATCACGGTTCTGTCGGTCGGTGCCCTCCTGGGCGAGGCGATCAGCAGGATTCACAACGAGGATTCGGTCAGTTATCTTTTTGTCTAGTCCACAGACGGAATATTCAGCAAATTTTGCATAGAACCCGCAGGAAAGGGGGGAGGTGGTCATGCTTCAGGTCAACATGAAAACAAAGGTGCGCACGGTGTTCGGCAAGGGGCCGATGCGGCAGTTGCGGATGCGCGAAATCACGCCCGCCAATCTCTACAGCGGTGGTGCCGAGTCCGTGGCCCTGCAGTTCGATGCAGCCAAGCTGTACAAGGACCTGCTGTTCATCCACGGCCGGAATGCGGTCGTGACCCTGGAGGTCGAGGGGGACAGCAAGGCCAACCGGCACGTGCTCGTCCAGGAGATCCAGAAGGAGCCGGTTGACGGCAGCCTCCTCCACGTGGATTTCCTCGAGATCGACCTGAGCAAACCGGCACAGTTCACCGTGCCGGTCGAGTACGTGGGCACGGCCAAGGGCGTGGACCTGGGTGGCGACCTGCAGGTATTCAAGACCTCGGTTCGGCTGCGCGGTTGTCCGCTGGATATCCCGGATGTGATCAAGGCCGATATCACCCATCTCGAGCAGGGTGCCAAGGGGCTCACTTTCGCCGACCTCGCTGTGCCGGCCAATGTGGAAATGCTGGAAAAGGCCGAAACGGTCTGCGTTGCCGTTTTTTAAACCCTGTTCGCTCGTCTCGCGCTCTATTCGATCCGTGATCGGGCCGGAGTTGTTCTCCGGCCCGATTCCTTTCTTTTCTCCCTGATGCATGGCGGATACTCGATTTCTGCTGGTCGGCCTTGGTAACCCCGGGCCGGCCTATCACCTGACCCGGCACAACGTCGGTTTCCTCTTTCTCGACCACTTCGCCAGCGTCAACGGCTGGCGGATCGACAGCCTGAAGATGCAGGGGCTGTTCGGTCAGGGCCGGCACCGGTCCAGTCAACTGTTCCTGGTCAAACCGCAGACCTACATGAACCGCTCCGGAGAGTGCGTTCGCCGCTTTCTCGACTATTTCAAAGTCCCGCTGGCCAACCTGCTCGTGCTCCACGACGACATCGATCTGGCCGCCGGCCGTATCAGGATGGTCCGTCGAGGCGGCGCCGGCGGCCACAACGGCATCCGTTCGCTCATTCAGCACCTGGGCACCCAGGATTTTGCGCGGATGAAGATCGGCATCGGCCGGCCGGTTGCCGATGCCGCAGGGCATGCACCGGCGGTGGACCGGTTCGTGCTGGCGCGGATGAGCGAGGAGGAACAGCGGTTGCTGCACGAGCGCGCCGGCCTGGTCGAAGAGGCGGTCTCCCTGTTTGTCGAGCAGGGCATCGATGTGTGCATGAACCGGATTAACGGCCGCTGACCTGGTGCGGCCCCGGCTTCGCGCCGGCCGGCCCGCTCCGCCAGCGCATATTCATCATGTTTTCACCCCGTTGTCCTCTTTGCCCGGGTCATGTGCGCAGGACCTTTTGCCAATACTGAAAAAATATGCTAATATAATATTTTAGAGGCAAGCGGCGCTTGGTCGCGGGTCTCGTTGCATGTCTTTTTCACCGTCTTCTGGAGGATCATGTGTTTACAGCAGGTGATATGGCCGTGTACCCGGCCCATGGCGTAGGCTTGATTCAAACGATTGAAAAGCAAACCATCGGTGGTATCGATCAGAGTTTTTACGTGATGAAAATTCTCGACAACGACATGACCATCATGATTCCGACGGCAACGAGCGCCAACGTCGGTTTGCGGGCGATCATCTCCGATGACGAAGTCACCAAGGTCATCGACATTCTCAAGGAGCGGGACGTCAAGGTCACCGCCCAGACCTGGAACCGGCGGTACCGCGATTACATGGACAAGATCAAGACCGGGTCCGTGTTCGAGGTGGCTGTGGTGCTGCGTGACCTCTTCCTCCTCAAGGAAGACAAGGAACTGTCCTACGGCGAGCGAAAGATGCTCGACACCGCCAAGAATCTGCTGGTTAAGGAACTGTCCCTCGCCAAACAGATGGATCAGGACAAGGTCGAGCGGCAGATTGAAAAAATCTTCTGCTGAACGACGGGGTTGCTGGGCGGCGTGACACCGGTGGCCAAGGATGGTCCGGCTGCGGCCGGAGGTGATCCCCCGGTGTATTACCCGGTCCTGCCGACCGAAGCCGGGCAGCGGCTCGACCATTTTCTCCTCGACAAGTATCCCGACCTGTCCCGTTCTTCCCTGCTCAAGCGTATTGCCGCCGCGGACGTCCTTGTCGACGGTCGTCCGGTGAAGGCAGGCTTTCGCCTGCGCGCCGAGCATTCCGTCACCATTGCCTTCCCGCCTCCGCCCCCCTCCGAACTGCAGGCGGAGCGGGTGGATTTTCCGGTCCTGTTTGAAGACGCCCACCTGCTGGTGATCAACAAACCGCCGGGCCTGGTTGTCCATCCGGCCTGCGGCCACCGGCAGGGCACCCTGGTGCACGGACTGCTTCACCGGTTCGGTTCGTCACTGCCCGCTACCGACGCCCTCCGGCCCGGGATCGTTCACCGCCTGGACAAGGACACCTCGGGCGTGCTGCTGGTCGCCAAGACCGAACAGGCGCTGCGACTTCTCATGGCGGATTTCAAGGACAGAAAAATCCACAAGACCTATCACGCCCTGCTCGTGCGCACACCCCGTGACCCGCAAGGGCGGATGGTCGCGCCCATCGGCCGCCATCCAGTGCACCGCAAGAAAATGGCGGTTTGCCCGGAGAGCGGCAAACACGCGGTCACCGCCTGGCGCGTGCAGGAGCGGTACCCCAACGGCTGGTGCCTGGCCGAGGTCACCATTGAAACCGGCAGGACCCACCAGATCCGCGTCCACATGGCCGCCATGAACAGTCCGGTGGCCGGTGATGCGCTGTACGGGGGCACGCCGGGACACGACCGGGCACTGCAGCCGGCGCGGCAGATGCTCCATGCCAGCACCCTCCGTTTCGTTCACCCGGTGAGCGGTGAGGTGTTGTGCTGCACGGCCCCGCTTTGGGCGGACATGCTCCACCTCCTCGATGTGCTGAGAAGCCGGGACGGTGCATGAAACCCTTTCTTCTCGGGATCACCGGTGGCATCGGCTCGGGCAAGAGCAGCGTCAGCCGGCTGCTCGCCAGTGTCTGCGGGGCGCCGCTGGTCGATGTCGACCAGTGCTGCCGTCAGCTGCTCGAGGTCGGCCAGCCCGGCTGGCAGGCGCTGCGTGAACGGTTCGGCGACCTGTTCCTGCTCGCGGACGGCCAGGTCGATCGGGTCGGGCTGCGCGAGCGTCTTTTCGCCGACCCAGCGGTCCGCCGCGAGGTCGATGCGCTGCTCCATCCGCTCGCCCGCGAGGCGATGCACCGGGCGGCGATGCACCACGACGTGCCGCTGGTACTGGTGGAAATCCCGCTGCTCTACGAGGCCGGCTGGCAGGACGAGGTGGATGGGGTGCTGGTGGTCTCGGCGCGTCCGGGAGCGCAGTGCTGCCGGGTGATGCGACGGGACGGCGTGTCCAGGTGTTCGGCGGCACGGGCCATCGCCGCCCAGATGGACCTGGGAGAAAAGGCGCGCCGCGCCGATTGGGTGATCGACAACAGCGGCTCCTGGGAGGATGTCCGGGAGCAGACCCTGGCCCTGGGCAGGCAACTGGCGGCGCGCTTTTCAACTTGCGCCGGCCAAGAAAGTGCTTGACAGCGCCACCTTAAACCAATATTTAGCTCCATAACATCTCAACCGATTGATTTTTCCCTCATCGGCTTCCTGACCTGACCTTTCACGGAAATTATATATCGCCAACCGGCTCGTTTTCCTTTTTTCAGGCCCGGTTCGCTGCGCTGGATAGCAGTTTTATTGCTCCTGCCTGTTCATCCAGCCCATCTTTGTAGACAATCATACAACCCTACAATCTCCTTCGTGTTTGTTCAGTGGCGCGTTCGGCGCCGCTCCACCGGCACATGATGCGGTCCAGTCATCGTGTCCCGTGTTCATTCACCTTTCCCGCCGTAGCCATCATGATCCATCCCCTCGATTGCCCCCATCACGCCGACCACTGGGAGGAAGAACCGGTCAATGAATCCAACTGAGTTGAAAAACAAGAAAATCAAAGAACTCGTCAGCCTTGCCGCCTCCCTCGATATCGAGGGGTACAGCAATATGACCAAGCAGGAACTCATTTTCGCCATCCTCAAGGAGCAGGCGGATGAGGACGGCAAATTGAGGGGCAGCGGTGTTCTCGAGATCCTGCAGGATGGATTCGGCTTTCTCCGGGCGCCGGACTACAACTATCTGCCCGGTCCGGATGACATCTACGTGTCGCCGTCGCAGATCCGCCGGCTCAATCTGCGTACCGGCGACACCATCGAGGGCGAGGTGCGTGCGCCCAAGGACAATGAGCGCTACTTCGCCCTGCTCAAGGTCGATACCATCAACTACGAGCCCCCGGAGGCGGCCAAGAACAAGACCGCCTTCATCAACCTGACCCCGCTCCACCCGGAAGAGCAGATCAATCTGGAGACCACCCCGGACAACCTGAGCATGCGGGTGCTGAATATCACCGCACCTCTGGGCAAGGGCCAGCGCGGCCTGATCGTCGCCCCGCCGCGGACCGGCAAGACCGTGCTCATGCAGAACATCGCCAATTCCATCGTCACCAACCACAAGGAAATCATCCTCATCGTCCTGCTCATCGACGAGCGGCCCGAGGAGGTCACCGACATGCGGCGGCACGTGGATGCGGAGGTGGTCAGTTCGACCTTCGACGAACCGCCCCAGCGGCACATCCAGGTGGCCGAAATGGTCATCCAGAAGGCCCAGCGACTGGTAGAGCACAAGAAGGACGTGGTCATCCTGCTCGACTCCATCACCCGCCTGGCCCGGGCCTACAACACGGTGACGCCGGCCTCGGGCAAGATCCTCTCGGGCGGTGTCGAGGCCAACGCCCTGCACCGGCCGAAACGGTTTTTCGGTGCGGCGCGCAACCTCGAAGAGGGCGGCAGCCTGACCATCCTGGCCACCGCCCTGATCGACACCGGCAGTCGCATGGACGAGGTTATCTTCGAGGAGTTCAAGGGCACGGGCAACATGGAGATCGTGCTCGACCGCAAGATGGCCAACCGGCGCATCTACCCGGCCATCGATATCCAGAAGTCGGGCACCCGCAAGGAGGATCTGCTCCTGCCTCCGGACGACCTGAACCGGATCTGGATTCTGCGCAAGCTGCTTTCCTCCATGAACCCCGCCGATGCCATGGAATTTCTCCTGGACAAGATGAGCCAGACAAAGACCAACCAGGAATTTTTTGCCTCCATGAACCGTTAGGTTCTGTTTTTTGCTTTCAAGCGGGGGGCAAACAGGATATATTTCTTACTTTTGTAGAAAAATTTTATCCCTTCCCAAGGAGGACGGACCGTGAAGCCGGATATTCATCCCAAATACAACAAGATCAATGCAGTCTGCGCCTGTGGCAACGAAATCGAGCTCGGCTCGGTGAACAGCGAAATGCACGTCGAAATCTGTTCCGCCTGTCACCCTTTCTTCACCGGCAAGCAGAAACTCATCGACACCGCCGGCCGCATCGAGAAATTCAAAAAGAAATACGCCGGTTTCCAGGGCAGCAAGAAGAAATAGCCGCCTGCTCCCGTTTTCTTCTTTTTGCCCCTCCTGACCGGAGGGCCGCACCTGCCGCCGGTACCGGACTGCTGACCCTGTCCGGCCCGGCCACGGCAGCGTTGTCGGCTGCCGTCACGAGGGGTTTCCCGTCTTTGCCACTGGTCGCCTATGCTTGCGAATCTGCAGGATATCAATGAAAAGCTGCACATGCTCGAGCGGCAGCTCTCCGACCCGGAACTGGTCGGCGACCAGCAGCGCTACCGGGAAGTCGTGCGCGAGCACAGCCTGGTGGCGAAGCTGGCCGAGTTGCATGCCGCCTACACCGCGACCTGTGCGCAGATCAACGGCAACCAGGAACTGGTGCACAGTGAGGGAGAGGATCCGGAACTGGTGGAACTGGCCAGGGGGGAGATCGCGGAGCTGAAAGAGAAAAAGGAGCGCATCGAAGGTGAGATCCGCCTGCGTCTCTTGCCCCGCGACGCCAACGACGACAAGAACATCTTTCTCGAGATCCGGGCCGGCACCGGCGGCGACGAGGCGGCCCTGTTCGCGGCCGACCTGTTCCGCATGTACAGCCGCTATGCCGAGATGCAGGGCTGGAATGTCGAGGTGATGAGTTCCAACCCAATCGGCATCGGCGGGTTCAAGGAGATCATCGCCCTGGTGAGCGGCAACCAGGTCTATTCTCGTCTCAAGTACGAGTCCGGGGTGCACCGGGTGCAGCGG
>Ga0265295_1001623_pt1 | contig 38851 bp, 31 predicted proteins | sample Munlansysbiofilm_FD_192503 | JGI IMG/M metagenome (GOLD analysis project Ga0265295, IMG submission 192503) | Leachate microbial communities from a municipal landfill in Southern Ontario, Canada - Methane capture system biofilm | ecosystem: Engineered > Solid waste > Landfill > Unclassified ... | reverse complement strand
AATCGCAAAGGCAAAGGCCACGGAGAAGCCCACGTAACCCATATACAACATAGGCGGGTGAACGATTAAACCGAAGTCTTGCAGCAATGGATTGAGGTCACGACCATCCAGAGGCATTTGTGGTAATAAACGCTCAAATGGGTTGGACGTTTCAATCAAGAACAGCAAAAACCCAACACTGATCATGCCCATAATCGCCAGCACTCGTGCCAGCATTTCTTCAGGCAATTGACGTGAGAAGATTGCAACAGCAAAGGTCCAACCAGCTAAAATCAGCGCCCAGAGCAGTAATGAACCTTCATGCGCGCCCCATACCGCACTGAATTTGTAGAACCAAGGCAGTGCACTATTAGAGTTCGATGCGGTATAGGCCACTGAGAAATCATCGACCATAAATGACCAGGTTAAACAGCCAAACGCAAACAGCAGGAAGACAAACTGTCCCCACGCTGCTGGCTGCGCCAAACTCATCCACTTATGATCGCCGCGCCATGCACCGACTAATGGGAAAAAGGACTGCACCACAGCAAAACATAACGCAAGGATCATTGCTAACTGACCCAGTTCCGGCACATACAACGCCGCATCGCTCATTTCTTTGATTCCTTTTGACCATCTTCATAATGTTGCAGCATGCCTGTTTTCTCTAAGGCATCACTCACTTCCGGCGGCATATAGTTTTCATCATGCTTAGCCAGTATTTCATCAGCAACTAACACTTTGCTTTCATTCAAACGCCCCATGGCCACGATGCCCTGCCCCTCACGGAAGAGGTCAGGCAAAATACCACGGTATTGAATACGGGTATCGGCATCACCATCAGTGACAATAAAATCCACTGTGAGTGAGTCTTCACTGCGCGTCAGGGATCCTTCCCGAACTAAACCACCGGCACGAATACGTGCACCTTCAGGTGCTTCACCATTGGCAATTTGGGTTGGTGTATAGAATAAATTGATATTTTGCTGCAATGCAGTCAGGCCCAGTGCAACGGTGGCACTGACACCCAGTAAAATACCAACAATAATCATTAAACGTTTTTTACGTACTGGATTCATTGCTGAGCCTCCCGACGCAAACGACGCGCCTCATTTTTGAAATAACGCTGACGGGCTAATAAAGGCAACACCACATTCAACACCAAGATTGCACAACTGACGCCATAGGCTGACCACACATACACACCGTGATTGCCCATGGCTAAAAATTCAGAAAACGAATTGAAATTCATGCTTTTCTCCCAATCTGCCGTGCAACTTCAGCTTGCGCCCAACGGGTACGCGACTCACGTCGTAACACCTCAGTGCGCATGCGCATCAACAATACAGCTGCAAAAAAACAATAAAAGCCAATGGTCATAATTAACAACGGCAGCCACATTTCTACCGGCATGGCTGGCTTTTCAGTCAGGGTAAAAGTCGCAGGCTGGTGCAATGTATTCCACCAGTCTACCGAGTACTTGATGATGGGAATATTAACAACGCCGACAATCGCTAAAATAGCACAGGCTTTAGCCGCACTGTCACGGTTAGTAATCGCATGGCCTAAGGCAATAATCCCAAAGTATAGAAACAATAGAATCAACATGGCGGTTAAACGTGCATCCCACACCCACCAAGCACCCCAGGTTGGCTTACCCCAGACCGCTCCAGTGAACAGGGCTATCACCGTCATCCAGGCACCAATCGGCGCGGCTTGCTGTAAGGCGATATCAGCAATTTTCATTTTCCAGACCAAGCCGACAATTCCAGCCACTGCCAATGATATATAGGTGGACTGTGCTAATAAAGCAGCCGGAACGTGGATATAGATAATGCGAAAGCTATTACCTTGCTGATAATCAGGCGGCGCATAGGCCAAACCTAGCACCCCACCCACGAGCATTAATACAGCGGCGCTGATGCTAATCCAAGGTAACCAGCGGCCACTTATCTCATAAAACCACTTCGGCGAGCCCAGCTTATGAAACCACGTCCAATTCATCGAGATACTCACAGTTATTCAATATCAGTTATGCAGCCTATGACTGCATTATTTGTTATTTATACAGTGTCTTACCACTTAAAATATAACTCTTGGGTATTATTCACCCACACTAATACGCAGACCCGCTGCAATGGCAAAAGGCGCTAAAGTCAGCGTCAGCATGGTTAACGTCGCCATCCATAGAAGGTAACCTGCAGTGGGCAAGCCCTGTAGAGCGGCTTGAATCACACCACTGCCTAAAATCAGCACGGGAATGTATAACGGCAGAATCAATAATGCCAATAATATCCCACCACGCTTGAGCCCAACCGTCAGTGCAGCACCCACTGCACCGAGCAAGCTTAAAACAGGCGTACCTAATAGTAATGACAGTAACAAGGTAGGAATCCGATCAACTGGCATACCCAGCATCAGCGCCAATAAAGGTGACAACATCACCAACGCCAATCCGCAGTACAGCCAGTGCGCGAGCACCTTAGCAAGAACCAGCACCACAAGTGGATGCGGCGAAACGACCCACTGTTCAAGTGAGCCGTCTTCAAAATCACTGCGAAACAAGCCATCTAACGACAATAAAACCGCCAACAGTGCCGCCACCCACAGTAAGCCTGGCGACAAGGTTTGTAATAATTGCGACTCAGGGCCCACCGCAAGCGGAAACAAAGCAATCACAATGGCAAAAAACACCAATGGATTGACCAACTCAGCAGGGCGACGAAACATCAAGCGCGTCTCGCGTAACAGCATCAGTACAAAGACATGACTCATACAGCGGCCTGCCCTAAATCAAGCTCACGAAAAGTTTCGGGAGTGTGTTGTATATAGTGGTGAGTGGTAAAAATCACCATACCGCCGTTGTCACAATGCTGCGCCAAATGCAGCTCAAGCTGCGTCACCGCTTGTTTATCCAGCGCAGTAAAGGGCTCATCTAAAATCCACAATGCCGGCGCATCTAAATATAATCGTGCTAAACCCACTCGACGCTGCTGCCCCGCCGACAAGGTATAACAGGGCACATCTTCAAAACCCGCTAAGCCCACCGCTGCTAACGCTTGCCAAATTTGCTCGCGTGTTGCGCCATGGTGCAACGCAGCTAACCACATTAAGTTTTCTTCAGCGGTCAGCAAACCTTTAATGCCAGCAGCATGCCCCAGCCATAACAAATTAGTCGCCAGCTCATTGCGCTGCTGATGAATACTCACGCCTTTGATCAGTACATCACCTGCGGTCGGTCGCATCAAGCCAGCCATTAAACGTAATAAGCTGGTTTTTCCGCTACCATTAGGGCCACTGACCTGCAGCATATCCTTAGGTTTGACACTGACCTGCAGATGCTCAAATAGCAGCCGCCAGTCACGCTCGCAGGCTAAGTCAACAATTTCAAGATAAGCTTCAGACACAAACACGCCGCCTTGCGAAAAAGTTTCAAGTCAATTTCACAGAGCAGCTATACTGCCCTGTAGCGACTCCAATAAGTCGCGATTATACACAGCTGTGATCTGCACGCGGCAGGCATTTACAAAGCATTTACAATAGGTTGCATCGAAATGGCCAGTGAAATACCTTCAGCCCGCCCTTCCCCTAGCATCCCCAGCCTGCAACGTCCGGCCGCGTCAGTCGCTAACCCTATTTTGCAACTGCAAGGCAGTCTACCTGCCCAACTGAAAATTGGCGACTCGGCGCAAGCACAAGTCATCGCTTTGCGTGAAAGCAACCAATCATTTCAGGTATTACTGCGTTTATCACTATCAAACGGCGAACAACGTACGATTGAAGTACAAAGCAGCCAACCTCTGACCACTGGAAACATTCTCAATGTTACGGCGTTATCAGCGCAGCAACTGATCTTTAGCTTAATATCCGCCAGTAAAGCTGCGGTTGCTACACGTATTGATACTGCATTATTGCCGCCCGGCACCTTACTTGAAGGCAAGGTCACCCATGTTGAGCCCAGCCCCCAAGGTGGCTTTAAAATCACCGTTAGCGTGTCAAATAACGCTGCAGCAGGTCAACAGCTGCAAATAGACAGCCCCAAATCACTGCCACTCAATAGCGTACTCAATGCTCGCGTTGATGGCGCACAACAACTGACCTTTCAACCTCTCAATGTGCGCCTTGAGCCTTTGGCGATTAACCAAGAATTGCAAAAACAGTTCAGCCAACAAGGCTCTTTAGGCCAACTGTTTAAAGGTCTGGATACAATATCACCTGACAGTTTATCAAGCGATGCACACAAAGCGATTAAACAACTGCTTGGCGGCTTACCTGAGCTCAGTCAATTATCAGACCCTAAAAAACTGGCACACAGCTTACTTAACAGTGGCGCACAATTAGAAAGCCGTTTACTCAGTGGCGCTCTAGACCCAGCCAGTCAAGATATCAAAGCCAGCTTACTGCGTTTAATCGCGCAATTGGTACCGATGCTGCCCAACAGCAACCCCACTCTTGCCGCATCACAAAGCGCCTTATTATCACAAGCACTACCGGGGCTATTGCGCGACCAACTGCTGGGCAACACTCAAACGCAATTGCGTGAACAAGCCATGCGTTTTCCCCTGCCTACGCGTATTTTGCAAAGCTTGGACAATCCCAACGATCTAGGCTCGCTGCTACGCTTAGCTGCGGCAGCGGTATCACGCTTGCAAACTCATCAACTGTCCAGCTTAGGTCAAACCCACACCACCAACGAAGGTACGCAGGTTACCGTCTGGCAGCTGGAAGTGCCGGCGCGCGATCAGCACCATATTGTGCCGCTGCAAATTAAGTTTCAGCATGAAGAAGCCGCACAAAAAAACTCCGGCGAACCCACCGTACCAATCTGGAAAGTTGATCTCAGCTTTGATTTGGAACCGCTTGGACCGTTGCATATTCAAGCCAGCTTGCAAGGTTCGAGTATTTCCAGCCAATTATGGGCGCAACACAGTGCAACAGCCACCTTGATTGATCAAGAACTCAACCACTTTCGCGATCGTTTATTAGGTATCGGATTGACGGTAAAAGATTTAACCTGCCACCAAGGTTCGCCCCCACAAGGCAACAAAACCACCTTACAGCAACGTTGGATTGATGATTTAGCATGAGTAAATCCACTGAACGCCAGGCCATTGCATTAAAATATGATGGTGAAAACGCCCCCAGCCTAACGGCCAAAGGCAATGACGCACTGGCAGAAGAAATCCTGCAGATTGCTCGTGAAAATGATGTGCCTATTTATGAGAACGCAGATCTAGTGCGTCTGCTTGCGCGTCTTGAGCTGGGCGATGCCATCCCTGAATCGCTTTATCATACTGTCGCTGAGATTATCGCCTTTGCTTGGTATCTGAAAGGCAAAGCTCCCAAAGGTTTTTATACCCGCAATCAGCAAAGTGATCCTCCGCTTCTATTACTGCAGCCGCCATCCAAAGATAAAGACTGAAAACACCCACTAACTGAATAAACCTGCCAACGGCTGGTGCAGTCGCGCTGAGTAATACATCCCTGCATAACAGATCAACGCTGCAACAAAGACCAAGTAACGCACAGACATTGTGTACTTAGCTCGAAAAGCCAGCACACCAAACAGCACATACAAGACCAACAGCAGTAATTTAACCTGCAACCACGCCGCCGCTAAAGGGACAAAGTCTAGACTGGCTAACAGCAATAGCCCAACCAACAATAAACCGCTATCAATAACATAGCTCAAGCGATTGACTGAACGCTGCAAGGTTGTCTTTCTAGTAACAGCTAAAACCCAGATGCCTCGCAGCACAAACAAAGCGCCACTGAGTAAGGCCAAGCTGATATGGATATGTTTAATCAGTAGATAGTGCTCAGCCAACATAAAATACAATCCGTAGAAACAAAAAAGCCCCAATTAAGGGGCTTTTTCACTTGCAGGCTTTATCAGCCTTTGTATGGTGCGGACAGAGAGACTCGAACTCTCACACCTCGCGGCGCCAGAACCTAAATCTGGTGTGTCTACCAATTCCACCACGTCCGCTTTGTTACTCACGCTTAATGCTTGAACAGCACTAAGTTTTCCAAATATGGGGTGGACGATGGGTCTCGAACCCACGACACCGGGAATCACAATCCCGTGCTCTACCGACTGAGCTACGCCCACCATATTGCGCGTTACATCTTACATCTTATTCCACTCACTTACAAGCTTCACCTTAATGGTGCGCCCGGCAGGATTCGAACCTGCGACCACCCGCTTAGAAGGCGGGTGCTCTATCCGACTGAGCTACGGGCGCTTATTCTCGTTACCTATAATAAGCAACTGATTCTAAGCTCGATTACTGTTCAATATGATTTGTCCAGCTTTCGTATCCAGCTTCAGGCCGTACCGAGTGAGCGGGGCGAATATTAAAGAGATCCTATGACCCTGTCAACTACTATTTGTAAAAGAATCAAATACATAGCGCTTTAAAACAAAATACTTCCCGTGCATCTTTGCCCGATGCGGCCGGTCGTGCGAGAATAGCCCACATCTTTTCCACTAAAATCAGTATGGTTCATAACCTCATGACAGCACAATTGATTGACGGCAAACAGATTGCCGCAGATATTCGACACACTATTGCCCAACAGGTACAAGACCGTCTGAGCCAAGGCCTACGCGCTCCTGGCTTAGCCGTTATTTTAGTGGGTAATGATCCAGCCTCTGAAGTCTATGTCGCACATAAACGTAAAGACTGCGAGCAAGTGGGCTTTGAATCTAAAGCCTATGATTTACCTGCAACGACTACACAAGACGAGCTGCTTAACTTAATTGATACGCTTAATGCTGACAATACGATCGATGGCATTCTGGTGCAGCTGCCCCTGCCCGTTCACCTCGATTCATCATTGTTGCTTGAGCGTATCGACCCTCATAAAGATGTCGACGGTTTCCACCCGTATAACGTTGGTCGTTTAGCCCAACGTATGCCGCTGCTGCGCTCATGCACACCTAAGGGCATTATCACCCTGCTAGCACATACAGGCATTGACCTGCATGGCCTAGACGCAGTGGTTGTCGGCGCATCCAATATTGTTGGCCGCCCCATGGCGCTGGAGTTACTGCTAGCAGGTTGCACCACCACGATTACACACCGCTTCACTAACAATCTAGAACAGCATGTACGCCGCGCTGATTTGGTTGTAGTGGCTGTAGGTATCCCAGATCTAGTCAAAGGCGAATGGATCAAACCGGGCGCGATCGTCATCGACGTGGGTATTAACCGCCAAGCTGACGGTAAATTAGTCGGTGATGTTGGTTTTGACGAAGCCATCAAACGCGCTGCTTGGATCACCCCTGTTCCAGGCGGTGTTGGCCCAATGACCCGCGCTAGCTTATTGGAAAACACCCTGCAAGCCTACGAGCACAACGCAAAAAAAGCTTAATCAGCACGAATATCAGTCAAGTCACGCGACAGATATATAACGCTAAGGGCGGGCCATGGATGCCCGCCCTTAGCGTTAATCAGCCCGCACAACCAAACATCTAGGGAAAGCGGCGCAGATACGAGTACAGATCCCTACAAACGCTTTTTAAGCATCGCATTGATTTTCTGCACTCGCGGATCCATCAGCACGCTACCACCTAAGCTATTAGTGATAAAAGCGACACTGACTTCGCGCTCAGGATCAGCACAACCTAAAGTACCGCCCGCCCCTGGATGACCAAAGGTCTGCGCACCCAATGCGTAGCTGGCAGGCAACTCATTCGCTTGCTCAAGCATGCAGCCCAAACCAAATCGTGTACGAGTCAGCAAAGTTAAATCCATACCGGCACTGTGCTCTTGCAACATTTCACTGAGCATTTCACGATCCAACAGTTTGCCCTGCAGTAGACCCGTATAAAACCCCGCTAAACCACGCGCAGTACTGTGTGCATTGGCTGCAGGCTGCTGCATCTGACGCCATTCGAGCTTGTTGGTGCTGGTCATCATTGACGGTGGGTTAGCAAAGGCTTTAATAGCCATACCTTGCGGATCTTTGCTCATGCTTTGCATTAAGCGCACTGAAGCGGCATCAGCAAAGTCACCTTTCATACGCATCACATCACCAACACGCGGCAACTCACGCTCAGTCAAACCTAAATACAGCTCAAGCTGCAAAGGCTCAGCGATACGTTTAGCCATCGCAGCGCCGGGCTCACAACCGTCCACACGACGAATCAATTCACCCACCAACCAGCCATAGGTCATTGGCGCATAACCGTGCGCACTGCCTGGAGTCCACCACGGCGGAGTATTTTCCACAGCAGCAACCATACGCTCCCAGTCATACAGCGCTTCCGCTGTCAGGGGCTCTAGCACCGCAGGCAACCCCGCCTGATGACAGAGCACATGACGCAACGTGATTTGCTGCTTACCTTGCCGCGCAAATTCCGGCCAGTACTCAACCAGCGGTGTATCCAACTGCAAACGCCCTTCAGCCACTAACTGCAATAAAACCACAGCGGCAATCGGCTTACCGCTGGAAAAGATATTGACTAAGGTATCCCGCTGCCACAGCTGCTCGGCATGGCGATCAATCACCCCACCCCACACATCCAGCACAGTTTCCCCAGCAATCTGCACACATAAAGCAGCACCACGTTGCTCAGGCTCTTCTAATATTTGCGTAAACACATCGAGAACGCTGGAAAACGCACCGTCACTGATGCCATCTATATGTATGCTCACTGCTTTTCACTCACTTATAGCTAATCAATTTGACGTCGAAACGGCGGCAAAGAACTTAAAATCGCTTTCCCATAACGCTGCGTGACCAAACGGCGATCCAATAACGTCACGCTACCGGTATCTTGCTCATTACGCAGTAAACGTCCGCAGGCCTGAATTAACCGCAACGAAGCATCCGGCACGGCAATTTCCATAAAGGGGTTGCCGCCACGGGCTTCAATCCACTCAGCTAATGCAGCTTCCACTGGATCATCCGGCACGGCGAAAGGAATTTTAGCAATCACCACATGCTGACAATAAGCGCCCGGTAAGTCGATACCTTCAGCAAAACTGGCTAAACCAAATAAAACACTGGTCTCGCCTTTATCAATCTGCGCTTTATGTTTAGCTAAGGTTTCTTGTCGCGACAGACTGCCCTGAATCAACACGCGCTTACGCCACTCAGCATCAACCCCAGAAAACACATCCTGCATTTGTCGACGCGAAGAAAACAACACTAGGCTGCCCTGAGCGCCTTCTAATATACCGGCTATCTCACGAATAATGGCTTGCGTATGTGCGTCGGCATCACGTGGATCAGCGCGCAAATCGGGGACGCGCAGCACACCCGCCTCAGCATATTTAAACGGACTGGGCACGACCGCTTTTTTTGCATCAAAGGGCAATCCGGCACGCATATTAAAGCGGTCGAATTTGCCTAGCGCAGTTAATGTAGCTGAAGTCACCAATGCACCATGCGCCACATTCCACAGATGTCGGCGCAAGGTTTCTGCAGCCAAGATCGGGCTGGCGTTGACTTCAATATCAAAAGCGCCGCCGGCATCGGCCAGCGATAACCAACGCGCCATCGGCGGACTTTTCTCAGGGTCTTCAGCGGTAAAGGCTGTCCATAGCTCTTGGTTGTTCTCGGCACGCGCCTGCAAACTACCAAATAGCGGATACCATTCTTCAGCCTGATGACTGGGCACACCTAAACCCGGCTCATCATCCATCGCTTTTTTCAGCAAGTCAGTCACGCGAGTAAAAATATCAGTCAAGCGTGTAAATTCTTTTTTAAGATCGATACCCAGCTCAGCCAACTCAGTTGGAATCACTCCACCAATAAAGCGGTAACGCGGCTTCTCATAACTGTCTGGATCGGTATTGGGACGAAACTCTGCAATCTGCTCACATAAAGTAAACATAAACTGCATTTGTATACGTAAGGCTTTAGCCATTTCCGGTACAGGCTCGAGCAAACGACCAAAATCACCGGGCAATGGATTTTGCGCTAATAATCGCGTGAGGTTTTTTTCGACCTGCCCCAGCCAATCTGCAGTTGAACGCAAACGAGTAAAATGAGCAAAATGATTAATGGCTTTATCAGGTAGGTGATGACCTTCGTCAAACACATAAATGGTTTCGCGCGGATCAGGCAGCACAGCACCGCCACCCAACGCCAAGTCAGCCAACACCATATCGTGGTTGGTGACAATCACATCCACCTTAGTCATGCCTTCACGGGCTTTATAAAAAGCACACTGCTGAAAGTTAGCGCAATGGCGACCGGTGCACTGAGTGTGATCGGTAGTAACCTGCGACCAGGTAGTATCTTCCAGCACTGTAGGCCAGCTATCACGATCACCATCCCAGCGATTACTGGCCAGCTTATTGATCATATCGGTGAAGAGCTTTTCACTTTCACTATCGACATCAATGTGGAAACCTTCATCGGCAAACAGCTCTGCGGTAGCCTGCTCAGCCTCACCACTCTGAGATAAGGCATCCAGCTTCGACAAACATAAATAGCGGCCACGGCCTTTAGCCAAAGCATAGGTAAAATTCAAGCCACTGTTTTTAATGATATCTGGCAAGTCTTTATCGACAATTTGTTCTTGCAAAGCCACTGTAGCAGTCGCAATCACTAGACGCTTACCGGCAGCGCGCGCCACAGGGATGGCAGCCAAACTATAGGCCACAGTCTTACCCGTTCCCGTGCCTGCTTCAATCGCAACCACGGCCGGTTCACCCGAGCGCTTACCTTCTTCATCCACCGCAATATTGCCTAAGACTTTCGCCACTTCAGCAATCATTAAACGCTGGCCATAGCGCGCTTTAAGTCCTTTAGCATCCAAAAAGCGTGTATAGGCGCCTTGAATAACACTTTTTAATTCATCGCTGAGCATGCTGTATCCACTTTCTTGAACTGTACGTTTGTTCAGTGCCAATTTAAAAACGTATAATAGCCTGCTTAAACGCTTTGTGCTCTACGGATTACTTATGACTGCTATTTCAGCCTGCCCCTGCAACCCTAACACCAGCTACCTACACTGCTGCGAACGCTACCATAGCGGTGCTCTAGCCAATACTGCACAAACATTAATGCGCGCGCGTTACAGTGCTTTCGTCAAACACAATATTGAGTTTATTAAAGCCTCCACACTACCGGCACAACAAACTCATCTTGACCTCGAGAGCATCGCCCAATGGAGCATGGAAAGTGACTGGCTCGGCTTAGAGGTCATCAATGAAACACTGGCAGCAGATCAACGCCACGCCACCGTCGAATTTATTGCGCACTGGCACGATGCTCAAGGTCGCCACCAGCATCAAGAAACATCGTTATTTATTAAACCGGCTGAGCAATGGTATTTTTATGATCCCAATGTAGCGCTGAGTGCAGAACGCAATGCAGCCTGCCCTTGCCTGAGTGGTTTAAAATTTAAAAAGTGCTGCGCGCCGTATCTTTAACAACAATTGAGCATGCGATGTGCTACAAGTCATAACAAAACAAGCATGATTTATTAACAATAATTGATGTAATACAAGACCTTATTTGTTAAACGTTACACAGTAAGTAGCAACGACTTAGAACACGCTTTTTAAAGTCTTGCGCAAGCAGCATCCCATCCTTGATGATTTACATAGCATTTCATTGATATCTGTTACGCAAACAGGCAATGTTTGTGCTTTGTGAGTTTATTGAACATTTGCTTGATACACTGCCGTGAGATTTGGAGTTAATCAATGGGCTATTTAGCAACAATACAGAACACACCGGCACTCTTGATTTTGCTAGCAGCATTAAGCTCTCTCAGTGGCTGTTCAACTTGGATTAGCGGCAGCTTTCAAAAGCCTGACATACAGTTAGTGGATGTGGAACTAGTGCACGCTAAGCTGCTGGAGCAGCAATTTATTTTACATTTTCGAGTGGATAACCCCAACTCGCAAAGCCTGCCCATTCATAGTATTAACTATCGTGTGATGCTCAACGACACCCCGCTTGCCACAGGTAGTAATAACCAATGGTTAACGGTGCCCAGCAACTCACATGCTTATTTTAAAATTCCTGTGCATACCAACCTATGGCGACATATGAAAGTAATTGTACGGATGCTAGAAAAGCCTAACCAACCCATCCACTACGCACTGCATGCTGATGTTAAAACAGGCCTTGTATTAGGTAAAAAAATCAATATTGTACGTCACGGTGATATAATTCCCGGCGACTATATTCGCGAGTAATCTCTATGACTTCTACAGAACACGTTCACGGCCCTGACTGCCAACATGATCACCAGCATGAGCATGAGCCAACACCTCATGTGCATGGACCGCACTGCGGCCACGCTCACCAAGAGCCGATACTCAACCCATTAAAAGCCATTGGCCGTAATGATCCTTGCCCGTGTGAAAGTGGTAAAAAATACAAAAAATGTCACGGTGCTTAATGTGCAGATACTTTCAAGTACCTGGCTGATCATTGCAGCTGTTTGCATCCTTGCCCTAGCAGCCTATGCCGGACTGTTATGGCGACGAGTCGGGCAAGTCGAACAGCAACGCAAGCAGCTGCAAGCAGAACAAAAACGTCTACGTCATGATGATTTAATTGTCTTGGCTACTGGCTTTTTAAGCGAACAAATGCCGTGGGCTGAAGGCTGTATTCGTATCAAAGTAATCCTAGATCACTACGACTCTGAGATGGCAATGCACCCAGACTATCAAGTACTGCAAACTGTTTTTAGCGCAACTAAGCATATCCCCACACACGATGCGTGGCGTGAACTCAGTAGCTCAGAAAAACAAACCTTTATGCAGCTGCTCAATGAACTTGAACAGCAACATAAAAACAACTCAATCCAGGTTGTAGAAAAGCTACTCAAACACCTGCAGAGCTAATCAGTAGCCTCGCCCTCGATCGTGTGGGTGAGCTCCAGATGTGCGCGGTCTTGCCATTGCTCAGCAATTTCGGTTTTGACCGCCACGCCCAACTGTTGAAAATCACTGGCCTGCTTAATCAAATTACCGCGCCCGTTGACCAGCTGATCACAGGCTTTACGGTAGGCTTCTTGCGCTCGATCTAAGCTATTACCAATACCATCCATACTGCCTAAAAAGATACGTAACTTGTCGTAGACTTTACTGGCACGCTCAGCCAACTCTGCCGTGCTGCGGCTTTGCTCTTCAAAACGCCACAGTTGACGCACAATAGTTAAACTGGCCAACAGGGTACTGGGTGTCGCTATTAAAATATTCTGCTCAATAGCGCGCAACAATAAGCTCTCATCAGCCCGTACAGCATCAGCAAAGGCTGACTCAATGGGTACAAACATAAACACCATATCCGGCGCATTAAGGCCCGGTAAAGCAGCATAATCACGCTCAGCCAACTCACTGACACGCGCAGCAAATGCACTGACATGTTCATTTAAGGCCTGCGCCCGCAGCGTCTCATCCTCGGCATTGATATAGCGCAGATAGGCATTAAGCGAGACTTTCGCATCAATAATCAAATGCTTATTTTGCGGTAAATAGACAATCGCATCCGGACGCTTACGCCCTTCACTGGTGGTAAAACTCACCTCGCGGGCAAAATCTTTACCCTGCTGTAAGCCGGCACGTTCAAGCACATTTTCTAAAATCAGCTCACCCCAATTACCCTGGGTTTTTTTCTGGCCACGCAAAGCGCTGCTTAATTCATGCGCTTCTTGGGTGATCTGCTGATTGAGCTCTTTTAACTGCAATAACTGCTGCTGTAACGAGGCTTGCTGCTGCACATCTTTATGGTGAATATCTTCAACCTTTTGACGAAAGCCATCAATTTGCTCACGAAAAGGCTTCAGCATGGTTTCCAATGACTGCTGACTGCTTTGCGTCAATGATTGCCCACGCGCTTCGAAAATCTGCGTGGCCAACTGTTCAAATTCAAGTTTTAATTGCTCACGACTGTCTTTAAGCAATTGCTGCTGCTCAAGTAAGTGTTGTTCTTTCTGTGCACTCAGCCCGCTTAATGAGGCAAACTCTTGCTGTAGCTGCTGATGCGTTTTTTGCAGATCAATATAACGAGCCTGCAGCTCTGTGAGTGTATTTTCGCGTAGCAACTGCTGCTCTTTAAGCTCGCGATAACTCGCTTGAGCGGCATCGGCGACACCCCGCACGCCCAACAACTTCTCATGCAACTGACCTTGTTCGACCTTAAGTTGCTGATAATCTGTTTCACGCTGTTTTAATTGCTCATACAACTGATCCTGCTGACTGCCCAGCACTCGCAAATCGGTATCTTGCTCATGCAGCTGCTCTTGTGCCTGCGCCAAAGCCTCTTGACGCTCAGTCAATTGTTGTTGCAAGCGTTGCGCGCGGACAAACTGCTGCGTACCTGCACCCAGAACTACAGCTCCCAGCAACAATGGCACAGCGTACTGACTCAACATCTGCGCGGTTAAGCTGAGCATAAGCGCTCGCTTTGCTCAGCATTCGACCGACTAGCTGAGCAAAGCTGGCCTTTAGCAGCACGAATAAAATTAAGCATCCAGCGCGCAACCTGATAGCCATCATGCTTATTAACCAAGCTTTGACAGGCCGCTTGAAATTTTTCAGGAGAATATATGGACTGGCGAGTCTGTAATAATGTTCTAGAAAACTCATGAGTAAATTCTGGATGACCTTGAAAGCACAGTACTTGCTCACCCAGCATAAAGGCGGCATTTTCACAAAAATCACTGCTGGCTAATAACTCAGCACCCTCAGGTAAAGCAGTGACCTGATCACGATGGCTGATCAATAACTGAAACTCATCAGGCGCATCTGTGAGCCACTCAGGTTTACGCTCTAAGTGGTAGCGATGCACGCCAAGCCCCCAACCTTTATCTGAACGCTGACTCTCTCCACCCAACACCAACGCCAGAATTTGATGACCAAAGCAAATGCCCAACAGCACATCACTCGCTGCAAAGCGTTCGCGCAAGTAAGTGCGTAAGGTCACAATCCATGGATCATTAGCAAAGGAATCAGCCTTACTGCCTGTCACTAAATAGGCATCAAATGGCTGGCTGCTGTCGGGGTACTCGCCCCGGACCACATTAAAGACTTCAAATTCAATTGCCGCATCTTGCGAGCTGAGCAACTGCTTAAACATATGCCCAAAACCAATAAAGCTATCTTGCATGCTTGGATGCAAGTCATCCGCTTCTAAAATACAAATCCGCAAGGTCATTTATGCACCTCAAAAATAACTGAATAAACACTGAGTATAGATGACACTCAACGCTGCACACCGTTCTAAATATAAACCTCAAGCCTAATGACTTAAAACAGACTGAGTTAGCCCCCTATTTAAACGAAAAAACCGATTCAACTTCACAGTCGAATCGGTTTTTTCAAACAACTAATGCCAAAGCATCAATTGCACAATCTAAAGGTCACAGCCTAAAGATTAATCTTCGCGGTAACGACGCAGCTTCAATGCTTTACCAGCAACGCGAGTATCTTTAAGTTTGCTCAGCAAGCTCTCTAAACCTACTTCTGGCAACTCAACCAAACTAAAGCTTTCGCGAATCTGGATACGACCAATCGCATCACGTGATAAATCACCTTCGTTTAAGATCGCGCCCAGTAAGTTGCGTGCAGCAACGCCATCACGGATGCCTAAAGCGGTACGGCAACGTACTTTGCCTTCGCTCAGAGCGATCGGCGCACGACGCTCACGTCCTTCACCGCGACCTTCGCTACGACCTTCACCACGGCCACCTTCACTGCGACCACCGCGATCATCACGACCACGACCACCACGGTCATCACGATCACGGCTATCACGACCACGTGGAGCCAATACCGGCTGCTCACGCTCAACGCCAGCCAAAGTAAAGGCTTGGCCTTCAGTGGTCTTCGCTAACAAAGCTAAAGCTAGATCTTCAACGCTACAGCCTAACTCTGTAGTCAAGTGCGCTAAAAGCTCAGGATTCTGTGCTGTTTTATCTGTAACACGTGGCGTTAAGTCTTGAGTCAGACGACGAATACGTGCCTGCAAAATAACTTTAGCATCAGGCAGTTGAATTTCAGCAATTTTCTGACCTGTTACACGCTCAACCACCTGCAACATACGACGCTCACGTGGTGTCACTAATAGTAGTGCACGACCTTCACGACCCGCACGACCGGTACGACCAATACGGTGTACATACGACTCTGGATCGTAAGGCATATCAATGTTGAATACGTGTGTGATACGCGGTACATCAAGACCACGTGCAGCAACGTCAGTTGCAATCACGATATTTAAACGACCATCTTTAAGTGAATCAATCACGCGCTCACGTTGGTTTTGCGCGATATCACCATTCAATGCAGCAACTTTATAGCCTTTAGCTTCCAGTGCAGCAGCGATATCTAAAGTGGCTTGCTTAGTACGCACAAAACCGATCATTGCATCAAAGTCTTCAACTTCGAGCAAACGTAAAACAGCGTTCACTTTCTGATCCGCATGCACCATTAGGTGAGCTTGATCAATACGCGCAACAGTTTGTGTTTTGCTAGCAATTTTAACTTGCTGAGGGTTACGCAAGTGTTTTTCCGCAATACCACGAATCGATGCAGGCAATGTTGCTGAGAACAATGCAGTTTGACGCTCATCTGGCATAGCGTTAAAAATAACTTCTAAGTCATCCATAAAGCCGAGTTTTAACATCTCGTCAGCTTCATCAAGGACTAAGAATTTAATCGTCGACAGTAAGCCACCGTTACGGCTCAAGTGGTCAACTAAACGACCTGGCGTTGCCACAATGACTTGTGCGCCATTACGGATTGCTTTCAACTGTGGGCCCATTGGCGCACCACCGTAGATCGCAACAACATTAACGCTAGGCATTTGCGCAGCAAAGCTTTCAAACGCAGTAGCTACTTGCAGAGCCAACTCGCGGGTCGGTGCTAACACCAACACTTGCGCTTCACGACGATCAGCGTCAAGACGTGATAAAATAGGTAACGCAAACGCAGCCGTTTTACCAGTACCGGTTTGTGCCTGGCCGATCATATCGTGGCCAGCCATAATCAACGGAATAGACTGTGTTTGAATCGGAGATGGCTCTTCGTAGCCCACTGCAGTGATAGCAGCAAGCACTGAAGGGTGCAGTCCGAGAGTGTTAAAAGGAGCGATAGCTGGAGTGTTTTCGATTTCTTGGGTCATGGTATGCCTTATGTGCATCCGCAAAGACCCATGAAAGCTGCACACGCCATGAAAGACCATAATGGTCGCCCTTTTGGCAGCCTAATTGCGAGTATTTGCGAGAACGCTGTTTTAAAAAAACGTCTAGGATAGTCCATTGCAGGACAAGCAGTCGAAGCCATGCTTCGGGATATTGCAGTAACCTTAACGGGGGCCGATCTAGCCGGCGCATATTATAGACGCTTTAGTCGCATATGCATAGCCTAAGTTTATAACTCACACTAATAGATCAAGCTGGCTTTTAAAACTACGCAAAATACCACTAAAAGGATCGATAAAACTGATTTGCTTGGCGAGCAGCTTTAATGGCTGGGTGTAATCGTCATATTCGCCCATCTCTTGCAGGCAAGGATAGAGTGGATCATTGACAATGGGCGCACCTAAAGCAGCTAAGTGTACACGCAACTGATGCTTGCGCCCTGTGACAGGATAGAGTCGATAACGCCAAGTTTCACCTAACTGCTCACACACTTCAATCACCGTATCACTATTGGCCTCACCGGCCACTTCTTGCATACGGAAAAACTGCTGTGCAGGCTCGAGGCGACTGCGATAACGATACGGCCACTCGTACCCAGGCAATGCTGGGGCAAGCGCTTCATAGCACTTAAACACTTTGCGCTCACGAAATAAACGCTGATAAGCATCACGGCTGCTAGGGTTGATAGAGAACAACACAACACCGGCCGTTAAACGATCAATTCGATGAATCGGTACGATATGCGGATTATCTAAGCGCTTCATTAATCGCCGCAAAACGGTTTCTTCAACATAACGTCCAGCCGGCATAGTTGGTAAAAAGTGTGGCTTATCCACCGCAACCAAATGCTCATCTTGATATAAAATGGTTTCGGTAAAAGGCACTGCAGTTTCATCAAGCACTTCACGAAAATAGTACACTAAAGTACCAGCCTGATACGGTTCGGCAGGCAACAAATAGCGCTGTTGCTCATCCAAAACCTTACCTTCAAGCATACGCTGCTGCCAGCTTGCGCGACTGACTGCAGTAAATCGCTCACACAGAAAATCCAATAGCAACACATACGGCTCAGAGGGTAGATGCACCCGACTGGCACCCAATAAAGTAAAACCTGTCATAGCGGCGATTAATGCACTGTATGACCAGCAGGATCATCTTCATCAACTTCGTTAGCTGATTCTTCCTCTGCCAAATGCCCTGCCGCCAATAAGCCGGCATGAAACATTTCTTTAGCAATATCAATATAACGCGCTTTTAAAAAGCCGCGCGCTTCACTTGAAAAGGTCAGTGTTACAAGCGCTGTGTCTTCTTCAGCGCGGCGTAAGACGATACGACCATCAGGCAACTCAACAATTTCCAAAAACGCAGTGGACATAAATAACTCTTAAAAAATCAAATAAAACCCTGCAGGGCCAAAGCAGGCCCTGCAGATGACTTAGGCTTTTGGCTTAGCCGCGGGTTTAGCTGCTGATTTAGCTGCTGGCTTAGCTTTACGCTTATCTTCAACTTGCCATTTTTTACCGTCGTAAAATGCTTTCCAACCGCTGGGCTTGCCTTCAATTTCTGACTGCACGTATTGCTCTTTGGTTTTACGGCTGTAGCGAATCACCGTTGGCACACCATCTGGATCATGGGTTGGCGCAGTAAATAGATAACTGTGCTTAGGATCAATTTCCTTGGTATGCGGCAGCAACTCCAACACTAATGGTGCACGCGTTTCACGCTTTTTTGGAAACTGACTGGCCGCTAAGAACATACCTGCAGCACCATCACGCAACACGTACGTGTCTTCGACATTCAAGCATTGCAACTCAGGCATCGGCACTGGGTCCATTTTTGGTGGTGCAGCTTCACCACTGCGCAGCAGTTTACGGGTGTTTTTACACTCCGCATTGGTGCAACCAAAATACTTACCAAAACGGCCGGTCTTCAGCTGCATCTCACTGCCACATTTATCACACTCAAGGCTTGGACCTTCATAGCCTTTAATACGGAACTGCCCTTCTTCCACTTCAAAACCGGTGCAGTCTGGATTGTTACCGCACACATGCAGCTTGCGCGTCTCATCCAATAAGTACGCATCCATCGCCGTACCGCATTTTGCACAACGACGCTTATTACGCAGTAATAACGATTCAGACTCCCCCTCATCGTCGTCGGCAATTTCATTACCAGGAACCAGATTCACGGTCGATTTGCAACGCTCTTTAGGTGGTAAAGCATAACCTGAGCAGCCTAAGAATACGCCCGTTGAAGCCGTACGAATCATCATCGGACGCCCGCACTCTTTGCACGGAATATCAGTCAATGTCGGTGTGTTTTCACGCATACCGTTTTCAGCAGAGTCTGCAGCTTCCAACTTTTTCTTAAAGTCGCTATAAAACTCATCGAGCAACTGTTTCCACTGCAATGTACCGTGCGCAACACTGTCTAAACGCTCTTCCATCTGCGCAGTAAAGCTGTAATCCATCAGATCAGAAAAACTTTCACCCAAACGCTCAGTGACAATATCACCCATCTTTTCTGCATAGAAACGGCGGTTTTGTAAAGCTACATAACCACGGTCTTGAATAGTGGAAATAATCGCAGCATAGGTGGAAGGACGACCAATGCCTTGTTTCTCCAACTCTTTAACCAAGCTAGCCTCACTAAAACGCGCGGGCGGCTTAGTAAAGTGCTGAGACGGATCCAGTTTAACTAAGTTCAGCACATCGCCTTTTTTCAGATCTGGCAGGATTGCATCTTCAGCACCCTTACCCTGTTGCGGCTGTACGCGGGTGTAACCATCAAACTTCAAGATACGTCCACGCACGCGCAAATCAAACTGCTGTGCTTCAACGGTCAAGCTGCTGGCAATGTATTCTGCGGGTGGCATTTGGCACGCCACAAACTGACGCCAAATCAGCTCATACAAACGCTCAGAGTCACGCTCCATGTTTTTCAGCATGGAGGTTTGTGTATTAACATCAGAGGGGCGAATCGCCTCGTGCGCCTCTTGCGCGCCTTCTTTGCTGCTATAAAAAATAGGCTTCTCAAGTACGTACTTAGCGCCAAACTCTTGATCAATAAAGCTGCGTACCATCTCAATGGCATCATTGGAGATATTGGTTGAGTCAGTACGCATATAAGTGATGTAACCGGCTTCGTATAAACGCTGCGCCAGCATCATGGTTTTCTTTACGCCAAAACCTAAACGCGTACTCGCAGCTTGCTGCAACGTTGAAGTGATATAAGGCGCACTTGGACGACTACTGGTGGGCTTATCTTCACGCTTAATAACTGTGTAAGCGGATTTTTCTAGAACAGCCAGCACTGCATCCGTCTGTTCTTTACTGACCGGACGAAAGGCTTTAGCGTCTTCGCGTACCACTTCAAAGCGCGTATTAATCTGATCAGCATTATTTAAATCAGCATGAACCTGCCAAAACTCTTCAGGAATAAACGCGCGGATTTCTTTCTCGCGCTCAACCACTAATTTCACCGCAACCGATTGCACACGACCAGCAGACAAACCACGGGCAACTTTTTTCCACAACAGCGGTGAAACCATAAAACCTACAACGCGGTCTAAGAAACGACGGGCTTGCTGAGCATTGACCTGATCAATATCCAACTTGCCCGGCTCAGCAAACGCACCTTGAATGGCTTTTTCAGTAATTTCGTTAAACACCACACGCTTGTAGCGGCTGTCATCACCACCAATGGCTTCGCGCAGGTGCCAAGCAATGGCCTCCCCTTCGCGGTCCAAGTCAGTTGCGAGATAGATAGTGTCGGCATCTTTAGCTAAGCGACGCAGCTCTTCGATAACTTTTTCTTTACCCGGCAAAATCTCATAACGCGCCTTCCAGTCATTCTCAGGGTCAATACCCATTCTGGCGACTAAGGTGCGCATGGCTTTTTGTTTCGGAGTCAGCTCTGCAGTGTCAGCGGCTTTAGCTCGCTTAGCCGGGGCTGAGCCACTTGTCGGTAAATCACGAATGTGACCCACGCTCGACTTCACCACATACTTATCACCTAAGTATTTGTTGATTGTCTTCGCCTTAGCAGGGGACTCTACGATAACCAGCGATTTACTCATTGCTCAGAATATTCCTGAAATAAAGAAAGTGAGACGCCTAAATTAGACTCTTAATCTCACATAAAAAATTCGATAACTTACTTTACAGTGACGCTATATATAGGTTGAAAGCGGCTGAGGTCAAGTTTTTGCTGTATTTGATTTAATTTTCACAGCCGATTTAACAGGCTTTCTTCTGCCTGTAGCAAAGCAAAGCGCGGCTGTTGCACACCTTCCACTTCAACTTGCTCAATAAACATCGACAAGGGTCGCACCCACAGACCAAAAGCACCGTATAGCGCTTGATAGACCACCATCTGCTGTTGATTTTCAGAGTGCGTGGCCACACTTAAAACACGATATTGCGGACCTTTATAGTGCTGATAAATACCAGGCTGTATGCTCATTGTCTGCCTCAAATAAAAAAGCCGAGGCACAAGGCCCCGGCTTCAGTATTTAAAAAACGTTTACACGCGTTCAAATACCGTCGAGATGCCTTGACCCATACCAATACACATGGTCGCCAAACCTAAAGTACCACTGTTTTGCTTCATAACATTGAGCAAGGTACCTGAGATACGCGCGCCAGAGCAACCAAATGGGTGACCTAAAGCGATTGCACCACCGTGCACATTCACTTTCTGCTCCATTTTATCCAGCAATTTAAGGTCTTTAATAACCGGCAAAGACTGTGCAGCAAACGCCTCATTCAGCTCAACAAAGTCAATGTCATCGATGGTCAAGCCCGCACGTTTCAGCGCTTTATGCGTTGCGGGTACCGGACCGTAACCCATAATTGACGGATCAACACCGGCCACTGCCATTGCACGCACTACGGCCATCGGCTCAATACCTAAGTCTTTAGCACGCTGCGCTGACATCACGATCATGCATGATGCACCATCGGTCAGTTGCGATGATGTACCGGCTGTTACAGTGCCACCTTTAGGATCGAATGCTGGACGCAATGCCGCTAAACTTGCCAATGTTGTTTCAGGACGAATGGTTTCATCATAATCAAACATTTTCAAGAAGCCATCAGCATCATAGCCTTCCATTGGGATAATTTCGTCTTTGAATTTCCCTTCAAGCGTCGCTTTATGCGCTAAACGATGCGAACGCTCACCAAAAGCATCTTGCTGCTCACGGCTAATACCATGCATTTTACCCAGCATTTCTGCAGTCAAACCCATCATGCCTGATGCCTTAGCAACGTGCAGTGACATCTGCGGGTTTACATCAACACCATGCATCATGTTGACATGCCCCATATGCTCGACACCACCAATTACAAACACATCACCGTTACCGGTCTGAATGGCTTGTACGGCAGTATGTAAAGCACTCATTGACGAGCCGCATAAGCGACTGACTGTTTGTGCTGAACAGGTGTGTGGCAGTTGCGTTAGCAAAGAAGCCATACGGGCAATATTCCAACCCTGCTCTAAGGTTTGGTTGACGCAACCCCAGATTACATCTTCAACTTCAGCTGGGTTAATTTTGTTATTACGGTTCAGTAAACCGTCAATTAAATGTGCTGACATATTCTCAGCACGCGTATTGCGATGCATACCTGCTTTCGCACGCCCCATTGGGGTGCGCCCGAAATCGACAATAACTGCATCTCTTGGATTGAAGCTCATATCTTTACTCCCGCTCTAATCTATGTGCGATTAACCGAAAAAGGTTTGACCTGTTTTGGCCATTTCACGCAATTTCTCGGTCGGGTGATATAGCGCACCCAAGTCAGCATATGTGTCAGCCAAAGCAACAAACTCGGCCACACCTATACTGTCGATGTAACGTAATGCTCCACCACGGAAGGGTGGGAAACCGATACCGTAAATCAAACCCATATCAGCTTCTGCTGCGGTTTCAACAATACCGTCTTCAAGGCAACGTACAGTTTCCATGCACAATGGAATCATCATCCAGTTGATAATGTCTTCATCGCTCACTTCACGTTTCTCATAGACAATCGGCGCTAAAATGCCAGCAATCGCATCATCAACAGCCTTCTGCTGTTTGCCGCGCTTATCCATTTCATAGGCATAGAAACCTTTGCCATTTTTCTGACCTAAACGATCGGCTTCATACAATGCATCGATTGCTGAGCGACGATCATCTTTCATGCGATCTGGAAAACCTTCAGCCATTACGTCACGGCCATGGTGTCCGGTATCGATACCAACCACGTCCATTAAGTAGGCAGGACCCATCGGCCAGCCAAACTTTTCCATAACTTTATCAATGCGCACAAAATCAACGCCCACACTGACTAATTTCGCGAAACCACCGAAATACGGGAACAGCACACGGTTCACTAAGAAACCTGGGCAGTCATTCACAACAATGGGGTTCTTACCCATTTTATGAGCGTAGGCCACTGTAGTTGCGACCGCTTCGTCCGATGAATGCTCGCCACGAATCACTTCAACCAAGGGCATCATATGCACAGGGTTAAAGAAGTGCATACCGACAAAGTTTTCTGGACGCTTGAGTGCTTTAGCTAGCAAGTTAATTGAGATGGTTGAAGTGTTAGAGGCAATAATGGTGTTTTCACCCACATGCTGCTCAACTTCAGCCAAAACCGCGTGCTTCACTTTTGGATTTTCCACAACGGCTTCAACCACAAGATCCACATGACTAAAATCGCCATAGGACATGGTTGGACGAATCGCATTCAAGGCTTTGGCCATGGCCGCAGGTTCGATACGCTTACGCTCAAGACGCTTGACCAGCAATTTAGCTGCCTCATCCAAGCCCAGTTGAATACCCTCTTCACGGATATCCTTCATCAGGATTGGCGTGCCTTTTAGAGCAGATTGGTAGGCAATACCGCCGCCCATAATCCCCGCACCTAAAACAGCTGACAGCTTAACTTCGCGAGCAATTTTCTCGTGAGTTTTAGCTTTACGCTTAAGCTCTTGGTCATTTAAAAACAGACCAATTAAACTTTGAGCCACTGACGTTTTCGCCAGTTTAGCAAAGCCTTTGGCTTCAATTTCTAAGGCTTTATCACGGCCATGGTTGGCCCCTTTTTGTATGGTTTTAATGGCTTCAACTGGCGCAGGGTAATTGGGACCCGCTTTACCAGCAACAAAACCTTTTGCCGTTTCAAAACACATCATTTGTTCAATGGCATTGAGCTGAATTTTTTCAAGCTTCGGCTGACGCTTAGCTTTGTAATCAAGCTCACCGGAAATCGCACGTTTGACCATATCAACTGCAGCAGCCTGCAATTGATCCGCACTGACAACCGCATCCACAGCGCCGACTTTCAACGCATCTTCAGCGCGTGCTTCTTTACCACCAGCAATCCACTCAATGGCGTTATCTGCACCAATAATTCGCGTTAAACGCACAGTTCCGCCGAACCCCGGATAAAGACCCAGTTTCACTTCCGGAAAACCTACTTTCGCGCTATCAGCCATAACACGATAATCCGCGGCCAAGCACATTTCAAAACCGCCGCCTAAGGCAATACCATTAATCGCCGCAACAGTGGGTAAATTCATATCTTCAAACGCATTAAAAAACGCGTTTACGGCAAGGTTGGCAGTCACCAGCTCTTCTTCAGGAAGCTTAAAGTTTTCCACAAACTCCGTAATATCTGCACCAACGATAAATACACTCTTACCACTGGTCACAACCACACCTTTAATATCACTATTGGCGTTAATTGCGGCAACTGCATCACGCAGTTCGGTCAGTGTAAGACGGTTAAATTTATTGACGGACTCACCCTTAAGGTCGAATTTAAAATCGACAATGCCACTTTCAAGGGTTGTTACCGTGATGGCTTTACCTTCGTAAATCATCAACTGATCTCCACGATATGGAAGCTGTCAGTTACATATTCGCCACTGACAGCTGTTAAACAATGTGCTGAGCACGTTGCGCAGTACAAAGCAGCCTACTCACTGAGTTCGCATTCAGCAGAACACAAGCAGTAACACCACCATGCATTTCATACGCCCGTTTGATTTGGGTTAACACACATTCACGGAATTCTCCTCCGTTGTCAATTGCCTCTCTCAAAGAAACATAACAAATATGCGTTATTTTGTCGCAGCCTGTTGTTTTATAAGGGGAAAATATTAAGCCTAAATACTTCTTTTCAGCTCATCAGCGACTTAAGTATCAGTAAATCAATTCGTGCAATTGATCCGCAGTGGCGTTACATTGAAAAAACTTAAATAATCACACTGCACGCAGCGCTCGTTACTAACAGCAAGCACGGAGCATGCCTGCTTCGTGTACAGGCCAAGTACGCAGCATAGGCGCTAGGCAGATACTCAAATAAAACATGCTCTACGGCATCGACCTAGAGCCCATCTGGAGATTGTTATGGCCTATTCTCACTTACTGATAGCCATTGATTTAAATGAAGATTGCCAGCGCGTGCTTGATCGAGCGCAGAAGCTACGCCAAGCCCTGTCCTGCCAAGTGACCTTAGTGCATGTTGTAGAGCCGTTGACCATGGCCTTTGGTGGTGATGTGCCGATGGATGTCTCTCTGCTGCAAGAACAGCAAACTGAGCAGGCACAGAACAAACTTAATATTTTGGCTGGGCAACATGAGTTACTTAAAGAAAACAATTGCCATCTGCGCTATGGCCAGCCGCGCCAAGAAATTCATCTTTTAGCAAAAGAGCAGAAATGTGACCTGATTATTGTTGGCAGTCATGGCCGCCATGGCCTAGCGCTCTTACTCGGCTCCACCACCAACGACTTATTGTCAGGCGCGCCCTGCGATGTGCTCGCAGTGGATTTAAAAACGCATGATACGAACGATTAGTCGATAGCAAAACAGGCAAGCTGCTTGCGCATGACTTGCCTGTTTTATATGCAATACAACGCCTAACGCAGAATGACTTTCTGGTTAGACGCTGCTTAAAGCCTGCCCTTAGCTATCCAGCTCAGCCCAACGCTCAATCAAAGCGTCTAACTGTTCTTGCACTGTGTCAATTTTTGCCAACACCGCTTCAGTCACATCAAGGGGCTGCTGATAAAATTCTGCGCCAGAGACTTGCTTGTGCAAGTTTTCCAACTCAGTTTCTAACGCTTCAATTTCACCAGGAATAGCATCCAGTTCACGCTGCAGTTTATAGCTGAGTTTCTTTTTAGGCTCGGCATTGTCTGCAACAACCGCCTCAACCACAGGCTCAACCTTAGCCGCAACTTTTGCTGGCTCCGGTGCTTCAAGATCGTCGGTCACGCCTAGCAAGCGAATGCTACCGCCCTGTCTGAGCCAATCATCGAAACCACCGACATATTCACGAATATTAGCCGAACCATCAAACACCAAAGTGCTGGTCACAACGTTATCCAGGAAAGCACGGTCATGACTGACAATCAGTACCGTACCTTTAAACTCCATCAGTACTTCTTCAAGCAATTCTAGAGTTTCAACATCCAAGTCGTTGGTTGGCTCATCGAGTACCAATAAGTTAGCGGGGCGGGTAAAGAGCTTAGCCAGCAATAAGCGCGCACGCTCACCACCCGATAAAGCTTTAACCGGCGTACGTGCACGTTGTGGGCTAAATAAGAAATCTCCTAAGTAGCTCAGTACGTGTTTGCTTTGCCCATCAATCATAATGGTGTCGCTGCCTTCACCGACGTTCTCGATCACGGTTTTTTCCGGATCAAGCTGGTGACGCAACTGGTCAAAGTAAGCCACTTCAAGCTTAGTGCCCACTTCAACTGTACCTGCAGTCGGCTGCAAATCACCCAGCAATAACTTCAGTAATGTGGTTTTACCGCTACCGTTAGCACCGAGCAATCCAATACGATCGCCGCGTTGCAAGACCATGGAGAAGTTTTTGATCAGCTCGCGGCCACCCTTGTGTGCGAAGCTGACATTATCAACTACGATCACTTGTTTACCGGACTTCTCTGCTCCACCAATATTGATATTGGCTGTACCTTGACGCTCACGGCGCTGGCTGCGCTCAACACGCAAGGCTTTGAGTTCACGCACACGACCTTCGTTACGTGTACGACGGGCTTTAATCCCTTGGCGAATCCACACTTCTTCTTGCGCCAGCTTTTTATCAAACAGCGCATTGGCGGTTTCTTCTGCGGCCAACTGCTGTTCTTTGTGTTCAAGGAAGCTGACGTAATCGCCATTCCAGTCAATTAAGCTACCGCGGTCCAGCTCAAAAATACGTGTGGCTAAGTTTTGCAGAAATGCCCGGTCGTGAGTAATAAAAATTACCGCACCAGTGAAGTTTAAGAGCGCAGCTTCCAACCAAGCAATCGCACCGATATCCAAGTGGTTCGTCGGCTCATCCAGTAACAGTAAATCGGGCTCAGCCACTAAGGCTTGCGCCAGCAGTACACGACGACGCCAGCCACCGGACAACTCATTCATCTTTTTATCCGCTGGCAGCTGTAAACGGCTCAGCGTACTATCGACCAATTGCTGTAAGCGCCAGCCATCACGTGCTTCCAACTCTTGCTGGACGTGCATCATTTTAGTTAAATCTTCGTCAGTGACGATATTTTGGCTGATATGATTAAACTGCGCCAGCAATTCACCGACACCATCAAGCCCTTCCGCAACCACATCAAAAATAGTGCGATCATCGGCCACTGGCAGCTCTTGCGGCAGCTCACCAATCTTCAGCCCAGGCGCACGCCATACTTCGCCCGAATCCGGTAAGCGGTCGCCTTTGACGATATGCATCATGCTTGACTTGCCCGTACCATTGCGGCCAATAATGCACACGCGCTCGCCACGGGTAATCTGCCATGAGACGCCCTCCAAAAGAGGGGTAGCGCCGTAAGCGAGTGATACTTGAGTTAATTTGAGCAAAGCCATTGTATTTCTCCTAAAATCTGCGACGTATTGTACAGATTCGCGCAGTGATTCGTTGGATATCTGTATTTAAGCGTAGGCACGCCTCTTTCACCACTCTACACAAGCAGCTAAGCTAGGCGCTGTTTGCCATAAAGCTGTTAGCTTTTGGTCTTTTCCTGAGCATTTATTTACTAGGATGTCGTATGCGCAGTCGTTATGTGTTACCTCTGATTTTGTTAATGACACTGTGCGCACCCTTATCGTTTGTGCAAGCTGCATCCTTAGCTCAGCAGCGTGTTTTATATGATCAAGCCAAACTAGCTCTCAGTAAAAATGATGCTTCAGTATATTTAAATAACCGCACGGCACTGCGCGATTATCCTTTAACACCTTACCTTGCTTATGATGAGCTCACGCAGCGTCTACCCTCGGCCAGTAGCGCTGAAGTAGAAAAGTTCTTACTTGAGCATGGTGACTTACCGCAGATCAATTGGATGAAACTGCGCTGGTTACGCTTACTCAGTGAGCGCCAGCACTGGCCATTATTTTTAAAATATTACAGCCCTGAGCTAAAGTTCACGGAACTGGACTGTCGTTTTGCCCGTTACCAATTGCAACATGGGCAGCGCCCAGCCGCCTTCGCCAGTGCAGAAAAGCTGTGGCTCAGCGCCCAATCGCAACCCAATGCCTGTGACGGGCTCTTCGATACCTGGCGTGATGCCGGATACTTAACCGAAGATAGAATCTGGCAGCGTCTCAAGCTGGCCACCGATGCGCGCAACTATGGTGTCGCCAACTACTTAGTTAAATTGCTTGATAGCCAACAAGCCCACGGGCAGCGCTTGATTGATGTGTCGCAAAAGCCTGACCTGCTCAAGCAAAAAGAGCGTTTTAGCGGTAGAGATCAGCGCAGCGCAGAAGTGATTGCTCTGGGGTTACGTAAACTGGCCACGCAAGACCTGGATGCCAGTTTACAACTGCTCGGACATTACGAAAAACAAGTCGCATTCAGTCCCGCGGATCAGCTCACCCTCGCCAATGATATTGGCCTGCGTTTAGCTAAACGCTTTGATCCGCGCGCCTTAACCGTAATGCAAAAGTACGATCCACAGATGCAGAACGCTAATTTAAGCGAATGGCGCGCTCGTCTATTATTACGCTTGGGGCGCTGGAGTGAAGCCCATGAAGTCACCCGTAATCTGCCTGATGACCTCAGTGACAGCAATCGCTGGCGTTACTGGCAAGCACGCAGCTTACAACTGGCACAGCCCAAGAGTCAGCAGCCCTTAGTGCTCTACCAACCCTTAGCGCGCGAACGTGATTTTTATGGCTTTATGGCCGCAGACCACAGTCAGCAGCCTTATCATCTGCAACATCAAGCCTTAGCGCTGCAACCGCAGACCCTACAAAAAGTCCGTAATGCGGCAGGTTTAAAGCGTTCTATTGAATTTGATCGCCGTGACGAAACCACTGAGTCGCGCCGTGAGTGGTATCACTTAAGTAACTTTTTAAGCCGCGATGAGCTAGTGGCACAAGCGCGTATTGCTTACGATATGGGCTGGTACTTCCCCGCTATTCGTAATATCACTCAAGCTAAATATTGGGATGACTTAGAGATTCGCTTCCCGATGGCGCACCGCAGTAATTTTGTTGCCGAGGCGAAAATCCGCAGCGTGCAGCCCAGTTGGATGTTTGCCGTAACTCGGCAAGAAAGTGCCTTTATGGTTCAAGCAAAATCCCATGTCGGCGCGATGGGCTTAATGCAATTGATGCCTGCCACCGCTAAAGAAACCGCACAACGCTATGGAATCACCTTAGCTACTCCGCGCAGCGCAGTGATTCCAGCGATTAATATTCAACTTGGCGCAGCCTATTTAAGCCAAGTCTTAGGTCAATTCAATGGTAACCGTGTACTGGCTTCAGCAGCCTACAATGCTGGGCCCGGTCGCGTACGCCAATGGCTGCGCGATGCTAAGCATCTACCTTATGATGTTTGGGTGGAAAGTATTCCCTTTGATGAAACTCGCCTCTATGTACAAAACGTACTCACTTATTCAGTGATCTACGGCGAGAAACTTAAAACGCCGATGCCATTAGTTGAATGGCATGAGCGCTCGTTTGAGCATCAATAACAGCTTGCATCCGCAGACTTAAGGCACCAGCTTAAGAGGCGGGTGCTGCTATAGCTTACAAGTTCTCATAACGGTTCATATCCAGCACACCCGCCTCGAGTGGCGCACGCTCGCGGATATGTTCACTTAAGTCATGAAAGTATTCCCAAAACTGCGGATGCGTACGGCGTATCCCCCACTGCTCAACCACTCGGCGAAACGCAGCCTCATCCTTAACCTGCTCAAACGCCCCAACAAAAGTGGATATCTCAGCAGCGGGCACATTAAAGATAAAGTTGGGGTAACTGCTCAGCACTTCAGGGTAGACCGTTAAGGTATCTAGCCCAGGCTGATAGCGCAGCGATTCGCCCATCAAAAACGCCACATTACTGTGCGCTCGATTACGTAAAACGCTATACACCTCACGCTCACCATTGCTCATGGCCACCCGCACCATGCTTGCTTCAGGCAAGTAATCAATCACTTTTAAACCGGCAGCCGGACGACTGGCTAAGCGTGCCAACACATGCTCAACCTGAGCAGCCTCCCGAGTTAAACCTTGGCGATTACAATGGGCGCTACGGCAACGGTTGATCGGATCAGGTCGTGCATTCACCTGCGCAAAACGTTTTAAGGTTCGCTCAGCAAAGACTTGCATACTGTTTGTCTTGGGCAAGCCGAGTGCGCTTTTTGTATTGTTATCGATCTTGGTGTAATTCAGCCACAGCTTGACCTGTCCACTTTTTTGATACCAATCATTGAGTACATCCTTACGCACTGCCGATGGCATTAAGCGTAAGAAGTTGACCTCAGCACCATTACGAATCAAATCAAAATACAGCCGCGTCTGTGCTTGATGCGACACACTACCAAACACATCAAAGTTCACCACCAACTGATAATACGTACGCTCTAATAGTGGAAAATCCAACAGCCACATAGTCTGTGGCGCATCACCGATCAGGCCTTTACGCACAGAGGCACTGTCATGCTGACGGAAAACGCTCAATAAAGCTTGGTCATTACCCGACCAAATATGCGGCCAGTCCGGCAACTCCGCACTTTTGTAACGCTTACGGCGTAGGTTCTCATAGGCATGACGTTTTTTCTTATAAGCAGGCCAATCCGAAACAAAGTCCGCAATACCATCGAACTGCCCCGGCATCGCCAGCAAGTGATTGACCTTGTCTTGATAGACAAGATCTGTGACATACACATCATGTTCTGGGTCTTGAAAAAGCGTCCAAAAATGATCACGAATCACATCCGTTGCAATCTGCCCACGGCAGACCGGTCCGCGAATAAAGGTGCGTACAAAAAACTCGGCATCATCAAGCATAAATTGATAGCGCGCTTGCGCTGGAATCATCGCAAAGGTGGCGAAGGGATTATTACGAGAAAAGGCGCCATAACCAGGGACTTTATCAGTCTGCCAGTTATCGGCAAAAAACAATGCTTTGACCCGCTCGAGCTTCTGCGCACTCATTGAGTAGGTGATATGAGTTTTGTGCACAATCACATCCGCCACTGGCACAAAGCGGTAATACATACTGACACCCGGATCATCATTCGGGCGGCGTGTGACAATCTCTTTAACTGGCTCGCCTGTCGGCGTACGTGAACGCACGATACGGAAAAAATGCTGCTGATCAGCGCCTGAAAAATGAATATGCGCAATAAACAAATGCTCATACAGCCAGCGGCTGACCACGGACTCACGTGCACCAGGCGCGTTTAAAAAGGCTTCCCAGTGCTCAATCTGCTCTTGCTCCACAGCATTCGCCGACCAAGGCTGCCAATCTACTTGCGCACCGGCCTGCAACCACTGCTCAACACTGGCGTACTCGCCATCAGTTAAACCAGTCACCGCAAAAGGCATCCCACCGTGCGGATTCTTTTGTGCATATTGGGCAAACTGATCAGGCTGTGGACATTGATTGCTGCGCGACAGAGCCACATCCAGATGATCTGGTAAGCGGCTATTGGGCTCATACGGCTGCTGGCGACCCAGCGCCAACATACCGGCTAACAGTGCGGCTTGCGGCTGATCTTTACCCAGCACGTCATAGAAGCCTTTTTCACGCCAACCTGTTGTGGTCTGCGCATCAGTAAATAAGCGTGTGGTGGCTTGCGCTACTTTACGACCGCCGTTATAAATCGGATCTTTATGGGCTCCGCGCTCAAGACCTTCACCACTGCCTAGATTGAGCTGGCAAGGCGAGTCATAGCAGGCATGGCAAGCAACACATTTCTGGGTAAAGATCGGCTGAATATGCTCGCTATAGGAAGGTTGTGCTGCATATGCGATGTGACTTAATAGAACACCTAATACACTTAAATACCATGCTTTCATAACGCTATGAATAACCACTCAAACACTAAAATTTAAACGCCGCAGTATAGAGGACTTATTAAGTATGGCTATGTAAAAGAATTCAGCGAATCACAGCATCAATGCTGAGGGTTTCACTCAAGCGGATGATGTTTTGCTATCATTGGTAACTTTTTGATTACACAGCATTTAATTAGGTAAACACGCATGGCCGACCATTTAGCACGTCAACACGCCCTTCAAGACGCATTAAAGCAACGTATTCTGGTGCTCGATGGCGCTATGGGTACAATGATTCAAAGCTATAAATTAACTGAAGATGACTTTCGTGGTGAGCGCTTTGCTGACTGGCCACAAGACCTACAAGGTAATAATGACCTCTTAATTTTAACCCAGCCTGAGCTGATTCAAGAGATTGAAAAAGCCTACCTTGATGCTGGCGCGGATATTATTGAGACCAACACCTTTAGCTCAACACAAGTCTCGCAAGCGGATTACGGCCTTGAATCGGTTGCCTATGAGCTGAACTTTGAAGGCGCGCGTATTGCACGTGAAGTGGCTGATGCAAAAACCATAGAAACACCGAACAAACCACGCTTTGTCGCTGGGGTGCTTGGCCCAACCAGTCGCACCTGTTCACTTTCTCCAGATGTGAATAACCCAGGCTTTCGTAACGTTACCTTTGATATTCTGGTTGAAAACTACAGCGAATCCACCCGCGGCCTGATTAAAGGTGGCGCTGATATTATTATGATCGAAACCATTTTCGATACGCTCAACGCCAAAGCGGCGATTTTTGCGGTTGAAGGTGTTTTTGAAGAACTCGGCATTACCCTGCCGATTATGATTTCCGGCACCATTACTGACGCATCAGGCCGGACATTATCAGGGCAAACCACAGAGGCATTCTGGAACTCGATCCGTCACTGTAAGCCATTATCAGTCGGCTTAAACTGCGCCTTGGGTGCTAAAGAACTGCGCCCGTACTTACAAGAGCTGTCTGATAAAGCCGACACTTTTGTCTCAGCACACCCCAATGCCGGTCTACCCAACGCTTTCGCTGAATACGATGAGACGCCTGAAGAAACCTCAGCCATGATTGAAGAATTTGCCTCAGCAGGCTTTCTTAATATCGTCGGTGGTTGCTGTGGTACCACGCCAGAACATATTCGTGCCATTGCCGAGAAAGTCGCTAAATTCCCACCGCGTGTGATTCCAGATATTCCTAAGGCCTGTCGTTTATCAGGTTTGGAACCCTTCACCATTGATCGCAACTCACTCTTTGTTAACGTGGGTGAGCGGACCAATATCACCGGTTCAGCACGCTTTGCTCGCTTGATCCGTGAAGACAATTACACTGAAGCCCTCGCCGTTGCTCTGCAGCAGGTTGAGTCCGGCGCTCAGGTGATTGATATCAATATGGACGAAGGTATGCTCGATTCAAAAGCTGCCATGGTCACCTTCCTCAACTTAATCGCCGGTGAGCCTGATATCTCCCGTGTACCGATTATGATTGACTCATCCAAATGGGAGATTATCGAAGCCGGTCTGAAGTGTATTCAGGGTAAAGGTATCGTCAACTCCATTTCGATGAAAGAAGGTGTTGAGCAGTTTATTGAACACGCCAAACTGTGCCGCCGCTACGGTGCTGCAGTGGTGGTCATGGCCTTTGACGAACAAGGTCAAGCCGATACAGCAGCGCGCAAGCAAGAGATCTGTGCACGCTCCTACGACATCCTAGTCAATCAAGTGGGCTTCCCGCCAGAAGATATTATCTTTGATGCCAATATCTTTGCTGTAGCAACAGGTATTGAAGAACACAACAACTACGCAGTGGACTTTATTGAAGCCTGTGCGTGGATTCGCGACAACCTTCCGTATGCGCTGACCTCAGGTGGCGTCTCCAACGTGTCCTTCTCATTCCGTGGTAACAACCCGGTGCGTGAAGCGATTCACTCGGTCTTCCTCTACTACGCGATTCAAAATGGCCTGAGCATGGGTATCGTTAACGCCGGTCAGTTGGAGATTTACGACCAAATTCCTGCAGACTTGCGTAATAAAGTTGAAGATGTGATTCTCAACCGTCACCCCGGTTCAATGGAAGCATTGCTGGCCATTGCAGAAGACTACCGCGGTGATGGCTCGGTTAAAGAAGTTGAGACGCAAGAATGGCGCAACTTACCCGTCAATCAACGCCTTGAGCACGCCCTCGTTAAAGGTATTACGCAATGGATTATCGAAGACACTGAAGAATGCCGTCAGCAGTACGCGCGGCCGATTGAAGTGATTGAAGGCCCACTGATGTCGGGAATGAACATCGTTGGCGACCTCTTTGGTAGCGGTAAAATGTTCTTACCGCAGGTGGTCAAGTCTGCGCGCGTGATGAAGCAAGCGGTCGGTCATCTGGTGCCCTTTATTGACGCTGAAAAAGGCGACAAAATCGAAGCCAAAGGTAAAGTCCTGATGGCTACTGTGAAAGGTGACGTACACGATATTGGTAAAAATATTGTTGCGGTGGTGCTCGGCTGTAATGGTTATGACATTGTTGACTTAGGCGTAATGGTACCTGCGGATAAGATTCTCAAAACTGCCATTGCAGAAAAATGCGACATTATTGGTTTATCCGGTCTGATTACACCTTCATTGGATGAAATGGTTAACGTAGCGAAAGAAATGCAACGTCAAAACTTTCACTTACCGCTATTGATTGGTGGCGCAACCACCTCCAAAGCACACACCGCAGTTAAAATTGACCCGCATTACAGCAATGATGCAGTGGTCTATGTGACTGACGCATCGCGCGCAGTGGGCGTGGTGACCACCTTGTTGTCCAAAGAATTAAAACCTGAATACACGCGCAAAATTCGTGAAGAATACGCTGAAGTACGTGAGCGTATTGCTGCGCGCACCGTACGCACTAAGCGCCTAACCTACGAGCAAGCGTTAGCCAACAAGCCCCAATACGACTGGGCGGATTACCAAGCACCCAAGCCGCACGTGACAGGTACACAGCGTCTATTTAATATCGATTTAGCAGTACTGGCTGAATATATTGACTGGACGCCCTTCTTTATCTCTTGGAACTTAATCGGTAAATACCCGCGTATTTTCAAAGATAAAGTGGTTGGCGAAGCAGCACAGGTGCTCTTTGATGAAGCACAAGAACTGCTGAAAAAAATGATTGATGAAAACCTGATTGAAGCACGTGCAACCTTTGCTTTCTGGCCCGCCAATCAAGTCAACCACGATGACATTGAACTGTATGATGACGCTGGCGAACCCATCGCAATGCTGCATCACTTACGCCAGCAAATTGAAACCACTGGCGGCAAGCCCAATATGTGCCTGTCTGACTTTGTTGCGCCTAAAGAAAGTGGCATCACCGACTATGTTGGCGGCTTTATTGTCACGGCAGGTATCGGTGTGGATGAGTTGGCTAAGTCCTACCAAGCGGCAGGCGATGACTACAATGCCATTATGGTGCAAGCTCTGGCTGACCGCTTAGCCGAGGCGTGCGCTGAGTGGCTACACCAACAGGTGCGTACCGAGCACTGGGGTTATGTCGATGCAGAAGAACTGAGCAACGATGAGCTCATCCGTGAGAAGTACAAAGGTATTCGTCCGGCACCGGGCTACCCTGCTTGCCCCGACCATACGGAAAAAGACACCCTGTTTAAGCTACTGGATCCTAACCAAGACTTTGGTGTGACCATGACTGAACATTTCGCGATGTTCCCGACTGCTGCGGTCAGCGGCTGGTACTTTGCTAACCCGAACGCGCACTACTTCGCCGTGGGTAAAATTGAAAAAGACCAAGTGGAAAGCTACGCCAAACGCACCAATCAAGATATGGAGTACACCGAACGCTGGTTGAGCCCAGCACTGGGTTACGAGGAATAAGATCTTAGGGCGGATGGCTTAGCGTCAGCCGCCCTATTCTTTTTAAACAACTTAGAGTTCACTGAACGACCCGCTCCACACCCTCCTTATATCTAAATAGCATCATCTTATGATAAACAATTACTTTATCGTATAAGCAATGATTGCTACTGTAGGCGTTATTCTGCACCCCATGCCACACGCTTACAGCGGCTTGATACAGGGATTTCCATGTATATTTACGACCATTACGACCAACATATCGTTGAAGATCGCGTAGAACAATTTCGCGATCAAACCCGCCGCTACTTTGCTGGCGAACTCTCTGAAGATGAATTTCTGCCTCTGCGCCTACAAAATGGCCTCTATGTGCAGCGCCATGCTCCTATGCTGCGTATTGCTGTACCTTACGGCCTGATGTCCAGCACACAGTTGCGCATGCTGGCTCATATCACCCGCAAATATGATAAGAGCTATGCACATATCACTACACGTACCAACGTCCAACTCAACTGGCCTAAGCTTGAAGATGTGCCTGATATTTTAGCTGACCTCGCCAGCGTACAGATGCATGCGATCCAAACCAGTGGTAACTGTATTCGTAATACCACCACCGATCAGTTTGCCGGTGTCGCCCGTGATGAGCGCGTTGATCCACGGCCATGGTGTGAACTGATTCGTCAGTGGTCGACTTTCCACCCGGAATTTGCCCGTTTACCCCGTAAGTTTAAAATTGCTGTTAACGGCTGTACACATGACCGTGCCGCGATTGAAGTGCATGATATTGGCCTAGAAGCCGTACACAATGATGCCGGTGAATTAGGCTTTCGCGTGCTAGTGGGTGGCGGCTTAGGTCGCACACCGATTGTGGGCAGCTGCATCAATGAGTTTTTACCTTGGCAGCACTTGCTCAGCTATTTAGAAGCCACTTTGCGCGTCTATAATCGTTTTGGCCGCCGTGATAATAAGTTTAAAGCGCGCATTAAAATACTGGTCAAAGCACTGACGCCCACTGTATTTGCTGAGCGTGTCGCTGAAGAATGGGCACATTTAAAAGACGGCCCTATCACCTTAACCGAAGAAGAAGTACAGCGTGTCTCGCAACACTTTACTGATCCAGACTATTTAACCTTGGAAGATCAGGACCAAGCACTGGCAGCACTGGATGCTGAGCACCCAGGCTTTGCTCGCTGGCGCAGTCGTAACGTTGTCAGCCATAAAAAACCAGGCTATGCAGCCGTCACCTTATCCTTGAAAAAAACCGGTATTGCTCCCGGTGATGTAACCGATCAGCAATTGGAACTTGTCGCTGAACTGTCTGAACACTACAGTTTCTCCGAAGTGCGCAACACTCATGAACAAAATATGGTGTTAGCAGATGTTGAGCAAAGCAAACTTTTTGATTTGTGGCAGCAGTTGCGTGATAACGGCTTTGCTACGCCAAATATTGGTTTACTGACTGATATCATTTGCTGCCCCGGCGGCGACTTTTGTAACTTGGCCAATGCTAAATCCATTCCAGTGGCTGAAGCGATTCAAGAACGCTTTGAGAACTTGGATTATTTATTTGATATCGGCGATTTAGACCTGAACATTTCAGGTTGCATGAACGCCTGCGGCCATCACCATATTGGTCATATTGGTATTTTAGGCGTGGATAAAAAAGGCGAGGAATTCTACCAAGTATCATTAGGCGGTAACAGTGGCCGTGCAGCAACCTTAGGTAAAATTCTGGGCCCATCTTTTGCCCAAGATTTGATGCCTGATGTCGTCAGCAAAATCATTGATGTCTATATCGAAAACCGAACCCCTGAAGAGCATTTCATTGATACTTTTAACCGCATTGGTATCACTCAGTTTAAGGAGCGTGTCTATGCAAGCAATCATTAAAAACAATCAAGTGATTGATGATCACTGGACATTGCTCAGTGCTGATACGCAATTGCAGCAAGCGCTAGACACCCAGCACGCGATTATCCCATTGGCACTGTGGCAAGCGCACAAAAATGAGCTGCAAAGCGTCGCACCTTTAGGTATTTGGCTTGAAGCAGGTCAGGCAATTGAAGATATCAGCGATGATCTTGCGCGCTTCTCTGTGATTGCGCTAAATTTCCCAGGCTGTAACGATGGTCGTCACTTCAGTAGCGCACGTTTATTACGTGAGCGTTATGCCTATACGGGTGAAGTGCGTGCCATTGGTGATGTATTACGTGACCAGTTGTTCTTTATGCAGCGCTGCGGCTTTGACGCCTATGTGATTCGTGCCGATCGCTGCCCTATTGATGCACTTAAGAGTCTCACAGAACTCTCAGTAAGCTATCAAGCTGCATATGATCAAAGTCTGCCGCTCTACCGTCGCCGTTCTGCCTAGCGGTGGTCGAACACCATAGCTTCACTTAAATGCACGCAGTCATCGATGACTGCGTGCATTTCTCATTGTGCGACAAGATGTATATACACCCCTCTCTTGGCTGTTTTATCTTTGCTAGCGCTCAACTATCAACATTGACTCATAGCAGCACAAGACCAACGCGAGCCTGCACGGGCTTATTAGGTCTGTAGTAGGT
>Ga0265295_1001622_pt1 | contig 38870 bp, 25 predicted proteins | sample Munlansysbiofilm_FD_192503 | JGI IMG/M metagenome (GOLD analysis project Ga0265295, IMG submission 192503) | Leachate microbial communities from a municipal landfill in Southern Ontario, Canada - Methane capture system biofilm | ecosystem: Engineered > Solid waste > Landfill > Unclassified ... | reverse complement strand
GATGAGGCATATTGGCAAAAACCCCGGCCCGGCTATGCTGGTCCGGCTCTCCAACTGGCGGCATAATTATAAAGGCTTCCCACCTTATTCTAGCCGCCGTCCTGTCCTAATAACCGGGGCCACCTCTATTCGCGCTGCTCTCCGTCAACTTTTTTGCCCTCCATAAGCGGGGCAAAATCCTGCAAAATTCACACCTCCTGCTTACCCACTCCCTGCAGTATGGGTTAGCGCATCATTGTTTCTGCAAATTTGTAGGCGAGAGCTCTAGCCTAAGTGTAGAATGTCGGACTAAATGACTCATTTATTTTTTTTCCATTCTAAGAACCCTTTCCAAACAACAACTTTCAGCTATAATTGATTCCATTCAGTTTTTGAATATTGGGGCATGCACTTCGTTTGAGCGCGACCAGCTGTTCACCGTATAAAACCCAAGACTCCTCATCGTCTGGCTTTTGTAAGCCTTAGCGGCTGAGAATTGCGGATCGCGCACCTACCGGTGTGGGGTTACGGGATCAGGTAAATCGAACGACCCTTCGGTCAAGATGCTCACCGTGTACAAAAGTCGGCTATCGTTGCCGGGTAAACTTCAACGCTCGAATCTTGTTGAGCTGAACAAATCAACGGCCCGTCTGAGACTGGTGGTTTTCTAACGTCTGTCTCAGTCACACGTATAAAAAACCAAACGCCACCTTGGGGTGAATTTCAGGGGCAAGCCTGATCTCTCCTGAGGTAGTTTTGGAAGGTGAGGATTGATGACAAGTTCCGTACGGGATTCAAAGAAACAGCCTAAACCCATTACGCAAGGCGAAAAGACACCGGCCGCCTCGTTAGAAGCCGGCCCCGCGCCAGAAGCGGGCGAAACTTCGAGCACTGAGTCGCCGGCCTCGCCAAATTTTGCGGTTGTCGGCATCGGTGCTTCGGCTGGCGGCCTGAAGGCCGTGCGCGAACTGTTGAAGCATCTGCCCAGTGATACCGGCATGGCCTTTGTTTTGATCCAGCACCTAAGCCCCAGCCACGTAAGCAACCTGCCGGAAATCCTGGATAAAGCCACGCCCATGGCGGTGCAGGCGGCCGTAGACGATCAACGCCTCCAACCCAATACCCTCTCGATTATTCCGCCGGGGTTCAGTCTTTTTCTGCAAGGGCGTACCCTGAAGCTCAAGAAACGCGAGCAACCGGCCGGAATCTTTTTGCCAATCGATTATTTCTTTGAGTCCCTGGCCAACGAACTGCTGGATAAAGCGATCGCCGTCGTGCTGTCCGGGTCGAGCGCTGATGGAGCCAAGGGGGTGGTTGCGGTTCGCGGTGCTGGCGGCCTGACCCTGGCCCAAAGTGTTGTAAGCGCCGAATATCCGAGCATGCCCAATCAAGCAATGTTGACTAAAATGGTCGACTTTGCTGGAACTCCCGCTGAAATAGGTCAGGTGCTGGGGGAAATAGCTCAGCATCCCCATCTTTATCCGGAGGCGCTATCGAGCACCCAACGCGATAGCGGAAATGAGGGGATGGTCTTGGAGAAGATTCTGCACTTACTCCGCCAGACCGGAGTGGACTTCAGTCTCTATAAGCCAAATACCGTGCGCCGTCGCATCCTGCGGCGGGTGGCTCATCAGCGCCTGCCGACGCTCGAGGCTTACGCCGCAAAGCTTGCGGATTCCCTGCAGGAGCGCGAAGCCCTTAAAGAAGACCTCCTGATCAAGGTGACCAGTTTCTTTCGGGACCCGGAGGTGTTCGTCGCCCTGGGAAATACAGTCTTCCCGACTTTGCTTGAAGAGCGCGACTCAATGCAACCTCTGCGGATCTGGGTACCGGGTTGTTCCAGCGGTCAAGAAGTATACTCGCTGGCGATCTGCCTGCTCGAGTTTCTGGGAGATCGCTACTCGCAGCTGCCGATCCAGATTTTTGGCACTGATTTGAGTGAACTTGCGGTGGGGAAAGCTCGGCAAGGTCTTTATCCGGCCGAGGATCTGACTGGAATCCCCGCCGCTCATCAGCAAAAGTATTTTGACAAAATCGGCAACAGTTATCAGATTAAAAAGTTGGTGCGAGAAATGTGCGTTTTCGCCCGGCAGGATCTTACCCGTGATCCTCCCTTTTCTCGCCTTGATTTGATCAGTTGTCGCAACGCCCTCATCTATTTTGGGGAGGTACTCCAAAAACGCATCTTTCCCCTGTTCCATTATGCCCTGGCCCCGGGCGGTTTTCTGCTGCTTGGCCAGTCTGAGAGCATAGGCAAGTTCGACGGACTATTCACCTTGGTTGATTCGCAGGCGCGCATCTATCGCAAAAAGCCGAGCCTGGCGCGAGCCAGCGTCGAAACCCTACCTGGCTTTGCGCTGCGCAGGCCTGAATTGAAGCCGGGCTCGGTCCCGGAGCAGATGGCACGCACCGAAGCTGATCCTGAGCCCGATTTGCAACAGAGTGTCGAGCGCTGGCTGTTGGCTAAATACGATCCAGCGGTGGTGGTGGTCGACCGCCGTCTGCAGATTCGCCATTTCCGGGGCGATACCGGTCCCTACCTGCAGCCGGTTCCCGGCACGGCGAGTTTCGATTTAATGAAGATGGTGCATGAATCGTTACGCACGGAATTACGCTCGCTCATTCAGCGGGCCCAGAGCAGCGGGCAACCACAAGTGCGGGAGGATCTACTGGCTAAGCTCCCTGCGGGGGAACGGCTAGTGCGCATTGAGGTCCAACCGCTTATTCTCGCTGGTGAATACCTGTTTTCCATGATCGAATTTCACAGCCGAATGCTGGCTGTTCCCGACCAGGATCAGGACTCGGAGCCTTCCGACGCAGTCCAGCAACAGCTGGTGCGACTCAAACAAGACCTGGCCTCCAGCCATGCCTACCAACAGGCTCTGGTGGAGGAAAAAGAGCGCGCCCTTGAGCAACTCCGAACCGCCAACGAAGAGATCCTCTCCAGCAACGAAGAACTGCAAAGCATCAATGAGGAGTTGGAAACCGCCAAGGAGGAGCTGGAGTCGAGCAACGAAGAACTCTCGACGGTAAATCAGGAGCTGCAAGAGCGCAACAGTCAGCTAACCCACTCTCAGGAGGACCTCAATAACCTGATTGCCAGCGCCGAGGTTCCCTACATCATCCTCACCCGCGACCAGACCATCCGCAGCGTCAGCCCCCTGGCCGGTACACAACTGAACGTACGAGCCGAAGACATTGGCCGACCGCTGCGAGATATCAGATTGCGTTACAGCATTACGCAGATGGAGAGCTTGATCCACAAAGTCATGAAGACCGGCGAGACGGTGGAGCAGGAATTGTATGATGTTGGAAAGGGGTGGAAACTGTTGCGAATTCGGCCCTATCGAACCAGCGCCGAAGAGATTGAAGGAGCGGTGTTGAACCTGATCGATATCGATCAGTTGAAGCACTCGATGAACGAAGTCGCGCGCGCTTATCGCTATGCGTTGAATATTGTCGAGGCGGTAAAGACCCCATTGCTGGTCCTCGACCACGAGCTGCGGGTTCAGACTGCCAACCCGGCCTTTTATCAGAAGTTTCATGTCGCTCCGCGGCAGACCGAGGGAGTGCGGCTGTTTGCCCTAGGTACAGGGCAATGGGACAATGCGGAACTGAAGGACCTGCTGCTCGACATTCTGCCGAAAAGTACCTTTATAGATAATTATTTGATTGTGTTCGATTTTCCGGTTCTGGGGGAGCGCTCGATGCTGGTCTCGGCGCGACCGATGAAAGCGCAGGATTCGCGAATCCTGATTTCAATCGAAGATGTCACCGAACATCTGACGCTCGAAAAAGCGCTGCGCCAGGCCAAGATTCAGGCCGAGGCTGCCAGCCAGGCTAAAAGTGAGTTTTTGGCCAACATGAGTCACGAAATCCGCACTCCGATTACGGTGGTCATCGGCGCGCTTGAACACTTGCAACTGGAAGGTCTAGATGAGAACCAGGCTGATTGCGTTCAGATGGCCAACTCCGCCAGCAAATCGTTACTGGAACTGATCGGGGATATCCTTGATTTCTCTAAGATCGAAGCGAACCGCATCAACCTAGAAAGGATCTCTTTTCCCCTACGGGATTGTGTTGAGGAGGCGGTGACGATTCTTCGCCAGCAGGCGACGCGTAAAGGTCTGGAATTGAACCTGGAGATCGCTCCAAATGTGCCCACATTGTTCCTGGGGGATCAGACTCGCTTGCGTCAGGTGCTAACCAATCTGATTAGTAATGCCATCAAGTTCACCGAGACAGGAAGGATCGATGTGAGCGTCGGCATGTCTACCGATCAGGAGGAACCCGCCCTCGAGCAACTGTTGTTTACTGTTGCCGACACCGGCTGTGGTTTTTCCCCCGCCAAAAAGTCGCTGCTCTTTCAGAGTTTCAGACAGATCGATAGCTCGGTCACGCGTCGCTACGGCGGTACGGGGCTTGGCCTAGCGATCAGTAAGGGGATCGTCGAGCGGATGGGGGGGCGAATCTGGGCCGAAAGCGAAGAAGGGGTCGGAAGCCGCTTTTTTTTCACCCTGCCGATACCGACCGATCAGCACAGACCTGCAAGAGTATTGCCCCCCCCTGTTTCTGCTAGGGACGAAGAGCGGCAACTGCAGCCAGTGGCGTCTAGCGTAGAGAGTCAAGCGCAACCCAGCGCGTGCCGAATCCTGGTGGCGGAAGATGATGTGTCGATTCAACACCTAATGCGGGTGATTTTGAAAAAGGCCGGGTGGACAGTGAAATTGGTATCGAATGGCCAGGAGGCGATTGATGCTTGGAAGCAAGAAGATTTCAACTTAATCCTGATGGATGTGCAGATGGGCGGCATGGATGGATTGACCGCGACCCGCCAAATCCGCAAGCAGGAGTCGGGAGCGGAGCATATCCACATCTACGGCCTGACCGCGCATGCCCTGCAAGAAACCCGGGAACAGTGCCTGCAGGCTGGCATGGACGATGTTTTGGTGAAACCGGTCAAGTTGGAGGTCTTGTATGCCATTATCCAGAAACAATGTGACCCAAATCTGTGATCACTAGCACTTCAGGAGTTTCTAGGATCAGACTGAAGAGGTGTAAAAGACTAAGATGGTAGTGAGTGCGTACCCTCCGGGTAGGCGGTACGCACCCTGCGGTGGGATCAGGTAGAAACCCGCAGAAAAAATCAGGCCGATTTCTGTTGCGTGGATTCTTGGTACAGATGTACATCCTGTTGTGGGAACGGGATAGAAATCCCTTCGCGGTCAAAACTCTTCTTTATGTTTTCAAGCAAAGCGAAATTAACACCCCAGTAATCGGCGGATTTCACCCAGATGCGGATAGAAAAGTTCACGCTACTCTCCGCCAACTCCTTTACCACAATCAAAGGGGCAGGCTTGGGCAGAATCCTGTTTTCTTGATTAAGCACTTCTTGCAATACCATCCGCGCCTGATCTAAATCATCTCCATATCCCACCCCGATAATAAGTTCAATTCTGCGGGTAGGTTTGGCGGAATAGTTGGTGATGTTGCCACCCATAATCTTACTATTGGGGACGATAATAGACTTATTGTCTGGAGTGGTGAGGTATGTGGTAAATATTTGAACCTCTTCCACCGTACCTGAAACCCCACCAGCTTCGACATAGTCCCCTGCCTTGAACGGGCGGAAAATGACCATCAGGACCCCGGCGGCAAAGTTTGCCAGCGAACCCTGTAACGCCAAACCAACCGCCAAGCCGGCGGCACCTAGAATGGCGACCATGCTAGTGGTCTGAATGCCTATCTGGTTGAGGGCAGCGATAACCACAAAGACAAGGGTAACCGTGTAGAGAATACTGCCCACAAATGATACAAGGGTTTGATCTACCTTGTTTCTAACCATTATCCGGCGGACGGTATTCCGCAGTCCCTTGGCCACCCAACGCCCGATGATGAGGATAGTGATGGCGGCAAGGATGTGCAGGCTGTAAAAGGCTATCCACTCCTGAATCTGCGGGAGCAGCTTTTCGTAATCTATACTGAAGTCCATGTGGTACCTCCGTAAATGTTTGGGCGTGAATGTTTAGGCTGGTCGGGTTTCCATTTTCAGGTATGTCTCAATTTGCGCGTCGGTGAGATTGTACAGGGCATCGATGATGTGCAGTTGCAATGTGCCCGGACCGTTGGACTGATGCGCGGCGATTTCTCCACAAATGCCTAAAACCGCCATCGCATGGACAGTGGCAGCGAAATAATCCTGGTTGACTGCACAGAAGGCGCCAGTAAGCGCGGATGCGCTGCAGCCAAGCCCGGTAACTCTGGGCATCAGCGGGTGCCCGTTGGAGGTGAGGGTTGTTCTCTTTCCATCGGTGATAAAATCGACGGCTCCGCTGGCGCACACGCTGCAGGAGTATCTCTGCGCTAGAGTCAGGGCTGCTGTCGCAGCTTCATTGTTGTTTGCAGCACTGTCTACCCCTTTGGTTTGAATCTGCGCACCCGCCAGAGCCATTATTTCTGAGGCGTTCCCCCGAATTACACTTGGATTTATCAGCTCAAGTAAATGCAGAGATGTGTTGGTTCTGAAGGGCGTCGCCCCCGCCCCGACCGGATCAAACACTATCGGGATATGGCGGCTTTTGGCGGTTCTCATCGCCAACTCCATGGCGGCAACCCACTCTGTATTCAGGGTTCCGATATTGATTACCAGCGCTGAGGCCAGCGCTGCCATATCTTCAACTTCTTCCAGTGCGTGTGCCATCACCGGCGAGGCTCCAATGGCGAGCAAGGCATTGGCGGTGTTGTTCATAACCACAAAATTGGTGATGTTATGCACCAGCGGAACTTTGGTGCGTATTCGTTGTATGTCTGTGCAAATCTGTTGAATGTCTGTGAGCATAAGTTGAAATCTTCAATGGGTTAAGTAAGGAAGTTACGCGTAATTTTTCAGGTCAGTCTAACAGTAAGAACCGTCTTTGTGTATACTGGAATGATGCTCATTTGGTAACCAGCGCGCTTGTGCTAGTATGCCAGCGCTAATTCTGCTCACAGGGCTTTTATAGGGCTTATTTCAGATGCGATCTAGGAGACAACCATGCCACAGGAAGAGATCTATGTCATAGGCCACACAAATCCGGACAGTGACTCAATATGCAGCGCCATAGCGTATGCACATTTGCGTGAACTCCAGGGACTGGGGAACGTACGTCCGGCGCGCGCCGGCAATGTCAATCGCCAGACCCAGTTCATTCTGGATGAACTGGCGGTGCCGCAACCGGAACTGGTGCTGGATATGTCACCTCGGATTGGGGATGTGATTTCACGCAAAGCGCCGGTGTCTATCGCTGCGACAGAGCCACTCTCGCGCGCGATGGAGTTGTTTCATCTGCACAATATCCGTATCTTACCGGTACTGGCGGAGGATAAAAAACCTCTGGGGCTGCTGTACCTGAAAAAACTGGCGGAGCGTTTTTTGGTGCCGAGTCAGGAAAAAGATCTACGGCGTATCTACGCTTCACCCCGTTCCATCTGTCAGTGCCTTAAAGCGCGCTTTGTGACGGAATTTGAGGCGGATGCGCTGGAAAACCTGGATCTGTTTGTGGCCGCCATGTCGGAAGAGTCATTTAAACAGAAGGTCAGCCAGTATGATATGCGTAAGATGGTGCTCATAGTCGGGGATCGCTATGAGGTTCTGCACCATGTAGTTAAGCAAGGGGTGCGGGTGCTTATTGTAGTTGGAGGGCTGCCCATCCCCGAAGATATCTGCGCCTTGGCGCGTGAGAATCAGGTGACTATTCTTTCCACCGCTTTTGACACCTCTACCAGTGCTTGGCTTACACGCCTGGCCACTCCGGTCGGGCATCTGGCGCAGAAGGATTATGTCACCCTGCATGAGGATGATCGCCTGGAACAGCTAAAAGTGAGCTTGATGCACAGTCCGGTACCGGGGGTACTGGTGCTCAATGATCACGACGAACTTCTGGCGGTTGCGACCAAGAGTAACCTGTTTACCCCGAGTAGACGTAAACTTATCTTGGTGGACCACAACGAGTTATCTCAAGCGGTACCTGGGGCGGATAAGGTGGAAATTATCGAAATTGTCGATCACCACCGCCTAGGTAATTTGCAGACCGACAAGCCGATTCAGTTTATCAATAAACCCTTGGGGAGCACCTGTACTTTGGTAGCAACCCTGTATCAGCAAGGGGGGCTCGACCCGGAACCAGCCATAGCAGGGTTGATGCTGGCGGGGCTGCTTTCAGATACGATTGTGCTTAAGTCGCCCACTACCACCGACATAGACCGCCAGATTGCGTTTTGGCTCGGGCAACATTCGGGTTTAGATCCGTATGAGTTTGGGCAACGCATCTTTTCCTCTAGCAGTGCCATCAGTGCGTATGACACCCTGAGCGAAGTGATCACCTCTGACTTTAAGGTGTTTGAAGCCGGTACATATCAATTTGGGGTGGGCCAGGTGGAGGTGGTCAGCTTTCATGAATTCATGGATCAGCGGGAAGCTATCGCCTTAGAGTTGGAGCAGGTGCGCGCTCAGAAAGGGTTGGCGATTGCCGGCTTGCTGGTAACCGATATCGTTGCCGGCGACAGTTTGCTGCTGGTGGCCGCCGAGGAAGGGATGGCGTTCGCTATGGGCTACCCGCAACGCGAAGAACATCTGTATGAGCTTAAAGGGGTGTTGTCCCGCAAGAAACAGCTCATTCCTCACCTGCTGCGCGTGCTCTCAGTTTGAGTGAAAAAGCAGGTGGATGGGATGTCCGCTTGACACTTACCTTCTGCTTGATTAGTGTGCGGCAGTTACATACGTATTCAGGTGCTCCGTAGCGAGCATAATATGGGAATCCTGTGTAAATCAGGAGCGGGCCCGCCGCTGTAACCGGGGACGAAGAACACGACTAAACCACTGCTGTCAGACGCTGGCGGCGGGAAGGGGTGTTCAACGGCTAATCCGGAAGTCAGAAGACCTGCCTGAGTATGAAGTTTGTCTGCTTCGTGGCGAAGTAGCTGATGATTTCGTGGGAATCAGGGATGACCCCGAATCGATTGTTCTTATATCGGTTCGGGGTTTTTTTATGCCCCGGGCACAATAGCCCTGGAGGCAAAAATGAAAAACAAACGAACATCCGAGATAACGCCCAGGATGACAGCGTGGTCAATGATTTGGGCGGCGCTTGCCCTAATAGTGCTGGCGCAACCCATGTGGGTGCAGGCCCAATCAACGAAAACGCTTGATGACGTAGTGGTAACCGCAACCCGCACCGAAGCAGGGCTAAAAGAGGTAGGGGGCACCTCGGTGAGTGTAATAACCGCCGCCGATATCGCGGCGCGCCAGATTCAGACCCTAGCTGAAGCGCTGCGCACCGTTCCGGGTTTGCAGATTTCAAGTGCAGGGGGGATGGGGGTTAAAAGTAGCGTCTTTATCCGTGGGGCAGACTCTAAAAACACCCTGCTTCTGATTGATGGCATCGCGGTCAATGATCCTACAGATCCCAACCGCGGCGCGAATCTGGCCAACATCAGTATGGATAACGTCGAACGCATCGAGGTGATTCGCGGCCCCATGAGTGTGTTGTATGGCAGCAATGCCACCGCCGGGGTAATCAATGTCATAACCCGTTCGGGTACCGGGAAAGTCGGTGGATATGCCGGTGGAGAGGCTGGCTCCTACAGCACCACTCGAGGATATGCAGGGCTCAATGGCGCTGTCGGCCTGATGGGATTTTCTCTGGCCGCTTCCCACCTGGAAACAGATGGCTATTCCCTCGCCAATGCGGATAACAATAAAATCCCCCATGCTGGCAACGTTTCGGAGCGCGATGGTTGGCGCAACACCAGCGCCAGTGGGAAGGTTGATTTCGATATCAGCGATACCACTAGATTAAGCGGAGTATTGCGTTACACAAAAGCCAGTATGGATAACGATGACTGGAGTATGGCTGGCTACGCTGGGGATCGCTTTGATACCGATCCTTTTACCTGGGCGGAAGTTCCGGCACCGCAAGGGGTAAAGAAACAGCGTGAAGAGAGTGAGCGCCTGTTCGGTAAGATCGGGCTCAAAAATCAATTGTTTGACGGGCGTTTTGAGTCACTGCTGGACTACCATTATTCACGTCAGGAGCGGGATGCCTACGGCGCGAATGGAGCGCGGGCATACGACTATACCGGCACCACTGATGCGTGGAATTGGCAGGGAAGGCTTGAGGTTGCGCCGCACAACTATCTCAGTGCCGGGGTGGGTTATTTTACGGAAAAATCCGCTTCCTCGGCTGCTAGCAGTGAAGATGCCTATACTGTCAGCTATTGGGCGCAGCATCAGGTTATCTATAACGGGTTAGATGTGGTTTCTGGGATACGCTACGATGACCATGAAGAGTTTGGTGGCAAAGCCACTTGGCGCATAGCCCCAGCCTATACCTTCGCTGCTACTGAGACCACCGTGCGCGGCGTCTATGCCACCGGTTTCCGCGCGCCGTCGCTGTATGAGCTTTATTCCGAATACGGCAACGCAAAACTTGATCCTGAAAAAAGCATCTCCTACGAAGTTGGTGTCGATCAACCCCTGCTGGACGGTCAACTTGAGGTTGGGGTGACATACTTCGAAATGCAATTTAAGGATAGAATCGACTGGGATGGCAGTAGGGTAGTACCTGGTCAGGCATGGCCAGGTGGCTATGCACAGATGAAAGGCAAGAGCTATACCAGCGGAGTGGAGGTCGCCCTTGCGTGGCATCCTTTCCAAGTGTTGGATATTCTGCTGGACTACACCTATACCGATACCGAAGAGGTGGATGGTTCACGCATGGTGCGCCGCCCCCTCAATCGGGTGCATACCTCCTTTCACTATACCCCCTGGGAAGTATGTGGGATAAATTTAGACCTGTATTGGGTCGATGAGCGCAAAGCAGTTGCCGGTGCCGCAGATCAGTACGGAAGAGCGGTTGAAGTGCTGGACGACTATTTCCTCGTCAATGTGGCAGCGCACTATGATCTCACCGATATGTTGCGCATCTACGCCCGGGTGGATAACCTCCTCGACGAGCACTACGAAGAATCCTGGAGTTATGCAACTGCGGGGCAGTCGTTCTATGCCGGAGCTAGACTTAACTTTTAACCTGCAGCGGTAAAGCTGTCGGTAGACCATACGCAAGGATTATATATGCATATCACCTGCCATCTGCGCCCGATTGAGCTGTGCGTGATCACCCTGCGCGTGATACTTGTTCTTGTCTGTGGTTTGCTGTTCTTAGCGCCTGGAATTTGGAGCAGCGGTGGGTATGCCACCGCTGCCAGTGTTCCCCCCAGTCCAGTTCAGTTCGCGCAAACTATCCATACGGACGCCCTTGGGCGGCAGGTTCAACTTAATGACGCGCCCCAGCGGGTGGTATCGTTGGTGCCCAGCGTAACTGAAACCATCTACGCCCTGGGAGCGCAGGAGCTGCTGGTAGGGGTGACGGACTTTTGCAATTATCCGCCCCAAGCGCAGGATAAACAGAGCGTCGGGGCGTACAATAGTCCGAGCATTGAGGCGATAGCCATGCTGCGGCCTGATCTGGTTATTATCGCTGCCGACATGGCGACCCCAGCTCTGCTGCAGACCCTGCTTGAACTGAAGATTCCAGTTTACAGTGTATATCCGCGCTCCCTCAAGGCTACTATTGAGATGCAGCGCGATCTTGGTGCTGTGCTTGGATGTACCGCAGCTGGAGCTACCCTGGCATCTCAATTGGAACAGGCGATAGCCCAGCTCAATCAAGAGGTGGAACGGGCAGGAGCCGAGGCAGCACCACGCGTTTTGCTAACCATTATGCTCGAACCATTGGTGATTGCTGGGACCGACACCTTGCCCGGGGAGATGCTGGCCTGTGCCGGGGGGATAAACGTGGCGACTCCTGGCAGCCGCTATCCCATGTGGAATATGGAAAGTGTGCTGGCATTTGATCCAGACATTATCATTGCTTCTCCCCATCCTGGCACGTCGTCACCGCGTGATTTTTTTCTCCGTTTTAAGCAGTTACGCGCGGTGCAGCAGGGTAACGTTGTTGAGATTCCTGCCGATTGGCTCCAGCGCCCCGGTCCAAGAATCATCAAGGGACTTGAAGCACTGCGCCAGGTCATAACTGACGCGGTAACCCATACACCTGAGAAGATCAATGCGACCCAGCGTTAGACACACATATCTATGGTTGCCCTTGTGCCTGCTGTTTCTGGGCGGTGCGGTGGTGGCGGGGTTGATGTATGGAACCGTACCCCTGACACCGTCGGAGTTGGTGGATATTTTGCTCCATCCCCAAAGCTCTGGCCTGAAGTCTACCGTTGTGTGGCAGTTGCGCTTACCCCGTGTGGGGCTTGCTGCATTGGTGGGGATGGCGCTGGCGGTGTCAGGCACGGTGTTTCAGGCGGTGTTGCGCAATCCGCTGGCCGATCCCTATATCCTTGGAGTTTCCGGCGGTGCTGCTCTGGGGGCGGTGCTGGCACTGACATTTTTTTCGGTGCAGAGTTATACCGTGCCGCTGCTGGCATTCAGCGGAGCGCTGTTGGCGTTGTTCCTAGTGTACTTGGTGGCACGTGCGCATCAGGCCGCGACCCACACCCTGATTCTGGCCGGGGTTATGGTGGGTAGTTTATGCACCGCAGTGCTGATGTTTTTGCTGCTGTATGCGCCGGCGGATCCGATGCGCAACGCCCTGTTCTGGCTTGCGGGTAACCTGGCTCGCGGGGAGGAGCGCTGGCTGCTGTATGGCGCTGGCGTATGTGTAATTTTAGTGTTGCTGCTGTGGTCGCGCGCTGGGCTGCTTGATGTGTTTACCCAAGGGGAGGATGTCGCTGCGGATCTGGGGGTAGATATCGGGCGCGAGCGCTTGTTTCTATTCTGCGCGGCCGGATTGTTGGTTGCCATAGCTGTAGCGTTGGCTGGGCTGGTTGGTTTTGTGGGGCTGGTGGTGCCCCATGCGATCCGCCTACTGTGGGGAGCCGGGCACATGCGTCTGATCCCTGCAGCTGCCATTATCGGTGCCGGGTTTCTGGTTGGCGCCGATGCGCTGGCGCGCACCGTCCTCGCCCCTGCCGAAGTGCCCGTTGGGGTGGTAACTGCGCTGGTAGGGGCACCATTTTTCCTCTACTTGTTGCGCTTGCGGGGGCGCTGATGATGGAAGCGCAGATGCTCCAGATTCAGAAGCTGGATTTTTCCTATAGGGGTAAAAAGGTACTGCGCCAGATCAGTTTTGGAGTAGAGCAGGGGACGATTGTATCCATCATGGGGGCTAACGGTTCCGGCAAGTCAACTCTGCTGCGTCTGTTGCGTGGGCGGTTGCGCCCCGAAAGTGGCTCGATACGATGGGACAATGCCGCCGCGCATAAGCTGTCGCGCCGCGAGATGGCGTTGCAGGTGGCGGTTGTACCACAGCAGCTGCAGCAACCCTTCGGGTTTCAGGTGCGCGAAATGGTTGCCATGGGGCGCTATATCTATCAACAACCTTTGGCGGGGCCCTCGCGACAAGATTGGAAGATTGTGGATGAAGCCTTGGCAAGTACCGACAGCGCACATCTGGCCACGCGCTGCTCCGCCGAGTTAAGCGGTGGTGAGCTGCAGCGTGTTATGCTGGCCCGTGCCTTGGCGCAGCAAGCTCCGGTGTTGATGCTTGACGAGGCAACCAGTCAGCTGGATATGGGGCATAAGCGCAGTATTTGCCTGCTGCTCAGACATTTGGGTCAAAACGGCAAGACCATTGTGCAGGTTTCGCACGATATGAACAGCGCCGCTGAAATATCCCATAAAATCCTGCTACTTTCCCCTGCGGGGGAACAGATTGCGTTTGGTTCTCCGCACGAAGTGTTGACCTCTGCACATATCGAGGCTGCGTATGGGGTGCAGGTGGAGATACAACGCCAGTCAAGTACTGGAGGAGGCCGGGGAGGGAGGCCGGAAGAGAGTACCGAAATATTGCGTTTTCTGCCGCAGCCGTTAATGTTTGGAAGCACACCCTGACATATCAAACAAGCAGTTTACGAGTTGCCGCGCCCGCTCCGAAACCACGCTATAGTGAACCTCTACTCCGTCACGCTTTCCTTCAATGATCCCCTTGTTTTTCAGCAGCGCTAGGTGTTGCGAAACCGTTGCCTGTGGCAATCCGAGGCATTCCCAGATTTTTTTCACATTACAACTCTGTGAGGAGAGCCCGGCGATAATTTTTAGACGGATGGGATGTCCCAGAACCTTGAGGATTTCTGCCTCGCGCGTATAATCTTGATCTTTATCAAAGAGAATTGGATCCATGTTAGTAGGGTTCCTTTAAGCAGTGTAGTGAAATGGAAAAACGAGAGACATATAATGACCGCGCGGGTGGGGTAACCCAAAATATGGTCAGCAATGGCATACAAAGCACATTCTGCGAAGATTACTATATATGAATAGACATTCAAAGACTTTTTGACCCTAGATAGGCAAATGTGTTCTAGTGGATCGGTTTGCCGCGTGTTTATAATTGGTGCGTGGTCGTTGTTAAGGTTCGATTTTTACCAGGAGTATATAGATTTTATATGTTAATCGCCGTAATCATGTTTTGTGCTGGGTTGTTGCTTCTCTATTTTGGAGCAGAATATCTGGTAAACGGAAGCTCTAGTTTGGCGCTTTCCTTTGGAATTCGTCCCCTTATCATCGGGATGACCGTAGTTGCATTCGGAACCAGTATGCCAGAGCTGCTGGTATCACTGATGGCCGTAGGTCAAAACTCCTCCGATATCGCGGTGGGGAATGTAATCGGCTCCAATATCGCCAATATTGCCTTCATTCTCGGGGTTTCGGCGTTATTGATCCCGCTAAGTGTTCAGCGCAGCATCTTAAGGCGGGAGCTGCCCTTCATGCTTTTCGCTACTGCGGTGTTGTGGATGCTATGTCTGGATCAGGTTATCTCTAGGGTAGATGCGGGGATATTACTCGTTATGATGGCGTCTTTTCTCTATTACTGCCTTAAAACGGCCCGCCTTGGTGGTTCCAATCAGCCTCTGCCGCAGGAGGTGGTGGCGCGGCAAAAAAGTTCACGCCGACGTAACTTGATTTACATTGTTATCGGCGTCGCTGGCCTTGGCTTTGGCGCCAACTGGATGGTTGAATCTGCGGTTTTCATGGCGCGTAACTTCGGGTTATCCGAGCTGTTTATTGGCACTACCATCGTTGCTCTGGGTACCAGCCTACCGGAATTGGCCGCCTCGGTTGCGAGTGTGCTAAAGGGTGAAATGGATATCGGCATCGGCAATGTGGTGGGGAGTAACATCTTCAACATTTTGTTCGTGTTGGGGATTACGCCCCTGTTTAGTCCCATCGCAATTGAGCCCTCCCTGCTGCACTTTGAGTTTCCGGTGCTGATGTGTGTCAGTGCGCTGATGGTGCCAATGTGTTGGCATAAATATAAGCTTGGACGGGTCAAGGGTGGGTTTCTCCTAGGCGGGTATGTCCTCTTTATTCTAGCCCTGCTGTATTGGAAATAAGGCTCGCGTAAGACCTCCCACGACCTCCAAGTTTGAAAAGGATTACATATGTTTCAGGGCGATCTGGGCCAACCCAAGATGCTGAAGTTCCTGCTGCTGTTAACCATCGCCGCCGCCGCAGGTTTGCAGGGCTGGATGATATTGTTCAACAACTTTGCCGTCGATGTCGCCGGGCTCAACGGCCAGCAAATCGGGGTGATAGGCTCTGTGCGCGAAATTCCCGGCCTGTTGGCGCTCTTTGTGGTGTATGTGCTCTTGATTATGCGCGAACATCGCCTAGCCGCTTTGTCTATTGTGATCACCGGTGTGGGCAGCATCCTGACCGGCTTTATGCCCAGTTATGCCGGACTTGTTCTTTCCACCTTGGTAATTAGTTTCGGGTTCCACTATTTTGAGACCACCAATCAGTCCTTGACCCTGCAGTATTTTGATAAACACCGCGCCCCGCTGGTGTTTGGCAAGCTACGCAGCCTGTCCGCAGCGGTAAATATTGTTGCCGGGACGGTGGTGTTCTGCCTGGGATTCTTTTTCGAGTACAAAACCATATTTATCCTGCTCGGGGTCTTCGTCATCATCCTTGGACTCTGGGGCTTTACCCAAAATCCGTTGGACAAACACCTGCCGCCCCAGCGCCAGAACATGGTGCTGCGGCGCAAATACTGCCTGTTTTACTTTCTGACCTTCATGTCCGGTGCTCGCCGCCAGATTTTCATCGCATTTGCGGTATTTCTGCTGGTGAAAGAATTTGACTGCAGCGTGGTGCAGGTGGCGGCGCTGTTTGTGGTAAACAATATGGTCAATTACTTTCTTAGCCCTATGATCGGGCGCGCCATTGTCCACTACGGTGAGCGCAAGGTGCTAACTTTAGAGTATGTCAGTTTGGTGGTGGTGTTTGTGGGCTACGCCTGGGCAGATTCCCTTGCCCTAGTGATGTTTCTGTATATTGCCGACCATATTTTCTTCAACTTCGCCATCGCCATTCGCACCTATTTTCAGAAGATCGCCGCACCAGAAGATATCGCCCCCAGCATGGCAGTATCCTTCACTATCAATCATTTAGCCGCCGTGGTGCTCCCCGTGATTGGTGGCGCGCTGTGGATGATTGACTACCGCATTCCGTTTTTGGCCGGCGCCGCCATGAGCGCGATCTCTTTAATTGCGGTGCAATTCATCCGCATTCCTGTCGCACAAAACTAGGCTTAGCTCATTCCTTCTTTGGTTTATTGGTCCATTCCTAAAAATCTATCTAAGCAACCATGCGTATAATTGGTTTAATTTTCATTGATATATTACTCCCCTCATGTGAATAACATGGCAAGTGAGGCTGCCTGTAGGTGTAATCCTTTCAAAGTACGCGGGGTGGAGGAGTATTCTAGATGCGATTTTTTGGCCCACGGGTTGTTGTTCCACCCATTATTACTGCGCTGCTGCTCTTGTGTGGTTTTGTTTTTTCCAGCGGGAGTGGCGCAATCTGCTACGCGCAAGGTACCCCTTTAGCTGAGCAGATATCAGAAGTTGAGCGAATACCAGCAGCAGAACTGCCGGACACGGTTGTAACAGACCGGATTGATACGGAGGGAACTGTCTCAGGTGCAGGAAGGGCAGTCCTTGATCGGCGCCAGATCGACATGCTTCCGCAGGGTGATGGCAATATAACCGATCTGCTGCGGGTTCTCCCTGGAGTTCAATTCAGTGAGGGGGATAATTTGTCATCAAGAGGCGGAGAGATTTTACCCGCGCAGATTTCAATTTCCGGCGGGCGGGCGTATGAGAATAGCTTTCTCCTCGATGGGTTGGGAAACAACAACATCCTTGATCCTCTTTTCAATAGACCTGAAAGTGTAATCGACGTTCCTGGACATTCGCAGGAGATGTTTCCCGACCTATCCATTGTGGAGGAAATTTCTGTGTATCGCAGCAACATCCCCGCACGCTACAGCGGTTTTACCGGCGGAGTGATAGAGGCACAGACGCGTGACCCCGCCGCCAAATTCGGGGTGAAGCTATCGGCACGTTCAACCCGCTCCGAGTGGACGAGTTTCAGTGTTGAACGTGCAGACCAAGAGGACTTTTATACCTCCCAAGATGCCAAGCAGCAGCCCAAGTTTCGCAAGTATCATCACGGTATCAGTCTCGACCTACCTCTAAGTGACCGCTTTGGAGTGCTGCTTTCCTATACCCACCATTATTCGCGTATTCCGCTGTATAACTTTGAGGAGACACAGCACCAGTACCGCAACCAGGAGAATGTTTTTGTCAAAACCCTGTTTAAGCCCACCGACACTACGCGTTTGAGCGTAACGTTTTTATCTACCCCATACGAAGCGCAGTATTTTCGCGCGGACGTGAAGGATAGCTCCTATACCCTGCGTGGTGGGGGGTGGAGTTTAGCGACGAAGCTTGAACAAGCCTTTGACTTTGCGGACACCGAACTGAGCTTGGGCTACAGAAGCAGCAAGAACGAACGTTCTGCTCCACGAGAATACTACAGTTATCAAGTTACCCCTGCAGCAGATTGGGGCGAGCGCTTCAGCCGTAAGGGGGGCTATGGAGATATCGAGACCGAACAAGAGACCTTAACCCTTGCCGCGCATACAGAGTTTCACCCCTTTACTTGGGGAACACTGCAACAGCAATGGAATGTCGGCTTAGAGCTTGAGCGTACCAGCGCTGATTACCGCCACTCAGGAACCGTCAACAGCGGTTGGAAGCTTGACGATGGGGTGCAGTGTGAGTTCCCAGATCAGTATTGTTTGCCTCAGGAGCAGTACGCGTACTCGTGGGTGGTTTATCCGGCAGATAAGGTGGACGCCGAGATATCCTTCACCGATATCTATGTTGAAGACACCCTGAGTTGGTGGCGTTTCACCCTGCGCGGGGGAGTGCATTTTGGGTACAACGATTTCACTCGCAATGAAGATTACGCGGGGCGCAGTGTTTTATCCTACGATTTGTATGGCGACAGAACCACGGTGCTGAGTGCTGGCGCAAACCGCTATTATGGTAAAACCCTCCTTACCCACGCGCTGGAGCAAGAGAAATCCCTTACTTCGTCCTGGCAGCGCACCTTAAACGCGGACGGCACCCCTAGCGCATGGAAGGAAGCACCACGCAAGACCTTTCCGCAAACCCGCGTTTCTGATCTCAACACCCCCTATGCAGACGAATTGAGTGTGGCGCTAGAACAAAAAATCCCCTCCGGGTTGCTGACCTTAAGCTATATCAAGCGCGACAGTGAGGAGCAGTTAGCAAAGCAGGTGTTGAGTAAAGATGAGAACGGTTATGTCTACTCCGAATGGAACAACAATGGGCAGAGCCGCCACGAAGAGGTGAGCCTTACTTGGGAACAACGCTGGGACAGTCACTTCCTGCACCTCAACGCCACCTGGCAGGACAGTGTGTCCAGTAACGAAAGCTATGCCGATATCCTCGATCTCGAAAAGATGGAAGAGTTGGTGTACTACAACGGCAATCTCACTCCGTTGCTCGATCTCCCTCGCAGCGACTACAACCGCGAATGGAGCGCCAACTTGATCTACCACGTCCAACTCGGAGCTGGGTTTACGTTCACCAATACAACCAGGTACCGCAGTGGGTATACCGCTATCCTCAAAACCAAAGAAAAACATAAGACTGAAGTGGCAGACTTTGCGGTGTATGCCGAAGTCGCTCGCCCCAGTGATACCACCTTCGATTGGAAGCTGACCTGGGAGCATGCCGTCGGTAACATGGGGACTCTGGCTCTGACGACTGAGGTGTACAATGTATTTAACCGGAAACTGTACACCGGCATTGAAGGGCAGTACGAAATGGGGCGTCAGCTCTGGATCGGGATAGACTACACCTTTTAAGTAGCGCTGCGTGTTTGGTCATCGTGATGTTAACGGGATGGGCGCACATTCGGCATGTTGCATTCCATTCAGGGTGCAGATTGTGCTGCCGATGGACTCGCTGCGGGATCCATCAAAGTTGATGAAGGTTTTATAGCGCCCTGGTTGCATATGTGTAGGCAGGTGAAATTCAAGCTTGGTGGTAGACTTAGATGTAGGTTTCAAGGAAACGGGCAATGGAATGCTGGCAATGCCCCTTCGGAGCAGTTGTAGCATTTCGTTGTTTTTTGTGTTGATATGAAAATCCTGCATATCTCCAAGTTGGCACATGAGCTCCATCCTTTTTGGATTGCTTATGTCCAGCATATAGACATTTTCTGTCGTTTTGGCGGCGAGCATTCCGCCCGCAGCCTCCACTTTTGAGCAATACCCTTGCAGCGAAATTGAGTCGAGAATGATTGGGCGCTGCGGGTCCCTGACGTCGATGCTGAGGATGCCTCGAGAGCCGCAGGCTACGTATAAAACTCCATCAGCTAAGGTCGTATCCCTGCTTTTCCTGCTAGAGATTAGATGTTCTGGAAAATCGATAGTTACAGCGTCGCCAAGGGAGTTGTCTGGCTTGATGAGGCAAATGTGCACCCCTGCCCCTGCTATGTAGGCATGCTGCGCGCCAAAGGTGATGTTGTAGATGTTTTGAGCTTGAAATTCCGTGCGCAAAAATAGCGGGGTTGCGGGAGTGCTTATGTCAAAAATCAGAAGCCCTTTGGCGCTGCAGAGGTATAGCTTGTCCGCGTACGTCACGCACGCATTTACGTAGGTTTTCCCCTCGATGGGCAGCTTGAAAACCCCTTTTTGCTCCATGGCTCCGTCTGCGCCTACGTGGACAATATGCAACCCAGATCCCTGTATAGGCGCGTAAATCCATGCTTCACTCTCGGGATCAGCCTCGGGGTTTGCTACCGCAAAAGCGGAAAAGACTGGTGAGGGGACACGGATTGCCCCGGTGAGGTCCAAACTAGAGGTAGAAGTCCCAGGAGAAGAAAGGTGTTTGTAGTACTGTATTTTGTAAGCATGGCGTACTACGGTGGCGTGCTCGGTGACCTGCCAGTTGGCGTTGTTATGTGAAGATGTCAGGGATGCCTTGAGTCTCGAACTTTGGTTTGTGGCGGAACGCAAGTCAACAATGGAGATCCCTTTTTCGTTGGCGCCGATGATTACGTAATCTCCGAAAATAGTGGTGCTGAATATTTTGCTACAGGTGTTAAGGTGCGACTCTAGCTCGAAGGTGTCATTAGCTCCGAGGGTGTAGATTGCTATATCCCCATTTTTGCCAAAAACTCCGAGTTTGTCGCCATAGCGCTCAAGCCTGTTGCTTCTGAAAGGGGTGTGAATGCTCCCCTTGAACTTGATGGAACCATCTGGAGCTGTTTTTAGGATACCAACTCCGCCACTCGAGTTTGCCAAATATAAGCTGTCATCCCAGAAGAGATAATCGCGGGGTATTCCTTCAAATTCTAGGATATCGTGCAATTGAACTTCTGATTTATCGCCAACAGCATAAATATGCACAAAGCCTCTTGTGCCTTTGTGTCCGAGGACAAACAGCTTTGCGTCGCGGTAGGCAAGGTTCAGCGTAGTGCCTGGCAGTTCTAGATGTTCGATGATCTCTCCGGAGGAGGGGTTGATTACACTAATGCCGTTTTTACCGTGGCAGACATAGAGAGCCTCCGGGCCGACACTGAGGTCGATTGCGGTGTACTGCAGGGGGATATGGGTTACGACTCTGGCTTCGGTTAACGAGGAGATGTCACAGATAACGATCCCCTCCTTGCCGCAGGCGATGTAGGCCTTATCCCCTTGGATGTCAAGATTCCATAAAAATTTGTCGATGTGGACAGTGTGGATGATCTCTGGCTGCTCAGGATTGCTGATATCTAGCGCTACTAGGCCGATATTGTTGCACAGAGCCCAAGCGAGCGTATCATTCGTTCGCGCGGCGATCTTTACATCAAATACCCGTCCCCACATGAATTTTGTGGCTATCACCGCGCTGCAGCGCTCATCATCGCGGACAAGCGTAATTCGGGTGTTTTGGGGCAGATTCTTCCCCCGCACCACAAAAGTATTGGCGGCACAATTAGCCTCGAAGGACTCGACTTGTGGGCGTCTTTGCTGCTGCGAATGGAGCAGCAGAAGTAACCCGCACAGCACCAGTAGATAGCATGTTCCCAGCCCGATATAGGCGGGAAGGAGAGCTTTTATACGAGGTATTTTCATGCGCTGGGGTTATCCGTGGATTTCTCCAGAAACTGTGTCACGAGATCCAGAAGTTGCTGATGTTTAAAGGGTTTGGATAGGTAGGCATCCATCCCTGCTTCACCCCACAGTTGGGTATTTGCGCTGTATGTGTGTGCGGTCAGAGCTATAATCGGGAGGGTGAGCCCGCGCCGCCGCAATTCGCGGGTCGCAGTGTATCCATCCATTTGCGGCATCTGGCAATCCATCAGGATGAGGTCAAACCGTTCTGTGTCGACTAGTTCCAGTGCTTCAAGTCCGTTGTTGGCACAGCAGAGGGAGTACCCGGCCTGTTCTAGGACTAGGCGTATCAGTTTCTGGTTGGTGCTATTATCTTCAGCGAGAAGGATATGCTTTGCGCTTGGCTTGGCACTGGTGGAGCTGTTTACTCCCTGTTTTTCATCAGGGTTTAATCCTGATATTAAAGGAGCGGGTAATGAGGGAATGTTTTGTGGCGGTGGCACTGGGTACACTACATTGCCCCTTTGTGCCAGGACTGCTGCTATCTGAGTGCTTAGGTTCAGAGCCTTAAAAGGTTTGGGTATAAATATATCCACGCCATGGAGCGTGGATTCTTCCCCTTGCAGAGCATGTGTGTTGGGGGCTATGTAGGCAATAGACAGGGTTGCATGCGCAGAAGATGAGGTGGATTTCAACTCCTGCGCCAACTGAATGCAATCTGTGTGTATTGCGTGGTCCAGACATATCAGCACCTGTCCCCGCATGTGCGCGAGGTTTTCTGCTAAGAACCTTCTTAGCTCTTCGGCCTGGTCAAATATTTCGGGGCTGAGTTCATACGCTCTGAAGAGGTTGGCTAAAAGCTTAACCCGTGCCGGGTTGGAGCTGAGAATCAGAATTGCTGTGAGGGTGTGCAGGTTTGCTCCGCTGTTGAGCCAGTGCTCCCGCAGGGTTGTTGTGGTAGCGGTGGTCATGAACGGTATTTCTAGGGAAAAAACCGTCCCGTGGGGCTTGTTGTCTGCAATATGTACATTGCCCTGCATCAGCTCACACAGTTGCTTGACAATGGCCAACCCCAGTCCTGTGCCACCATACTGGCGCGAAGTGGAGCTATCAGCCTGCCTGAATGCTTCAAACACTCTGTCTCTGGCCTCGGCTTTTATCCCGATGCCGGTGTCGCACACCTCAAGACGGATACGGCACAGGGACGCCGTTTTATGGACGACCTGTAGCGCTACGGTGATGCTGCCGGAATGGGTAAATTTGATCGCGTTTGATAGCAGATTAAGGACGATTTGGCGTAATCGCACCGCATCCCCATAGAGTTTTATTGGCATGTCAGGGTCAACTGATATCGTAAGGTCGAGGCCTTTGCTTAGGGCACTTTGGGCCAGTACTGCGACGGCGGTGTCGACAGTCTCCGGCACACAGAAGTCGGCGAGGTCGAGTTCAAGCTGACCGGCTTCGGTCTTGGAAACGTCGAGCAGATCGTTCAGCAGGGTTAGCAGGGTTTCGCCGGAGGTATATATGGTGTTGACGAGTTCCATCTGCTCTGGTGCCAGCGCATGTTTTTGGAGTAATTCAGTCATGCCGAGCACTCCGATCATCGGGGTTCTGATTTCATGGCTGATATTTGCCAGAAAACGTGATTTAGCTTCACTGGCCATGAGGGCTTGCTCTCTGGCTTGGCGCAGGTCCGAGACGCTTTGCTCAAGCCTTAAGTTGCTGTTTTTAAGGGCGTGGGTCCGTTCTTTAACCTGATCCTCAAGGTCGTTATTGTAGTTTCGTAATGCCTGCTCGTGGGCGTAGATCTGGTTTACAATGGTGGTGAAATTATCGATCAACATATCTATTTCCAGGATCCGGGTTGCGGACATCTTTGTTTGTGAGGTGTATTTTTTCTCTTGGGTAATTTTACTCATGTGGCTGGTCAGGCTATGTAGAGGGGCAGTTATCTGTTTTTGTAAGCGGGTGGCAAGCAGGTATGCCAGAATCAGGGCTGCGCCCAGAATAAGCATGGCAGCTATGATGAACAACAAGAGGTTCTGCAGCAGTGCTTTGTTGCTGGTTTGGATAAAAATGCACCCAAGGTGCTCTCCGGCGTAGGTGATTGGGGAGTAAACGGTGTTGTGCGAGAAGCTTTGGTGCGAGATGTCTTCCCCTGTGTTTACCGCCTCTATCAGCAGATCGTGGCGAAACCCTGGGATTTGCAGTTCCTGCGCAAAGCTTGCCTGGTTACTGTTCAGATAGTGGGCGATCACCTCATTGTTTCTATTAAAGACAGATGCGACCCCAATGGTGGGCTCTGCAGCGAGGGTTTTGAGAATTTTCTGGGTTTCCCATTTTTTGTTGAAACTCAGAGCTTCCTTGCTATTGAGTCCGATAACATGGGCTATGGTAAGGAGTTTGTCATTGATAGTGGTATGGAAATGGACGGTTTGAATCAACACGGCGCTGACAAGATACATTAGTAATATTACTGTGCTGGTGGCCATCACCAGGGTGGTGATTTTGTGTCCTATAGTTGTTTTTAAACGCTTTGGCATGCATAATCCGATGCTGTCTGATTTTAAGATATTGCCTGAGTATATCAACCGCTGACCCCAGATTCTAGGTTGGATTTTGAACAAAGGTCAACTGTTTAGGTCTGTGTAGTTTATGCGCATAACATAACCTTAGCTCTTCATTTTTGGTAAATAAGGACATATTTGTGAATATTGTAGATATATTCTCCATTCAGAAACATTACGCTGCGTTGCATCTGCTAGAGGATATTAGCTTTACCGTGGGAGAGGGGGAGAAGGTTGGTCTCATAGGGCGCAATGGCTGCGGCAAATCTACTCTGCTTAAAATTATAGCCGGGATCGAGGAGTCCGATGCTGGATATATCAATTACGCCAAAGGCGCACAGGTTAAATATCTAGCGCAGGAGGCTGATTTTGCGTGCAACCTGACGGTACATGAACTGCTGCGCCAACCGCTGGAGGAGGTGTACGCACGCCAGCAACGTTTTGCCCATATCGGGGCAGAGCTTGAACATGCCGACGCCGCCAGAACGGAGCAGCTGTTGCTGGAGCAGCAGGAGTTGCAAGGCTGGTTTGATCTGCATGGTGCCTGGGAGGTTGAGCACCGCATCGAGAGTCTATGCCACAAGCTCGATATCAGACAGCTGGATGCGCGTGCGCACGATTTGTCCGGCGGCGAACGGAAACGGGTGGCGCTAGCGCAGGTTTTGCTGGCACGCCCCGATCTTCTCCTGCTGGATGAGCCCACCAACCATCTGGATGCACAGACGGTTCAGTGGCTCGAGGAAGAACTTCTCGAGTATCCAGGAGCCTTGATTCTGGTTACCCATGATCGTTACTTTCTCGATCGAGTGGTAGGGCGGATGTTCGAGGTTGAGGATGCACAGCTGTATACCTACACCGGTAACTACACGCAATATCTGGCGCAGAAGCAACTACAGTTGGAGCATAAAGAGTCACAGCAGAGCAGAATCCTCAATGTTCTGCGCCGCGAGGAAGCTTGGCTGAAGCGCGGCGCCAAAGCCAGGAGTACCAAGCAGAAAGCGCGCAAAGATCGGGTAATGGATCTGCGGGAACGCGTAGATACGTCGCGTCAGCGCGATGTGACTCTAGAGTTTTCCCCCGCAGCAGAAACAGGCGGAGTCATTCTTGAGCTCAAAGAGCTGACCCTTAAAGCCGACACCACCATCTTGGCGGAAAACATTTCGTTTATTATGCGTACCGGTCAACGTGTCGGAATCCTGGGCCCCAACGGATGTGGCAAATCCACGTTGCTGAAAACCATCATGGGGCAGCGCATCCCCGCCGCGGGCGAAGTTGTCCTTGGGCGCAGGACCCGCATTGGCTATATCGATCAGCAGCGCAGCGGCCTCGACCCTGAACTTAAAGTAGCCGAAGTGCTTGGTCCAGGGCAGTGGGTTGAGGTCAATGGAAAAAAGCAGCATAAAAGCGGTTATCTCGAAGATTTTTTGTTCAGCTCGTTTGAGCAGCGCAAACTGGTTTCGGTGCTGTCTGGAGGGGAGCGTGCGCGCCTGCTCCTGGCGCTATTGATGTTGCAGGGAGCCAATCTTCTGATTCTGGATGAGCCTACCAACGATCTCGATATCCCCACATTGCAGGTGCTGGAGCAGGCCTTGGTAGATTATTCCGGCTGTGTGCTGCTGGTTACTCATGATCGCTACCTCCTCGACCGTGTCGCGACCTCTGTCTTGAATTTTGAAGACAAGACCGTGGTTGAGTATGCCGGTAATTTCAGCGATATGCTTATCCAGAAACAACTCGGACAGGCGAGCGCCACTCCCGAAGATCAGGGCGGGGTAAAACACCCGCATGGGCGGAAAAATCTCGAGGACGCGCCCAAGGCAAAAGGGGAGAGAGCGCAGAAAAAAGGGCTTAGCTATAAGGAAAAACATGAGCTCGAAGCCCTTGAGGGGAAAATAGACGAGCTAGAGCAGGAAAAAGAGCGCCTAACCCAGCTGCTTAGCAACTCAGCTACAGCCGAAAGTGGTGAAATTGCCCAAGCTGGACAAGAGTTCAATGAGATTGATGTGCTTCTGGAGCACAGCTATGCGCGCTGGGAAGAACTTGAGCTTAAAAAATAGAGGGTTTCCACATAGTAACTTGTCGGTTGCATACGCGGTATTGTCCTGTCGCCAAGGGGTGAAATGCAGTGGCGAAGAACGTAGTTCTATGTTGACATTTACGCCATAAATTGTATACAGTGTACGGATTAAGTGAAAATTAAGCATGCTTTTAATGTAGGCTCGGCTTCACTGTGGATGCATTTCGGTACGTAAGCTCGGATGCAAACAAAGTATATGTACTTACCCAGTTCTGAAGCTGGTGTCGTCTTGTTAAGACCGCAACCCATGAAGGAGAATAAGTTTATGATCGAATCTTATCTGCAACACCAAGAAGAGAGAAACGCACAGGGAATCCCCGCGCTGCCGTTGAATCCGGAGCAGACCAAGTCATTGTGCAGTTTGCTGCAGAATCCGCCTGCAGGTAAAGAGGATTTCCTCATGCAGCTGTTCACCGAGCGCATCTCTCCGGGTGTTGACCCCGCAGCTGAAGTAAAGGCTGAGTTTCTGGGCAAAATAATCGATAAAAAGGTTAGTTCTCCCCTGGTAAGCCGGGTTGAGGCCGTTGCAATCCTCGGCACCATGATGGGTGGATATAACGTCCAGAACCTTATCGCTGCGCTTAAAGATGCTGAGCTCAAGGATGAAGCCGTTAAGGCACTATCATCCATGGTGATGATCTATGATGCTTTCGACGAAGTGTTTGAGCTCTCCAAGAGCAATGCAGCAGCTAAGCAAGTAGTAGAGTCTTGGGCTGCGGCCGAATGGTTTACCTCCAAGCCTGAGTTTCCTGCGAGCGTAACCGTCAAGGTGTTCAAGGTTGACGGCGAAATCAATACCGATGACTTCTCCCCTGCAGGCGATGCTTGGAGTCGTCCAGACATTCCGTTGCATGCACTGGCTATGGGTAAAACTCGCTTTCCCGCAGGGAATGTTGAGATCGCCAAATGGCGCGCTGAAGGCAACACTGTAGCGTTTGTTGGTGATGTAGTTGGTACTGGTTCATCACGGAAGTCAGCGTGCAACTCGGTACTATGGCACATCGGTGAAGATATTCCTGCGGTACCCAATAAGCGCCGCGCTGGGGTTATCATTGGTGGCGTTATCGCGCCTATCTTCTTCAATACAGCGCAAGATTCCGGCGCGCTGCCCCTGCGTATGGATGTCTCCAAGTTCAACCACGGCGACCTCATCACCATCAACACCAAAGATGGCAAAGTAACTGACGCTAGCGGTAAAGAGCTCACTACCTTTGATATCTCTCCGCTCACCGTGCGCGACGAATACCGTGCTGGTGGACGTACCCCGCTGATTATTGGACGGAAGCTCACTGAGCGTGCGTGTAAGGCGCTGGGTAAGCCGGCTCCCACCATGTTTATTGAGCCACACAATCCGAAGTCTAAACCAGGGCAGGGCTTCAGCCTGGCGCAGAAAATGGTTGGTAAGGCTTGTGGCGTCGCAGGAGTTATGCCTGGTTCAGCATGTGAGCCTAAAATGACCACCGTTGGTTCCCAAGACACCACCGGTCCTATGACCGCCGATGAGATCAAAGAACTGGCGTGCCTGAAGTTTCAAGCGCCGATGTTCATGCAGTCATTCTGCCATACCGCTGCGTATCCGAAGCCGGCAGACGTTAAAATGCACAACACCCTGCCGTCGTTTATCTCTGAGCGTGGTGGTGTAGCGTTGCGTCCTGGTGACGGGGTTATTCACAGCTGGTTGAACCGCCTGCTCCTGCCTGATACCGTTGGCACCGGTGGTGACTCTCACACCCGTTTCCCCATCGGCATCAGCTTCCCCGCTGGTTCTGGTCTGATCGCCTTTGCTGGTGCCCTTGGTTTCATGCCGTTGGATATGCCTGAATCAGTGCTTGTGCGCTTCAAAGGTAAGCTCAACGAAGGGATCACCCTGCGTGATGCGGTTAATGCTATCCCTTATTATGCTATTAAGCAGGGGTTGTTGACTGTACCTAAGAAAAACAAGATCAACGCATTCAATGGTCGCATTCTGGAAATGGAAGGGCTGCCTGATCTTTCTGTAGAGCAAGCTTTCGAGCTTACTGACGCCGCTGCCGAGCGTAGTGCCGCCGCTGGTTGCATCCAGCTCTCGGAAGAATCTGTGTGCAAGTACCTGCGCTCCAATATCGCCTTGATGGAGAGCATGATCAAGGACGGTTATCAGGATGCTGATACCCTGCGTAATCGCATCGCTGCAGTTAAAGAATGGCTCAAGGATCCCAAACTGCTGCGTGCTGACAGTAATGCTGAGTACGCTGAGGTGCTGGAAATTGACCTCTCCGATATCACCGAGCCGATTCTGGCATGCCCCAACGACCCGGATGATGTGAAGTTGCTGTCTGAAGTTCAAGGCACCAAGATCCAGGATATCTTCATCGGTTCCTGTATGACCAATATCGGTCACTTCCGCGCCGCTGCTAAGATTTGGGAAGGGCATAAATTCAATCCAAATCATCGTATCTGGATTTGCCCGCCGACCCGTATGGATCAGGCTAAACTCAAGGATGAAGCGAGTTTCGCCACCTTTAACCAGGTAGGCGCGCGCATTGAAACCCCGGGCTGCTCTTTGTGCATGGGCAACCAAGCACGTGTACCTGCGGGAGTGAATATGTACTCCACCTCTACACGTAACTTCGACGATCGTATCGGTGATGGTGCCCAAGTGTACCTCGGTAGTGCCGAGCTCGGCGCCGTAACCGCACTCAAAGGTGAGCTGCCGACTCCGGCAGAGTACCTAGCCGTATATAAAGAGAAGGTAGCGCCGTTTAAGGAAGAGGTTTACGACTACCTGCAGTTTGACGAACTGGGTGAGTTTGACGCAGTGTACAAACGCTGCGACATCTAAACCACAGCAGGCTAAATAAAAAAGGCCGCTTCTTCTGGGAGCGGCCTTTTTTTATGCTTAACGCTGTGTTTTACCCATCTTTCGCATCCATTCCATCCTACCTCAGAAGACCAAATTATAAGGAGTGCCGTGAAGATAGCGCTACTTGAACCATTTATGACCGGCTCCCACGCGAGCTGGGCCAATGGCTATGCAACTCACAGTCGCCACACGGTAGAGATTTACAGCCTAGAGGGGAAATACTGGAAATGGCGCATGCACGGCGGCGCTGTTAGCTTGGCGCGTCAGTTTCGTGCGCGCGGCTTCAGTCCCGATCTGCTGCTGGCCACAGATATGCTCGACCTAACCACCTTTTTGGCCTTGACCAGAGACCTGACCGCTGGATTGCCGTGTGCACTTTACTTTCACGAAAATCAACTCAGCTATCCGTGGTCTCCTGACGACGCCGATCCTGTGCTGCAACGTGACGCCCACTACTGTTTTATCAATTACACTTCGGCACTTGCGGCAGATCTGGTGGGTTTTAATTCAACCTATCATCGGCGTGATTTTTTGACCCGATTGCCTGCGTTTCTAAATAATTTCCCTGACAATTGTGAGCCAGATACGGTTGTGCAAATCGGCGCTAAAAGTATCACCCTCCCTTTAGGTTTAGATTTAGATGCCTTGGAACGCGCTCGGCCAGTCCTCACAGATTCAAGTCAAGACGCTGCCCCCCTCATTTTGTGGAATCACCGCTGGGAATACGACAAGAACCCCGAAGAGTTTTTTGGGGCATTGTTTGCGCTGCAGGAGCAAGGGATTGATTTTAAGCTCGCGGTGTTAGGTGAGGCGTATCGGCAGCAACCAGCTATTTTTGCTACGGCTCGGGAGCGTCTGCAAGATCATATTGTCCACTGGGGCTATGTTGAAACCTATGCTGAATATGCGGGGTGGTTGTGGCGGGCAAATATCCTGCCGGTGACTTCTATCCACGACTTTTTCGGTATCAGTGTAGTTGAGGCCATCTACTGCGGTTGCTTCCCCCTGTTGCCGCTGCGCCTTGCCTACCCAGAGCATGTGGATCCTGTACGCTATCCAGAGTGCTTCTATCAAGACTCCACTGATTTCGTTGCGGCCTTAGCCAAAATCTGCACATCAAACGTATGGCATGATTTCAGCGTAGATTCGGTTTGCGGCTATAACTGGGGCGAACTTGCTCCCCAATATGACGCTGTCTTCGCGACGTTAGTAGAGGGATAGCCCGTTTTGCCTCGCTTTTGGGTGGCTGCCGTCTCTTGACGTGCCAGGCCTGAAGCTGGAAAAGTGTCCGCCTTTTTTCATGGATGAATAGATGTAGGTTTGTTGAAAACCCGCAGCAGGTAGGGGGTCGGTTCAATCCCGGAAGCGTTTCGTCAGATCTGCGTACGCGTCAACGCGCCGATCGCGCAAAAACGGCCAAATGCGGCGCACGTCTTCCGCGCGGTGCAAGTCAATCTCGGTCAACACGATCTCCTCTTTTTCAGCTCCTGCCTGCGCGATGATCTCCCCCTGTGGTCCCGCTACAAAACTGTTTCCCCAGAATTGTGCTCCTGCGGTTATCCCACTTGGATCCGCCTCGAAGCCGATGCGATTAACCGCCGCGACATAGGTGCCGTTGGCTACGGCGTGGCTGCGCTGGATGGTGATCCAAGCATCAAGCTGACGCTGCTGTTCAGCGGAGGTGTCGGCGGAATCCCAGCCAATAGCAGTGGGATAGATGAGAATGTCGGCTCCCGCCAGAGCCATGAGGCGCGCCGCTTCTGGATACCACTGATCCCAGCAGATCAGCAGCCCAAGAGAGCCAACGCTGGTTTGGATTGGATTGAAGCCCAAATCGCCGGGGGTGAAATAGTATTTCTCGTTGTAACCGGGATCGTCGGGGATGTGCATTTTTCGGTATATTCCGGCAATGCTGCCGTCGGCTTCAAAAACCACGCCGGTATTGTGGTATAAACCTGGGGCGCGTTTTTCAAATAGGGAAGTTACCAACACCACCTGATTTTCTCGCGCCATCTGAGCAAGCTGTGCGGTGCTTGGTCCGGGGATGGATTCGGCTTTATCAAAGTATTCGGGTTTCTGATGCTGGCAAAAGTACAGATCATTGTGAAGTTCGATCAGCACCACCAAGCGCGCCCCCTTGCCGGCAGCCTGGCGGATAAGCTCGCCGCTGTGGCGCAGATTTGTATCCTTATCGGGGCCGCATTGCTGCTGAATAAGTGCAAGCTTCAACTTGTTCATGCCAAAGTCCCTTCAGGTAATTGCATGGTAAGGCAGTGCAGTGAGCCATGCTGTAGGATAACGCTGCTGCAGTCGATGCCGATGATTTCACGCCCAGGGAAGGCTGAGCCAATGATCCTAAGAGCCTCTGCATCGGCTGGGTCCGCATAGGTAGGAACCAGCACCGCGTCATTGATCACCAAAAAATTGGCATAGGTAGCTGGCAGGCGTTGCTGCTCGTGGTCGAAGACTGGTTGCGGCCAGGGGAGGGCGATCAGGTTATAGCTGTGCCCCTGCAAGGTTTTGAATTGCTTCAGCTCTTGCTCCATTGCCTGCATGGTCTCAAAATGCTCATCCGTCGGGTCGTCGCAGCGCACATACGCAATGGTGTCGTTCGGGCACAGGCGGGCGAGGGTATCGATATGTCCATCGGTGTCATCTCCAGCCAGAGCGCCGTGGTTGAGCCAGAGTATTTGGGCAACGCCGAGGGTGTTTTTGAGATGTCTTTCCAGCGTGGGTTTATCCAGATGTGGGTTGCGGTTCGGACTCATCAGGCACTCAGTCGTGGTGAGCAAGGTGCCCCTGCCATCCGATTCTATGCTTCCCCCTTCTAGGATTATCCCCTGCGTTAGGAGGGGCACTTTCCACGCTCCTGCCGCCTCCAGATTCTTATTGATTTGATTGTCCAGATCAGCCGCAAACTTCAGTCCCCAGCCGTTAAAACCGAAATCCAGCAGGTGCAGTTTAGCGTTAATCTCCACCCCAATAGGGCCAAAATCACGCGCCCAGGTATCGTTGTTGTCAATTTCAACCAACCTTATAGAGTCGGAGTCGAGCCCGTGCTTTTCAAGGATGGACGCAGTGCGTTGCAGCTCGGGGGCCACTATGATTACGTTTTCAAACCTAATGATGTGACGGATAATTTCAACGAGAGTCTCCTCAATTTCAGGTAGAATTGGCTCCCAGTCGCTGCCGGGGCAGGGCCATGCCAGTAATATTCCATCCTGAGGTTCCCATTCTGCTGGGAAACGCACCGCATGTTTTTGGGTGCATGTGCTTGCGCAAGGAGCGAGACTTGTGTCTGGAGGTGTTTGCGTGTTGATGTCTGAATTCATTGTTGTTTTTTTTGCCTCAGCCTGAAGTATACCAAGAGAAAAAGGGCGATAATTAACCCCGCAACTATAAAGGTGCCGGGCGAGATATGGCTTAGATTAAGGGCTTTGCCGCCAAGGTAGCCGACTAGAGGATAGGCAATTCCCCAAGCTATGCCACCAATTACAGTGTAAAGGCAAAAGTGTCCCGGTTGCATGCGGGCGCCGCCAGCGACAAATGGGACAAATCCGCGCACCGGCCCCATAAAGCGCGCCAGTAGCAGGCTTTTGCCTCCGTGCGCTCCAAAAAACAACTCTGCGCGGCGCAGAAAACGGACAAATCTGCCCACCCGTAGGTGCGCCGCCAACCATGCTCCGGAGCGTGTCCCGCACACATAGCTAATACAGTCGCCAACGATAGCGCCGATGGCTGCAGCCACGCATAAAAAATAAATGTTCCCGTGACCGTGGAAAGCCAGAGCACCCGCAGTTATGCACAGGATACTCCCGGGCACAAACAGTCCCGCGACCGGGACCCCTTCTGCTAGAGCGATACCGCAAAGGATCAGGTAGTAGCTGAGTCCAGTTGAGAGGTGCGGTAGGGTTTGCTGAATCCATCCATTCATGGGACTCAAATAGCTTATTTTTTGACAAAAAGCAAACCTGTACTAACGGCTTATGTCGGCAATCAGCAGTGCTGGCGAGTGCGCGCTGCTCATATCCCAATAAATATTCGCCTTGCCTGAAATATGGGGACAGAGGACGCAACCTAACCGACTCCCCATTCCCGCATTCGCGCAGTGGAAAGTTCATGCACGGATACGTCCAGCCCCGTCATTTGTTTGCGCAGCATAGGTAACAAAACATAACTGTTGTTGAATATTAATGATGTGATTTCAGATATTTGGCAGTAACACTGAAATAACGGTACATGCGCCATTTGTTGCCTTTTAATTTTGTTTCTGCTAGATTTCGCAGTGGATTTAATCTGGTGTAACTAGATGTGTTTTAGGCTATGCATCTTGAAAAATTATCCCTGTCGGCGCACGATTCTCTGTAGTTAAGCCAGCGTAAAGAGATTATTTGCCAGATTCAGATTAACAGCGCAGCTCCAGTCCCTGCCCAGCAGTTCGGGTGCAGGCCATCTTACGGGTGAGAAATCGTATGAAGAATGTAGTTAAGATGCTTGAACCTCAGATGGATGAGGTTGTCCGCCAATTTAAACACGACTTGAACTCCGAAGTTCCCCTTATCCGTAAGGTTGGTGAGTATGTCCTTGCCAGCGGGGGAAAACGGATGCGCCCCATGCTGGTATTGTTGACGGCGATGCTCGCAGGATACAAGGGGGATAAACATATAGGGGTAGCCAGCGTGGTGGAGTTTATCCATACGGCAACCTTGCTCCACGATGATGTGGTGGACGCTGCGGTGATCAGGCGCGGGGCTGAGTCTGCCAATCGTGTCTGGGGTAACGAAGCTTCCGTGCTGGTGGGCGACTTCCTGTTTGCTAAGTCGTTTTCTATCATGGTGCGCGCCGGAAGCTTGCCGATTTTACAGGCGCTTTCTGACGCCACCACCAAAATGGCGGAAGGGGAAGTGCTGCAGCTTATCAGCACCTGCGATCTGGATCTGAGCGAAGAGAAATACATGCAGGTAGTGCGTGAAAAGACCGCAGTCTTGATTGCGGCGGCGTGCCTGTGTGGTGGAATTTTAGGTGGTATTACCCCCGAGCAGGAACAGGCCCTGTATGATTTTGGTCTCGATCTGGGGATCGCCTTCCAGTTTATGGACGATGCTCTGGACTATGTGGCCGATGAGGCTGAGTTTGGCAAGGTCTGTGGCCACGATCTGGAGGAAGGAAAGATGACCCTGCCCCTTATCGAGACGCTGCGTCACTGTAGTGCTGCCGAGCGCACCATGGTAGAGGAGATTATCGAGGCGGACGAAGTATCACCAGAAGCCTTAGAGAGCGTTGTTGCCCTTATCAATCGCTACGATGGAATAAAATATACCCGAGTACGCGCCACCGCCTTGGTAGAGAGGGCGAAAACCTACCTGCAGGTGTTTGAGGCGGGTGAGGCCAGGGACGCACTCGAAACGGTGTCTGACTACGTAGTCAGCCGCACCCATTAGATTGCGCGCTGGGTAGCTCTAAGAGTACGCCCTCTGCACAATTTAGCTCAACTAAAACACAAAAAGCCCGCAGCGGTAAACTGCGGGCTTTTTGTGTTTTAGTTGCCTGTGATTCTTGGCGGAGGTTACTCCAGACTCAGACTTTCAGTCATGGTGTCGAGCGATTTGGCCCCAATGCCTCTAATGTTTTGCAGCTCATCCAAGCTGGCGAATTTCCCATTCTCCTCGCGGTAGGTCACAATTTTTTCTGCAGTTTTAGGCCCGATCCCTTTTACCTGCTGTAACTGCTCGACTGTGGCGGTGTTCACGTCGGTGCGCGGTGCGGCGGTGGCCGCAGAGGTATAGAGGAAGAGAGCTAAAACCAGAAACACCGTAGAGCGTAAAAACTTGCTGCACATTTGTTGCCTCCTGCAAATAGGGTTGAGTTAAGTATTAACTTGATAGCATAATTAAAATAGCTGTGTAAAGACCAATAATCGCCAAAGATTTAAAAAATTTACTTTTATGTGAGGGAGAAAAAGATTGATAGCTGGGTAAAGCGCGGCTACGTCTGCTGCGTCAAATTAAAGGCTGGATGTTTAGGTGGTGAATATAGAAGAGGTGTTTGAGTGAACTGTCGTGGCTAATAATTTACAAACTATGTATTACTCCAGCTACAGTACAATTTTTTTACCTTTAAAAAGCCAAGAACTACACGTTAAAAAAGTGTTTTGAATTTGACATCAACAGATCCGTTGTATACAAATGCGGTGCAGATGGAATATGCTTTATTCCGCTTCAATGTTCAGGCGAACATAGTATTCAATGCTAATAATCCCATTTTAAATGACTCTATAAACCAAAGCTGCCTGGCGATCAGGTCGGGTTTGCAGCGCATCTGGTGATTTTTCATGACTGAACAGGCTCAAGCCACTCTACAGAATCTATACCGTATTTTTACCGTTTCCGAAGCTCCCTCCTCCACTCTGGGTAAAATAGATAAAGATATCGGCGATGATCTCGCCGGTTTTCTGCAAAAACACGTAGTCGCTAGTGGGGCCACCTTGGCTGAGATCGAGAGAGATTTTTCCGATTCACACATGCCAGAGCAGCCCACGTTTGTGTCTAACTACACGTCGTTTATAAAAGACAAACTGTTGGCGCAGTCCGTACACACCGCGTCGCCCGGCTTTATTGGGCACATGACCTCGGCTATGCCTTATTTCATGTTGCCGCTGGCTCGCATCCTTATCGCCCTGAATCAGAACACCGTCAAAGTTGAGACTTCCAAGGCGTTTACTCCGCTGGAACGGCAGGTGCTGGCCATTCTAAATCGGCTTGTCTACGCGCGCGATGATGCTTTCTATTCCAGTTTTATTCATGATAGCCGCAGCGCCCTGGGGGTGTTTTGTTCCGGCGGAACTATTGCCAACCTTACAGCCTTATGGCTGGCGCGCAATCAACTGTGTGCCCCGGATGGTGAGTTTCGTGGCATCGCCAGTGAAGGGATGTACAAAGCGCTGAAACACCTTAAATGTGAGGGTCTTGCAGTGCTGGTGTCACGCCGGGCGCACTATTCAATTGCCAAAGCGGTAGATGTGCTTGGTCTCGGGCGTGACAATCTGATCCTGGTTGATCCCGACGATAACAACCGGGTAGATATGCGCAATTTGCGCAATGCCTGCGCGCGCGTGGAAAATGAAGGTAAGCGGGTGATGGCTCTGGTTGGCATTGCGGGCACCACGGAAACCGGCACCATTGATCCGCTCGAAGAGATGGCAGATATGGCTGAAAAAATCGGATGTCACTTCCATGTTGATGCAGCCTGGGGTGGCCCGACCCTGTTCTCTGAGGCCAATCGCTGGCGTATGCGCGGCATCGAGCGCGCTGATTCTGTCACTATCGATGCGCATAAACAGCTGTATGTCCCCATGGGGGCAGGGATGGTGCTGTTCAAAGATCCGCAGGCGGTCTCCGCCATCGAGCATCATGCCGCCTATATTTTGCGTCCCGGCTCCAAGGATCTTGGTACCCACACCCTTGAAGGCTCTCGCCCCGGTAAAGCGATGCTGGTGCATGCTGGCCTGCATATTATCGGGCGTAAGGGCTATGAACTCCTCATCGATCAGGGAATCGAACGGGCGCAGAATTTCGCTGACATGATTACCGCTCATCCAGACTTTGAACTTATCACTGCGCCGGAACTCAACATCCTCACTTATCGGTACAATCCAGAGTGGTTGCGGCAGAAGCTGGTCACGGCGCGTCCAGAAGTGGCGCAAGAGATGAATCAAAAGCTCGATAACGTGGTGGTGGCGGTACAGAAGGCGCAGCGCGCCGCAGGAAAAACCTTTGTCTCGCGCACCCGTCTGGCTCCGGCGCGTTATCAGGGGCAAAATATTACCGTATTTCGAGTGGTGCTGGCCAACCCCCTCACCACCGATGCCATTCTCGAATCAGTGTTAGAAGAGCAGCAGGAACATATCCGCACCATGTCGCATCTGCTTGCCCCACTGCGGGAACTCGTCGCCCGACCATAGCACCTTAGTCCTAGCTCCTCCTCGGGCACAGATCACCGCCGAATCCCCATTTGTTGTATCCTCATTGGCGCAACATTAGCCATCCCACTTATCTTTCCGCATAGATGCTGACGGAGACTCTGTATGAATATGCACTACAATCTCGATGATCGCCCCCCCTTAGGGGTGCTGCTGCTGTACGGTTTGCAGTGGCTCGCCATCAGTGTTCCCACTCTGGTGATTCTATCCCAGGTGATAACCAGCCTCCAGACGGACAAAGCCGCGGATGCGGTAAGCTATTTGCAGATGATGCTCCTTATAACGGGGGCGACTCAGTTGGTGCAGGTACTGTGGGGGCATAAACTCCCCTTGATCCTTGGCCCCGCTGCGGTGCTGCTTGTGGGCGCCCTTGCCAGCACTTCGGCAGCCCCAGGAGCCGTACCCACGGCGATGTTGATCGGTGGTACGGTGATGTTTATAGCGGCCGTCTCAGGGCTGTTCGGGCCGCTGCAGCGCTTATTTACTCCGCAGGTGGTGGCGGTAGTACTCTTGCTGATCGCCTTTACCCTCCTACCAACTATTAGTAATCTGATTCTCCCCGCCGCGGTATTGCACGAGACGCCGCTGCGATTGGGGTTTTCTCTCGGCATGCTTATATTGCTGTTTGCCCTCCAACCCGTTCTGCGCGGATTGTGGAAGTCCACCCTCGTCGTCTGGGCCATGCTTGGCGGCACTCTAGTGTGGAAGATGCTTGCAGCTAGTGCGGAAACTGCCGCTGTGCCTGCGTTTGCTGTTCCCCTACAGCAGCTAAAATTCAGTTTTGTGTTTGATCCCGGCGTAGTAGCGGCCTTCTTGGTGTGTTACATGGTGCTGGTCATAAACGATATAGGCTCCATGCAAGCGCTGGATCAGATGCTTAAACCCGCCAATATGCCGCAGCGTCTGCAGCGGGGTTTGACCGTTACCGCGCTGGCCAATGTGGTTTCCGGTCTTGCCGGAGTGCTCGGGCCGGTAAACTACTCCATGAGCCCAGGAGTGATCGCCGCCTCACGCTGTGCATCGCGCTGGACCCTGGTACCAGCCGGCATCGGCATGATGCTGTGCGGCTTCTCGCCACGCCTGACCGCCATGTTCAGTGCCATCCCCTCCGTAGTTATCGGCACCGTGCTGCTTTACGTTCTGTGCGCCCAAGTAGCCACTGGCTTGATGGTGGTATATCACCAGACCACCGCAGTGCGCTACGAACACGGCCTGAGTATCGGTCTCGCGGTGTTGGTGGGCACCAGCGTCGCCTATCTGCCCCCCGAAGCGGTAAACACCCTGCCGCAACTGTTGCGCCCCATGCTCGGCAACGGCTTCGTCGTCGGGGTGTTGCTGTGTCTTATGCTCGAACATCTGGTGTTTCGCAAACGGTAGTAACCGTACTCGCCAAACTACGAAGCTCCTTCTACCCATGAGGTCGAATTGGGAGATGTGTGCTCCTTCTCCCTCCGAGGTAGAGCTGGGAGATATGTGCTCCTTCTCCCTCCGAGGTAGAGCTGGGAGATGTGTGCTCCTTCTCCCTCTGGGGGAAGGTTGGGATGGGGGCGGGCGGGTTTGACTTTGAACGAAAATCGCCATGAACGTTCTTTATTGCGGTATTCGTTTTAGCGTGTTGTGTTACAATGTACTTCGCATGTTGTACCATGCAATGCTGCGGCGCCACGCGAGAACTTTTCCTTTCAGGGAGGCCACCTAAATATGCGCGAATCCACCTTTACCTTTCGAGTTAATGAGGAACTGAAAAACGAATTTTCAACGGCAGCCAAGACTCGAGACCGCAGTGCAGCACAACTCCTGCGTGATTTCATGCGTGATTTTGTGCGGCAGCAAGAAGACGAACGCGCGCACGCCGCTTGGTTTCGTTGTCAGGTGCAAAAGGGGCAGGACTCGGCCAATGCAG
>Ga0265295_1001621_pt1 | contig 38905 bp, 29 predicted proteins | sample Munlansysbiofilm_FD_192503 | JGI IMG/M metagenome (GOLD analysis project Ga0265295, IMG submission 192503) | Leachate microbial communities from a municipal landfill in Southern Ontario, Canada - Methane capture system biofilm | ecosystem: Engineered > Solid waste > Landfill > Unclassified ... | reverse complement strand
AAGATATGCGAATACAACTAAACAAACAGTTTGCAAAATAAAGTCAAGCAAAATCTGTGCAATGCAAAAATATGGATTTGTAACAAGATAAGAAAACTTTTTCTATTTTGGAGATAAGCGAACTGTGTTTGCCTTTCTATATGCCCCTGCATCGAGTGACTATGTCCCGTTGGAAAAAAGGGGAAGGAATCTCCCGTGAAATGAAGCTTTTTCCGTATGAAGACATCGCAATTATTCAAACCTCCTTTCCAACTATTTTCTTTCTGATTGGATTAAGCTATACTCAGGCAAAGATCAAGCTGTGATTCTCTTACCGCAACATGAGAATCTCCCGATAAAACACGTTTAATCATAGGTTCAAGCATTGGGGGGATGAATAGTAATATTGGACAGTATCTTACAATATGTCTTCTATGCTATACGGGAGGAAGGGTACATTATTATCGATGTTATGTCTAAATTCTTCTAAATAGGCGGGAGCTGCAGCTTTTATCTCATCGTGAAAGATACCAAACATCACGATGCTTCTGTACATCAGAAAAAGCTCCAGAGCTTTTAAATCTGCCGTAGGAAGTGGAAAATTAGCTAGGTAAGAGTGTAGAAATGGGAGCACAAACAGCTCTCGCATATCCGGTAAAGCAGATTGATAATTGGAATGAAACTCTATGCGAGAGTATTCGCTATATATGGCATTGGCAATATCTTGCACAAAGTAATGGCGGCAACTTCGGTCAAAATCTATTAGGTGCAGAGCAGAACCACAGAAAAGTAAATTCTTGGGGTGCATATCGTTGTGGATAAAACCATAGTTCGCCTTTGATCTTTCGTAGTGTTCTAGTTTGCTTTTAAGATCTTCAAAGCAAACTTTGATGCTGGGATATGGTAAGCAATCGTAGATTTTCTGCCATTCATCAAGCCAATTAAGCTCACCTACTACATTATAGTTTTGTGCTGCTACATGGCAGTTTGCTATTAACCTTGCCCACTCGGTATAGAAAGCCTTAAGTTCTTTTGGATGCAAATTTTCAATATTGTTTCCGGGTATCCAGCTCCAAGCATAGGCGAAATAGTCTGCATCGGTGCTTGTGATGGTCTCGATATATTTTTTATTCACGGATGGTAAAAATTCTTGGGAGAAGATACTATGCTTATGTAGATATCGGGCAAATCCGATCCGTTCCTCAAGCTGGAATAGCAGATTGGCAGAGTTTTGCACACCAATCTTGAGCGCAATGGTATTTGTTCTAAACACTTCTGCGCTTGAGTGATTGTGGCTTCGTTTATAGAACTTGGCAGGTTCATTTAGATTGAAGAGTTTAGCGGCTTTGGATACGATTTGTGGATCTATACGCTGCATATCAATTCCTTAAAATGGCGGAGAGTCAGGGATTCGAACCCTGGGTACCCGTAAGGATACAACGGTTTTCGAGACCGTCCCGTTCAACCGCTCCGGCAACTCTCCACGCATAAAATCAACGTTTTTTCTGGAAGAAATCTGTCAAGACGAAAGCACATTCTGCGGCTAAAACACCACGCGTTATTTGGGGATGATGATTAAAGCTTTTATCCCATAGGCAGTTGTAAATGGAGCCAACAGCACCGGCTTTGGGATCACTACAACCAAACACTATTCTTCCTACCCGGCAGAGAATTATCATGCCACTGCACATCAAGCACGGTTCTAGAGTAATATATAGAGTGCAATCTTGCAGAAACTTAAGCCCCATTTCTTGAGCCTTATCCAAAATTAGTTTCTCGGCATGGTGAAGGGGGTTGTGGTTTTGCTTTGTCCGATTGTGTTCACTTATAAGGATTTGAGAACCCTTTACCAGGCATGCTCCTACGGGTATTTCATCTTCCTGGGCAGCGAGTTTTGCCTGCTGCAGAGCTTCTTTCATGAAGTATTCGTCAATCATGGAGTAACAAAAATCCGTATGCGGGCTTTTTGTTCTTTTTCTTTAACCCAGGTTTCAAACCAGTTTTCAGGCAATTGTCTTGTATAAATGCCTTTTAACAAGCTTCTATCGATTTCGTTGCTGTTTGAAGGATAATATGCTTTGGGGATAAGAATTACAAATAGATCATCCAGCCTATCTACTTGTGGTTTTTGTTTTTGCAAATATCGTTGCATGGCATTTAGGTAGATGAGATCCAGCTCTTTTTTTGCGTATTTACTATCAATGCCAGCTTGACTGTAGCTTTCAAAGCGATCTCGTTCTGGATCGGGATTTAGAGATGGGTTTTCTTGTAGCCATTGCAGCGCCATTTGTTGAGCAAGCATTTGCTGACGAGAAGCTATTAAAATTGGTGTTATTTGGTGTTTAACTTCAGCTAAGGGATGTACTCGGTTCACTTGGTTTTCGCTAAGTCTAATAATTAGCCAATTACCGGTAATGTTCGAATATGTGGGTTCAAGTATATCGCCCTTTTTGTGGGTCATCAAATTGGAGACAACGTAATCTACAACTAACTTATCGGTATACCATAAGTCTTTAACGCTTAGGTTATTATGCTGGGCAAGTTTAAGCTCAAGCTCGGATGCGGCAACGCTCATACTTGTTTCTTGGGCTAAATTCATGGCACCTCTAGCTTGAGCGTAATAGGCGTTGACTGTTGAAGGTGAGATGATTGGAGGTATTTGAAGTGCTCTGTAACTAAGCATAGACTTGCTGCGTTGAAGCTTTTGATATATTGCAAAGCCACTACCAATAGGGATGGGGCGACTGAATGAGTTATCCTGAAGGCGTTCTAATATGGGTAATGTATCGGGATCTATGTTTTCAATTCTTACAAATCCTGGTTCGGATAAGCTTAGCCCCGGAATTTGCTCCTGTTTTTCATTGATAATTGTTTCAAAACTCTTTCCGGCAATTACTTGAGTATGAATTGTATCGGTAACCGCTTCGGTATATTGTTGATCAATTTCATTTGGTGAAACAGGTAAGCTGATGTACTCTATGCTATAAATTGGATCCATAACAAACTGTTCGAGATTTCTGTTGTAATAGGATTCAATTTCGGTATCGCTAATAACCGGTTCCATAGCCAAGGGATCAAATACGATCAGATCAAAATCTGCCTTACTTACGGCAATCTCGGTAATTTGTTTTGTGTTTCTACCATTGTTGAGTTGTTCGTCGATCAGCTTTTCTTTAAGTTTCTGAACCGGAACATAATACTCGTAATAATTACGCCGAACCGGACTCATATTAAAGGGGCTATCGTAACGCACGGATTGGTAGTATAATTCGTGGTTAAACTTGCCATTGATCATTAAGGAAGGACTGTTCTTTAAATAGGATGGGATAGAAACAAGCAAAGTATCAATTACTTCTTGCTCGGTTACAGATACTTGATGCTTCTCAAAAGCGTCTTTCAAGATTACATGAGTAATAATGTTACGCCATGTCTCATTGAAAATCGCATTCTTTTCTTCGGAGTTGGGCATACGCCCATTGGCAACTTGAAAATTTGCAGTATGACCTTGGTATGAGCGGATAAAATCCGAATATGAAATGCGTTCGGAATTGATTATACCTGCTGCATCACCGCGCGGTCCAGAACAAGCAGAAAGAGCAAGAATTATTAATATGAATATTAGATAGTTTTTCATGATTCTCCCAAAATAACCTTTTGAAGCTCGGAAAGTATTGTCCAGGCAGCAATTGGACTGGTTGCCTCCAAATCTAATTCACGAAGTTTATCTAAAATATCTTCGTTTTTCTTCGCTTTATCGATCATTACTTCAAAGATTTCAATTTGAGGACTGCTATCTGCTAGTTTTTTACGTAAACTGGCAGTAAGTCCCTGAGCGCTAATTTCGTGTTCTTCTAAATTCTTCAAAATTTCATGAGCGCGGCGAATTACCTTGTTTGGGATTCCAGCTAATCTGGCAACTTGGATTCCATAACTCTGATCTGCTCCGCCTCGCTCTATTTTTCGAATGAAGATCATCTGTTCATTGTAAAGCTTAACTGCTACATTATAGTTTTTAATATCGGGGTAGATATTCTCTAATTCAGTTAGCTCGTGGTAATGAGTAGCAAATAGGGTAAGGGCTTTGATATGCTTTTGAATATGCTCAATAATAGCCCAAGCCAAACTAAGCCCATCAAAAGTGGATGTTCCTCTACCAATTTCATCTAGCAGGATAAGAGATTCAGTAGTGGCGGAATTGATGATATTTGCAGTCTCAATCATTTCTACCAAGAACGTACTTTGTCCTTGCGCGAGATTATCAGATGCTCCAACTCTGGTGAATACGCGGTCAAAAATGGGCAGTTTCATCTGTTTGGCAGGTACATAACTTCCCATTTGAGCCATAATTACTAAAAGGCCTACCTGCCTTAAATAGGTAGATTTGCCCGCCATGTTGGGTCCGGTTATCAGGGCAATACAAGTGTCAGGATAGTCTAAGCGCGTATCGTTGGGTATAAATTCTGCTACGCCCATCAATTTTTCGATGACCGGATGGCGACCGTCCTCTATCTGTAAATCTCTGTTTTGAGTAAATTCGGGGCATGAGTATCTGTTTTGCCATGCTAAAAAAGCTAAAGAGCTATAAACATCAATCTCTGCAATAACATCACTTAGTTGTTGTAAACGAGGCAAATGTGTTGCCAGTTCGCACCGAAGCTCTTTATAAAGTTCATATTCAAGGCTCTTAATCTTTTCTTCACTGGAAAGAACCTTAGCTTCAAATTCCTTGAGGCGAGGGGAAATATAACGTTGAGAATTAACTAATGTCTGTTTGGGGATGTAATAATCCGGAACCTTATCTTTATGGGTTGCAGTTACTTCAATATAATAACCAAAAACACGATTGTATCCCACTTTCAAGCTCGGTATACCGGTTTTCTTTTTCTCGTCATCCTCTAATCTGGCAATCCAACCTTTTCCATCATGCACCAAGTCCATCAATTCATCAAGATCTTGTTGATAAGACTTTTTGAATATGCCTCCTTCGGTTATGGTAGCAGGCGGTTTCTCATCGATGGCATTCTCTATTAAGGAATCGATATCCGAAAAAGTATCCAAGGTATCTGTCCAGATTTCAAATAAGGGCTGTTTAAACAACAAAAGTATATCCTTAAGGTTACGAGCACTTATAAGATAGCTTCGTAATGCCAACAATTCTCGGGGATTTATCCTCAGAGAACCCAAGCGGGAAACAATGCGAGAGATATCTCCAATTTCTTTTAAAGAGGTGCGAATATCTTTTAAGTAAGCTGTTTGCTGCAAAAAAGCCGTAATCATACCTTGGCGTTTTAGAATACCATCAATATCTATAAGCGGGTGCAATAGCCATTGCTGCAATAATCTGCTGCCCATTGGAGTTTGGCTTAAATCTATGATACTCAACAAACTGCCGTGGCGATTGCCGTAGCGGATACTACGAATGAGTTCCAGATTTCTCCGGCTGATCTCATCTAATTGCATGTATTGGGCAAGAGAGTAATATCGGAGGGTAGTGATATGTGTCAATGGTACTTGATAAAGGCTTTTAATATAGGCTATTGTGGCTCCCGCAGCCGTTGCGCCTGCTGGACGATTATGTGCACCATAAGGTTCAAGGCTGCTTACACCAAAGTGTTTTTTTAATAAAGCTTTTGCTTCTGCTGGTTGGAATTGCCAGCTATCAAATATGCTGATGGTCGGTTCATATTCGAGTTTCAAGCTTTTCACATAAGCCTCGTTCATGGAACCATCAACAAGAATTTCTGCTGGCCTTAATCTATGAATTTCATTGGCTAATTCTGTATGTGGTAGTTCGGTAAACAAGAATTCTCCTGTCGATAAATCCAAATGGGCTAATCCACAGATCTTTTGCTTGGGGTGACGATATAGTGTACTTAAGAAAACGTTAGCATTTCCATCAAGAAGATTCTGATCCAGCACTGCACCTGGAGTAATAATCTCAGTAACTTCTCGTTTAACCAAGCCTATTGCTTTTTTGGGATCCTCAGTTTGTTCGCAGATAGCAACCTTTAGTCCACTTTTAATCAATTTATCCAGATAGTTATCCAAAGCATGATAGGGAAAGCCGGCTAATGGCACAGGATCGTCATCATTCTTATTGCGAGTGGTGAGAGTAATGTTTAACACTTTTGAGGCAGTAGCGGCATCCTCAAAGAAAGTTTCGTAAAAATCTCCCATCCGGAAGAGGACAAGCTTATCGGGGTGAGCTTCTTTGACCTCAAAGTATTGGCGCAACATGGGGGTGAGCTTGCTTTTATCCATTTAGTATTGAACTACAAAGCTATTAATATCAACGTTGTTAAGCAATACCCGAGCGTGATCTGTATATTCACGGCTTGTGAAAGGTCCTGCCAAAACTACCCAAGTGATTTGTTCCGATGTATTATCTTCATAATATGAGGAAGGGATTTTCATCGCTCTGATGGTTTTGCAAAGCCTTTCAGCGTTTGTTTCTATCGAGAATCTTCCTGCTTGCAAGAAGTTACCATTGATGGGTTTAGCGATTAGCTTAATTGGTTGCGAGCTATCTATCTCTGGAAGTTTGATCTCGGAGATATCGGTACCGGTTTTTGCCACAAAGCTTTCAACTACAAGAGAGCTATCTTGTTCGCATTCACTTTGTATATCCAAAGGAGTGTATGGATATAGAAAGCTCAGATCTATTGCTGGAGCTTTACTTCTAAGGGCAAAAAGCCTCTCTTCAATATTGAAAGCCACTTGGGAGTATTTATTCAATTCGTAACCTTCACGGTATGAATTTTGGGCATTCTTAAAATTGCCACTCAGTTCGTATGCCAAACCCAGTTTGTAAAGGTGGTATTGTTTGTCATAGTTTTTAAGCTGGCCTATTTTATTCAAGCTGGATATTGCGCTTTGATATTTCTTTTGTTTTATATACGAATCCGAGATAAGATGTTGAGCAGCTTCAAGTTCTATACCGGAAGCATCGAGCCTGATATAATTCTCGGCATTGGCAATTGCTGTAGAAAAATCATCCAGCCAATAGAATACAACTGCCGTCCAATAGAATCTTTCAACAATATCCGGGGATGTAATTCGACGCAGCAGAGTTTTCGCCTTATTCATATCACGTTCCAAAATATGAATTTTCGCAGCCTCCAACATCGCTAACTGACCATAATGAGTTTTAGAGTATTTTTCTGCACAGGATGTAAGTAAACTAAGAGCATCGGCGTTATTCTTATTTAGAATTGCCTCGTAATATTTTACTAAGGCATGTTCGTCATCTTTGTTGGGCTTTAGTTTTGTTATCGATTGCCGTGCTTCGGAGAGATTCCCTTCGAGAAACAAGCTTTCCAAATGCTTAAAATCCTTGCGTACTTGAGCGTTTAAGCTTAAGCTGAAAGCAATCAAAACCAATACAGGGATCAGTCTAGGCATTTTCGAATCAATCCCCCTGTTAAATTAGCGGTTTTGAATGGAATGCGAAACCTGGCATTTGGTTTAGTACAAGGAACTTCATTGTTTTCTTCATCATATATCTTACTAACCTGAATTCTTATGTCGTTTTTGAACTGAGCGAAGATAATTTCAATAGTATCTGCAACTGATATTTTAGCAACAGTATCTACTACTAATTCATCATTTTCATGTGCAATTATTTTTCCACAATACTCGCAATTTGTGTAATATGCTTTCTTATCGCTTTTTTCCACTATGCCGGCATCTGCATCTGGAAAGCCATAAAAACCTTGCCAGTATGGGCGATGCGAGACTTTTTCCAGCTCATTGTAAAGGAATTTGAAGGCAGCTTTATCTTCTGGCGAAATATCAAGTGCAGAACGGTATATTCGAGTTAACTGAGCTACATAGTACTCGCTTTTCATGCGTCCTTCAATTTTCCCTGCATCAATCCCATGCCGGGCAAATAGTGATATTTTATCCAATAAGCAAAGATCTTTGGAGCTAAGAATATAAGATCCATATTGATCTTCTTCGATAGGCAAAAACTCTCCCGGTCGCGATTCTTCAGTTAATGCCCAGTTCCATCTGCAAACTTGAGTGCAAGCTCCGCTGTTTGCGCTACGCTGGTTAAGGTAAGCACTCAGCAAGCATCTTCCAGAGTACGCTACGCACATGGCGCCATGAATGAAACATTCTATTTCCAAATCTGGTAACGCATTTTTTAGCTCCAGAAGCTCTACAAAACTCATCTCTCTGGCGGCAACAATGCGTTTTGCTCCTTGTTGATGCCAGAACATCGCAGCCGCAACCGAGCATACATTGGCTTGAGTGCTAATATGTATAGGAATTGCAGTGAGTTCTTGAACCAGATTGAAAACTCCCGGATCAGAGACTATTACCGCATCGATTCCCGTGTTTTTTAGCCACAGCAAAAATTCTCTTAGGGCGGGATAGTCCGCATTGCGCATATAGGCATTTAATGTAAGATAAAGCTTAACTTTATGACTGTGTGCGTATGCTATTGCCTGTAGCAATTCATCTTTGTCGAGATTATTTGCTGTAGCTCGCAAACCAAATAGCTTGTATCCGCAATAAACAGCATCTGCGCCGTAGTTGATGGCAGTTTTTATCTTATTGAGATCGCCACCTGGGACTGTGAGTTCCATCAATTGCTCATCGAGTTTAACATATCTTCGTTTGATTGAGAAGCCTTCATTTGTTTTCTGAGGGTCTCAATACCTTGAATTGGGCTAATTGTTTTTAGATATTTGCGTAATACATACATTCGATTGATTTCGCTTTTACTAAGGAGTAGTTCTTCTCGGCGAGTACCAGATTTAACCAGATCTATAGCGGGATACAAGCGCATATCGGAAATACTGCGGTCCAAAACCAATTCCATGTTTCCGGTACCTTTAAATTCTTCAAAAATCACTTGATCCATTTTTGATCCGGTATCTATCAACGCTGTTGCAATTATGGTTAGGCTTCCAGCTTCCTCAGTGTTACGGGCGGAGCCAAAAAATTTCTTGGGTTTAATTAAACCATTAGCATCTATGCCCCCAGAGAGCACCTTACCGCTGGAGGGAGTGATGTTGTTGTAAGCTCTGGCCAAACGAGTGATGCTATCTAAAACAATCACAACATCCTGACCCAATTCAATCATTCGCTTAGATTTTTCCAAAATGATTTCTGCCACGTTTGTGTGATTTTTGGGGGATTCATCGAATGTGGACGAGATAACTTCGCTGTTTCCAGGTTTTAACACTTTCTTCATTTCAGTTACTTCTTCGGGACGCTCATCAACCAATAGTACGATGAGATACACTTCGGGATGGTTGCTTAATATAGCATTCGCAATATCTTGCAATAGTGTAGTTTTACCGGTTCGAGGAGCTGCAACAATTAAGCCTCGCTGTCCCTTCCCAACTGGCGTAAACAGATTAATGATCCTGGTGCTATAGTTTTGCGGATCAAATTCTAAATTCAACCGTTCTGTTGGGTAGTAGGGCGTCAGTTCGTCAAATGTACGCATATCTTGTAAACTAGATGGAGACATATAGTTCACTGCTTCTACCCTTAAAAGAGCATAATATTTCTCGCCTTCTTTGGGGGAACGCACAGGACCGGAAACCATGTGTCCGTTTTGGAGTCCAAACCTGCGGATTTGAGTAAGTGAAACATATACGTCATCTTTTCCGGGTAAATAGCTATTGTTGGGAAATCTTAAAAAGCCAAAACCATCATCCATAATTTCTAAGCATCCAGTAACGAATGCTAAGCCCTCTTGAGCGGCTTGAAACTCAAATATCTTAAATATGAGGTCAGAGCCTTTATATTGAGAGTATCCGGGTATTGATATCTTCTTAGCCAACTTGGTAAGCTGGGCTTGAGTCATATTAAACAGATCGTCTTCTATGAGCATTATTTATCTCCTTTTTATTTATATCCTATAATGAGTATTCTTGATGCGCTTGCAAAACCTATATCATTGATGCGGGCAATAAGTTCTTTACCTTCCAAAATAAGTTCGGGATAGTCTCCCAATTGTTCCAATCTTCTAATTGTATCCTGACAGTTTTTTATTAGACCTGCCGATGTTTTATAATCTTTGGGATCATCAACTTCAGGATAAAACTCCTCGATTTTCATCTGTTTAAGTTTTAAACCCTTGGCAATTTGGATGAGAGCTTCTTTTGTAAAAGTGCTATCATGATAAATACCGCTTAAGCTATCCACCTTTGCTACCCAATGATGCATTTTCACATGAGTAAGTTGAGGTTGGCTTTGTTTTCCATCGGCATACATTTCGGTAAGAATAAAAGTCCCTTCTGGTTTTAGAACCCTCATCATTTCCGTTAAGACAATATCCAGATTCTCAAAGTGATGTAGAGAATTTGAAGTGCATACAGTATCAAAATGACCATCCTCAAACGGAAGCTTTTCCAAATTCATGCGGTAAATCTCCACATTGTTTTCTGGAAACAATTTCTGAGCATAATCTACGCTCTTTTCAGAATAATCTACTCCAATGATCTGAGTATAGCTTCTAAGATACTGTTTAAGCAGATGGATGAATTCACCACGACCAGTTGCTGCGTCCAATACTACTCCACCATCAATTCGGTTCAGATTTTGGAATACGTCTTTCACGGCTTTAACCTCGCTTGTGATTTTTGTGGATTGGCAAAAAATGAGTTGCCATTTACCTATACATAATAGCTGTGCATTTGCTGTGTTATTGAATACGTACTATCTTTTTCAGCTATTGATTTTTAGTCAAGATAAATCGTTTCGCCCAAGCGATTTTGTTGATTATGCTATTTTAGCGGTGTAAAATTATGTTAGCATTAACATGTTTCTATATAGAAGTACAGCATAGGAGTTATATAGCCAGAACACAAAACACTTGACGTATAATCAGAGCATAGCCAAACTGTTTTAAAACATATCAGGAGAGATCATGAAAAAGTATTGCCTGTTGATACTGCTTATAATGCTTAGCTTAAGTTCCTTTGCTCAGAGAAAAGCATTGGTGATTGGTAATAAAGATTATCAAGATGAGGGTATTCCTACCAGCCTCAATGATGCAAAATTAGCTACTGATGCCTTAAAAGCTATAAATTACGATGTTACTCAGCTTGCAGATCTGGATTATAGCGCTATGAATCAAGCCATTGAGAATTTTGTTAAATCACTCACTACATCTGATGTGGCAGTTTTTTATTATACCGGTTACACAAAACAGATCTCTGGTAAAAACTTTCTGATTCCCTTAAGTGAAAAAGGTGCCAAGGCTTCAAATGAAAAACTGATAAGCATTGAAGATGTTTTATCTAAGCTTAGGAAGGCATCCTATTCGTTTGTGTTTTTAGAAAACCGCAGTCAAAAACGATCCTTTTTCAAGAAGTTATGCCCCAAGAACAAAGGCTTGGAAGCCATTGAGAATTTAGGTAACAATCAGGGCTTTGCCATGGCATCTACCTTAGGTAAAGATCTTACCGCACAAGGTGAACGCTATAGCATATTTACTTATACGCTTTTTACGAAAATAACTTCAGATATGTACGATTTTCCAGATCTAATGAACAATGTGCGAACCGAAGTAGAAAGCTACACTTCAGAAGCCCAAAAACCCCATTGGCAAAGTAATCTACAAGCTCCATTTACTTTTTGGGAGCCTACCCAAGCCTTGAAATTCCGGTTTCGTTTGCCCTCATATCGAGGATTGGATGGTGGAGGAAGCTATAACTTCTAATAATAGTCTCTAAAAAAAGAAAGCGGTTCGCTGAGCCGCTTTTTTGTATTCAATACAATCCTCTTTTTCTTCATTAGATTACATCAGAATTAGCGATGCTTCAAGTTTCTATACTCCCTTATTAGCCGATAATCACTGGACGAACCTCGCTTAAACTCAGCATAAAGGAATGGGTATTAGTCCAGTCCTTTAGTATCCACATAAAGATTGTTGAATAAATGGGGCATGGGGTAAAGACCCATACTGCAATGTTAGTGGATGTAAAACTATATCACATATTTCCTTTCTGGCATTATATTGGAACAAGATTAGATACAAAACATGAGCCGGATACTTACTATTGACATGCTAAGCATAAGTTTGAAAGATGCTTATAAGTTTACTTCGGCCCAAACCCCTAGGCTAAAGATGCGGGTGCCATCGTCCCTTTTACGATCGCTGTTTACTTCGAAACTGGATGTAAGCCCTCCCCTAATGTTGCGGTCAAACTGGTAGGTAGCGCTTGGCGTTATTGTTAAACGAGAAGTATCTCTATCTACTTGTGAGTTATCTCGTCCCTGAGTAACATCTTTGCCTTTATCATAGTTAAATCCTATTGATGATGAAAGCTGGTTGCTAATATGGATTTTCTTTCCGGTAAAAGGAATGGTAAATCCTTTGCCTGCCGTAAAACTATAAGTTAGGTTACCGTTAAGGGTTATTGTATCGCTTGTCTTTACGATGTTGTAAGAATCCATATCTGTAATGTTTTCGGTTTTAGAAACCGATACGCTTAAATTGGTATTCAGTTTATTGAAAACATTACCATTAAATCCCAATAAGGGGCTAAGCGCAATAGTGGAAGATTCTTGCTTAGGTTTTACCCAATCTATATCACCACTGGCTCGAGTTGTATATTGAAATCCGGTATTTAACCTGGCACCTTGAAGATATTTGGAGATACCCAACCAGGGCTCCCAATTCATCAAGCTGAGCGTAATATCTGGAAATGTTGTGGATTTGTTTTGCTGGCTTGCCGCTGAATAGCGCCGGTTGAAACTGTGTGCAAAGCTTATACTGCTATCCAAGTTTCTACCTAAAAAGATTCCAGAGGAAACGGTAATAGTATTGTCATTACCAATTGCATCCAAGTAGTCTGAGGGCATAGAATGGGGAAGGCCAAGTCTGAAAGCGAAATTCGGCAAATCGTTCTTTCGAGTGTAATTCATGGCATAACCGTTTTGGTATGATGCAGTAATATTCTTCAATCGGGCAAGATACTCTATGGCAGTAATAAAGGGGTTAAAGCCTGGTCCTTTGTCCTCATCCTTACTGTCTGTTGTTGGTTCTTTTTCTGGATCAGTAATTGGGGGAAGATCGTTTTCTTTCTCGTCTGGTAGAGGTTCCTCATCCTTAATGTCGTCTTTTTTTAAGGGTTCGGCATCATCATCTTTTGATTCAGAGTCCTTTTTATCAGGCTCTTTTTCCAGTTCGGCTAAACGGCGCTTTTCCTCTTCGATACGCTTTAATTCCTCTTCACGTCGTTTTTCTTCCTCTTCTTTTTGCGACGCATCCTGATCGGAAAGAAACTTTTCCATCTCCTCTTTGCTCATTGTTTCTTCGAGCTGTTTCAACTCCTCGTCGCTTAACTTATCATTAGTCTCATCAGGCTTACCACTGCCCTTCGTATCTAAGCGGTTCTCATTCAATTTTTGAGCCCAAGAGCTAAGCAGCGTAGAATTCATCAATGAGATATTCGTGCGAATGCTACGATTTGTATTTCCATCACTTTGATATGTTTCTACCTGCTCTCCATCTACGTTTTCGTAGTATTTTCGCATCATGTCGGTGTAGCGAGCACTTACGTTTGTGGTTAAGTTGAATACTCTGGGGAAAAAAGCGGGATTGTAGTTTAAGCCCAAATCTTGAACAAACTCTGTTTGTTTGCCTATTTTTATGCCACCGAGATAGTTATTTTGCATGAGATCTCGCTTAGTGTTTAAGCGAGCAGTGAGGTTAATATCGCTTGTAAATGGCCAAGTAATATTGTTGTCGCTAGTAAACAAGCGAGTGGGGACAGTGTAAGGTGTTTCGTGCCAATCATACTCTCCATCCCGCAATTCCCAATTCCAGCTTTTGGGTTCATTGTTGTTTATGGTAAAGCTATTGGTAAAAGCGGTGGGTAAATATCCCAAACGATAGTTTCCAATCAGTCGGAAGCTAGTTTTATCTTGCGGTATATTGAGGTTGTATCCCATTGTTCCGCGCCATGAGAGGGTAGTATCTACTCGTGTTGCACTATGATTGTATCTTTGCTCCATGTTTCCGGATAAAGTAAGTTTGCCCAGAGTATACTCTAAGATTTTGCTTTTTGGAGTATTACGCATGCTATAACCAAAATCGGCATAATAAACTAAGGCTTCTGTATTTTCACGTTCTTTTTGTTGGGGATCGGGGATATTTGCCACCAGGAGGTCGGAGTTTGCGCGATATCGGGGGGTTCCGGTTGAGTAATTGCGACGCAAGGTTAGCGGAATATCCAATCCCCACGTACTTGGGAAGAATTTGTTGATGAAGTATTTATTGAGGATATTAAGGCTTTGAGTTTTTGTATATGTATTGGTTCTTCCTCGCTGAATATTGGGATTGAAATTCTCGCTTTTAGATTCAAATACTACATCTAAAGTGGAAAAATCGGCAAATTTGGAATTTACCGATATTCGTTGGGCTATGCCAATATCTTGATATGGATTTGCAACTCGCATATCGTTAAAATAGACCGTGCCAGTAAAAGGAGCTGTTTGAGAATCAGTGATTGGGTTTATTACGCCCAAACACAACTCTCGGATAGTAGTTAGCGTAGGTTTACCTCTGTAGAAATATGTTATGTCGCCAACCACTAACGTGTCGGATATGGCACCAGGATTCATTTCTTTTAGGGCAGTTATTTCCTGTAGGCTGTAATCCAGTTCAATCCATCGGTTAGAGTCCATTTTGCTCATATATTCTACAACTGGAACTCTTTGGGTAATCTGATAGTAATTTGTTGAATCCGCACCAATACGGAAGAACACTTCTACATCCTCAAGATTTGATCCTGTCGCTAGTTCTGGATATACCCAATAGCGCATAGATTCGTATGGCAATAGATTATATGAGTCAATCATACGTTGTCTTAATATAACCTGATTGTTGCTTTGTAGATTGGTAATTTCCAAAGATAATGCCGCTTCGGAAGTTTCTCTGTGATCTTCGATATATACAGTGCCTGGGGGAGAGCTGTAATGGTTAGAGTTCTTCTGGTTATTTACAATGCCCGACAAGTAGTTTGTATTGTGTGCGGCTAACTCTGCTTCACTAAGAATTCTGCCGTCGATATCGCGGACAAAAAAATCCTGCCATTTGTTCCCGATAACCGAAGCATCTGCTATGTACACACGCGCAGGGGTATCACATTGTAACCATATACGGGCAAAAGAAATTTTCTTTAAAGAAGGTTGAATACCAGTGCTGGAGTTGGTAACTATGGTATAGTGTTCGGGATCTGTAAGAGGTATGCGATACAATACCCAACCATCATGATTCTGTCCGGTTGTATCAGCGAGAGAGATGCTATAGCTAAAATAACGGTCAAGCTGATTCAACGCTCCATTGCCATCTAGGTCTTCTGTATCTAAAACCCGATTTCCTTCGGTACCGTTTATCTCGGGATAGTCTCCATTATGATCTATACTGGGGTCTGCTAAATCGAAGGGATCGTGTCCAGGTTCCCCATACGGAATGCCATCCAAACCGATGTCTTCATCCAGCGTTAAAACTCCATCCAGGTTTGTATCTTCTGTATCCAAACGATTGTAACCACCAAACTCGGTATAAAAATCTTCATTTATATCTCCCAAATCTACGGTTAAGATAACATCCGGACTTGGTTCAGAACTGGGTTTATCTACCTTGACCAACAATTCAATATATTTCTTTTGAGAAAAGTCTAACTGGTTTCCTATGTACTTCATTACTCCACTCCAGCTTTGTACGCCAGCGCCGGGAATATTGATGGTACTGGGCCAATGACGTAGTGCTAATACAGTAGCAGTTTCTTTTCTTTCTTTATCGGTAAGCGTGGAGGGGTCTTCAATTTGTTCGCGGCGAATATTTTTGGGGTTATACCAGTTGATGCGACCCTTGGCGAGGTTAGTTGCATAGGGTTTGCTTCCCGTCACCCAAGTTGAGAAAGTAACTCCCAAGGGGTAAGAATCGACTATCGATTCCATATCGTCTACATAAGATATCTTTTTCTTGGTTTCAGAGTCACCATAAATTGTGGGAATCGTATATGCCACTTCACCGCTTAGGGTTACCTCACTTTTTGCAGTAGTTGATATAAACGGCAAAGCATCTATCCATCTAGTGATAAACGAAGGCTTGAAACCGATTTCTCCATCTACATTAGCCATCCACATCTGCATGTTTTCATTGCCTATGCGAGGTCGTTTGTCAGCAACAGTTTCAGATCTGTAAATTAAAGTACCGCCAAATTTGAGGTTATCAGTTATCCGCCAATCTGCTCTCATTCCGGCAAGGGTTTTGCTGGCAACACTAAACAAGGTTCTGTTTTCATAATCAATTTCAATCCTGGCATCTGGATCTTTACCAGCAGCAGAAAGGAATGTGATACGTCCCATGTCGTAATCTACCAAGTAATCGACGTTTTCTTTTTGCTCCAGTCCATTAACCCGTACGCGCACACTGCCCTTAAGAATGCCTGTCTGCGATAAATCGATGGCTTCTCTACCTATTTTACCTTTAACAGATAGATAGAAACTGATATCTTCATAACGTATACTTTCGTTTTCTTCTTCATACAATATACCATCGCCTAAAGGCTTAAACGGTTCAATAAATGGAAAGATAATCAAGCCAGAGCTAAGATTTACGGTGTTGTCGTCTCCGTTTATCAAACCATCACCGGTACTATCCAATCTTAAGTACTCCATGTATGTGACAAATTGACCTGCACTAAGGTTTTCGGGGAGATTGTAGTTTCGCGTATTGTCTACATCTAAAGTATAAACATCAAGGCGAAATCCATCGCTCTTTACGTTTGTTTTATTCATGTTGTAGATATTGCGCATTTGGTAGTGCCACACATTGTTTGGATCCAAAGGATCGTATGTCTGATTGTAACGGCGAATCACAAAGGGATACAGCAGATCATTATCTGGAAGATTTCCCTCTATATCGTATTCTGGAGAGCGCACTAAAATGCCATCACGACGAGTATAAGTAACAGCCAGAGTAGTTACTCGATCAATAGTTCTTAATAAAGTAATAAAGCCAGAATCGTAATCGGTAATAAAATCGGTGCCTTCAATCAATTCTTCATAATAAGGATGATGGTATTGATTAGGACTATATATTATAGTATCGCCGGGAGCGAAGGCAACGTTATTGGTGGCAATATGGTCATCAAGATAAACACGAACGGTACCATTTTCGGGTAGCAGGTTGGGATTTTTTACAATCCAAGCACCGGCCGGATCGGTTCTAATGGCATTGTCAATCCATCCTGGGGGATTGCTGCCAATATTAGATTCGTTATATAGGTCATAAAGATCATAAGGATTTGCAAGAAAATACATAGTACGAGCAGTATAGTCTCTACTTCTAAATACTACGCTATCAGCTTGAGCTTGACCAACATAGCTCATGGAATTCTTTTGTCCTTCTTCTTTTGAAGCTATCACCGAAAGATCAAGATCGCCATATTTGAACTTGCTGGTTACTCCAAAAAGCCCCTGAGAGCTCGTTGAAAGGGAAATATACTTACTGCCCGAAAGCGATAAACTAATGTTTCCCGCTTCAATAGAGCGTACTACCTCATCTTCATCGCCTGTGTATTTAATGTTGACATTGTTGGGGTCAAACAACTCAGCATCCTGATTGGAATTATATTTCAGGTTTACCGAGATCTTCTCACCGATTGTACCAGTTAGCCTCAAATTTGTTTCTTGCTCCATCTTTATATCGAAAGTGCTGCGATTTTCAGTTTCATAGATAGGGACTTGTTTCCGTTTTGTACTGCTAACCTGCAAAGTTATCTTTTGAGTTCCGTCAAGATTGAGTCTGCCTGCTTTACTGCCCAATAACCGCTGTACTGTTTTTGGCATAGCTATTGTAGGCAGCTCCAGGACAAATTCACCTATAAGTCCGCCAGTTGAGGTTTCAGCTGTTTGTGCGTATTGTTTGATTCTTGCATTTAAAGATTTTCGGAATGTATGCTTTTGCATATTTGCCAGATACTGATCAAAAGACAGTGGTATAGGGGGGTGTACATCCATGTTTTCAACCAGCGTATTGATCAATATCTGCTGTTTTTTAAAGTCAATCTCTTCACGGCGAGGAATTTCCAAGGCTGGGATGTCATAAGGTTTTTGTTTATATATATTCAAGCCCTTATTTAGCTTATATATATCCAAGTGATTATTTATTAATGGGTAATATCCATCTAGATACAGTCTTGGTTCAAACACATTTGCCCCCAAGATGGCAGGAAGGCAGAGCAGAAGAATGAACCAGTGTTTACTCATGGGTATTATTCACTAATGGATATTAGCTTATGAAGTGCCAGATAGAAGCCTTGCAGGGTAAGATCGCTTTCCAAGATGTAATCTGATGGGCAAAGTTTGCCAATCATGGGGGCTAAACCACCTGTTAGTATAACAGTGTAGGGAGCATATTGAGGATATTTTTTCTCGATTTGTTGCATGAACCCGCTAATCATTAAAGCATGACCCCATACAATTCCCGCTAATAGAGCGTCCTGAGTATTGTTGCCAACTATTTGTTTAGGAGTGCTAAGCTCAAATTCATTCAATTGGGCAGCGTTTTTAAACAGATGTTCAGCAGCAGTTTTCATGCCTGGAGCAATTACTGCTCCCGCATACAATCCTTCTGAATTTATCAATTGAATTGTTGTAGCTGTGCCCAAGTCTGCCACTAAGGTAGAAGTGTTATATTTTTGCCAAGCTCCAAATGCGTTTGCCACTAAATCGGCACCTATTGCGGATGGATCTTTGATGATGTATCTCAAACCAATGGGAGAGAGCCCGTCAATGCAATATACTTTAGCTCTAGAGTACTGGGAAAATAAGGTTTGAAAGGTTCTACTAAGTTCTGGTACAACACTTCCGTAAGCTATGTATTTAAAACACGAAAGAGAATATTCGGGCACCATTTGTCCGAATAGACTGTAATATTCATCTACCTTGGAATGCACAGTGCTGGGAAACCGGTATCGAGCCTGAATCTCTCCTTTGAAAAACACTGCACACACTATATTCGTATTTCCTATATCTACAATTAGAATAGGATCTTGCGTATCTGTAATTGGCATATCCCCTGCTCAATCAGAATTTTTAAAAACAAAAAACATTATGAATCACAGCAGAACTAATCTGTAAGAGGGCTCAATTATGTCAACGGTTTTATGGACACAAATACTCAGAAACACCCAATTAAATGCCTTTTGTTGATTCTTATCTACCTTGAGCTTTGGCTAAATCAAATTCCCGTTGCATAAGCTAATGTTATTAACGCCATTAGGGCGTTAAACATAATTGCATAATCATCATTTTTATACACAATAGTTTTTCCATTTTTGCGTACTGCTCCCGGCATCAATGCCACAACATCTGCCATTGCTGTGGAATGATACTCAATACTTAATTCTATGGGAGTATCGAAGCAATAGACAGGTAAATCTTTTGTTTGCAACGCTCTTTGAATTGCACTACGCATCAAGCGTTCGACCTTCTGAGCAGAATAATTTTTTGCAGCGAACTTTGCAAGCCCTTCTTTTGTACATACATAGCTCAGCCAAGGCATCTCTGTTTGGAGTTCTTCTTGAAGGGCTAGATCTCCAGAAACAAGAGCAACGGGAATCTTATAATAACCGGCATAAGCAGCATTAATCAATGCTTCACTCATTGGCTTGCCGTTTATTTGAATGTTTTGGATGCGGCTATTAGAATAGGTGTGATCCATGTTTGCGTTTAACACTCCGGTTCCGGCATGATAACCTAAAAGAAATACGAGATCGAAAGAAGCATCGAATCCCGGCATCATATACTCAGGTCGCGGAGATCCGGATATCAGGCAGATCCGTTCATCTACTTTGGTCAAATCATATAGTAGATTATCTCCACTATTGTGAGAATCGGCAATACAGATTTCTTCCAAATTAGCTGCAACCGGGTTTTTAAGAATTTCATCGATGGTATATTCAACATGATCCATCATATATCGTCGCACATTTGGGCGGTCAATTTTCTCATGCTCCCAATTAAAAGTTCCAGGGATTCCTTCCATATCTACAGAAATGTAAATCTTCATAATAGTTCTCCAGCAATTTGCGCACCTAGCTGAACGTTGTTTTTCAACAGTGCCAGGTTTGCTTCAACAGATTTGTTGTTTGTTAATTCCGAAAGCTTTGCCAAGAGATATGGCGTAAGGGCTTTCCCTGTAACATTATTAGCAGAAGAAATCGCTTCTGAAATATATGGTTCAATCTTGTTTCTGGGTATTTCAGAGTTTGAGGGGATTGGATTTGCCACTAGTATTCCAGTTGATAATTGGGGTGAGGATGCCATTATGCGGTAGGTTAGGGCAAGTTCTTTGAGCTTATTCAGTCTGCTAACTCTGTTTCCGGTTTGCCTAGAATAAAAACCAGGAAACTCATCTGTTTGCCAAGCATAAACTGGTACTCCTCTACTTTCTAATGCTTCTAAAGTTGCAGGAATATCCAGGATTGCTTTACAACCTGCACATACTACGATTACCGGAATGCTTGCTAATGCCTGGATGTCCAGCGAAACGTCCATAGTGCTTTGCCATCCACGATGCACACCTCCAATGCCACCCGTAGCAAATACTTTTATGCCGGCTATATGTGCCAAATACATTGTTGCTGATACAGTTGTACCTCCGCTTTGCCCTCTCACGGCAGCCATAGCCAGATCTCGAAGAGCAATTTTTTCCAGCTTTGATTTCGTGCGCAGTTTCTTCGCAAGTATATCCACAGCAGCCTGCTCTAACCCTATGTGATAAACTCCATCCAAAAGGCATATAGTGGCTGGAACAGCACCAAAATCCCAAGCGTATTTTTCCAGCATAGTAAAAGCCTCGATATTCTGGGGATATGGTAAACCATGCGTTATTACTGTGGATTCGAGGGCAAGCACAGGTTTCCCTTCGGCTAAAGCCATGCTTACGGTGTTTGAGATTTGTATGGGGAGGGGACATTGAAGTTGGGATTTCATATTTGCCCCCTTGCGGAGCGGATAGTTAAGTTGCTTAGTTTGTTACCAGTCGATTATCGGGATGCTCATTCTCAGGATGGATGATGACCACTTGCACCGGAGCTACTCCAGGGCGAATGAGCCCAATTTCCTTGGCTGCGGCGTAAGAAAGATCAATATCTCTGCCTTTTGGGAATGGCCCCCTATCATTTACACGCACCAATACAGATTTGCCATTTTGAGGATTTATTATAATAAGCTCGGTATCGAAGGGGAGAGTTTTATGAGCACAAGTTAAAGCATAATGATCGTAGATTTCACCGCTAGCGGTTCTACGCCCATGAAAGTATTTGGCATAGTAGGACGCAACCATGCTTTCCGGTTCAAATCCCGGTGGTTCTTGCGTATGCAACGAATCTATTACCAGGGTTGCCTGGGTTTGGCTAATCTCTTCGTTGCCTATTTCAGCCACCGAATCTGCTATTACAGGGCCTATTATAAGAACTTGTAATAACATAAAAGTGACCGCTATTTTCTTTTTGAAGTACTTCATATTGCTCCTAAATTTGAGTTCCTAATCTCATTAACAGAGACAGTGTTTGAGGCAGTAATATCTGTCAAGAAAAAAATGGCTTTTTTTAGTATAACATTAAGTTATACAACGTATTAGCTCGAATAATGATGCAGCTCGTACAGTGGCTTCTCAGGCACATCATAATGGTCGAAGAAGAATTTTCTTACTTCGTATAATCTACTATTGGGAGAGCTGTGAATATGAGGCCATATCCAGAAGTTTATGTGTAGATGTAAAAGTATAGATTTATAACATCTGAGAGAGCGTTGCACATCCATATATAGCAGATTTGTGTGTACGAAGTATCGGTTTAGTGGTTTTTCTGATCGCACCTCTATCCCCCCCCGGCACTTTTTTAGTATGGGGCTCTGCCCCAATCCCCGATTATTTAACGGGCTTACACACCGTTTTTACATGTTTCTTTATCTCCCAATTAGGCATACTTAAAGGAGATATTCTCATTTATCTACGGCATAATCCCGGCTTGAACCCTTCTTAATCCGCCCTTTTAGTGAAGGGCGGGAATGGTGCAGAGCTGCAAAGCGCATGGGGAAATTTAGCTGTAGGTGAACAAGATACATGAGACCTTCGCACATCCACATATAGCAGATTTGCATGTACTAAGTACTGATTTAGTGGTTTTTTAAATCGCAACAATGCCCATCCATCACACTTGTAGTATAGGGTTCCGCCCCATACCCGATTATTCAACGGCCTTTCTGATTGGTAGAAACTGGAAATGGGTATTTTGAGGCTAGTTTAATAGTTCTTAGCAATGGTTAAAGTGATATGGTGCTTATCGATAACGGTGTAAGTCATGAGTATTAGGGTGTAAGGAGCAGTTAATAGCTATCGGGCAGAGGCTTAGCTTTGGGTACTATGAGGAATGCAATATTGATATACTCGACCTTGTTCTCCATAGTAATTATAGGCATCCTGAATGCGCTCCCAACCGTATTTTTCATAATATTCGCTATGATCTGTAGTGAGGTACACACATGAATAACCCAAATTGGCTGTTTTTTCAATACCATCTTTCAACAGAATTGAGCCCAAAGCCCTACCGCGATAACTTGGCTCTACGTACAGACAGGCAATCCAAGGCAGTAAATCCTGTCTGCTTACCAAATCATTCACCAAAAGAGCATAACAGCCGACAATAACATCTTTATCTAACAACAGATAAAAGCGGGGAAGACCAATGGGGGAAGAACTTGAATGACTGATTGCGTCGTAGTAAAAATTATAATTCACTTTACTTCCCCACTTAGCATGAAAGTATTGGATAGCGCATTCGATGCCACCGGAGAAATCCCAAACATTTACGATTTTCATAATAAGCTCCAGATAGTTGTTTATTGTTTATCGCTTAAAAAGACCCAACGGCTAAAGGCTTGTTCATGTTTCTGCTGGCACAGATCTATACTGTGTGCCAAAACAGTATACTCATGAAGGCTTAAATTTTTACTAGAAAGCTTTTCTTCCAGTTCTATGAGTTCGGTTTCTAATGCTTCAATTTCTTTTTCAAGCTTCAAGAACTCACGTTGTTCATTATATGTGAGCCCTTTTGATTGGCGTTTAGGCTTTAATATTTTGGAGTTATTCTCAGGGCTTTTATCTTCATCTTGATAACGTTTAACCAGCAAGTAATCGGAGTAATTTCCGGCAAACTTGCGGATTTTTCCATTCTCAAATACAAAAAGGTAATCAACGGTTCGATCCAGAAAATAGCGATCGTGAGAAACCACGAGCAGGCAACCCTTGAAAGCATCAAGGTAGTCTTCCAAAATCTCCAAACTGGGAATATCAAGATCGTTAGTAGGCTCATCAAGAATAATGAAGTTTGCGCCGAACATTAAGGATTTAAGTAGTTGCAGGCGTTTTCTCTCGCCACCAGATAGAGAGGCAAGTTTACTTTGTTGCATTTTTTTATCGAAGAGAAAGCGGTTTAGCATCTCAGTGGCTGAAACCTTGCTCCCATCTGCAGTACGGATGCTTTCAGCATACTGAGCTATGTAACTGTACACACTCAAATTGGGTTTGAAACTTTCTTCTTCTTGACGATAGTAGGCAAAATGAGTATTCAAACCAATTTTAATGCTTCCGATATCCTGTTTCTCTTCACCAGTAATTAGGCGTAATAAGGTGGTTTTTCCACAGCCATTGGGTCCTAAAACACCAATGCGTTCCAGCGGTTGAAAATTATGCTCAAAATCCTCAAACAACACTTTACCGTTATAAGCCTTACTTAGTTTATGCAATTCTAGGATAGTTCTCCCCAGTCGATTTGTTTGGAAGGAAATGTCCAGCTCTTGGTTAGACATCAAATAGCTTTTGCTGAGCAGTTCTTTAACCCTATCCACATGATGTTTAGGCTTTGTCGCACGTGCTTTGGCTCCCCTTGCCAACCAAGCTAATTCTTTAGAGAGCTGAGCTTGCCTACGAGTTTCTTTGCGCTGAATATCTTGCTCTCTAAGCATCTTTCCTTTAACATAGTCGCTATAGTTGCCATCATAAAAGAAAAGATTTCTGTCTTCAATATTAAGTATGCGGTTACATATTGCATCCAAAAAATAGCGGTCATGCGTAACGAAGATAGTGCTTATCTTCGACTCTGAAAGTAGATTTTGCAGCAATTCTATGCTTTCTAAATCCAAGTGATTGGTAGGTTCATCCATTAGCAGAAGATCTGGTTCTTGAGCAAGCGCTTTTGCCAAATCTGCTTTTCGGCGCTGACCTCCGGAAAGAATTCCAAGCTTTTCATCGTATAGTTCAATACCCAAGCGACTGAGAATAGCCTTGTAAAAGTGTTCTTCTTTGCATTGGGTAAGATCTTTCGGCATTACATGTTCTAAAACTGTGCGGGCTGGATCTACAACAATATCTTGTTCCAAAATGGCGATTTTGAGGTCTTTACGACATGTAATAACCCCTTTACCAGGAGTCAGTATTCCCGCTAAAACCTTAAGTAATGTAGTTTTCCCACAACCGTTTACACCGACAATGCCCAGTTTATCTTCGGCGTGTATGCCAAATGAAGCGTTTTGGATAACTACTTTATCACCAAAAGCAACAAAGATGTTTTCTGCAGTAAGAATTACTTCCTTGGTCATATTAAATGGCGTCCCTGAGGCGATTCGAACGCCTGACCTTCACCTTCGGAGGGTGCCACTCTATCCAGCTGAGCTACAGGGACGCATATCGTATATGTCATAGATTCAAGGACAGGCTTTCTGTCAACAGATTTGCTTAAAAGAGCTTTTACCACACAGCATTCGGGCGGCATTAGGCGCATGAGTGGTTATAATATTGCATATAGTATCCGATACTTGCCGGATTTCCCATTGAGCATGTTTGTCGCTACGCAATCTGACGAAATGGTAGAGTTCACGTAAATTCATCTTGGCGTATATCTTACATAAGGAACCATTAAGTTTAAGGTAATCCTTTATTGTGGCAATAGATGTGGGGATGCTATCACCAAAAGTAACCGTTTCTCTGTGAAGCTCTTCCCAAATATCTGATCTTCCACTTTCAATAATGGCGCTAGGGATAACAAAATTACCAGTATTGCTGTTCTTTTTAAGAATGGTACACTGTCTGTGGCGTTTAAACTGAGCCCAGCAAGATTCACTCATGGTAAGTTCAAATTCAAACTCTGCTACCTCAAAAGCTCTGGGAACTTTATGCCAACTTCTCATGCCCTTAAAAGCTTGTTGCCAAAGTTGTTCTTTAGCTAAACGGGGCAGGCGGGCAAGGGTCTCAAGGTTTTCTTGCCAGCCAAGTTCACTTTGTTGGTAGATTAAAGCCGCCAAAACGGAGTCGTCGATATTCTTTGGGCTAGATAAAAGTTTGGCTTTGTTCTCCATATCAATCAAGGCCAGCCAAGGCAATTCCTGCTGCAAGAAACTGCTAAATCCTACGCTGTTTAAATCTATATTACCGCGGTAACCATCGGGCTCAGTATGGCGAACTAAAGAAGGGCATAAAGGTTTTACCTTTCTATATATCATATCTTTTAGCTCTTGAGCTTCGTGCAATGGATGAATTGCCAATCTGCGCAGAAGGTGTTCTAAACTGCGGGCATTTATGGTCATACCCATCTGGGTTTTGGTGGCTAAAGGCAAAATATACCGGGCATCTTCTTTGGCTAGGCATTCGCGATCTCTGGATTTTAGCTTAGGATTTTGTTTCCGATACATATCATCAAGCAGTTTGAACGAGGTCTCGTACTCAGTAAAGAGAGCATCCATCAATTTTTTGTATTGCTGTTTAATATTTGTTCGCCGAGAAAGCTCACGAGGGACAAGGTAATCTTTGGAAAAAGTTACATAACGCTGAGATTTTTCGGTGAAAGAGGCAATTCTGCTACGTTGAATAAGCTCGGTAAGCAACCTTGAAACGTCGATGATATCCAGATTAAACACTGCGTGTTCAGCTATGGATGAATGTCCCATTTCATAAACGATATTCTCGTTCGAACTTCGAGCTTTGTCAATTTCAGAAAGAGCTTCCTTACGTAAAGTATCTACGTTTTTACTGCTCCTGGAAATTCGGGCATAAGCAGCAGTAATAACTTCCGGACTGGCATTATCTTTCTTAATGCCTCTTATCAAACCGGCATCAATATTGTATCCCGCAACAATCAGTTTCATGAATAATTGACCTTATATTAGTGCTTTAACGCTGCTAGCACCAATGCGGTTTGCGCCACTATCTAGCATTTGCTTGGCTGTTTCTGGATTACGGATGCCCCCGCTGGCTTTTACGCCAAATTTTGGTCCTACAACCTCGCGCATGAGAGCAATATCATCTGCTTTGGCTCCAGCAGTGCCGAATCCGGTTGATGTCTTCACAAATTTAGCTCCAGCTTTCTTACTAAAAAGGCAGCTGATTATAAGCTCTTCCCGGCTGAGATAGCAAGTTTCTAGGATCACTTTTAACAGTACTTTTTCTTCCAGGCATTGAATTGCCACTGCTTTTATGGTTTCTAATGCTAAATCCCAATCCTTACTCTTGACTGCTGCTATGTTTTGCACCATATCCAATTCGTGAATTCCTGCCTCAATTACTGCTTTTGCTTCTTTTTTGACTGCTTTCCTGCTGCCAGCGCCCAAGGGGAAATTGATAACTGTACATACTCTTACGGGGTCTTTTACTAGTTTAAGGGCTTGAGCTATAAAATAGGAATTGATGCAAACGGAAGCTGTTTTAAATTGATTTGCCATCTTACAAAGTTCTTCAATATCCTGTGAATTGGCTTCTGCCTTTAATACTGTAGCATCAATAACAGAAGCTATTCCAGAATTTGGATCGTAAAGTTCATCCGGTTCATCGGCGCGGCATTTAGCACAGTGCAGACAGTACTTGTGAGCCCCTCCGCAACGGGCAAGGGTCTGGGAAGGGAAAAATTCTTGGGCGATTTGTTCAATACTTTTCATAATGATTCTCCTTTATGAATTGCCAATTGACCACAAGCTCCAAATACCTCTGCGCCTCTGCTACGGCGTAAGGTGATGGCTTGATGAATATTTTGAGCCAGGTTGAGGAATATTTCTATTTCTTTTTCGGTGGGGCTTCGATATGGTAATTGGGGAACGGTATTATAGGGGATGAAATTAATTTTACAAGATAAGTCTCCAACAAAGGTTTTTAAGGCTTTGATGTCTTCGATACCCATGTTGATTTCTGGGATTAAGATATATTCAAATGTTATGCGGAAAGTGGTTTTAGAAAGAAAGTAGCGCAGAGCTTGTTTTAATTCTTTGAGAGGATAAATGCGGTTAATGGGCATCAAGAGACTGCGACAATTATCAATTGCCGAGTTTAAGGATACTGCCAGTTTGGTTTTGATCCTGCTATCCGCTAATTTGACAATTCCTTCCGGTATACCGCAAGTGGAAACAGTTGTACGCCTGGGACTGAAAGCCAAGCCACTATCAGATTGAATAACTCTAAGCGATTGTAGAACGTTGAGAAGGTTATCCATGGGTTCTCCCATGCCCATAAAAACTAAGTTGCTGAGTCTTTCGGGATAGCAAATCTTGGCTGCGTGCATTATTTGTCCAACAATTTCATGAGTTTCAAGGTTTCTTTTAAAACCCATGGTTCCAGTTGCGCAAAAACTGCATAAGCGAGCACAACCAACTTGTGATGATACGCATAATGTGCGCTTTTTTGCAGTTGGGATTAGCACCATTTCAATCTTGTTTTGGTCATCTAGGTTTAGCAAAAATTTTGTAGTGCCATCCTTTGCTTTAGTAGTATGAGCAATACTGGGCAGCTTAAAACTGTATTCCTGTTCCAAAAAATCTATCATATCCTTGGGAAGGTTTGAAGCCATACGGGGGTCGAAATGCAATTTCTTGAACAGGCAATCACATAACTGATTGAAGCGGTAATCTGGGAAATATCCTTGTAAATGTTCCTTTATTGTATCAGGTTCGAGAGCAAAGATGTTTATTGACATGTTTCCAAATCTGGGATACTAATAATTTTTAATGTTGAAAACTCTTCTGGATCGAGTTCAATAATATTCTGATCGTCAGTAGTTAGATATATCTTATGAGCCAAAACATCTATGCGAAACACCATTGCCCTAGTATCTTTATAGCTTACGCAAGTACCAATAATTGGGTAGCCCTTACCTTCTTCAACGTAAAAGTCTTCTTCAAAATTTAGGCAACAAAGCAATCTCCCGCAGGGACCCGATATTTTAGAAAGATTTCCGGCAAGATTTTGGTCTTTTGCCATTTTAATAGTTACCTGATTAAATCTCTTTAAAAAGCTTGAACAGCAGTAGGGGTTGCCACACATGCCAAATCCCCCTAAGCGTTTAGCTTCATCGCGGCCAGTTGTTTGATGCAGCTCAATGCGGGTTTTGAAGATTGTAGCAAGCTCTCGCACAAAAGCTCTAAAATCGATTCTTCCATCTGCAGTAAAAAAGAACGTAAGCTTGTTACCATCGAATTGATATACAGTTTCAATCAACTTCATTTCAAATGAATAGCGCAGTAAAATGTCGTTGAACACATTAGTGGCTTTCTCCTCTTCATGTCCAAGGTTGTTGAGCTTTTCCAGATCATCAGCAGTAGCACATCGTCGAATCTTATATATTCTGCCATGAATATCCGGTATTTCTTTTTCATCTCTGGGAACAGCCATATGTACGATTTGAGCGATGTCTTCACCGCGTTCTACTTCTACAATAATGAGGTCTTCGGGTTGGATTGATAGCTTGTCTGGATTCAAATAGTATCCCATTCTTCCAGAACGAAACTCAACTTCTATGTATTCTTGCATTTATTCTCCATGAATTTGTTTCAATAGTTGCATTTCAGGTTCGCTGATACCTAAACTACGCCGAGCTTTCACGATGGCAGCAGTTTGACAGAAAGAATCGAACCTATATTTGGTAAGATTCTTAGCATCTCCCCAAGAAAAATCTGCTATGTGGAAAGAGAAAAGATCAGATCCGTAAATATTTGCTCCGGTGCCAACAACAATTCCTGTATTTAGGCTAACATTAATCCCTGTTTTAACATGATCTCCCAATATACAGCCCATGAAGCGTGTCCCGCTGTCAACTTGCTCCTGTAATCGATAGTTATAGATCTTAACATTTTTGTATGTGTTTTTCAAATCGCTATTGTTAGTATCAGCGCCCATATTTACCCATTCGCCTATATAAGAATGCCCTAAAAACCCATCGTGTTGTTTATTGGAATAAGCCTGAAAGATACTCCCCTCAATTTCACCACCAATCTTGCATACTGGTCCCACAGATACTCCACCATAAATCTTAGCACCAATCTTTACTATGGTTTTCTTGCCGATATATACTGGACCAGTGATCACGCTGTTAGCCATTATCCGTGCCCCTTCATCAATAACAATGGGACCTTGTGATGCATCTAAAACCACGTTTGGAGCCATAGAAACATTTTCTGAAAGCCAGATATTATAAGGGTGTAATACGGTTACTCCCGGCTCAGTTTCAAAATAATTGTCTGCTCCATAAAACAGATTGTTAAAATCCCAAGCAATAAGCCGAGCATTATCGTGTACAATATCTGCTAAACTGCTGTATAGATAGCTTTGAATGGATATTTCTTTAAGGCTAGAGGGAAGAGGTTTGCCAAAATGATATTCTTTGTTACTGTTTATGGCTATGATGTCATCACCGTTTAATAAAGCACTTTCTTTGGGCAAGCTTTTTAATGTATCAATAAGGGATTCGTCCAGCTTGATTCTACTGTTCAGATACAGTTTTTGCCCGGGAGGTAATTGATTTATACTCCACTCAGGGTGTCGGCCTCGATAGAGTTTTTGCAAAAAGGGGTCTATAATAAGGTTATTAGATTCGGCACCAAAGATGTATTGCAATCTTTGGCGCAGCTTCATAATACCACAGCGTAGGTCGCCAGTGCTCCGGATGTGGGTAAGCGGGTAAAAATCTGCCGTTTTAATATCATCGAAAATTATTATATGCATTTCTATCTCCTTTGGGAGGTCGTTTACCGTGCCATACAAAGAACCCAAACTGCCCCAGAATCATTGTAAATACAAGCATAAAAGTTTGAATAATCAACCAGACAGGATAAAAGCCTAGCATACGGGCAGTTATCCCAAATTGCTTGCGAGAATATGAGATCATGATGTGTTCGATAAGTATGCGGTAAAGAAATATGATTAAGCCCAATTTGAAGTTTATAAACATTAATACAATCCCGCCCCAATAAAGACATGCCATCGAAAACAGGATAAAGAAAAACTCGGGATTGAAATAGAGCTGATATTTCATATTAGAAGCCCAACGGCTACGCTGGTTAATAAACTGTTTCCAGCTTTTAACCGGATGAGTATAGGTAAAAGAATCTGCAGCGAAATTGAAGATAATTTTATGCCCTTTTCGTCGCATAAGCTGCATTAGATTTACATCATCCCCACTTATTAGATGCCAAATTTTGCTAAAACCACCCACATCTTCCCAGGCACTTTTTCGATAAGCTAAATTCTGTCCTATGCAAGCCCAACTTTTTCCTAAGGTATATCCACCGCCTAAAACCATGTATGTAAGGGCAAAATCCAAATGTTCATATTTTTGCAATATACTTGCTTTGTTCCATGCGGGTATAAGTGTTCGGGAATAACCTGCAACCATACTTACGTCGTCAGTGAAACATGATATCATGCTGGATATCCAGGTTTTGGGTACAATGCAATCGGCATCAGTAGTAAGGATAATATCCCCATCAGCCGCTACTATAGCTTTATTTAAGGCCAATTTTTTGGGAGAAACCACTCCATCTCTGCCTAAGGATTTTATATAGCGTACATTGTGCCCCTGTTCTATATATTTCTGCATGATTGTTTCTGTTTCATCTACCGAATGATCATCTCCAAATACTATTTCATAAAGATTTTTAGGATAATCCTGAGAGAGTAAGCTGGTCATCAAACGGGGGATATTATTAGCCTCATTATGGGCAACCACCACTACGGAAACCCTCAGTTTGCGATAGTTCTTTTCCTGCTTTAGTTTTTTCCAGCCCCAGTAGAAACGCACTACAAAAACAATGTATGTAATTGCTCCCGAAGCAATTAACAGAAGTAATATGCCATAAAGGAGATTGGCGATCACTACTATTCCAGTTCCAATTCGTCGTTATAGCCCCAGCGTGTGGGGTAAAAATTGAATTGCAATGTATCTTGCATTGCCGGTGGAGTGTTGTCTTTAATAAAATACTCTTCTATGCCCCCATCGTTGGCAAGGAATCCAGATTTTGGGTTAATTTTGCATGTTACAATTTTATCTGGTTTGCTAAAGCTGTAGCGCGAATCATCGCTCCGGGGGATTTTTCCATTATTATCCAGCTTAATACATTCGGTCATAATTTTTCCCCAAATTGGAGCACAAGAGGCACTGCCGGAAATATTAGCATTGCTGTCAAATCCATTCCAGATGCCTAAAGTAAACTCTTGGTTAAATCCAATAAACCATGCATCACGATGATCGCTGGAAGTGCCAGTTTTTCCAGCTACTTGCCAATGGTAATTATTTCTGGCTGCAGCACCGGTTCCGGAGGTAGTTACCGATTGCATCATACTAGTCATAATATAAGCTACTTCTTCGCTAGTAACCTCGCTCTTGGTTGTTATACCTCGCTCAAGTACTTTTCCATTGATATCTTCTACCCGTTCGATAAATACAGGACTTATTCTGGTGCCTCCATTAGGAAAAGTTGTGTAGGCAGATATCAAATCGATGGGTTTTACCTCGTATGAACCCAATGCTGCCGAGTAATCTGTTACCTTTCTTTTTATCCCAAAACGGTTAAAGGCATCAGTTAATGTATCCAATCCCAAATCAATGGCAGCCTTAACTGCCCAAGCATTATAGGAGTGGGTGAGTGCTGTGCGCATGCGAGTAAAACCGTAATACTTTCGACTGTAGTTTACGGGAGTCCACTTTTTGCCATCTCCGGCTATCAAAGAAATCTCGGCGTCATTTATTACGGTTGCGGGAGTGTAGCCCTTCTCGATGGCAGCAGTATAATAAACGGGTTTTATTGAACTACCCGGTTGTCGCTTGGCTTGAGTGATTCGGTTAAACTTGCTGTGTGCAAAGCTTCTGCCTCCAATCATAGTGCGAACGTATCCTGTTTTATTCTCTATTAGTATCAAACCACCTTGCAAGTAGTGCGTGGTGATATCAAAAGCATTTGAGTTTACATCGGCATATTTATGGGGATAGTTGTAGCGTTTTTCAATTCCAACAAGATAGTTGTTTAAAACACTATCGGCAAAAACGGTTAAATCTTGATCTAAGGTAGTATAAATACGCAATCCGCCCTCGAATAAACGGTCTGTGCCATATTTGCGTTCCAAATACAACCTGATATGCTCAATAAAGTAATCTGATGCTACTTGCCGAATGGAGCTACCTTTCTTTCTTAACGGCGCAGAAACAGCCAGTTCATAATCTGTATCCGTGATCACATTTGCATTTAGCATTCGTTCCAAAACGTTGTTTCTACGAGTTTTAGTGCGCTCTGGATGCTTGATGGGATGGTAGTAATTGGGTCTTTGTATCATGCCAACCAAAGTAGCAGATTCTGCCAGTGTTAGGTCTTTTGCGTGTTTGCCAAAGTAGTTTAGCGATGCTGCTTCTACTCCATGTAATTGACCACCCCAAAAAATCTTATTGAAATATATCTCAAGAATTTCATCTTTACTAAATTCCCTTTCGATTCTGAATGCCAACAGTATTTCTTTGATTTTGCGTGAAATTCGTTTATCCAAAGTAAGGAACATATTTCGCGCCATCTGTTGAGTAATTGTACTTGCTCCCTGCGAAAAATCCATTCGCATAACATCGATGGCCACGGCTCGGATGTTGCCTAATATATCAACTCCAAAGTGATTGTAGTAGTTCTTATCTTCTGTAATGATCAGGGCATCAATTAAATATGGTGGGAGTTCTTTGAGTGATACTAACTTACGCTTCTCGAACGCAAATAGATAAATCATTTTCCCATTACGATCGTATACTTCAGATCCGCTGCGCATAGTGAAATTACGCAGTTCACTGGTTGGAGGCAACCCATCCGAATAGAACCAAATAGTACCGAAAACTACACCAATGAGAATACATAATATTATTCCCAAGTATAGCATTAATTTCGGAGCTAATTTGGTTTTTTTGGATCTTTTCATATATAAGCCTTTATGGCAGGTATCCTTTCCTGAGTATAGTAGCATAAATATGCAGTTATTACACCACTAAACAAACCTAATAAGATTAAGATTGGTGTCAATACAAAAAGACTATCAGTTGTGATAATGAACTGTCTGGCGATTAACAACTGCCCCAAATTGTGGCTGATAGCCCCCAAAATGCTTATTCCGGTTAAACTCAGTCGAGGTCTTACAAAGACTCCCAAACTCATACATGTTACAGCCAAAACAGCTCCAGTCAGCGAGAGTAGTATTGCCGGACTCATCAAAGTAAGGGTTACAATGCCACCGATCAACGTTTTGGCTATAGTTACAGTATAAGCTTGCCATATATTTCGCCTCCAGACCAGGAAGAGCATGATAATATTTGCCAAACCCAAACGTAGGAAGGGAATTGGTAAGGTTCTTAAGATTAGATTTTCAAGTATGTAAAATACAGAGGCAGTAGCAGTTAAAAAGCCTAAAAAAGCGAAATGATTTGTTTTCATCAGTTCAAGAGAAGTATTTAAGAATAGTAGGATTGTTGCTATTCAAAAGATTTTTATAACTATCAAAACATAGCTGTTCACCATTGTTTATAAATAGCACTTTTTCGCCCAATTGTCCTATTGTTGAGATGTCGTGTGTGATTGTAATCATGGTAGCACTATTGTTTTTGATTATCTGAGTCATATAATACAATGTTTCATCTGCAGTTATGGGGTCCAAGCCAGAAACTGGCTCATCAAAAATGAGGTAATCTGGTTGATACACCAACGCCCGAGCAATGCCAATACGCTTACGCATTCCTCCGCTAAGTTCGGCAGGATAGAGTTTAAGGGTATGCTCTAAGCCGACCAAATTCAAACATTCTAAAACCCTATGCAAGATAAAATCCTCATTGGTCTCACCGCGTTCATACAAAGGCAATGCCACATTCTGGTATACCGTGAAAGAATCCAATAATGCCGCATGCTGAAAGACCATAGCAAATCGGCTTTTTACCGATGCCAGTTCTTCTTGATCGCAGTTATACAAATCTATTCCATCAATTAGAACGCTACCTTCGTCTGGGGGGTAAATACCTAAAAGACTTTTGATTAGGACAGTTTTACCACTACCACTTTTACCTAAGATTACTAGGTTTTCTTTGAATGGCAACACAAAGTTAATTTGCTTAAGGATTACCCTCCCGGCAAGGCTAATTTTTAACCCCTTTACGGCAATCACCTTCTACTCCTATGTAAATAGAAACCACAACCAAACCAAGCGATTATAACGCCTAGCCAATTAGCCAAGAGATCGTATATCGATACATTTCTGCCGGGGATATAATGTTGATGACACTCGTCCAATACTGCCATTATCAGCATAAAAATGAATATGCCAATATTTATTCGGCTCTTGTCTTTTGCATTCAATCTGGCAATCAAGCTCCAAATAAAATATACTCCAAAATGTGCAAGCTTATCTATGCCAAAGAGGTTTATATCTGGGATCTCATTTGCAGGCAAAGAAGTAAGCGCCCATATTATGCACATCCATGCTGAAAATATTGCGAATAAGATACGGCTTTTCATTTTGTAATGCTTAGAATATCCCAGTTCATGCCAACAAAACTCTTTTTGAGTTTGGCTTTAAGGGGAAACCCATTTAGAGATATCCACAAGTTAAGTTTTACATCTGGGTTTAAAAAGTTAAACGTAAGCATATCCGTATATGGAGCTTTTTGTGAGGTTAGCGGCTCAAAACTGATTTCGTGCTTTCGAGCAGTTTGTTTACCCAATGCAGTCGATATATTCTCTATGTCAGCGCTACTAACCCGCGCATGCCAAGTTCTTCCGTTGCCGTCAACAAGATAGATACCTTCGGCTTCATTATCGTTACAAATAGCCAAAATCAAGCAAAATACATCCCTAGTGTTGGGGGTAATATTGTATGAAATGCTTTCTCCGGTACTTTTCTGATGCATTGTGGCTCGATTTCCTACGTAGGTAGTACAAATGGAATCCTGCAATTCGCTTTGATGAACTATGCGGTTTATTCTTAATGGATTATAATTATCATCGTGGTATATAAGATAACTGTTATCAATATGAGGAAACAATAACATATTGGCTTTGCTCTTTACCCTAAAACTACTTCGTCCCTTTGCCAGATCAATTTGCAGATCTGCAACGCTCAAGCCCCAAGAGCTTACCTTATAGCGCAGATTTACAGCGCAAAGCAACGGGATGTTTAATAGTAGTAAAAGGCTTAAAAGAAGCTTACGCATAGTCCCCATGCATGATTACTTTTATCTGTTTTATGCTTTTTTCATCGCTATCCATAATTTTCAACTCTAGGTTATCATCCAAGCAATAGATTTCGCCCACTTGAGGAACATGATTGAAACTAGCCAATAAAAATTCTGCCATATTATCGTATTCGTCCACAGAGATTTCTCGTATAAATTCCTGATTAAATTGCCGCACACTATAGTTTCCACTTATCAGGCAGCTACCGTCGTCACATTTAATAAATTCTGGAATCTCATCGGAATCATACTCGTCCTGAATTTCTCCTACGATTTCTTCCAAGATGTCTTCCAAAGATATTATGCCAGAAGTACCGCCATATTCATCTACTACTACGGCAACTTGCAATTTTTTAAGTTTAAACTGATTTAGCAAGCTCTGGATTTTCATGTTTTCGGTTACAAACCATACGGGACGCATTAATGCTGCAATGCTTTGTTTCTCTGGATACAAGATTAGATCTTTCACGTAAATAATGCCAACAATATCATCAATGGTTTCTCTATAGACAGGAATTCGTGAATAACCGCTTTCGAGAATTATTGTCTTCAGTTCGTCCAAGCTTTGTGTCTCTTCCACAGCAGTTATCTTTACTCGTGGAACATAGATCTCGCTTATTTCTGCTTCTCTAAAGCGGAATAGTCCAACTAGCATCCTTTTTTCGTGCTCTTCCAGAGATGCAGATGTAGTGTTGCTCTGAATCAAATTATGGAAGTCTTCCTCTGTAAATCTTTGTCTTAATCCTTTTTCGCCCTGGCTGCCCTTGGATATCACATTGCTTAGTTTTACAAATATCCATACTACCGGACTTAATACGGTTTCTATGGCAACTAATGGGTAAGCCAGAAACAAGCTGAGCTCATTTGCTTTAGAAAGGGCTATGAGTTTGGGGATAATTTCTCCAAAGAATAGAATTGCTATGGTTACAATCACTATTTGGATAGTGATAACCAAAGAAACATCCCATCCATGAGACACAGCAATATTGTAGGCTATCAACGTGCTAAATGAAGATAGCGCAATATTTACGAAGGTATTGCACAACAATAGAGTTACTAAGAGCTTACGGGGTTTACTAAGCAGCTTTAAGACTAATGCTTTACTGCGCCCAGTACTGTTTTCTAATTTCTTCAAATAAATCCGGGAAAGCGAAAACATTGCTGTCTCGCTACCCGAAAAGAACGCCGAAAGGGCTAAAAGGATTACTAAATATATTATTTGAGGCTCCATTATGCCAACCCTTCCGGTATCTGCTTTCGGTAATTTTCTTCAGCGTCTTCCATTTTTTCCTTGTCTGAGGTTCTTATATGATCGAAGCCTGCCAGATGAAGCAGAGCATGAATCAGAACCTGCCAAAATTCCTCGTTGAAAGTATTTTTCCCCTTTTGCTTAAATACCTGTTTTGTGTCAATAATAATATCACAAAACTGTGTTTCAACCCCTTCTAAAATTAGACTTTCCCCTTTAAAGCTCAACGCGTCTGTATTATTGTCAACGCCTCGGTAGAAGTGGTTATATTTACGCATATCTTCGCTGTTTGTGCATAAAATGCTAATCTCAAACTTTATTCCGGGTGCTTCCGAGCTTAGTATTCTGTGTGCAAAAGGTTCAATCTGCTCCTTAGTAATTCCTAATGGCAGATCTCCTTGTATCTCAATTTCTGTCATTATCCTCTGGGTAGTCCAAGCGTTTGCGGTAAATGCTGCCCAAAACTGGCAACATGGACTGTTTTATTTTAGAAAGATCCTTCATTGTAATTGGGGCTTCATCAAATTGACCTTCTCTTATTAAGCGGGATATCGTGTCGTCAATTATTTTCTCGATATCCTTCTCGTTTAATATAGTTTTTGCTTTTGTGGTGCTTTCCACAATATCGGCAATCATCACTAATGCTGCCTCTTTGCTTTGAGGTCGGGGTCCCGGATATCTATAGTTTTCTGTATCTGTGGCAAGACTCATCTTTTCGGCACGATCATAAAAATAGCGAATAAGGCTATCGCCATGATGTTGTACAATTATGTCTATTACGGGTTGAGGTATTTTGTATTTTTTTGCCAGAGTAATTCCTTCAAGCACGTGATTTTTTATAAGTGACGCACTTTTATCTGGGCTCATCTCATCATGAATTTCCGAGCTGTCTTCATTGTTTTCTGTAAAGATTTCGGTATTGATGATTTTGCCAATATCATGATAGTAGCTGCCTACCCTTGCTAAAAGTGGATTTGCCCCAATGGCTTCAGCGGCTCTTTCGGCAAGATTGCCAACAATCAGGCTGTGATGATATGTTCCTACGGCAGAAGTAGCAAGCTTTTTGAGCAAGGGATGATTGAAATCCAACAGCTCTAACAAAGTTTGTTTTGTGGCTCTATTCCATTTCTTTTCGTAATATGGAACTATTATGATGATGCCCATGATGCTTATAGCGCTGGAGATAAGGCCAAAGCCTATATTGCGGAAAACTATGTTTATAGGGTCACTTTTGTATATCGAAATTGCTACGGTTACAACACTTCCGCTTAATAGGAGATAAAACCATATAGAAAGAAACTCATGTTGCGCTTTTTGCCGCTTGATTAAAATAATCGTTATTATTGAACTTAATATGAATACTATAGGGGGATATGTTTCCCAATTGATAAAGGGACTTACAATAAGCATCGAAGTGATGGAGTACAGGATACCAAATTCAATTCCCACCAATATTGCTGCCGCAACAACGGTTAGGGCAAAAGGAATAAGAAGATTATTGAGCCCCAAAACGTGATTGCCGAGAATAGCAAAAAGCGTAATTAGCACAAAGCCCAGGTTGATCGGCAGATAATCCGCCAAGTGTTCTCGAAAATCTTTATTATAGATTCCATAATAATGGTTTGCCACCAGTAAAATCACGAATACATAGAGTAACAACCCCAACGCTAAAAGCATTTGCTGAAAAGCGGATTTTTGAATATTTCGAGATACATAGGCTGCTTGTAAAGATTCCAATTTCTCTATTTCACTTTTTCCTACCCGAGCGTTTTTTCGAATCACAACTTCATTTTGTAATACGATGCTTTCTGTATCAGGAATTTGGCTAAGCTTACGTTGGCTCAATTCTGTAAATAATTCTTTATCTGGCAAAACATTAGCTTTTACTAAAGCTTTGTTGGTATCCAAGATGAGTTTTTCGGCTTCGGGGACTTTTTCAATTAGCTTAGCTTCTGCTGCTTGAACCGAAAGAAATTCGGTTATTGACATTCGTGTTTCAGTATCGGTTTGCCAAAGGCTGATAGAATCTGCCTCAATGTTTTCGTAGATGCCCTGATTATATATTTCTGTAAGTGCAAGACGCAGGTCATCATAAACCCTATCCCTTGCGTTGCTGTCCATCGCAAATTTG
>Ga0265295_1001620_pt1 | contig 38918 bp, 35 predicted proteins | sample Munlansysbiofilm_FD_192503 | JGI IMG/M metagenome (GOLD analysis project Ga0265295, IMG submission 192503) | Leachate microbial communities from a municipal landfill in Southern Ontario, Canada - Methane capture system biofilm | ecosystem: Engineered > Solid waste > Landfill > Unclassified ... | reverse complement strand
TGGGTAGGCATCTCTTGGAGGGGAATCTGTGCACGGTCCTTGGCACTGAGGGTTTTCCCTTCCAACTGCACCAGCAGTTCTTGTGCCTGCTTGTCCAACTCTTCTTGTGTAGCGTGCATCGCTTAGGCCTCCCCTTCGTTGATATGCAATCCAATGTGGCAGCGGTGATGAGCTTCCTGTTCCTTGCTCCGGTAGGTTCCCAGACGCAGCAACATATTGTCCCAATCGACCTGATGCCCATCAAATTCAGGGCCGTCGACACACACGAACTTCGTCTTTCCACCGATGGTGACCCTGCAACCCCCGCACATGCCCGTACCATCGATCATGATGGTGTTCAGCGACACGATGGTATGGATACCGTAGGGCTTTGTGGTGAGTGCAGCAAACTTCATCATGATCGGGGGACCGATGATTACCACGCAATCGGGCTTATAGGTTTCACACAGTTCTTTCAAAGGTTCGGTGACCAAGGCTTTGCGCCCATAGCTGCCATCATCAGTTACGACAATCACCTCATCGGCGGTGGCCTTCATGTCTTCTTCCATGATGAGAAGGTCCTTGTTCCTGGCTCCCATGATGACCTTCACCTCGTTGCCGGCACGCTTCATACCCTGCACAATGGGAAACAGGGGAGCTACGCCGATACCACCACCAACACAGACGACCTTGCCGTAGTTCTTGATATCAGTAGGCTTGCCCAAGGGCCCGAGCAGATTCTCGATGCTATCACCTTCATTCAGCAGTGCCAAATGGTGGGTAGTCTCACCTACTGCCTGGAAGATCAGGGTAATAGATCCCTTCTCAGGATCAGCATCTGCTATGGTAAGAGGAATGCGTTCCCCAAAATCTCCACCCATCTGCAGGATGATGAACTGACCAGGCTTGCGGGCCTCTGCGATTTCCCTCGCCTCGATCTCCATCCTGAACACTTCCTGCGACAGCCTCTGCTTCGATAGAATCTTGTTCATTGCTACTCCTCAACATACGTGCATGAGAAACCACACATTGGCCTGAACTTCCCACCGCAGCAGGAATCCAGACAAAAAACGGTAGTCTGTAAATGCGGTTGTCTCAGTATTGAATTCTCGCGGGCGAGTGTCAAGTATGTATTGCCCAAGTTGGCGAGAGCTGGCACACTAGCAAGCAGGAGGGTCAATCATGATCAAGAAAGCAAGTGAAATGAGCGTCAGCATCAAGGAAAAGATGCGCGGAGGAACCGGACAGGTGGTCCTGAAATCCCTCAGTGATGAAGGGACCATGGCTCACAGCAGGCTCTTCAGTGAACTGCGTATCGAAAAGGGGTGTTCGATCGGCACCCATGATCACGTAAACGAAACCGAATACTACTGGATCACCGGCGGCCGCGGCATCGTAACCGAAGCCGATGGGGACAAGGTTGTAGAGAAAGGCGATCTGGTCATCACCGGAGGCGGTGCAAGCCATGCCATCCGCAATGAGGAAGACGAACCATTGACCTTCCTTGCCCTGATCATTCTCGACTGAATATGAGAACAGCCTGCAGGTTCAACTGCAGGCTGCTCTGTGCAAGGGGTGGGTATCGACTCTCGACTACCTTATTTAATCTTCACTTCAATGGTCTTTGGCAGGACCTCTTCCTTCTTGGGAAGGGTGATGGTAAGTACACCATCGCTGAACTCGCCCTCGATGGAGGATTCGTCGATATCCTCAGGAAGGCTGAAGGAGCGTTCGAACTTCTTGAAGTAGCGCTCGCGCACCAGATTCTTCTTGCCATCCGCATCCTTAAGCGTCTGCTTGTCGCTGCTGATCCTCAACACGTGCTTGTCAACATTGACCTGGACCTCGTCCTGTTTGTACCCGGCAAGCTCTGCCTCAATGACATAGGCCTTCTCGGTCTCATAAATGTCTACCGGTGGGATCTTGCTGGAACTTACACCCCAATCGGACCAAAGGTCGTTGAACAGGGATTCGAAGTTAGATACCGGGTTGCTGTTGTTGTAGGATACGTAATATTTCATTGTGACACCTCCATGTGTTCATGTCTGTTCGTTGTTGATGCAAACAGATATGCAATAGGCGTGCCAACTTCTAAAAGGAAAAATTATAAAAAATCAAAAATTATTTTATTCTTTTATATTTCAACAAGTTATTCAATTTATAATTCTCATAACCAACTCAACTCCATCAAGAAACACACGGCAAATTGTTTACTAATTGCCCATACATGCTTCTCTATTTGGGTCAAATCGACACATACGAGTCAAAAAGAGCCCAGAATGGACTCTCTCTGACACACCGATCAACCAAAATAGCGAACAGCGCCCCAAAACAACGCAGAATCGGCTTTTGCATCCGTATTCTGATAAAGTTGGTCAACAATGCGCTCACTATGTGCCATCCTCCCGAACACCTTGCCATCTGCACTGCTCAAGGCTTCCACCGCGAGCACAGACCCATTGGGATTATCAGGATAGCTTGTGGTGGCATACCCTTGGTTGTCCACATACTGGCTGGCGATCTGGCCGTGCTTGACCAGAGGTGCAAGCACCGACTCCTCTGCGTAAAACCTACCCTCCCCATGAGAAACAGGAAGCAACTGGACATCCCCCACCTTGAAAGCACTGAACCAGGGAGAGAGATCCGAAGTAACACGACAGCGGACCAACCGGGAGATATGATGCCCCACCTGGTTCTCCAGCAACATGGGGTTGCCTTCAGCTGGCTTGCGTATCGTTCCATGCGGAAGCAACCCAAGCCGTACCAGGGCTTGGAATCCGTTGCAGATACCCCCCACCAGCCCGTCATGACAGGCAAGCAAGGTCTCGATCTTGGCCTTGATCAAAGGATTGGACAGAAAGGACGCAATGAACTTGCCCGATCCATCCGGTTCATCAGCTGCAGAGAACCCCCCGCTGAGAAAGAGAATCTGGCTCTGTTCAAGAGAAGTGAGCATACGTTGCACGCTCTGCTCAACATGCTTTGGAGAAAGGGTGTTAAGCACAAGCAGCTCGACCTCCGCTCCGACCGCTTTCCAAGCCCTCTGGCTGTCAAGCTCGCAGTTGGTTCCCTCAAAGACCGGGATCAGTACCCGGGGTTTGACCTTGGGATATCTGCATCTCGAGGCCTTTCCCTCAACAAAGCCCAAGGTGGGGACTCGCTCACCCTCAGCATGCATCGCTCCATATACTCCTGCAAGCGGCGCTTCCAGACTCGATCGCAGTGTTTTGACATCCTTGCTGCAAGTCGGGAATACCACCTCAGGTTCTGCAGTAGTCCGGCCGATGAGCACACTCCCATCCAAGGAACCATCGGCTTCCACTACAAAAGCACCATAACGCTTCCTGCTCAGGTCAAGATTGGTATCCAGCACACACCCGATCTCATTGCCCAGGCTCATATGGACTACCGCCAAGACTATCCCCCCCCAACCCAACGCGTACACTGAGCGTACCCGTTTCTGGCGAACCAGCGCATTGACACGGGCGAACAACGATGGAAGCTCCTCTTCCCGCTCAGCTTCCAGCAAATAGAGCGAAGAACCTGCCTGTACAAAGTGGCTGCAACCCACCTCTTGCTGCTTGGCTACGCTGACAGCAAAACTCACCAAGGTAGGCGGAACAGAAAGCGAGCCATACGTTCCGCTCATCGAGTCCTTGCCGCCTATGGCTGCCACATGGAAGAGCCGCTGCGCCTTGTAGGCTCCCAACAGGGATGCAAACGGCAAGCCCCAGCGATCGGGATCGCTTCCCAATTTTCCGAAATACTCCTGAAACGTCAGATAGGTCTGCTCCAGATCGCCCCCTGCTGCCGCCACTTTTGCAAGAGAGTGCGTCACTGCAAGGAATGCGCCTTGGAAGGGGTTTGCTTCTGCCTCATAGGGGTCATACGCATAGGAAGCGAGACTGGTCGTGCAGGTTTTCCCTTCTGCTGTCGGGATGAGGGCCGCCATCACCTGGGCAGGACTTGACTGTGTCTTTCCACCAAAGCTCTGGAGGACGCTTCCCCCTCCGATGGTATTGTCAAAACGTTGTGCCAACGCCTGTTTGCTAGCTGAGTTGAGATCAGAAAGAAGCGAAGAGAGCTCAGCCTCACCAAAAGGCACTTTCTTGACAACTTGTTCTGCAGAGCGGGGAACATGGACACGCGCCTGCTTTCTCGCCCCGTTGCTGGAGAGCAACTCCCTGCTGAGATTCACCAAGATCTTGCCTTGGTAGTGCATTACCAGATTGGGCTCCTCGGTAATGGCGGCAACCACTGTCGCCTCAAGATTCTCCTCCTGGGCATAGCGAAGAATGGTTTCTGCATCCTCCTTGGCAACCACCATGGCCATTCGTTCCTGACTCTCGCTGATCGCACGCTCAGTACCATCAAGCCCCTCATACTTGGTGGGAAGTGCATCAAGGTCGATCATCACCCCATCGGCAAGCTCACCGATGGCCACGCTCACTCCCCCTGCCCCAAAGTCGTTGCATCGCTTGATCAGGGAGGTTACCTCAGCTCTTCGCATCAGTCGCTGCAGCTTGCGCTCCTGAGGCGCATTGCCCCGTTGCACTTCCGATGCACAGCTCTCCAAACTGGTCAGACCATGGCTCTTTGAGGAGCCGGTTGCTCCCCCACAGCCGTCACGACCCGTCCTTCCCCCAACAAGAATGACCACATCGGAAGGCTTGGGCTGCTCTCTTCGGACCTGTGCCAGTGGCACTGCTCCGATGACAAAGCCCAGTTCCATATGCTTTGCCACAAACCCCGGATGGTAGAACTCATCCACCAAGGAGGTCGCCATACCTATCTGGTTCCCATAGGAACTGAAGCCGTGGGCAGAGCCCAGGGCTATGGTACGCTGGGCAAGTTTCCCTCTAAGCGTCTGGTCCAAGGCGGTGGTTGGATCGCCGGATCCGGAAAGCCTCATCCCCTGATAGACATAACTGCGCCCGGAAAGAGGATCGCGGATGGCTCCCCCGATGCAGGTGGCAGCCCCGCCGAAGGGCTCTATCTCGGTCGGATGATTGTGCGTCTCATTCTTGAACTGAAGGAGATAGGGAACTTGCTTGCCATCGATATCCACATCGATATGGACCGAGCATGCGTTGATCTCATCGCTCCGGTCAAGGCGATGCAAGCCTCCTTCAGAGCGAATGATTTTGGCAGCTGAGGTCGCCAGCTCCATGAGCGTAAGGGGTTTGGTGACGCCAAGGCTCTCCCTATCTTTGAGAAACATCTCATACACACCTTGGATCTGAGGATCATCGATCACGACCTCTTCCAATTCGGTAAGGAAGGTCGTATGCCTGCAGTGATCGGACCAATAGGTATCCAACACCCTCAGTTCTGTCAGGGTAGGATTGCGGTGTTGGGAGATGAACCAGCGTTGGACAAGTCTGAGGTCATCCTCATCCATGGCAAGCCGGTACTCACCAAACAAGGCTTTCAAGTCTTGCTCTTCGCAAAATCCTTCGAGACTTGGAGGAAAAAGAGGAGCTTTTGCTTGTTCGAAAAGAGGTGCGGTAATGGTTTCTGAAGCCTCACATGCTTCCACCTCATTGATGAGGTAGGAGCGGACCCGCTCCTTCTCCTTCTCACTGAAAGTGCCCGTAAAGCAATAGAACGTAGCAGTCCTGACCTGTATATCTGCTTCAGGCAGGAGGAGCTTGCCGCAGAGCTGAACTGCATAGGAGCGCTGGTCGAATTGACCGCTGTGCATCTCCACCCCAAGATTCCACGTATCCTGAGGAAGACTGCCCAATTGCATATCCCGGCCACTGTCAACCAGCAGTTGATCGGCAAGAAGGGATGCTTGGTCGGCATCAAGGCCTTCGATCGCATAACGAAGGCAGATCAGCAAACCCTGAAGGTCCTGCAGAGCCAGCAAGCTCTTCAGCTCGTCGGCCAGCTCGGTTTCCCGGCTTCTGTATCCTTCCTTACGACACAACAGCACCTGATGAACCATCAGCATCCTCCTTTTCCAAAGCCCGACACCCGATGTCGGTGCGGTAGTGCATTCCTGCAAATGTAATCTGTTTCACCGCTTCGTAGGCCAGATTTCTTGCCTCTCTCAGGCTTGTCGCCCTGCCCACCACATGCAACACCCTTCCCCCGGTAGAGATCAGCCTTCCATCCTCTGTACGCTTGACTGCCGCATGCAACACGTCAGCTCCGGCAGGGAGCTGGCCGATGCTGATCTCTTTCCCAACCTCAGATGCGATCGGGTAGCCTTTGCTGGCCAAAGTGACGGAAACGGAAAATCCCGGATGGAACTGTACGCTCTTGGCATCCAGCGTCCCCTCACGGGCGCAGACCAAAAGATCAAGCAAATCATCATCCAGCAACGCGAGCACTGCTTCGGTTTCAGGATCACCGAAGCGGCAGTTGTACTCAATCACTACCGGAGAATCAGGGGTAAGCATCAGGCCGAAGAAAAGGCAGCCAATGAATGCGCTGCCTTCTTCCTTGAGTCCTCTGATGGTGGGGAGCACGATGTGTTGCATGCAGAAATCCGCCACTTCCGGGGTGTAGTACGGGTTTGGTGCAACCACACCCATCCCCCCGGTATTTGGCCCCTTGTCCCCGTCCCAGGCTCGCTTGTGGTCCATGGCACTGGCCAAGGGCAACACATGTTCGCCGTCAGAGAGGACCAGGAGACTTACTTCAGGACCCATGACGAACTGTTCCATGACAATCGTATCTCCGCTTTTGCCATGGATATGGTCTACCATCATAGCTGTGAGCGTCGCTACTGCCGTTTCCCTATCCTCTGCGATGACCACCCCTTTGCCCAGGGCAAGCCCATCGGCTTTGATGACGATCGGAAGCGGACAGGTCTTGGCATAGTCCATCGCTGTTTTGACATCGGTGAAAACCCGATACGCGGGAGTGGGAATGAGATGACGGTCCATGAAGGCCTTCGCCCACGCCTTGCTGCCCTCTACCCTGCTTGCACGCTTGGTGGGACCGAAACAGCGGATGCCCCCTGCTTCCAAGAGATCCACCAACCCATCAACCAAGCATTGGTCAGGCCCTATGACAGCAAAATCAATCTGCTTGTCCCAGGCATAGGTAAGAATACCCTGATGATCTGAGAGCTTGATGTCCTGCATCTCTGCCAATTCTGACATGCCTGCGTTCACCCCGATGCCGAAGAGCATGGGTTGCAAGGCACTCTTTGCCATCGCTTTTGCCAGGGCGTGTTCGCGGCCGCCCGAACCGACAATGAGGACGCGCATCCTAGTGGTGAAAGAGACGGATGGAGTTGCAGACCATCACCATCTTGTACGCATCACAGGCCTCGATGACCAGCTCATCCCGCAAGGAACCTCCGCTCTGCACTACATAGGAGACTCCGCTTCTTGCAGCCCTGTCGATGTTGTCACGGAAGGGGAAGAAAGCATCACTTGCCAGGCTGACTCCCCTGACCGAAGACAGCAGCTCGTATTTCTGCTCCGGCGAGAGGGGGATGACCTTTTCAGAGAAGTAGTGCTGCCACTCCTCCAGCTCTCCCTGCAGGTAGTGCTCCACCGCATTGTCCTTGTCGTTGCGACTGAGTTTGGGAAGGAAGGGAAGATTGAGTACGGCCTTGCATTGGCGCAGATGCCAGAGATCGGCCTTGTCACCGGCAAGTCGTGTGCAGTGTATCCTTGACTGCTGGCCGGCCCCCACCCCGATCGTCTGGCCGCGCTTTGCATAACAGACAGAGTTGGACTGGGTATACTTGAGGGTATTCAGGGCAACCAGAAGGTCTATCACCGCCTCCTGGGGCAGTTCCTTCTCTTTTGTCACCACAGGAGCGAGCACCGACCTATCCAAGACAACGGTATTGCGCTCTTGGGTGAAGGTGATGCCCAGCACCGTTCGTGTCTCGAGTTGCGGGGCTTGCCAATCGGGATCGATGGCCAGGACGGTAAAGCCGCCACCCTTCTTTTGCATGAGCACTTCCAACGCCTCAGGGGTATAGGAGGGGGCAATCACACCATCGCTGACTTCCGTTTTGATGATCTTTGCCGTGCTGAGGTCGCACTCATCACTGAGGCTGATGAAATCCCCGAAGGACGACATGCGGTCAGCCCCTCGGGCACGGACATACGCGGTGGCAAGGCTAGACAGTTCCTGCTTTTCCGAGATGAAGTACATCTTCCGTTCCACATCATCAAGGCTCAGGCCTACTGCCGCTCCTGCAGGACTCACATGCTTGAACGAAGCTGCAGAGGGAAGACCGGTTGCCTTCTTCAGCGAACTGACCAGCTGCCAGCCATTGAGAGCGTCGAGCAGGTTGATGTATCCAACCTTGCCGTTGAGCACCTTCAGTGGCAATGCTCCTTCCTCTACACTGATGGCGGCCTGTTTCTGGTTTGGGTTGCACCCATACTTCAACTCAAGACGATCCACGTACTACCTCCTCTCTTCTGCATTGATGATGATGGTCTGGACCTGATGGGAATCCAGATCGATTTCTTTCATACACAAGCCCACACGAACCCGCTCATCCAGGCTCAGCCATACGGACTGCGCCAATGCTTCCCCACTTCCCTTGAGCAGAACCCTTCGGGGTTCTCCTGCAAAGGACGGAAGCGGCTCTGCTTCTTTCTCATAGGTGTGGATCACATGGCCTTCCCCGCGAGCAAACCTGCCGTAGGGGAAGAATGCATGTTCACAGGAGCCATCTTCCTGCCGGCGAAGGATGGAAATGGTATAGGAGCCGGCACCGTCGGCTTGATACACTGCACTGATGCGGGGTGTGTAATTCGGTTCATCAGGTTCAAACGTACTGTTGGACAAGCCCTCCTCAAAGGAGCGGCCATCGGCCAAGGCTGCGAGGATGGCATCACTCTGGTCCCCATTCGCAACCACAAACGTGTTGCCGAGACGGTCGAGCGCCCGGTAGATGATAAGGGAGGGATCGATGACCAAGCTCTCATCGATTGCTTGGGTACGCACCACTTCGTTTTGGGCGACAAGCATCCGATTCTTGCTGTGCGTGCTGCGGGCGGTGATGAAGTATATCAGCAGGGCTTTGCCCTCTTCGCTCACACCGCAGAGGATTCCCCTTCCCGGGTAGCGCAGGCCTTTCAGATATGTTTCAAGTTCCATCTCTTCCTCCAATTTCCGGCAATACTGCTGCACTGTCTTGGGCAGCAAAGTCCATTCAATGGTCTCTCGGATTCGTCTTCCCAAACTGTCGGGGGTGTCATCATCGGCAACTGCGAGCGCTTGTTGTGCGAGAATGGGACCTTCATCCGCTTCTTCTGTCACCAGATGGACCGTTGCACCGCTGAGCTTCACCCTTCGCTTGAGAACCGCTTCATGGACACGTTCCCCATAATACCCTTTTCCCCCGAATGAGGGGAGCAGGGAGGGATGGATGTTGATGATCCGATTCCTGTACGCATGCACAAAGGAGGGGCTGAGAATTGTCAGAAAGCCGCTGAGGACAATCAGGTCAACCGCATAGTCATCCAAAAGATCGACCAACGCCTGCTCAAGAGCCTTTCTCCCCATTGCCTTCCGATCGAATCCGATGGAAGGGATACCCATCCTTTTGCTGCGCCCAAGGGCAGGGGCATCAACCTTGTCGCTGGCAACCAGCACAATCTTGCCGGGAGGCAGATCGGCATCCAAAAGGGCCTGAAGGTTGGTGCCGCTTCCGCTTACCAGTACCGCTATCCGTATCATAGCAGCACCAGCTCCTCATCACTTGCCACCACAGAGCCCAACACGTAGGCATCCGGGAGGAAGGACAATGCTTGTTCGACATCGTCCTCATCAACGATGAGAACCATGCCCACCCCCATGTTGAAGGTGTTGAACATCTGCCGATCATCGATGGATGAGAGCTTCTGCATCAAGGTGAAGATGGGATGGATCCTCACATTCCGTTTCTCGATTCTTGCCCCGAGACCGCCAGGAAGGGAACGGGGAATGTTCTCGAAGAACCCGCCACCGGTGATATGGCTTGCCCCCTTGATCGTCATCTTCTGAGAAAGGGAGAGCACTTCCTGGACATAGATGCGCGTAGGCTCAAGCAAGGCCGCTCCCAAGGTGGTGCCAAGCTCAGGATAGGATATCGCAAGGTTTTCGGGATGCTTGTCCAGGTCAAAGATGGAGCGCACCAAGGAGAATCCGTTGGAGTGGACCCCCGAGGAAGGGATGGCTACCAGCACATCCCCTTCCTTGATGCAAGAGCTATCGAAGATCTTTGGCTTGTCCACAACTGCGGTGCAAAAGCCTGCAATGTCATACTCCCCTGCAGCATAGAAGCCCGGCATTTCGGCGGTCTCTCCCCCTATGAGGGCACAACCTGCAAGCTGGCACCCCCGGGCAACTCCCTTGACGATCTGCTCAACCTTTTTCGGCTCGAGCAGACCCAAGGCGATGTAGTCGAGAAAGATCTTCGGCTGTGCCCCGCAGCAGACGACATCGTTGACACACATGGCTACACAGTCAATGCCGATGGTATCGTGCTTATCCAGGGCGAACGCCAGCTTGAGCTTCGTGCCCACCCCGTCGGTCCCGCTGACCAACACCGGATTCGGGCATTCGCTGAGATCCAGCTCAAACATGCCGCCGAAGCCGCCGATATCCGATCTCACCCCCTTGATGGCAGTTTTTGCCACATGGGCTTTGATCAACTCTACCGCTTCATAGCCGCGGCGGATGTCCACCCCACTCTCAGCATACCGTTCACTGTGACTCTGAGGATGCATCAACAACTCCTTGTGGCGGCTCGCACGGATAGGAGCCGGTAAAGCAGGCACTGCAGAACCCTATGGATGGATGATCGCTGAGTTTGAGCACCTGCTCAGGAAGCAAGAAACCCAACGAATCGACATCCAGGATCTTCTGCATCTCCTGGTGGGAATACTTGTGGGCGAACAGATCCTTGCGTGAATCGATGTCCGTCCCATAGTAGCACGGGTGGAGAAAAGGAGGTGCTGAGGAACGCAGATGCACTTCCTTTGCCCCAGCCTCCCTGAGCAGGCGGACGATCCGTTTGCTGGTGGTACCCCGTACGATGGAATCATCGATGAGCACCACCCGCTTGCCTGCCACCGTTGAGGCGATGGGATTGAGCTTGATGCGCACCCCGCACTCCCGTTCACCCTGCTTGGGCTGGATGAATGTCCGGCCGATGTACTTGTTCTTGATGAACCCGATCCCATACGGAATGCCCGACTGCCAAGCATAGCCGATGGCTGCATCAATGCCGCTGTCAGGAACCCCGATCACCACGTCTGCTTGTGCTGGATGCTCCAAGGCGAGGAAGGCACCGCTGCGCAGCCTTGCCTGATGTACGCTGATCGTATCGATGACGCTGTCAGGCCGGGCAAAATAGATGAGCTCAAAGACACAGAGGCTGCCCTTTCTCTTCCCTACATGGCTCGTCCGGCTCTCCAGCTGACCGGTTTTCGCATCAACGATGCAAATCTCCCCGGGCTCCACATCCCTGAGGAAGCGGGCCCCCACCGCATCAAGGGCACAACTCTCACTGGCAAACACATACCCATCTTCCAGCTTCCCGATGCACAGCGGTTTGAATCCATAGGGATCGCGTACTGCGATGAGCTTGCCCGCTGTCATGACCAAGAGCGAATAGGAGCCTTTCAGCTCATCCATCGCCTTCTCGATAGCTTCTTCCACATTCGAACTGCCAAGCCGGTGCTTGGTGATGATGTAGGCTATCACCTCGGTATCGCTGGTGGTGTGAAAGAGAGAACCCTGCTTCTCCAGATCCGAGCGAAGCACCTGGTCATTGGTAAGGTTCCCATTGTGCGCCAAGGCCATGCTTCCCATCTGGTGACGGATGAGCAGCGGTTGCACATTCTCTCGAGAACGCTCTCCGCTGGTCCCATACCTGGTATGGGCGATTGCCATCCTGGTGGAGGGACTCACCTCAGGTGGCTGGGGAAAAACTTCGGCAACCAACCCCAAGTCTTTCTCCAACGAAAGCACTCCCCTCTCATTCCAGGCAATGCCACACCCTTCCTGGCCCCGATGCTGCAAAGCGTACAGACCGAGATGACAGGCGAGCGAGATATCCATGGAGGCAGCTGAGTAGAGGCCGAACAGCCCACAGGCTTCCTTGAGGGCACCCATCAGTTGATACCCATCAGGCGGAAAAGCACTTCCTGGTATGCCGCCTCCACATCCCCAAGATCACGGCGGAAGCGATCTTTGTCCAATTTCTTGCCGGTCTTGGTATCCCAGAACCTGCAGGTATCAGGGGAGATCTCATCTGCCAGGATCAGCTTGCCATCATCGGTGATACCGAACTCCAGCTTGAAATCGACCAACTCTATACCCAGGTCATGCAGATAGGCACCAAGGATGGAGTTGATCTTGAGGCTGTACGCACTGAGTTGGGCAAGCTCTTCAACACTTGCAAGTCCAAGTGCGCGGATGTGGTATTCATTGACCAAGGGATCTCCCAGATCATCCCTTTTATAACAGAACTCAAGGACCGTACAGCCAAGTTTCGTTCCCTCCGCAAGTCCGAGACGGGTCGAAATCGAGCCGGCTGCTATGTTGCGGACGATCACTTCCAGGGGGATGATGCGAACCTTCTTCACCGCTGTCTCTCTCTCAGAGAGCTCTTTCAGAAAGTGGGTGGGGACACCTTCCTTTTCCAGAAGTTGCATCAGGTGGTTGCTCACCCTGTTGTTGATGCTCCCCTTCTGTGCAATGGTTCCTTTCTTCAGTCCGTTGAAGGCTGTTGCATCATCCTTGTAGGAGACGATATAGACATCCACTTCATCGGTTGCATAGACCTTCTTCGCCTTTCCCTCATACAGCTGTTCTGTTTTTTGCATGGTATCTCCCTCTGGCAATAAAAAAGAGCTTCACCTGATCTCAGGAAAAGCTCTCATTGATTCGTTTGTCTGCACTTCTTGCCTGCTCAGCCATGGCAAGGCGCCTTTGTGCCAGCTTTTCTGCCAGCTGGGGATCCTGGAGTGCCAGGATCTGGGCGGCAAGCAGGGCAGCATTCGCCGCCCCATCTATGGCCACACTCGCCACCGGGTACCCAGTGGGCATCTGCACCGTGGAAAAGAGTGCATCCAGACCGGAAAGGGAGGTGGACAGGGGAATCCCAATCACTGGCAGAAGGGTTCTGCTGGCCAGCACCCCGCCGAGGTGTGCGGCCTTTCCAGCCGCTGCAATCAGCACCTTGAGACCACGCTGTGCAGCTGTTTCTGCAAAGGCAATCGTATCATCGCTGGTGCGGTGTGCGGAAAGAATCCGCTTCTCGAAGGGTATTCCCAGTTCGGAGAGGATCTGAAAAGCTCCTTGGACTCGGTCCAAGTCACTCTCGCTCCCCATCACTACGGCAACCTTGCAAGTCTGTGTTGTCTGCATAGGCGTACGGTAGCGAAAATAAAAAGGATAAGCAAGACGTTTCTGCAACAAAAAACATCATTTTTGTTGTGACACAAGACAGGTGTTAGGCACACTACTCGTTTTGCAACATTTCTTGCACCAATAGCACAGCCTCCTCAACACATTTGTCGCAAGATTGCAACTCGATGCCCGTCTCCTCTCCCAACAACTCCTTGCAAACCGTACTCTTGCACCGCTCTCCAAACGCTTGCACCAATGCTTTGGATTTACGGTAGGTCAGTGCTTTGGTCTGCTCTTCCACCCTTCCCTTGCTGGTGACAAGACCTGCGATGGCAACAGCACCGCTGAGAGCTCCACAGGTTGCCTGATGACCACCCATGCCTCCACCAAACCCTTCCATCATCCTAAACAGAACCATTTCGTCCAAGCCCGTAACCTCACTGAAACTGCAAGCCACTGCCTGGGCGCAGTTGTAGCCTTTGCTTCTCAGTTCACGTGCTTTCTCAACATAGTGCATATCCACAGTTCACTCCTTCCCACTCTTGTGCAGGTAGTATGCATAATCACCTTCATAGATGTTCAACTTCCCATAATCGATCTCAAACACCCGATTGGCAAGATGCTTGAGGAAGTATCGGTCATGGCTGACGATCATGATCGTTCCCTCAAAGCGTACCAGCGCATCAAGCAAAACCTCCCGGCTTTGGATGTCGAGGTGGTTGGTCGGTTCGTCAAGCACCAGGAAGTTCACTGGATTGGCAAGCATACAGGCCAGCATGACGCGGCTCTTCTCCCCGCCGCTGAGCATGCCGATCTTCTTGTCCACAGCATCCCCACTGAAGAGGAAGGCCCCCAGTATTGCTCTGAGAACGGGAATGGTGGTCATGGGAACCCGGTCCGACACTTCCTCAAAGATGGTCTTGTTCGGATCCAGCACATCGCTTGAGTACTGGCTGAAGTAACCAAGGTTTACGCTTGCTCCCAGACTCACTTGTCCTTCGGTAGACTCGGTCATGCCTACAATGGTCTTCAGCAGGGTACTCTTGCCTGCACCGTTCACCCCTGTAAGGGCAATCTTGTTGCCCCGCATCACCGTCGCGGTGACCCCATGGAAGACCGGATGGGTCATTCCTCCGGCTATCGGCCACTCCTTGGCAAGGTCTTTCATGACCACCACCTGATCCCCGCTTCTCTGGCAGGGTGCAAACTGCACTTGCATGAGCTTGGTCTCAGGAGGCAGGCTGATACGTTCAATCTTCTCCAGTGCCTTGATGCGCGACTGCACCAGCGAGGCGTGGCTGGCACGAGCGGCAAACTTGGCAATGAACTCCTCGTCCTTGGCAAAGCGTGCCTGCTGGCGATTGAAGGTGGCGACGAGCTGTTCACGCCGTATCTCCCGCTCACGCAGGTAAAAATCATAGTCTCCGCTGTAACTGGTCACCTCACCGTTGGCAACCTCAATGGTGCGGCTGCAGATGCGGGTCATGAACTGACGGTCATGGCTGGTCATCACCAGGTCTCCCTTGAAGGAGGAGAGCCAGGTTTCGAGGTAGATGATCGACTCCAGGTCGAGGTGGTTCGTCGGTTCGTCCATCAAGAGCACATCAGGCATAAGGGCAAGTATCTTGGCAAGGGCGATGCGCATCTTCCACCCACCGCTGAAGGTTTCCACCATTTGGTGCTGTCGCTCTCCTGCAATGCCAAGCCCGGTGAGAATCTCCTCACTGCGATTGACCAAATCATAGCCGTCACGGGCAAGGTATTCGGTTTGCAGCTCCCCATAACGATCCATGTCAGAGTCGCTGAAATTTCCTTCGGGGTCGGCCATGCGATGTTCGAGTTGCTCAAGTTCAAGGCCGATCTCATAGACAGCTCCCGAACCGGCTATCACTTCCTCCAAGGCCGTTCGGCCCTGCATCTCACCCACATTCTGGCTGAAATATCCGATGATGGTGCCGTTTTCGGTGAAGACTTCGCCGCTGTCGGGTTTTTCTTCCCCACAGATAACCTTCAGCAAGGTACTCTTGCCTGCCCCGTTGGGGCCTACCAATCCTATGCGATCGCCAGTTCGAACCAGCACGTCCGCATTCTTGAGTATATATCGATCGCCGTACGCGACATTGATGCCATTGAGTCTGACCACGCCTTTCTCCTGAAAGGCCGAGTATATAGGAAAAGCTTCACTCTGTCATGCTTTGAAGCGGCCGTAGATGCTTGTACTGCATCGTGGACAGACACCACTCTCCAATGGTTGTGCATAGCCTGGGCTTCGAGTCATCCGGTCCTCAATCAGAAGCGCATGGCAGGAGGGGCAATAGGTCCCTTGGCCAAGGCTGGAGTTGCCTGCGTATACATAGGGTATGCCACTGCTCCAAGCGACCGAAAGCACTTCCTCTAGGTACGCTTCGCTGGTTGCAGGGTCGTTGCAGAGATAGCGGGGGAAGTAACGACTCAGGTGCCAGACCTGCACACCCAGATCGGCCAGACGATTTCCCATGCTCCTGATGGCCTCCAAGCTGTGCCTACTTTCCATGACCATGGTGGTCACTTCCACATGTGCTGGTCCCTTTGCCAATACCTCGAGCCCTCTCAGCACCGGCTTCAGGCTTCCATTGCACATATCCCGGTAGAACTGCTCGTCACCTTTGACATCGATGTTGAAGGCGTCTATGACAGGAGTGAGACGAACAAGGGCCTCCTCACTGAAGGTACCGTTGGTCACCATGATGGTGGCAAGAGAAGCCTTTTTGCATGCATCTGCCACCTCAATCATATAGTCCTGCCAAACAAGCGGCTCACTGTAGGTGAAGCTTACCGATGGGCAGCCCTGTTCGATGGCCATGAGGGGAATCTGCCGGGCATCGACTGAGCGGTAGGAGATTTCTCCCTCATACTCCGGTTGGCTGATCTGGTGGTTCTGGCAGAAGCTGCAGCTGAGGTTGCAGCCGAACATGGCAAGTGAGAGCGTCTTGGTGAATGGGAGAAAATGGTAGAGCGGTTTCTTCTCCACCGGGTCGACAGCAAGGGCGACCAGCTCTCCATACGATCGGGTTACCAAGGTCCCCTTGCGGTTTTCACGTACCGAGCAAATACCCCGTTCCCCCTCTCCGAGCAAGCAGTGACGCCAGCAGAAATCACACTGAAGTTTCATCAAACACCTCGGCTTGGAAGACTTCGAAACGGCATTGGTCATCGGTATAAGCAAGATCTGGCAAGCCTGCCTTCCGGCACAGTTGCCTAAGCATCGTCTCAAGGTCCCAGCCCTGTTCGGTAGCCACCTGGGGCAGGAACACTGAGCGATGGTAGTTGTGGGTAAGCAACACACCGTCTCGTCCGATTTGAATCTCATGCCAGTCTTGCAGTGTTTGCATCTTGCTCAACAGGCTTATCTCCACGACAAGGGATGGAAGTTCCTCTGCCTGCACCGGTCTGAACCGAGGGTCGGCGAACGCCGCTTGCCTGGCAAGGTCCGGTATCATCTGATAGAGAGGACTTACACCCCACAGATTTCCGATGCACCCCCTCAGCACCCCTTGCTGGGTATGGAGGGTGACAAAGGCTCCCAACTCATGGGTGTAGGGAATCTTGGGCTCATGTTTCAACTGCTCATAAACCGGTTCTTGTGCATGGGTGAGCGTACTCGTTATCGCTTCCCGTGCCAGAACCAGCAATGTTTTCAGCACCTGTCTCTCCATCCCCATCACCTCCAGAGAATGGTGGAATATGCGACAAAGTTGGCATCCTCCGAGGAACTCACATCCTGGGAGGTATAGTAATCGGCAACCCAGCCGGTACACTGCATGCGGTGGGCAATAGCAGAGACCACCAAGGAGGGGGCAAACCCGCAGACAGTACTGTGGCGAGAACCGCAAAATGCAAAGGCTTCCTCAACCCTACCCTCACACAAAAGGTGAGAGAGTGCCAAATCGTCCTCACGAACCTGCTTTGGAGCACCATGCTGGTAGGGGGTATAGCCGAATCGCGGTCCATAATGGGTGAAATCGCTGCTCGCAATCACCACAGTCTTTCCCGAACGCAGGCTTTCCTCTCCCACATCATCGACCAGCTGGTCAGCAATCGTATGCATGTGCTCAGGATCGGAGAATCGGGAGATGAGGGCAAGCCCTACGCTGGGAGGATTGGGCATGGAAGCAATGTAGGGAAGCACCATCTCCAAGGCATGCTCGCTCTGGATTGCAGAGAAGTACTTGTCCTGAGCTGAGCTCAGGTTGAAACAGGAGAGCAATCCCAGTGGTGTCTGGCACCCTGAGAGCGGCGCTGAAGCCAGGGTATCTGTCTTCAGGTTTGCATAGTGGCTCGGGCTGAGGATAAGAATACGCTCAAGGTTCGGGTAGGAAGCAGTGAAGAACGGAGCTATTCCCGCTTTCGAATAGAAGAGGCCGGCATGGGGCAGGACAGCAAACCGATACGGCCCTCTCTGATAGGTTGCACGCTTGCGTGCCTCCTCGATGGATTGGGCAACCAAAGCCTGCAAATCCTTTGCATCTGCAGGGTACCAGGAACCAGCATACAGGGAGTGTCGAATCATGAACGTCCATCTCCTTACTCTGTCTGCTTCCCATCATAGAACAGTTTGCATGAATTGCAAGGTTTGGGAGGTGCCTCTGTAACAAGTGACACCCTGCTTGGTTGCGTGAAAACCAAGCAAGGTGCCGGAGGTGGAGGTAAAAGCAACGAAAAAACCGATCAGTCAGCACTCGCAACAACCACCGAAGAGAGACAGCGCCACTGTTTGGCCAAGACTGCCGACTCCCCGAGGATCGAAAGCTCACGAACAAACACCAAATCCTCACTGCTTCTGCCAATCATCAGATCGAACGTCCCGCATTCAAGGATTCGCTGCATATGCTCCCCAACAAACGAAAACAAATCAGTAGGCAGGGTGAAGGTCACCTTTTTCTTCTCCCCCGGTTCGAGGTGAAGCCGGGCAAATGCCTTCAGCTCCTTCACCGGACGGACAATGGAAGCCAACTGGTCATGCACGTAGACCTGCACAACTTCATCTCCGGCAAGCAGGCCGGTGTTCTTGACAGTCAGGGAGAATTCAAACTCCCCATCAATCCCCACCAGAGGATTTTTCAAGGTGAAATCGTCCCATGCAAAACTCGTATAGCTCAGGCCATGTCCAAACGGGAAATTGGCTCCAAACTGCTTCTGCCGAGGAAGTCCCCCAGCCTTTTTGGTATAGTTGTAGGTATAGGGCATCGCTCCGGCTGTCTTGGGAAAGGAGAGAGGACTCTTACCCCCAGGGTTGTTCAAACCCACCAGGGTACGTGCCACCGCTTCTCCGCCCCCTTCACCAGGCAACCAGGTAGCCAGAATGGCACCAGCATTCACCACTGCTTGCTCGATGGCATAGGGTCTTCCACTGACCAGCACAACAACCACGGGCTTGCCTGTTGCAAGCACGCTGTTCATGAGCTCCTCCTGAATGCCCGGCAGCTTGAGACTTGCAGTATCGGATCCCTCTCCTACCGTTCCATTCTGGAACAGCCCCGCCAGGTCTCCGACCACCAGAACGGTAAGATCGGCCTGCTGTACCGCTTGAACCGCCTCACTGATCCGTCTGGTATCCTTGCTCAGTTCATGGGAGGAAGCAACCTCTTGTTCCTGAACATCACCAGGGAAGAAGATGGCTCGTTCGACCTGATTCTCATAGAGCATGCATCCAGGCTCGAAGGTCAGCGTACAATCCTTGGCATACAGCTCAAGCGCTTCCTTGATCGTCATCGTCCCAGCGGGAATCGTTTCCTCAGGCCCATGGGAACCTTGCAAGTGCACAGGAGGACTGTAGCCTCCGAACATGGCATAGGGATGGTCTGCCAGCGGACCGATCAAGGCAATGCTAGTTCCTTTGTGCAAGGGAAGCAAACCCTCATTCTTCAGCAACACCATGGAGGCTTCCGCCGCCTTGACGGCAAGCTTGTGGTTTTTCTCAGAACCCAGGTCTATTGCATCTTCCTGAATATAGGGTTGCTCAAACAGACCTTGGCGGAACTTCTCTTCCAGTACACGAAGGACCGCCTCATCGAGTGCTTGGTCGGTAACCAATCCACGGTACAACGCCTCGATCAAACCCTCTTTGAAGACGGTGAAGCCAGGAAGCTCAATATCCATCCCGGCGTTGAAGGCAAGGGCAGCGGCCTCTGCCATATCGGAAGCTACCCTGTGGTCGTACAAAAGCTGTACCACCGCCTCGTAGTCACCGACAACCAATCCATCAAAACCCCACTGCTTCTTCAGCAGGTCTGTCACCAAGGCTTTGTTGCTGGTACAGGGAATCCCATCGATATCGTGATATGCCGGCATCACCGATCCAGGATGGGCATGCTTCACCACCATCTCAAAGGGAAGTGCAAACGTGTTGAGCAGTTCCCTCGGTCCGATATGCACCGGTGCATGATTTCTGGCCCCTTCGCCGTACGAATGGCCTACAAAGTGCTTGAGGGTGGCCAAAGGAGAACGTTTGCTTCCCTGCAGGCCCTTCACGTACCCAATTCCCATGACACCGCACAAATAGGGGTCTTCACCGAAGGTCTCCTCAAGCCTGCCCCATCGTGCGTCACGGGCAACATCCAGAACAGGGGCAAGCCCTTGGTGGATTCCCAAGGTGCGAAGCTCCTCCCCGATGGCCTTCGAGACCTGTCCCACGAGCTGGGGATCCCAGGTCGACCCGTAGTTCAAGGCTGACGGAAAGACCGTAGCCCCCTTGACCATCGCTCCGGTGAGGCACTCCTCATGAAGCATGGCCGGAATGCCAAGTCGAGTCTCCTCAACCAGGTAGCGCTGGATCTTGTTGATAGCCTTCGCTTGGAGGTGGGCCTCGTTGGCCATCGTCCCGAAGGGTCTGGTCAGCTGTCCTATGCCCTTCCCAAGAATCTGCTTGCGCAGGTCCCCTTTCAGGCTCTCCTTCGCCCCGTACTCGCGTACAGCAAAGGTTCCATCCAAGTCTATTTCCAGCCACGCAGATACCAATTGGGCGACTTTCTCTTCGACAGTCATCTTCTTCAGGAGCTCGATGGCCCGCTCACGATTCTGCTGCATGTATACAAACTCCTACTACTACAACCCCCTCACCGGGAGTAGACACTACTCCTTCAAGGCTCCCAAAGAAACACCTGCAATGATGTACTTGGAAAGGAGGAAATAAATCACAAACAAAGGAAGCACAGTCAGGGACAGCCCAAGATAGACCGCACCATACTCAGTCTTATAGATATCACCGCGCAGCAAACTGACCATGATGGGCATCGTGGCCTTTTTGTTGTTGGTCAAGAGGATCAAGGGAATGAACAAGTTGTTCCAGCTGATGACGAACGTGAAAATTGCCTGGGTGGCCATTGCCGGCTTCATGATCGGCAGGATAATGCGGTTGAAGGTATGAAACTCCCCCGACCCATCGATACGTGCCGAATTGACGATATCAAGCGAAAGGTTCGCCATCAGATACTGACGCATGAAGAACACCATCGACGGAGAAGCTATTGCCGGCAAGATCAGCGGCAAGAGACTGTTGGTCCAGCCGATGCGGTACATGAACTGATAGAAACCGATACCCGTAACCTGTGCCGGAATCATCAGCACTGCCATGATGAACGAGAAGAACGGCTGGCGCAGTTTCCAGCTATAGGCAACCAAAGCATACGCGGTAAGAGAAGAGAAGTAGACGGCGCACAAGGTTGCTCCCCCACTGCTCAGCATTGAGTTCACGAACCCCGTGATGGGATTGAAACTCTTTCCTTCGAAGACGGCCCAGTTGCTCCGCAAATAGGTGGAAGGTATTAGGGAAACCGAATCCTGCTGGATCTGGAAGGTGCTGCGTGTTGAGTTGATGAACATGACCAAGAAGGGAAAAATGCTCAGGATCGCCAAAAAGGTACAGACAACATAGATGATGGTCTTGGTGATGTTGGTGGATGTTTTCAGGCTTTTCATACGAGCACCCCCTGCTTTTTTGCATTACGGATGCGTAGTTTTTCCGCCTTCCTGAATTTGGACTCAGCCCTATCCCGCATGAGATGGAAAAGTGCAATCGAAAGAATGACGATGATCACAAACATGATCATGCTTGCAGCAGCAGCTCGGTTGTATAGGTAGCTTCCGCTGAACGCTTGGTTGTAAATGAACAAACTGGTCGTGAGGGTCGCATTGTCAGGCCCACCCCACAGGAACAAGCGCGGGATGTCGAACATCTGCAGACCGCCGATCATGCTGGTGATCAACACATACAGCAAGATGGTCTTGAGTCTGGGCAACGTAATCCTGAAAAAGATTTGTGTGGGAGTGGCTCCATCAATCTCAGCAGCCTCAAACAGGGTTGGGTCGATACCCAACACCCCGGCAATGAGGACGATCATGGAGTTGCCGTACCACATCCAGAACTGGATGAATGCAACTATGCCGCGAGCTGTCCACTCCTGCATATGGAAGTTGGTCGGTGCGTCCAGAAAACCAAAGCGAATGAACAAGTCATTCACCGGTCCCTTCGGATAGCCGAAGAGTGAATTGAACAGGATGGCGATGGTTGCCGAGGTAATGATATTAGGCATATACAGCAAGACCTTGAAAGCTCCCTGTCCCTTGACCTTGAAACGACGGGTGGTAAACCAAGCGGTCAGCAACAAGGCGAGCAGAATCTGGGGAATAAAATTCAATGTCCAGATCAGGCCGGTATTCCACAGAGCTTTGATAAAGGTCGGATTGTTCAGAATCAGAATGAAGTTGTCAAAGGGCTGCTTGAGAAATTTGAAATCAGTCCTTCCCAGACCTCTCAGGTCTGTGAACCCGATGACAGCAGTAAAAATGGTCGGATAGAGAGAGAAAATGAGAAAGGTAAGCACAAAAGGAATGGAAAATATGTATCCGTACTTCGCATAGTTAACGCCTTTATTGCGCATGAGCAGATCCTCCAGTAAGTGTCACCGTGCATCGAAAAGAGCCAAAACCAGGACTTCCATCCTTATGATGCCAGAAGGGTGCAGAATAATGGGTGCAGGAAAAAGCATACTTCTCCTGCACCCAATCAGGTCAATGGTTATTTGACTGCAATGGCGAGGTTGTCAGCAACCTGCTGCTTGAATTCAGCAAGAGCTGCAGCGCGGGTCTTGTTGCCAGCACTGTAGGAACGAACCTGATCACGCCAGTAGATGTTGATGGATTCATCATACTGGGTCTTGTTTCTACCGGTTGCAAATGCACCGGCGGGTACGAATACGTCAAACATATCCTGTCCACCGAGGAACGGCAGGGTGCCGTCGCTCTTCTTCATGACGGTACCGGAAGCAACGGTGTCCTTGGTTCCACCGGGCCCATTGAGGGTGCCGTTGGCCCAGAAGTACTGAAGACCGGTGTCGGAGCTGTCGAGGGTGACCCATTCGATGAAGTCGCCGACTGCGTCCTTGACAGGGCTCTTGTCATTTGCGAGCAGCCAAGTGCCGCCCCAGAAGAAGCCCACAGGAGGTTCACAAACTGCCCAGTCACCATAGGTGCCTTCACCGGGCTTGGTGCCACCGCTGTTGCCAGCCATGACATAGTTGATCAACCATGCGGGACCGAAGAAACCGAAGACCTTCTTGGCACCGGCGTCTTTCATGTCGGCAAACCAAGCATCAGTCCAGTCACGGGTATCGTTGTGATAGCCCTTCTCGAGCATGGTCTTTGCAACGTCGAGGAACATCTCACGATCGGGATCGATAAAGAGTTTGTCGTCCACAATCCATCCCTTGTCGGAAGCGCCTTCGATGGCATGCCAGATATCTCCATCACCGCTGATGATGGCATAATTCTTCTTGCGAAGGTCTTCTGCAGCCTGGAAGAATTTCTCCCAACCCGGTCCAACCTTGGTCTTGATCACTGCCGGATCATCGGTGCCCCAGACGTCCTTGGCGATTGAGCGGCGATAAATGAATGCGCCACCGGTGGCCTGATACCCCAAACCAACCAGTTCGCCCTTGGCATTGGAGCCAATCTCAACAGTATAGGGAGCAATGTCAGCTACCTTGAGCTGCTTGTCGACATCGATGCCCAAGGACTTATAGGGAGCTGCAAAATGGGATGCATCACCCTGGGTGTACTTCAGCACAAATGCAGATTCTGCAGTGTAGATGTCTGGAGCATCGTTTCCACCTGCTGCCAATGCCGCATCAAGAGCGGGCTGGTAGGCACCGTCGGTGGTAGCGATGATGGTGACATTCACGTCATAATCGAACTCAGGATGCAGTTCCTTGTACTTGTCGATCATCTTGGGGACTTCATCGGTGAAGCTCCACAGGTTGATGACCTTGCGTGCGGGGGCCTTTGCAGCGGCTTCAGTCTGTCCGGCGGCGAACAGAGAGAAACTCATGCAGGCGATCAGCAGAAAACTTACGACAATTCGCATGTTCCGTTTCATACAGATTCCTCCTTACATTGTATATGTCCAAGACATATGTGCCAAACATTTGGGGGTACTCCTGAGTTCGTACAACGGTTGTACTGTAAACAGGCTCCCTTAGCTGTATACTAGAAGGGGACTGATGGCCATGCCACCGGTTGTTTGTCTTGAAATCTCCTAGGATGTTTGTCCTATGCCAATCAGCGCTCGTTGCTCTTGACCCACTTGATTGCAAACCGGCGCAGGGCTCCAGCATCGTTGATGGAGAGCTTGTGTCGAATATTGTCACGGTAGACGTTGATGGTTTTCACCGAAAGGTTGAGTGTCTGCCCTATCTCCGATACCCCGAATCCCTGCCCAAGAAGACGCAGCACCTCCATCTCCCTGAGACTGAGCAATTTCACTGCCTCAATCTCGTCTTTCGCTTCAGGCTGCAGCATGGTGTCAAGCATACGTTCACGCATATCCGGCGATAGGTAGATCTTGCCCTTGAGGACCAAGGCGATGGCATCGAGCAAGCTCGAGGCTGCTTCCTGCTTCATGATATACCCGCGTGCCCCTGCTTTGAGCGCGCTGGAAGCGTAGATGATCTCATCGTACATCGAAACCACAAGACAGAGGATCTCGGGTCTGGTTGCCTTGAGCGTCTTGACCAGCTCAAGGCCGTTCTCCTGTTGCAAGGAGATGTCGATGAGCGCTATCTGGACATCTGCATGCTCCAGAAGGGACAGGGCCTCTGCAATGGTGGTTGCTTGTGCCGCCACCTTGTACGTACGTACATTCTCAATGACGCTGACCAAGCCCTGCCGAAAAAGCGGGTGGTCATCGACTATCAGAAACCGAACCGTGTGACTCATGCACTACTCCTTGAGGACAATGCGCACCGTCGTGCCTTCATCACCACTCTCAATCTTCAGAAGGGCGTTGGCCATGGCAGCACGGTTGTGCATGATTTTCAGCCCTAGCCCCTGCTTTTGCAATTTGGGAGGCAAACCCGTCCCATCATCACTGACCGAGAGCACCAGTATCTTCTGACCATGTTCATCCACCGTATGGGAAGAAGATATCTCTATGTGTTGCGCTTTTGAATGCTTGATTGCATTGGTGAGCGCCTCCTGAATGATCCGAAAAGTGTTCAGTTCAACAATGGGATCACAGATGCAGAGCTCGGGATCGACATTGATGTCTATCTCGACCTTCGCCAAACGCAAGCTATCCCCCACCAAAGCTTCCAGCTGCTCCAAAAAACTATGCGACTCCAGCTCCAGCGGCATTAGGCCGCGGCTGATTGTCTTCACCTTTGAGATAGCCTTGTTGAGGTGCATGCTTATCATCTCCAGCTCCTCAGGCTTCACCTCCTGATGACTTTCCAAATGCTGCTTTGCCGAGGAGGCTAGCAAGCTGATCCCCAACAGGTATTGGCACAGGTCATCATGCAGCTCCTGGCCGATGCGTTCCATTGTCTTGGTGGAAATCTCCATGACCTCCTTCTCCAGCTCAGTTCTGCGCTTGATCTCACTGGACAGGTCCTGGGTACGGTGGGCAACTTGGGTTTCCAGATTCTTCTCATGCTCGCGGATCTGCGTAAGCAAAAGAGAACCCTTGAGCGTACTGGAAACCTGCTCCTGCAATACATCATAGAGAGCCGGCATCACCTTTCTGAACGGAACCAGCAGATATCCCAGTGGCTCATCCAGATACACAAGCGGCAGCAATACCCAACGTTGGGATTTCCAGTCAACACCCAATGATGGTGGCAAAATATGCATTGCATCAAAAACCTGATTCAGGGGGGAGACTTGGTCCATCGCCATCAGCAGCCGTGCCTTGCCTTTTGCATGGGTGAAGCGCACAAGATAGCCGTGGTCCAGGCCGAAGAGCTTCAGACTGAGGCGAAGGTTCTCAAAGAACTCATCCAGCTCAAATGTTCCGGAGAGCATTGCACTTACCTTTCGAAGTGAGTCGAAGGAGTTTTCTGCGGCAATTCGTTTTGCGGCTTGGAAGCGGCCGATCTTATCTCCGATCAAGGCCCGTGCAGCTGCCATGAGCATACCCAAGGTCTTCGGGCTCAAGTCACTTTCCACACTCGATTTGTACTCCACAACCGAGAGGTACTCATTCCAGCGGTGCATCGATCCGCTCTCCCCTGCTGTTGTGTCAAGCGCCCTATTGAGCCGACTGATCATCTGGTGGTAGTTGCCCTGGCGTACCAAAAGCAAGAGGTCCTGGACTGCAAAGCGTTCGCTTGGGCTGGCATAGCTCGGCATCTCATGCAGACCGGGAGTATAGCTGATATGGGGATTGCACCCGCAGGATTCACGGATGACTGTGGTACAGGGAAGCGTAATGTGCTCTTCTTCCCCTCCGGCCATGATCCTGTCCAGGATATCGACGGCGATGACCCCCATTTCGTGCAAAGGCTGCACCACGGTGGTAAGCGGGGGAAGTGCATAGCGCGAAGGATCCAAGCCATCATAGCCGACCACCGAAACGTCATCCGGTACCTTTATGCCCAATCTGGCCAGCTCATCAAGAGCCCCGAGTGCCATCCAGTCGTTGAGACAGATCAGTGCATCAAAATCCCGTCCCTGCTCAACCAGCGAAGCAACCGTCTCCCTGCCGGAGATATCGGTGAAAGTTCCGCTGTACACCATCCGCTCGTCAAGCGTGATACCGTGGGTTTCCAATACCTGACTGCAGGCATCAAGACGCCTGATCGATTCCTCATGGGTCTTCGGCCCGGTCAGGATGGCGAACTTGCTTCGGTGATGCACGGTTATCAGATGTTCCACGACTTGAGCAATGTCCTCTTCGCCTTCGACGGTGATATCGCTCATGCCCTGCATCCGCATGCCGATCGAGACCCTGGGCAATGCAGACCAAGGAGCAAAGAACTTATTGAGGTCGAGCGTGGTGAAATAGGAGGCCAACGAGGATGCGATGATGATCAGCCCATCGATGTTCTCCTTTCCGGCCAGATGGTAGGCAAGATTGGAGGAAGCTTCACTCGCTATGGGCGATCCGAGGCGGGAACCGATGAAGGAGATGGTACCGATATTCCGCTTTCTTGCTTCCTGTTCTATGGCATGCCAAAGCGTCGACTGATATTCGTCATCCAAGCTGGCGGTAAAAATCCCGATACAACGCTGTAATCCTTCCATGGAAAGCCCCTTCACCCCGTTTTCTCTCATCATAGCCGATGTTTTCCATATTGCAAGGATAGGGAGAAGATTCGAACAAAGCCTAGGAGCGAAGAACCGAAGTAGTGGCACGACCAGTCCAAGGATCGAAGGGACAGGTCCAGCTTGTGCTGGAAGGACCCAGATGCAAGCTCAGTACAGGACCGTTGAGAGTGCAGCAACAGGAGTAGACCTTCGACTTGGAAACTCTCAGGCTGATGCCCACTGCCAGGCGCTTCATATCATGCTCATCACGGCAGTTTCTCTTTCCGGTGAAGGGACAGAAAACAGGCCGTACATGTTCACTTGCCAGCACATACTCGTCATTCTCCAAGCTGATGGTGAAACGGACCTCCTCTTGATAACGATAGGCGTATGCACGGAGGTAGGTTTGGTTTGAAAGGGAAAGCTGAAGCAAGGGTGTGTCTTCATACATAGTTTTATACTATAGTGAGTTAGTGAGAATTAGCCTAGTAGCTGGAGACCAAAAACGCAGCATTTTGGCAAAAGGAAAGGCAACCCGCCGTACGACCATTGTCGTCTCAACAAGTTGCCCATAGCTTGGTAGAATCAGGAATCACCGTCCTGCCGTGCACCTTTGTGCATTCGACAGTCCATTCTTCAGACCAACTGTTTAGCAGGGGTAGGACTCGGACCTACGACCTTCGGGTTATGAGCCCGACGAGCTGCCAACTGCTCCACCCTGCGTCGAATTTCTCACCAACTATAGGAGAAATGGAAACCCTTGTCAACCGACATCAGGAAAAAACATTGACTATGCGTATTTTGTTGTCATAATGCTAGATGTCTTCGATTGCCAACGCCATTTGCAGGGACTTCAGCTTTTGTGAAGGTTCTGGTATCATCGTAGGCAGTACAGTGAATATCCCGGTCACCTGTGGTGACAATGGGATAAAGGAGCTTGGTATCAGCAAGAAAATCATCATCCTGGGAGCTGGCAGACGGGGTCTGGGCTTGGCTAAACAGTTGATTGTTGACGGCAAGGATGTAGTAATTATCGACAATGCCCATGAGCGGGTTGAGAGTGCTGTTTCCAAGCTCGATTGCCTGGGAATCCTTGGCAATGGCACTGATGTCGCCAAGCTCATTGAAGCTGGCATCGAAGATGCGGAAGCATTCATCGCTGTCACCAACAGTGATGAGATCAACCTCGTTTCCTGCGGTCTGGTCAGTTCCACCTACCCCCAGACAAAAACAGTCGCTGCCATACGTTCACTCATCTATACCGGCATTGATGGGCTCAAGGAAGGGCTTCTTGGTATCGACCATATCGTCAATCCAAATGCTGAGACAGCAAAATCCATCTTCAACATCATCGAACAAGGGGTCAATGGCAATGTTTTGGGCTTTTCCAACACAAAGCTGTTGCTCTACAACTTCTACATCGAGCCATTCAGCCCCTATGTAGGGTCAACCATCATGGAAATGCGTTCCAAGCTCGGCGCTGAGTTCGTCATCGCTTCCATCAATCGGCGTGGCCTGGTGATCGTCCCCTCCGGCAATACCACCATCCAAGCCCGCGATACGCTGGCTATCGTAGCTGACAGTGAGGAGGTCACTGACATCCTCAAGACAGTCGGGCAATTGCAGAAACGACCGAACAATATGGTGTTGGTCGGGGCGAGCAAAATTACCCGAGCCCTGCTGAACCGGATGAGTCCTGCAATGCGTTCCAAGGTAACCGTTGTTGATCAGGATGAAGAAGTCTGCAAAGCCTTCTCCGAGCGATTCCGTGAGATTCTTATGATCAAGGCAGACATCACTGATGAGGATGTCATGCAAGAGGAACAACTTGGCAGCTACGACCTCCTTATTGCGCTTACCGACAATGATGAGCTCAACATCATCACTGCCAGTTATGCCAAGAGAACCGGGGTGCAACGCTCTATGGCACTCATCAAGAACAACAACAACTATTCGCGGATGGCATCTTACCTTGATATTGATGTGGTCATTTCCACGACCGATACGACGGTAGAGTCGTTGTTGCGGTATCTCAGAGGCTCAAATGTCTCCAGCATACACTCTCTCTACAACGGCCAGCTCGAGATATACGAGTTTATCATCAACAAGGAGTGCGAGGTCTGCAATAAGCAACTGAAGGACATCAATATGCGCAAGAAAGCCATTATCGCCGGAATCATCAACAAAACGGGACAATGCAGTATTCCCAGTGGGCAATCCATCCTTGGGGAAGGCGATACCGTCCTGGTGGCGGTACTTCGCGATTCTTCCGAAATGATCCGAAAACTCTTTGGGTAGGAAAGCCATGCTCAACTGGAAACTCGACCTTCGTTTGCTTGCATTCATCGTTCTTTTTCTCTCAATCTTGATGGGAGTCCCAACCGCACTTGCGTTCCATTATCAGGAACCAGATGCGATCAGGGGATTTTTGGTTGCCTATATTGCCATTGCAGCCTTCTGCAGCAGCATCCTCATCCTGATTCGGAAGCCTGAATCCAAAACACTTCTCGCCCGTGATGGGTATTTGGTGGTAACCCTTACCTGGGTATTGGCAACCGCTTTTTCCGCTATTCCTTTGGTAGTAAGCAATGCGTATGTGAACTACAGCAGCGCTTATTTTGAGATCATGAGTGGATTCACCACCACCGGAGCGACGGTACTTCCTGAAATTGAAAGCCTGCCGAAATCGATTCTCTTCTGGAGATCCCAGACCAACTGGCTTGGCGGCATGGGAATCGTCGTGCTCTTTGTCGCCCTCCTCCCTGCCCTTGGCGTAAGCGGAACGCTTTTGGTGGGTGCCGAGTCTGTGGGACCGACCAAAGACAAGCTTACTCCGAAAATCAAGAACACAGCCCTTATCCTCTGGTCAATCTATATCGGTTTCTCTGTGCTGGAAGCCATCCTGCTCCTATTTGGCGGACTCTCCTTGTATGATGCTGTGACGGTGACCTTCTCCACCATGGCTGCAGCAGGGTTTTGCGTGAAGAACAGTTCGATAGGAACCTTTTCCAGTGCCTATGTTGATGTGGTGGTAACCATCTTCATGTTGATCAGCGGAGCAAACTTTGCTCTCTACTACAAGGCCCTCAGCGGCAAAATCTCGTCGGTGCTCAAGGATGGAGAGCTGAGGGCATATCTTGGCATTTGGGCTTTTGTTGCGTTTTGCTCCGCCTTGTACCTCTTCTTCTCCAATACCTATGCATCGTTTGCGCAATCGTTTCGCTACAGTGCTTTTCAGACGGCTTCCATCCTCACCACCACCGGCTTCGCCACCGCAGACTATGTGCTGTGGCCGGCTTTTCCCCAGGTCATGCTGTTTTTGCTCTTCTTCATCGGTGGTTCTGCAGGGTCTGCAGGTGGCGGTGTGAAGGTCATCCGCATCGTCGCGTTGTTCAAGATGGGTCGTGCGCAGATCAAGCATCGCATCCATCCCAGGGGGGTATTCCAGGTCCGGGTCGGAAGCACTTCCATGCGTGAGGACCTTCTGCTCTCCATCACCACGTTTTTCGGGGTGTACATCCTCACCGGTGTGGTGGGAACAGTGCTCATCTCACTCAGTGGTGCGGATATAATGACCAGCATTGCCGCCTCATTTCTCTGTTTGGGAAATATCGGCATCGGGTTTGCAGAGGTGGGACCGACCGGAAATTTCGCTTTTCTTCCCTCGTACCTGAAATGGGTCTGCTCCTTTTTGATGCTGGTGGGACGACTTGAATTGTTCACCGTGTATGTTCTTTTCTCCAAACACTTTTGGAAGCGATGATTCTCACACATTCTCATACGGTTGTCTATAACCTGTGATATACTACACAAAAATATCACAGGAGGTTTGACATGTCTGGAGTAGCTTTGATCATCACGTTTGTGATTGCCATTGCAATCATGATCGTCGCCATTTCAAAATGGAATGTTCATCCGTTCCTTGCCTTGATGGGCATCTCTCTTCTGCTTGCCCTTATCGTGGGTCTCCCTCTGAAAGACATCCCTGGCATCATCGGCTCGGGTTTCAGCGGAATATTCAGCAGTATCGGCATAGTCATCATCCTCGGTGCGCTCATCGGAACCATCCTGGAAAAGACAGGGGCAGCGCTCAAGCTTGCTGAAATGGTTGTTCGCCTGGTGGGGAAGAAGCATCCGCAGCTTGCCATGGAAATCATGGGTTGGGTGGTTTCCATTCCCGTCTTCTGCGATAGCGGCTTCGTCATCCTTGATCCTATCCGCAAAGCCCTTCGCAAGAAAACCCAGTTCAGCTCGGTTGCCATGACCGTTGCTCTCTCGGCCGGCCTCTATACCAGCCACGTGCTGATTCCACCCACGCCGGGACCAATTGCTGCAGCAGGTACCTTGGGCATCGGAGACAATCTGTTCATGGTCATTGTCATCGGAACACTCATCTCCATTCCTTCGCTGGTCATCGCCTATTTCTACGCCAACTATATCGGAAAGAAAATCCAGAGCGGAGAGGAGTTGGCCGAAGATACCGATGAAGTCGATTACGACACCCTGCTCAAGAGTTTCGGGAAGCTTCCCAATGGATTCCTCTCCCTTGCTCCGATTCTTGTTCCCATCCTGTGCATGGCCCTCGGCTCCCTTTCCTCTGCCTTGAAGTGGCAGGGTGCCATAGCCAGTTTCTGCGTGTTCATCGGAACCCCGATCATCGCACTTACCGTCGGCTTGCTCTTTGGTATTCTTCTTCTGGTTCGTCAGGATGCTCTGAAGCAGTTCAACAGCATGACCACCGAAACGCTGAAAGTGGTTGGTCCCATTCTCTTCATTACCGCTGCAGGCGGCGTGTTGGGCAAGGTGATTGCAGGTGCTGGATTCGTCGATTACATGAAGCAGAACGCTCAGGTACTCGCAACGGTGGGTATCTTCTTCCCATTCGTCATCAGTGCCATTCTCAAGACCGCACAGGGATCGTCCACGGTCGCCATTACGACCACTGCAGGTATCATGGGAAGCATTGCTGAGAGTTCATCAATGATGAGTGCACTCGGTCTTGCAAGCCCCATGGCAGCAGTGCTCACGGTCATGGCCATTGGAGCCGGTGCAATGACTGTTTCCCATGCAAACGACAGTTATTTCTGGGTGGTTACCAACTTCGGAAAACTCAAACCGGAAGAAGGATATAAGACCCAAACCATGGTTACCTTGCTGCAAGGTATAGCTTGTATGATTTTCATCTGGATTTTCTCCCTCATTTTGATTTAATATGAACAAAATCCGGGGGCTCAGCCCCCGGGATCATATTGAGGAGCCCACAATGAAGAACATCCTGCTTATTCCCGATTCCTTCAAAGGAACCATGAGTTCTGAACAGATCTGTGCAATCATGGACAGAGCAATTAAAAAACACTATCCCGATGCAGAGGTCACCAGTATTCCTGTTGCCGATGGAGGCGAAGGAAGCGTTGATGCGTTTCTTCAGGCACTCGGGGGTGAAAAGAGGACGCTCACTGTCCAAGGCCCGTACGCTTTCCCGATGGAAGGTTTTTACGGTGTCGTCAAAAAGACCACTGCAGTCATTGAGATGGCCGCCTGTGCCGGCCTTCCTCTGGTTGGGGATGAAATGCATCCCGACCTGACCACTACCTTCGGAGTAGGCGAGCTCATCCTTGATGCAGCCAAAAGCGGTTGCAAGACCATCATCGTCGGATTGGGCGGAAGCGCCACCAATGATGGGGGTTGCGGCGCTGCAGCTGCCTGCGGTGTAAAATTCTACGACAAGAACGGCAAGTCCTTCATCCCTACCGGGGGCACATTGGGTAACGTTGCCAAGATCGATACATCGGCACTCGATCCTGCTCTCAAGAGCGTGACGATCACCACCATGTGCGACATTGACAACCCCTACTATGGGCCTACCGGAGCCGCTCACATCTTTGCCCCCCAAAAGGGAGCAACCCCCGAGATGGTAGAGATTCTCGATGCCAATATGCAGAGCATTGCCAAGGTCATCGAACGCGATTGCAACATGGACGTGCAATCCATCCCCGGCAGCGGAGCTGCAGGCGGTATGGGTGGTGGCATGGCTGCATTCTTCGGTTCTCGCCTGCAGATGGGAATCGAAACGGTTTTGGAAACGGTCAACTTTGACAAACTGCTGACCAAGGCTGACCTCGTCCTCACCGGTGAGGGCAAGATTGACGGTCAGTCCCTGCGCGGCAAGGTGGTCATCGGTGTAGCCAGACGTGCAAAGAAGGCCAACGTCCCCGTATTGGCAATCGTCGGTGATATTGCTGATGATGTCGAGGGTGCCTATGATGAGGGTGTAAGCGGTATCTTCTCGATCAACCGCCTGGCCATTGATTTCAAAAAGGCCAAGCCCCGTGCAACCCAGGATATGGAGTTGACGGTTGACAACCTGATGCGCTTTACCAAGCGCATGGGACTGTGAATCAACCAGAACTCGTGCGGAGGCTCAGCGAATATGCTGAGCCTTCCTATGCTTTGTTCTCCCTCAAGCTTCAGGTTTCCGATCGAACCATCATGGGAGTGAGAACCCCTCATCTGACAACGCTTGCCCGCTCGCTTGCAAAGACAGAGGGCGTGCAAGCTCTTTTGGATTTCTACTCCTACGAGTCTCCTTCGTATGAAGAGGTGATCGTCATCTACAAGCTCTTCGGCTTGTTGCGTCTCCATCCCGACGAGGGACTCTCCCTCCTAGTACGCCTGCTTCCCTACAATGAGAGCTGGGCAACCAATGACACCCTTGCAGGCTCGCTGAGCCATCTCAGTCAGCAAGATTCTACCCTCTATCCCTTCTTGCTCGCTTTATTGAAAAGCCCCCACCCCTATGAACAGCGCTTGGGCATAGTCAGCCTTATGCTTCACTTTCTCGATGCACCCACCTTTGATGAGGTGCTTGATGCCTGGAGCAAGGTGGAAAGCGATCATTACTATGTGATCATGGCCCTTGGGTGGGGATATGCATCCGCTTATTGCAAGAATAGGGAAAAGACGCTGGAATACCTTCAGAGAGGGCGCCTGCAGGAGAGCGTCAGGCGCAAGGCCATCCAGAAATGCATTGAGTCTCGCATCCCCTCTGAAGCGGAGAAGCACATGCTCAGAGCCCTTCGCTCAGCTCCCTGAGGGCATTGCCGTACCACATCTTCTCAAGTGCATCCGAAGAGAGCCCGGCCTTCAGCAACGCTTCATGCAACATTGCAAGCTGTGGATAGTGTTCCACGTCCAATGTCCCGCTGATCCCATCAAAATCGGTTCCCAAGGCAAGGACAGAGCTGCCGCCCACCTGATGGATGTGCATCGCATGGGCAACCATTGCCTCGATGCTGCTGTGTCCCCAGTCTTCGCTGAGGAAGGAGGGGCAGAAATTCAGCCCGATGATACCACCGGCATCAGCAATCTTCCTGATCATCTCATCACTGAGATTCCTGCTGTGGTTCGTGACTGCCCGCGCATTCGAGTGGCTGGCTAGAAAGGGACGTTTGGCACTACCGGCAACTGCGAAGAACCCCTCATCATTGAGATGGGAGACATCCACGAGGATGTTGTGGTGTTCCATCGCCTCAATGACTTCGTAGGCAAAGGGCTTGAGAGTGCCCTTCATATGATGGGGATACCCCAGTTCGTTCTCATGATTCCAGGTAAGGGTTGCCAACCGAACACCCCAGGAGGCAATGGTCGCAACACGATCCAATCTTCCTTCGAGGATTCCCAGCTCCTCAACAGTGAGTATCGCCTGATGCAATGCCCCGTCACTGTGCTCTTTCGGCGAGCGTACCTGCACAATCCTTGAGTTGAAAGCCTGCACTTCTTCCTGAAAGCGTTCGTACAGGTTCTTCGCCTGCTCCCAGGGACTGGAGTGCGCTTGCATATCTACAAACAAGGCAAAGCAGGTGGTGACTTTTCCCGCCTCATCCATCCACCGCAGATCGACATGGGCATCGCTTAGTCCAAGATTTCCCCTACATTCACCCGTATGCAGGGCATGAATGGTGTCACAATGCAAATCAATGATAGGCTGCATGAAAAAAGTCTCCCCAAGTAGTTGCCATTAGCAATTATATGTAGTATTTTGACTGTACGATAAGACAAAACAAGAGTATAGTATACCGTATAAGAGGAGTTTACCATGATTAAGCACGTAACCAAGAGCACATATGAAGCAGAAGTTTTGAAGAGCAACGTTCCCGTAGTTGTCGATTTTTGGGCAGCTTGGTGTGGACCTTGCCGGATGCAGGGCACCATTCTTGAGCAGCTCGACAAGGAGATGAGTGCCGATCAGGCAAAAATCGTGAAGGTCAATGTCGATGAGGAAGGTGAGCTTGCAGCTACCTTCGGCGTACAGTCCATCCCCACCCTTCTGTTCTACAAGGATGGCAAGGTAATCAACAAGGCAGTCGGTGTACGCGATGCAGCAGCTCTGAAGAAGATTCTTGGTCTCTAAGAGAATCACACTTTAGTACAGGCCCACAGTGAATGTTACTCACTGTGGGTGTTTTTTTGTCGTTAGGCAAACAGGGAAGTGAAAATTGTTTCTTTTTATAGAAACTTTTCTCCGAAAGTCCTTGACATAATGTTTCTATTCAAAGTAACATCGGACCCAAGAAGGAGAACCCCATGCAAAACGCACTTACCAAAGAGATCAACACCATCAATCTTCCTGACCAGGATGGACGCTTCGGAGAATTTGGCGGAGCATACTTGCCGCCCCAGCTTCAGACTGTCATGGACGAAGTGACCCAAGCATACCTCGAGATCGTGCAAGATCCAGCATTTCTCAATGAACTTTCCAGCCTGCAGAAGCACTACGTGGGGCGCCCTTCCCCTGTCTATCATGCAAAACGCCTCAGCGAAGCAGTGGGCGGAGCTCAGATATACCTGAAACGTGAAGACCTGAATCATACGGGAGCACATAAGATCAATCACTGCATCGGTGAGGTACTGCTTGCAAAGAAACTGGGCAAGAAGAAGGTTATTGCAGAAACCGGTGCTGGTCAGCATGGGGTTGCCCTTGCAACTGCTGCTGCACTGCTCGGACTTGAGTGCGACATTTACATGGGCGAGATCGATATCAAGAAAGAAGCTCCCAATGTAAGCAGAATGAAGATTCTCGGAGCAACGGTAGTTTCGGTAGACCGAGGAACCAAGACGCTCAAGGATGCAGTGGATGCTGCCTTCGAAGCCTATCTCGACGATCCGGTGACCCAGATCTACTGCATCGGTTCTGTGGTTGGTCCCCACCCCTTCCCGATGATGGTTCGTGATTTCCAGAGTGTGGTCGGGATTGAAGCACGCAAGCAAATCCAGGAGATGACCGGGCGGCTCCCCGACTCGGTGGTTGCGTGTGTAGGCGGCGGCTCGAATGCCATGGGAATTTTCAGCGCCTTCCTTGAGGACAAGGACGTGAAACTGTTTGGTGTCGAGCCGGCAGGCAAAGGTCTAAACACCCCAGACCATGCCGCTACCATCACCAAGGGTTCGGTAGGAATTCTTCATGGATTCAGAAGTCTTCTGCTTCAGGATAAGTCCGGGGAACCGCTTCCGGTGTATTCCATCGCAAGTGGCTTGGATTATCCGGGAGTGGGCCCCCAGCACAGCTACCTGCACTCCATCGGGCGGGTGAATTACGAGAGCGCCACCGACCGTGAGGCAGTGGAGGCGTTCTACGGACTGAGCCGTATGGAAGGCATCATCCCAGCCCTTGAGTCCAGCCATGCGGTAGCACATGCCATCAAGATGGCACAACAGCTTGGCAAGGATACCAACATTCTGGTCAATCTCTCAGGACGAGGCGACAAGGACATCGACTATGTCATGGAGAACTACCCGCTGGTAGAGTACGAACCACAGAACAACGGCAATGGCTTCAAGGAGTTCCTTGCCCATATCAAGCAGAGGTAAGAACAGAAGGGACTTTCAAGAAGGACGCACTCGTTCGGGTGCGTCCTTTCTCTTTCTACAACGATACCTGCATGCCTAAAGTTGGGCCGAGCATGATCTGGGGAGCTCGCTCATCCCGGTCAAGCAGCCTGTTGGTCAGATAGGGACCAAGAAACCCGATCGCAGAACCAATGGCCGCTCCTGCAAGCACATCCCCCAGATGGTGGTTGCCACTGAGCACCCGTAGCGTTGCAGTGGTTGCAGCCAAGCCCCAGGTGGCGTAGCTTACGGCTTTCATAGCCTTTGAATCAGGATACCAGAGAGCTTGGAGCGTCTGGGTGTATGCTGCTGCAGTGAATGCCATCAGGGAATGCCCTGAAGGAAAGGACTCGTAGTCCTCGCTGGTATCGCTCGGTCTGTCGGTTTCCCCGACATAGGGCCTTGCACGCTCAATGGTATGTTTGAGAGCCGAACGACTTGCATACGCAACAACCATGGTTCCAGCATAGCTGGTACCGATGGCAAGATAATCGGACGGAGGTGCTGAGAGGACAAAAAGAGAGGGGGCGAGTGCTGTCATCCCCAGCGTCACATCACTGATGGTGGAAAGATCCTCGTCGTAGGGAAACGAGAGGGAGAAGAGATTCGGTGATGCGAGCATCAGTATGATTGAGAGCAGGATGAGTGTTCGCTTCTTCAGCATAGATACCTCCGGACGGAAGTCAGTCTACCGGCTCATTCACTCCTGCTCAAGAGCAAGACGTATCTCATAGGAGGAGAATCCTCGTTTGCTCATGAGCAGACGGGCATTTTCCTTCCCACCCTTTGCAAGTGCAAGCTGATAGGCCCTCTGGGCATATTCGGTGGCCAGTTCCTCGTTGAAGAGTTCATCCAAGGCGCGCTGGGCATCTTGGCGATTCACCCCTTTGGAAGCAAGTCGCTGGGCAAGCAATGCCCTCCCCTCCGGATTCTTGCGCTGGCGATGCTCAATGGTCAGCAGCGCATAACGGTACTCGCTGAGCAGGTCTTCTTCTGCCAGCTTCTCAAGAACGGGAGTGATGATGGTGCGGTCAAATCCCTTGACTTGGAGCTTCTGGGTAAGTTCGTATGCGGTATGTTCCCTGCGCGCAAGATAGGCAAGTGCCTGGGAACGGCAGTTGCGTTCCATCTGGGCAGTGCGGAGCCGTTGGTACTGTTCCTCGCTCAATTCCTGCCCAAGAGAAAGCCTGAGACTGCGAAATACATCAGCTGTGATGGAAAAAGAAGAACCCTCCAGAAGAAGGGCTTGATAGCCTTCGCCGGAGGGGTTCTTTTCGATACGTGCAAATGCCACTTAGCGCTTGGAGAACTGGAACTTGCGGCGAGCACCAGGCTGACCGTACTTCTTGCGTTCGACCATGCGGCTGTCGCGGGTCATGAAACCAGCGGTGTGCAGTGCCGGGCGGTAAGCCTCGTCATGAGCACACAGAGCACGTGCAATACCATGGCGGCAAGCACCGGCCTGACCGGAGGGACCACCACCAACGACGTTGATGAGGATGTCGAACTTTCCTTCGACTTCGCTGGTCGCCAGCGGCTGCTTGACAATGTACACCAACATCGGATTTCCGAAGTAGGAGTCAACGTCACGTCCGTTGACAACGATCTTGCCCTCGCCTTCACGAAGGTAGACACGAGCAACGGCGGTCTTGCGGCGACCGACCCCATGACCAAGATCCACAACTTTCTTTACTTCTTTCTTTGCCATTTTTCGCTCCTACCTTAGATTTCAACCTTGATGGGCTGCTGGGCCTGCTGCTGGTGGTTGGCACCTGCATAGACCTTCATGTTGGTGTACAACTTGCGACCAAGCGGTCCGCGGGGAAGCATACCCTTCACAGCATGTTCCATCGGGTAGACCGGATTGCGCTTTACCATGTCGGCATAATTTGTCTGCCGAAACCCACCGGGGTAGTTCGAATGGCGATAATACATTTTGTCCTGATACTTGTTGCCCGAAAGAGCAGCTTTGTCGGCATTGATGATAATCACATAGTCGCCCATGTCCTGGTGAGGAACATATTCGGGCTTGTTCTTCCCGCGAAGGATGCGTGCAGCGGCAACTGCTACCTTGCCAAGCTCCTTTCCCTCTGCATCAATCAGATACCATTTCTTCTGAATCGTCAGCGGTTTCACAAAAATAGTCTTCATCTATTCATCCTGTTCTGCAA
>Ga0265295_1001618_pt1 | contig 38937 bp, 22 predicted proteins | sample Munlansysbiofilm_FD_192503 | JGI IMG/M metagenome (GOLD analysis project Ga0265295, IMG submission 192503) | Leachate microbial communities from a municipal landfill in Southern Ontario, Canada - Methane capture system biofilm | ecosystem: Engineered > Solid waste > Landfill > Unclassified ... | reverse complement strand
CCTTTACAGGAAATGTGGTTGCCAGTAACATGTACGAGGGCTATGGTGTTTACTCTTGGTATCCTGATGGAACATCTCCCACACAATCAAATTACTTTGCGTTTAATAACAATACGTTCTCAAACATAACCGGTAGCGGGTTGATTCTTTACCAAAGTCCACCCACTACAGTTAACAATACTGTGTTTGAGAACTGCAGTACAAACGGTATATGCTGGGGAGATTATGAAGATGGTCATCCAGACTGGGTAACAAGAGGACTCACCACAAATCACTGTTTATTCAGCTCTTCTATTCCCCGTTATGATTTTTCGGGCAACACAAGTAGTCCCTTGGTAGAGAATTCCGTGATTAGTGTCCAAGTAATGAACCTCGATAACAGTTATCGACCCATCTGGACGGCTTCCACTATGTCGCCCTGCATTGATGCTGGCTATGGTGATTACGACCCCGATGGAACACCTCCTGATATAGGTGCTAAAACAGCGCAGGATCATGCCTATTGGACATACAGCTTCGAAAATCAAGCAGATTATGAAAGATGGCATTGGGTGAGCTATCCGGTATTAAATACGCTTACGGATAACGCCATGATGGCAAGTGAATTCTTTGAGGAATTACTGCAAGTGCATCAAATCTTAGAAAACGGTATTTATGTCGACACCCCCACCTACCTGGATAAGATAGATTGGATGGAGGAGGGGAATTCATTAAGTTTAGAGTGGTTAGATGATGAACATGAATGGACTCCTAACCAAGACTCCCACTTTGTCTTTAGTCCTCAGGGCTATAAGATCCGGCTCTTGCAAAATGTCCCGGATACAGTTACCCTGATAGAAAGCGGATTTAAAACACCTGAAAATCTACAATTCCCTATCAATGGCGGGGTGGAAAACTGGCTGGGTTACTTCAAGGAAGCACCAGCCAAGCCCAATGAAGTCTTTGCCGATATCTGGGATGATATCATTATGGTTAGAGGTAAATCTTGGGGTCTGGTGCGAGATTCGAACGGACGGCTGACCGGCAAAATGGGAACCCTGCATTATGGCGACATGGTGAGTATTCTCACGACTAACAACCATACCTTCCAATGGGGCAGCAGCAACCCGACTCCTCCAGATGTCAAATCCATGCCCCAGCACTTTGCTTTCCATGAAAAGCAGGATTATATCCCCATATATGTCAGTTTACCAGATAGCCTGATGCCGGATTTGAAGGAAATCGGCTTGTACCTGGATGGGATCTGCAAGGGGGCCGTAGTCGTCGAAAGTGATTATGAGCAAATCTCCGCTTATGTGGATAGCGAGGATGAGCTTACAAATTCAGACCTGGAGCTCATCTTCCATTATGAAGACAGTAAAAGGCCGGATCAAGAGCTTAGAACCACCAGCTATAGCCCGGGCAAGATGCAGACGAAGTATGGGATTTCAGGGGCAAGGTATCCGTTTTACGAGATCTCTATCAGCCAGAAAGACCTGGATAATGTCAAGCCACCTGTATTTGCCCTGAAGCAAAACTATCCCAATCCTTTCAACCCCAGCACTTCGATCAGTTACTGGTTGCCAGAAACGGCCAGGGTTCGCCTGGACATTTACAACCTTAAAGGACAATTAGTGAAGACGCTCATTGATAGCGAAATAGCAGCCGGACCACACAGCGTGGTCTGGAATGGAAAAGATGGCAATAATCAGGCTGTGGCCAGCGGAGTATATTTCTACCGCCTTAGCAGCCCGAATAATACCCAAACCAAGAGAATGCTCTTGATGAAATAAACCATTGTGGCTGGGGAGGGTTTAGCGACCCTCCCCACCGATATTTGGTGAGGAATTATGCACAGAAAGATATATCTGCTGATCCTGGCAGCGATCCTGCCCTGCCTTGTGTTCGCTGCGACACTGACCGTGAAGCAAGACAGTAGCGGAGATTACACGAGCATCCAGGCCGCCCTTGATGCTGCCGACCCCGGAGATACGGTCCTGGTCTATCCGGGGAGATACTATGAAAATCTGACCATTGAGACCAATGACATCAATCTGATGAGCCTGGAAGGAACGAGCGGAGATCCGGCTTATATTGATTCTACGGTTATTGATGGAACTAATTCCATTGGAGGCATCATAGTTGGTCAATTCAAGATTGATATTAACATTCGAGGATTCTCAATCACAAATGGTATTGGTGCAGGTATAGCTTTGGGTGCATCTTCTGAATCAATAGTAAGCAATTGCAAAATTTTTCGCCGTACTTCTACGTATGGAGGTGGGGTAAATATCGGAGGGGCCACAGTTCATCTCTCAGGTGTTGATATTTATGATAACTACGCTATTAATCTTGGAGGTGGATTGTATGCCTCAAGACCGTCCGGATATACGCATTCAATCACCTTCGACCCAGTAAATCGCTGTTCCATATACAATAACCGTTCTGGATCGGGCCAGGACATCTATATTCAACACGCCACCGATGACTTATATATGCCTTTGGACACCTTTTCCATTGCGGAACCAAATAACTATCACGCAGTTTATTTAAGTGACAATCCTTTAACCAGCCACTATCAGATCAATTTTGATATCTTGAATGCGCATCATCAGGAGATTGATAGTGATCTCTATGTCTCAACGACCGGTGATGATGCTAACGACGGCTTAAGTCCGGCTACTGCTCTAAAAACCATCCACGAGGGGATCTATAGAATTGCCTCCGACAGCCTTTGTCAGAAGACGGTGCATATTCTGCCCGGTGAATATTCCCGCACCGATAATGACCAGATCTTCCCTATCGCTCTGAAGAGCTGGGTGAAGGTGCAAGGCAGTGGCATTGATACCACAATCGTCATCGGTGAACCACATCCGCTGATATATGAGAATGTTTCGACAACCATTTTTTCTGCAAATAGGGTACCGTCTTTTTACTTATCTGATTTGTCTATCACTGCTCGTAATATAAACCACTATTGTGGAGCCATTCGCGGTCCTTTAAGAAATTCGAACATGAACTTATCCAATTTGCGAATACATGATATATCATCCAGTGATTCATTTACTGGAGATTACTCGCTTGTATATCTTGGAGCTACAGGCGAGAAGGAAAGCAATTGGGACAATGTCACAATTGAGAATATAGGACCAGCTGATGTAGGGATGATTGAAATCACATCAAGCATTACAGAAAATGGTGAAGTTTCAGCATTCAATGGCAATTTTACCGAATGCACTTTCCGCAATGCAGTAAACAATTTTACTTCTCCAAATGTTTGGGCTTGGCCATTAATTTATATAACTGGCGATAAGAAACTATTGTTTGATAACTGTATCTTTGATAACTTGTCAATGCATGATGACGACGGCTATGCAATCGCTATCGGAACAGTACAATTCCCCCAACAACAAAACCATTATGGATTTCATAACTGTTTGTTCAGCAATATTAGCACTCACAACGACATGATCTATTTCGGCTCATCCAATAACCCCCGCATTGACATTAGCAACTGCACCTTTGCCGGCAATCAAGGTGATGCATACACCCTGATGGTGAATGGAGAAGTAAACATAGTCAATTCCATCTTCGACAACGATACTCCATATCAGATCAAGGTGAATCCTATGGATGGCAATCCCAATGAACACACCAATATAAGCATCGACCATTCCCTGGTGAAAGACGGTATTGCTGGCATTCTGCCCTTCCCGGTGCCAGGCAACACCATCGACTTTCTACCCAGTAGCATCAGCGGTGATCCTCTCTTTGCCGGAGGCTTTGATATCCATGATCCGCTCTACTACAGCCTCTCTGAGTATTCCCCCTGCATTGATGCCGGAACACCTGATCTTACCGGGCTCGGACTTCCTCCTTATGATCTGGCAGGAAACTATCGCGTCTGGAACAGTCGCATCGATATGGGCTGTTTTGAATATGGCAGTGAACCTTGGGTGAGTAACGATGATCCGGTGCTACCAGAACCTGTGCAGCTAACTCTGCACCAAAACTATCCCAATCCCTTCAATCCTGAAACTACGATCAGGTTTGACCTTGCAAAGCCAGGCCCGGTTACAATTGATGTGTTCAACATCAAAGGGCAGAAGATGAAAGCACTTGTTAATGATAGCTTTATTGCCGGACAACATTCCATAATATGGAATGGAACTGACAGTAAAGGAAAACCTGTAGCTTCAGGAGTATATTTCTACAGAATGACCACTCCTAAAAGCACTTTGATTCACAAGATGCTTTTGATGAAATAGTAGAAACTTGTTTGGGGCGGGTTTACTCGCCCCATGCAATTTATAAAAGGAGTAATCTTGAAAAAGCGACTTATCCTTCTGCTCTCTATGCTGCCTGCATTAGTTATGTGCACAACCCGAACTGTGTCTCTGGATGGCACACAACAATATACAACTATCCAGTCAGCAGTCGATGTATCTATCCATGGAGATTCAATTTTAGTATATCCGGGTAGATATGTTGAGAATATCAATCTCATAAGGCAAAGCATATCAATTGCCAGTTTATACTCATTAGACCCCCAGCAATCTTACATGGATAATACAATAATCGATGGGAATCTCGGCACTTGTGTTAGAGTGATCAACGGTGAGACTATCACTTTAAACGGGTTTACCTTAGTCAACAATGAGAATGGGTATTATGGTAGTCCGATCAATCCGGGGGGTGGAGTGGATGTGAGAAACTATTCTAGCGCAATAGTCTCAAATTGCATTATCAGAGACTGCATTGCTCAGTCTGGTGGCGGGATAGGTGTTGGCAGTCATTCAAATCTTTCATTATCTAACGTAAAGATACTCGACAACCAAGCATTAAGACTTGGTGGAGGAATAGCGTTTGATGAATCTGTTACCCTATTTTTTGATCCTGTTGCTTTATGCTCAGTTTACAACAACACTGCAACCATTGGAATGGACATTAGTCTTAGCTTTCATTATGAGACACAAAATAGCTACAATGTCCACTTACTGCGAGGAAGCAGTGTTTTATCTGAACCGGATGGTTACTTTGTTGGTGTTCGTAATTGTAATGTGACCCTTGATATCCAAGAGGGATATATAACTCAGATAGACAGTGATCTATACGTCTCGCCCAATGGTGATGATGCTAATACTGGTTTATCCGCTGAATCTCCGATGCAATCGATTGTTTATGCGATGCAGAGAATAGCTTCCAATTCGGCAAATCACAGAACGATTCACTTGGCTGAAGGCATTTATTCAAACTCAAATAACAACCAACTCTTTCCTGCTGGCGTGAAATCGCATGTAAGGGTGATAGGCGCAGGAATGGATGATACAGTACTCGATTGTGAATTCCTGCGCACAGCCTGGGGTGCCTGGTATGCAAACGATATCGAGATTGCCAATATGAAGATTGTTAACTGCAGATCATCCTATACTTTTCCGCTTGGAGTCTATTATGGATCAGACATCTATCTGCATGACTTGAAATTTGAGAACAACTGGGGTGCTAATTTTTCAGCTATGACTATTGGATACTGTGACAATATCATAATTGAGAACATCATAGCCGGATATACAACTTATGATAATGATTTGATGACGCTTGGGGCATTCGATTGTGACAACCTGTTGGTTAGTAATTTTATCTCAGCTAATAATACGGTCACCGATTGGGAAAGTAATGATATGGGGTTTCGTTTTCAGACCTGCGATTTGGTTCTTCGAAACTCGATCATTGCCAACAACACAGCCCAGGATGCCTGGCCTTTTTTCTATACTAACATCTATCCTGGGTTCGAGGATTTCAACCTGGATATGAGCAATGTGCTGATCATCAATAACACGATTTCGAACTGCGGGTGGGTAAATAATCCAATATATATACAAAATCGCTTTCAGCCGATGCAGATCAACAATTGCACCTTTGCCAATAACAACACCAATGCCACTCTCACCAGCATTATAGGCGGTGCCGAGATCCGGAATTTGATCACATATAACCCCGGAACGCCTTACGAGCTTTATTTAATGAACTATATCAGTAGTATTGGGATGAGTTATGAGGCCAGCATCAGCAACAGCCTTTTCCGATCGGGAACTGTAGGCAGCTCTTTGCCCGACCTGGTCACTCTTACTGATAATATCATGAATTCCGATCCCTTGTTTCTGGGCACCGTGGATACAAACCTGAGTGTAGATCAGCCAGAATACTATCAGCTTAGTTCGCTATCGCCCTGCATAGACAGCGGCACACCTGATACCACGGGCTTGAATCTGCCACAGATGGATCTGGCAGGGAACTGGCGTATATGGAACGATAGGATAGACATGGGCTGCTATGAATATGGTTCTGAGCCTTATGTGGGGATAGATGATCCGGCCTCACCTCCTCCCCCAGATAGGATTTCAATATCCGCCTATCCCAATCCGCTCTTCAATACCAGCAAAGCAGCGGGGGTGTTTATCGAATTCACCTTACCTGGAAAGCCTGCTGCAGAGCCAGTTCTTGAGATATATAATGTCCGCGGGCAGAAAGTAAAGACCATGCGGTTGACCGAAAGCTACAACAGTCTTATCCACAAAGCTGGCTTAGCAGGTGATGTAAAACAAAATGGTGAGTTCTATTCCACGGTTTGGAATGGCAAGGATGATCAGAACAGACCGCTTGCTTCCGGAACCTATATTGTGAAGGTGAGGGCCGATAGAATGGTAGCCACCATCAAGATAACGATAATTAAATAGTAGCTAAACTTGTGTGATTTATCCCTCTGCGAATTGAGGATTATCTTGCATAGCAGTAAGGTTATAGCTGAGCTGAACTCAGCTCTTAATCCAAAAAGCGTTAAAAATAAAAGCGTAAATCCCAGTCTATGCCGAACAGGAGTCCGCCCATACTGTAAAACCTCAAAACGATAAAACGCTAAAACCTCCAACTTTGCCATTGACTAAAATCAGGCGTTTGTTTAAATGGAATACAAATGAATAAATCATAGAAAATCTGGAGGAAAGATGAAGAAACCCGTAGTAGTATGTGCAAAACGCAGCCCTATCGGAAATTTTGGCGGAGTCTTTAAAGACGTGTCCGCAGTCCAACTCGGGGTGCACACCTTGCAAGCAATCTTTGCTGAAACCGGCGTCAAGCCGGAAAACATCGACGAAGTGATCGTCGGCAATGTCTGCGGAGCAGGCCTGGGGCAAAACGTAGCCCGTCAGATCAGCATCCATGCCGGCATCCCGGATTCTGTGCCTGCCTATACCGTGAATAAAGTTTGCGGAAGCGGCATGAAAGCTATTGCTCTGGCTGCCATGATGATCGCCTGTGAAGAGGCCGAAATAGTCGTCGCCGGTGGCACTGAAAACATGAGCCAGATCCCTTATGCACTTCCAGACGCCCGCTGGGGTGCCCGTATGGGAGATAAAACCATGGTGGATTTGATGATCCGCGACGGTTTGTCCGACATCTTCAACGACTACCACATGGGCATTACTGCCGAGAATCTGGCTGAAAAGTTTAATCTGACCAGACAAGAGCAGGATGAGTTCTCTGCGAAGTCTCAAAACAAGACTGAAGCCGCTCAAAAAAGTGGCAAGTTTAAAGACGAAATCGTGCCCATCTCCATCCCCCAACGCAAGGGCGATCCAATCGTAATCGATACAGACGAAATGCCCCGTGCCGGCGTGACCGCAGAAGGTTTGGCCAAATTGCGCCCCGCTTTCAAAAAAGATGGCTCAGTAACAGCAGCCAGCAGCAGCGGAATCAACGATAGTGCCGCTTTGCTGCTCATCATGAGTGAAGACAAAGCCAAAGAGCTGGGGCTCACCCCTCTGGCATATTTTGTACAGAGCGCATCAGCCGGTGTGGATCCTGCCATCATGGGCTTTGGCCCCGTGCCTGCGATCAAGAAAGTTCTCAAAAAGAGCGGATGGTCGCTGGGTGATGTAGAATTGGCAGAGCTGAACGAAGCCTTTGCCGCCCAGTCACTTTCAGTCTTCAAAGGTCTGGAAGAAGAGGGTCTGGGAAAACTCAACCTCGATATCGTAAACGTCAATGGTGGAGCCATCGCGCTGGGCCATCCCATCGGTGCCAGCGGAGCCCGCATCATTGTTACTCTTTTACATGAAATGAAACGCCGCGGCAACAAGAAAGGCCTGGCCTCTCTGTGCATCGGCGGGGGAATGGGAATAGCAACTTTATGGGAGATGAAATAAACATGTCACAAAAACTTAAACTCGATAAAAGCATGGCAATGTATGAGGAAGCGTTAAAAACAGTTCCTGGTGCAGTAGCCGGCATCCGCCGTCCTTACAACTTCGTACAGGGCGAATACCCGATTTATTTTGAACACGGCAAAGGTGGACGCATCACCGACGTCGATGGCAACGAATATATAGACTATCTCTGCGCTTATGGGCCGATCATCATCGGTTACCGCGAAGAAGAAATCGATAAAGCAGTGTATAAACAGGTAAGTGAGAAAGGCTTTTGCTTCTCTCTGACCCAGCCGGTCCAGAATGATCTGGTGCTCAAGCTCAAAGAAGTGATTCCCTCTTGCGAGATGGTAGCTTTGGTGAAGACCGGCTCTGATGCCACCACCATCGCCATTCGCGTGGCTCGCGCCTATACAGGCAAAACCAAGATCGCGCGTTGCGGCTATCACGGCTGGCACGACTGGTGCGTGGAAGTCAAGGGTGGAATACCGGAAAAGCTCTATGAAGACGTCCTGGAATTCCATTACAACGATATAGACAGTCTGGAAGCCATCCTGAAAGCGAATAAAGACGATATGGCCGCCATCATCATCACCCCCGTAGGTCACCCTCTGGGAGCACCTGTGGAAATGCCGAAACCAGGGTATCTTGAGGCTGTGCGTGAGCTGGCCGACAAATATCATTGTGTGCTCATTTTTGATGAGATCCGCACTGGATTCAGAGTAGCTCTCGGTGGTGCCCAAGAGTATTTCGGAGTCACTCCGGACCTCACCACGGTGGGAAAAGCCATGGCAAACGGTTATGCCGTAGCCGCTTTGGTAGGTAAAAAGGAAGTCATGGAAGTTTTGACGAAAGATGTCTTCCTCTCCTCTACCTTCTTCCCGAATAGCGATAGCATCGTTGCAGCCCTCAAGACCATCGAGATTTTACAAAGAGACAAGGTCCTCGATGTAATCACCGCCAAGGGCAATAAATTCGCCTCTGACGTACAAAAAGTGATCGACGAATCCACGCTGCCCGTAGAATTCAGCGGCGCCCCCTGGATGCCCTTCATCACATTCCTCAGAGACGATAATGGCCTGTATAAAAAGATGAGAGTAAAATTCTATACCGAGCTGATCCGCCGCAAGGTCTTCTTGCAGCCCTATCACCACGGTTATATCTGCTACAGACATACAGATGAAGATCTGGCTTATAGCGCACAAGCCATCAAAGAATCCTTGGACGCATGCAAATCAATGGTCTAAGAGGTAAATAGTGGCAAAATATATCTTCGTAATGGGTGGGGTGCTATCCTCTTTGGGTAAGGGGATAGCCACAGCCTCAATAGGGCTGCTGCTGAAATCCATGGGCTACAAGGTAGTACTGCAAAAATTTGATCCCTACCTGAATGTGGATCCTGGGACCATGAGCCCCTTCCAGCATGGAGAGGTTTTTGTCACAGATGATGGAGCCGAGACCGATCTGGACCTCGGACATTATGAACGCTTTGTGGATCAGGCCCTCAGCCGCGCCAGCAGTTGCAGCGCAGGCCAAGTCTATGAAAGCGTGATTACAAATGAACGAAAGGGAATTTACCTGGGCAAGACTGTCCAGGTAATTCCCCATGTTACGGATGAAATCAAGCGCCGCATCACGGCTCAGGCTGAAGGCAATGACTTTGTGATCTCCGAGATCGGTGGCACCGTGGGCGATATCGAAGGCTTGCCTTTTTTGGAGGCCATCCGTCAATTGCACCTCGATCTGGGCAATGAAAACACACTGAACATCCTGCTCACCTATGTGCCTTATATCAAGACCGCCGGTGAGCTGAAAACCAAGCCCTCCCAGCATAGCACCTATAAACTCAGGGAGATCGGAATTCAACCGGATATCCTGCTTTGCCGCAGTGAAAAGCCCTTTGAAGATGAAATCTATGCCAAGATCTCGCTCTTCACCAATGTGCGCAAAGAGAATGTGATCAATGCCCTCGACGTAAATTGCGTCTATGAAATACCCATGAACTACCAAAAGGCCAACCTTCCTGAGATCATCTGCCAGCATTTCAATATGAAAAGCTGCCCCATCGATCTCTCTCACTGGCAGGAATTTCTGGACAATCGTGAAAATAGCGAAGGCACTGTAAAGATAGCTGTATGCGGTAAATACGTGCGTCACCAGGATGCCTATAAAAGCATCGTGGAAGCACTGTACCATGCCGCTGCCAGACTGAAGAAAAAGATCATCATCACCTGGGTCGATACAGAACGCATATTCGATAATGGCGACTTGGACAAAGAGCTTTCCGGCATAGACTGCATACTCATTCCGGGTGGGTTTGGTATTCGCGGCATCGATGGCAAGATCGCCATCGCCAAATATGCCAGAACCAAAAACATCCCGCTTTTGGGCATCTGTCTGGGCATGCAGGTAATGGCGGTAGAATTTGCCCGCAACGTCTGCAAGATGGAGCAGGCACATAGCACCGAATTCGTCGAAGATTCACCCGATCCCGTGATTCACCTGATGGAAAAGCAGCTCTACAGAAAGCTGACGGGTGGCTCTATGCGCTTGGGTGCATACACCTGCAAACTCAGCGAAGGCAGTCTGGCTCACAAAGCTTATGACACTCTGGAAATCAGTGAAAGACATCGCCACCGCTATGAATTTAACAATGACTATCGGCAACGCCTGATGGATGCAGGGCTTTGCCTCAGCGGAGTTTCCGATGACAACCTTTTGGTGGAGATCCTGGAATATCCGGCCAACGATTTTTACATCGGGGTACAGTTTCACCCGGAATTCAAATCCCGTCCCCATCGCCCGCACCCTCTTTTTGTAGGTCTGCTGAGAGCTGCAATCAAGGCTTAGATGGCGATTATCGTAAAGAAATTTGGCGGCAGTTCTGTAGGCAGTGTGCCGCAGATTCAAGCCATCGCCAAAAAACTGGCCAGGGATTATCATCGGGGCGATCAATTAGTCCTGGTGGTTTCAGCCATGGCCAAGACTACCGATAACCTTTTTAGCCTCGCTTATGAGATCACTAAACATCCTTCTCGCAGAGAGATGGATATGCTACTCACCGCAGGCGAACGGATCTCGATGTCGCTGCTTTCACTTTCGCTTCTGGAAGAGGGGATTCCCTCCATATCCTTTACCGGCTCGCAAAGCGGGATCATCACCGATGACCATCATGGCAATGCCAAGATCTTGAAAGTAAATGCCTTCCGCATCCATGAAGAATTGGCCAAAGACAAAGTAGTGATCGTGGCTGGATTTCAGGGAGTGAGCCTGGGTAAAGAAATCACCACTTTGGGGCGCGGGGGTTCGGATACCTCTGCAGTAGCCCTGGCTTGCTATCTGGGGGCAGAACGTTGTGAGATCTATACCGATGTGGCCGGAGTCTATAGCGCAGATCCCAGAATAGTGCCCCAGGCAAAGCTGCTGCCTGAAATCAGCTATCTGGATATGCTGGCCTTAGCCTATAGCGGCTCCAAGGTTTTGCATCCCAGAGCAGTGGAATTTGCCAGTAAGTATAAAGTTCCGGTGGAAGTCAAATCATCCCTTAGTTTTGCACCGGGAACCATAATCAAAAACGAAGAAAGCCCCAAGGATATAGCTATGGAAGAACTTCAAGTAAATGCCATCGCCCACAAAGAAAACATTTTGCGTTACCAGATTCCCCCTGATGCAAAAGCCCTGCTGCTGCTGAATAACTGGAAAAACGAGATCTTCAAGATAAGCAGGCAAGATGATGTGCTAGAGCTGTATATCGAGGCCAAGTATGAGCCTGAGATCGATTATCTCTTGTCAGAATCCGGCTATGATGAGGTTTCCAAGGATCGGGATTTGGGCTTTGTGATCCTGGTCGGACTTGGATTGGCGGCAGATCCTGCCTTCATGGCCAAGGTAATGAAACTAACTGAAGACAATGAAGTCAAACGCATTTCACACGGTGAACGGAGTCTGGAATTGATGTTGCCTAGCCAGCAGGTGGCAAAAACTCTCGTCCTCTTACATCAGGAATTTCTGGAGAATAAATGAAATACATCGTTACCAGCGCTCTGCCCTATGCCAATGGCAAGCTGCATGTGGGTCATGTGGCAGGAGCTTATCTGCCCGCCGATATTTTTGTGCGCTACCTGCGCCTCAAGGGCGAAGACGTAATCTACATCTGCGGCACAGATGAACACGGCACCCCCATCTCCATCTCTGCAGACAAAGAAGGGGTCCAGCCCATTGACGTGGTAAACCGCTATCACGATAGCATCAAGGCTGCCTTTGATGGCATCGGCATCGAATTCGACAACTTTTCCGGCACCGCCCGGCCTGAACATTATGAGCTTGCACAGGAGTTCTTTTCCGATCTTTATGCCAATAGCCATATCGTAGCCAAAACTACTATGCAATTCTATTGCCAGCATGACGCCCGCTATCTGCCAGACCGCTATGTAGAAGGGATCTGCCCAAAATGTGACAGCCCTGGAGCCCGCGGCGATCAATGCGACAAATGCGGACAAACCTATGAGACTACCCTGCTGAAAAGCCCGAAATGCAAGATCTGTGGCAATGAGCCCCAGATTCGCGAAACCAAGCACTGGTTCATCCAATTAGCCCACTTTACAGATCAGCTCAAGGCTTGGATCGCTCAGAAGGACTATTGGAAAGAGAACGTACGCAACCTTATGCTCAATCTCCTGGAGCAAGGCCTCATCGAGCGCTCCATCACCCGGGACCTCAGTTGGGGCGTGCCAGTGCCTTTACCCGATACAGAAGGGAAGGTGCTGTATGTGTGGTTCGAAGCTCCCATAGGCTATATCTCATCCACTGTGGAATGGGCCAAAAAGATGGGCAAGCCAGAGCTCTGGAAGGACTATTGGCTGGATCCTGATACCCGCTTGATTCATTTTATCGGAAAAGATAACATCATCTTCCACGCCTTGATCTGGCCAGCCGTGCTGATGGGGCAAAACACCCCTTACTGCCTGCCGCATGATATTCCTGCCAATGAGTTTATGAATCTGGAAGGCGAGAAAATCTCCACCAGCCTCAATTGGGCGATCTGGGTGGATGAATTTGTGCAGGATTTTGATGGCGAATACCTGCGTTACTATCTGGCTGCCAATGCGCCAGAGCGTCAGGATGCAGATTTTAACTTCAAGGACTTTCAGCTTAAGATCAATGGCGAACTCAACAACGTGCTGGGCAACCTGGGACACCGGGTCTTCAGCTTTGCCGCCTTGAACTTTGCTTCCATCATCGAACAGGTGAGCCTGGATGAAGCCGCTCAAGCGGTACTCACTCAGGCAGATAGCACCATGGCCGAGATCGCATCCTCCTACGAAGATTATCAGGTGAAACGCAATACCAGACTGATCATGGATATGGCCAGATCCGGCAATCGCTATTTTGAAGAGCAAAAGCCCTGGCTCAATATCAAAACCGATAGAGAGAAGGTGAAACAAACCCTTTGGGTCTGTGCAGCGCTCTTGCAACGCATCTCGGTAGCCCTCTCCCCCATCTTGCCCAAGCACATGAAGGCGCTCAGACAAATGATGTCGCTGCCAGACTTGCTATCTTGGGACGATGCCTTTGTGCAAAGAGACTTTAGGCTGGGAGAGTTCAAGCCTCTTCTTAGCAAGATCGAGGATGAAGCCATCCAGGCACAGCTTGACAAGCTTCACGCCAAGGCAAAAAACAAGCCGCAAAAGACCTATGAGCCGGTGAAAGAGCAGATCACATTTGAGCAGTTCTCCGCCCTTGATCTGCGCCTGGCCAAGGTCTTGGAAGCTGCGCCTGTGCCGAAGACGGACAAACTCCTACATCTGAAGGTAGATCTGGGTTTTGAACAACGGGAATTAGTAGCCGGTATCGCTCAGACCTATAAAGCTGAAGAACTGATCGGCAAAACTGTTACCATGCTTGTAAACCTGGAGCCTCGTAAAATCAGAGGCATCCTCTCCAATGGCATGATCCTGGCAGCACACGATGAGGATGGCTTGCACGTTGTTTTATCCGATGGGGGCTCCCCTGGCGCCCCTGTGCAATGATGCGAAAAAGCCTCTTGATCCTGCTCTTTATCGGTAGTCTACTTTTTGCTGCTGAGTTCAGGGATGGACACCTCTATCTGGAGGTGAATCTTGCCACGGGATCGAGCCTTAGCATAGAAAGCAGTTCCATGAAAATCAGCGATGAGACTGAGCTATTTCAAGAGAATCTGCATGGGAAACTGGATATAGCTCTGCCAAGCTCAGAGCAGGAAAACCGCTACGGCATCATCGACAGGATCGAAAAAGCCTGCACAGATAACCCAAATGACGCTGTACAAAGGGAATACTTTGCCTGGGAAGATGGCTATCTGGTCTTAAAGAAAGAGTGCGTTTACTATCGTCCGGAAAGCTTTAGCACTATTGCCCGCGCCAAGAAGTATGCAGAGGCTTTGGGTATTTTCTCCCAGAGAATTCAGCTAATTCCCATCGTAAACGCCACCATATCTTTCAAAGATGCCAAAAGAAAGACTTACTATTTTGAGAGCCCGCTGAAGATTCTCTCAGATCAAATCTGGATAGACGGACTGCGCTATGAGGGGGAATTCATACTTAAGGTAGTCGAAGACAGGCTCGTGCTAAATCAGATTATCCCCTTGGAGGAATATATCGCCGGAGTCATACCCAATGAAATCGGCAATTACAGCCCCGCTGAAGCCCTCAAAGCCCAAGCCGTGGCTGCCAGAACCCATGCCGTGAACCTGCTCTTGTACAACCGCCACACCAAAGACGGCTACGACCTCTGCAATCGCACTCACTGCCAGGTTTATAAAGGCAAATACCAGCGTAATGTAGCCATCGAAAGTGCCGTAATGTACACCGCTGCCGAGATCTTGACCACCCTGGACCGTGTAGCTGACGCCACCTACCACAGCTGTTGCGGAGGCAAGACGGACTCTTCACAAGCGATCTGGAAAGGCAGCTATATCCCGCATCTCAGTGGCTCTACCTGCATTCCTGAGGCAGATCGATATGATCTTTCCACCGAAGCAGGTGCGGCCAATTGGTTAAATATCAAGCCTCAAACCAATGGCATGAGCACCTGGGAAAGCGGCACACTCCACTGGGAAAGGCGTCTCAGCAGCAAGACTCTGGCCAAAAGCCTCGGACTTTCCCGGATCCATAGCATCGAGATCCTCGAACGTGGACGCTCCGGACGCATCCTGAAGCTGAGAATCAAGGGTAACAAAGAAATCATCCTAAGCGGGGAATACAAAATCCGCCAAGCTTTTGAGGCACTACCCTCCTCATTTTTCTATTTTGAGGGAGCAGCTGGCAGACCCATCATTTACCCGCCAGCCACAATAGTAATCATTGGCCGCGGCTCCGGTCACGGAGTGGGCATGTGCCAGGTGGGAGCCCTCAGGATGGCCAGAAACGGCTCTGAATATGCGGATATTCTGGAGCTTTATTACCCCAAAACTGTAATTAGCACAGATTGGATAGAAAATGACGAATTCTAAAGAAACCCTGCTACGCGGCAGCATAGAGGATAATCAATTTCGCCTCTTTGCCTGTGAAACCACAGGGATAGTACAGCAGATCAGAGATATACACGATCTGTACCCTCTGCCCTCGATCTTGATGGGACGTCTGATAACCGCAGTAGCCCTGATGAGCGGCGAACTCAAAGCCCCGCAGGGCGAGATCTCTATCCGCATAGATGCGGAAGGTCCCTTGAAGGGCGGCATCGTTATCGCGAACAAAGAAGGCATGCTCAAGGGTTATGCCTTTGTACCCCAGCTCTGGCTGCCGGAAAATCAAGACAACTTTTTGGTGGGTAAAAACCTGGGCAAAGGAACCTTCACCGTAATCCGTCAAAGCGGGCTCAAAGCCCCCTACCAAGGCAAGATTGAGCTGCGGGATGGCGAGATTGGCACTGATCTGGCCTACTACTATCACCAAAGCGAGCAACTCCCCTCTGCGGTGAATCTGGGAGTTTTAATTGATCAGGAAGCCCGCATCCGTGCCGCAGGCGGAATCATGATCCAGGCCCTGCCTCAGGCAGATAAAAGCCTCACTCTACAGATTGAAGAGAATATGATAAATACCCCCAATGTCTCAGATCTCATGGATATGGGCATGACTATCGAAGAAATCCTGGACAGATTTGTGCTGAAAGGCCTCGCTTGGCAGATCAGCAAAAGCACTCCCATCCGGTTTCAGTGCGATTGCAGCAAAGAACGTTTTGCCCGTGGCCTCCTGCTTTTGGGTAAAGAGGAATTGCAAGACCTGCGGGAAGATATCTCGCCCGTTTGTCATTATTGCAGCGCAGTCTATACCTTCACAAAAGATGAGATAGAAGATCTGCTCAAAAGTTTGGATTAAGATGAAAAAAGCATTATTACTATTCACAGTTATCACCCTCTGCCTCAATGCAAGCAGCGCTCTGGCAGCCCAAAGGGTGAATGCCGCTGACCTGCGTTTCCTGCTGAATCGGGAGCAATTTGAACTGATTCAAAAGTATGAGAACGACTTCCTGCTTTTGGCAGATAGCGCCGACCCGGACGATCAAAAAGCGCTACTCGAATATGCCCAAAGAACGCAGAAGGTAGATTTGGCCGCTGATCTGCACTACCGCCTTGTCCTTGAAACCGGCTCTTTGGAAGATGCCCTGCAATGGCTCATTTTGCAAAGTGTTATAGTGCCAGATTCCACCGCTCTTAAGATCAAAACCCTCCTGCTTTCCTCCAGTTTTCAGAGCCAGGCAGATTCCCTGGTCTTTGCCTATTACAGCGGTATCAGTGAAGACTTGGAGCTGGATAAACTTCAAAACCTCAGCGCATACAACGCTGTGATCGAAGCCAATGCCAAAGGCCTCCTGGATGAAATCTCCACTTTGGCCAGCAGCTATGAAGCCCTGGAACTGATCGCCTCTTTTTACGATGTATATCCGCATTCCAAATGGCACCAAGCCGTTTTTTACTATCACCTTTATCATCTTTCCCAGCTCAAAGACTATGCTCAGATGCAAAGTGTGATTGATGAACAAAAGGATAAATCCCCAGCTCATGCCTATATTGCAGCGCTTTTTATGGCGAGCCCCTCGAATAGAAGACAGCAGACAGATGCAGGCTCAAATCAAAAGTTTCTGAACGCAGCCATCAAAGCTCTAACCACTGCCAGCATGGCAGATAGCGCCATAGTATTGCATGACTCCTATTCCACAGAAGCCTGGAAGAACCGGGTTCAATTGCAAGAAGTAAAAACCCACTATTATTACCAGCTCTCCCTATACAAAGCAAAGGCAAAAGGCGGCTCTTTATACGGTGATGAAGAAGAACTGATCGGTCTGTACAAAAAGCCAAGCAAGGATCAGATAAAGCTCTTGGACATGATCAACCAGGTCTCTTTCGCCTCCAACGACCAAGGTGAACTGGCAGAGCTATACTTTTGGCGGGGCAAGCTAAACGCTCTGTATAGTAAGTCCGATTACCAAAAACAGGCCATCAAAGACTTTGGCCAATGCCTGATCTACGGCGCACCCCGCAAACAATACGATCCCCAAGCTTTAGCTATGATCAACAGCATTTTGGCGAAAAGGAAAATCAACCAAGGCCCTCTGGAATATCTCAGGAAGGTCTTTGACTATGACGGCATCATCTTTGAGGATACGCACACCTTTGATGAAGAACGATATACGCGCGTAGCTTTGGCAGATTATGACAACGATGGCCAGCTTGATATCCTCTTCAATGGCCGCAAGATCTATCGCAATCTCGGTTCTTTCAATTTCACAGCACACCCTGATACATCCGTGTTTTTACATGGCAATGGCGGTCTCTGGGCAGATTTTAACCAAGATGGCCTCCTGGACTTTGTGAGTCTGTCTCACAATTCCGAGGGTGTGGGAGACGCCCTCATGAAACAAAATCAGGATCATTCTTTTGTAAGAGTAAACGCCAAAGCCGGCGATATCGATGATCAAATGCCCACCGAAGGTGCCGCTTGGGTGAATATCAATCAAGACGGCTATCCCTCGCTATACATGGCAAATTACGAAGTCTGGCAAGAAAGAAGCGGTTTCCCGGATTTCTTCTGGGAAAATGAGGGAGGCTTTTTCAGCGACAGAAGCCAGGAAAGAGGCTTCCGGCTTCCAAAATACACCACCGAACCCGGTCTGGCAGGACGCGGAGTGGCTCCCGCAGATTTTGACAACGACGGAAAGCAGGAGATCCTGGTGACGAACTACCGTCTGAACCGCAATTTCCTCTTTAAACAGGCCGATTCTCTCTTTGTCGATGTAGCCGCCCTCTATGGCGTGGCCGGAGAATATACAAATGGCTATTACGGCCACAGCATCGGAGCGGATTGGGGGGATATAGATAATGACGGCGATCTGGACCTCATCATCGCAAATCTAGCCCATCCCCGGTTTATGGATATTTCGGATATCACGATGCTCCTGCGCAATGATGGCCTGACTCATCGGGTAGTGGGCGCGGATACCCTTTACTATTGGCTCTTTACGGACATTACAGAGGGTAGCGGCATCAGTTATGATGAACTCCATGCAGAGCCGCTCTTCTTCGATGCCGATAACGATGGCTTCCTTGACCTTTATATCACCAGTGTCTATGAAAATGACCGCAGCTATCTGTATCACAACAATGGCGATCGCACTTTCACCGATATCACCTTCCTGTCTGGCGCCCGTGTCTACAACGGCTGGTCCTGCGCAGCGGGAGACCTGAATCGTGACGGCCTCATTGATCTGGTGATCGGCAGCGGAAACGGTACTAAAATCCTCTGTAATGTAACAAAAAACTACAATAAAGCCCTGTACATCAAGCCTGTGTATGACAAAGGTAAAATAGAACTGATCCAGATCGGAAAAGACACCCCGATGCACCCCAATAGTCCCGCTTTTGGCGCGCGGGTAAAGCTCTATCTGAGAGATAAATATGGACAGGACTACAGCCTGATCCGCGAGCTCAGCTCCGCCAAAGGTAGCAGCACCCAAAATGCTCCGGAATTGCACTTTGGTCTGGGACAAAGCCAAATCCTGCACTATGAACTGTTTAGGCCAAAGCCATGAAGCACCTGCGCAGCAATATCTTTAACCCCATCTCGCCTACTGAGGCAGAGTATCTGGCAGATCATGTGCTGAGCTTTGATGGGGAGAAGATCCACTCCATCACTGCCTTCAGGGACTTTTCAGGAGCCTGGGAAGACTATCGGGATCACATCATCCTGCCGGGCCTCATCGATCTGCACGTGCATCTTTCTCAATACCGCATCCGGGGAATGTATGAACCGGCTCTCTTGCCCTGGCTGAAAGAGCATGTCTTCCCCGAAGAAATGCGCAGCAGCGATCCCGATTATGCCCGCCAGCTAAGTCTGGATTTCTATCAGGCTTTGCTCAGGCGCGGCACCACCTTTTCTGTGATCTATACAGCGCCATTCCGCCAGGCTGCTGATGCCGCCTTTGAAGTGGCTCGCGAACTGGGCATTCGCGCCAAGATCGGCATGACGATGATGGACATGAATTCTCCAGAGGGCATCCTGCACAGCACGGATTATGCCCTGAAGCACAGCATCGAGCTTTTTGAAAAGTGGGATAGTCCTTTTTTGGGCTACATCTTCAGCCCCCGTTTTGCCCCCACCTGCTCAGAGACCTTGATGCGGGAGACCGGCAAGTACGCCTCTGCACATGAAGCCTTTATCCAGACCCATCTCTCCGAAAACCTGGAAGAGACCAGGTGGGTGAAACAGCTCTTTGGCCAGGAGACATACACCGAGGTCTATGCAGATTATGGCATTCTGGGGCCCCGCACCATCTTGGGACATGCTATCCATCTTGCGGATGCCGAGCTGGATCTGCTGGCGCAAAGCCACTCCGCCATTGCCCACTGTCCGGATTCAAATTTCTATCTGAAAAGCGGTGAATATCCCCTAAAGCGCATTGCAGACAGAGGCCTCCCCTTTGGTCTGGGTAGCGATGTGGGAGCGGGCACCACCCTGAACATGCTGCAGCACGCCAAACAAATGAATTTCCGCCAAAGCGAGCTTCCTGTATTGCCTGCAGAGATGCTCTATCATATCACCCTGGGTAGCGCGCAGATCCTGGGGCTTCAGGATCGCCTCGGCTCACTATCTGCAGGCAAAGATGCGGACTTCATCCTGCTCAAACCGCCTCAGGGCTTCGAGATCGGAGCTCACAGCCTTAGTCAAGTTTGCTTCCTGAGCGAGGATTTTGAGCTCTCGAAGGTATTTGTTCAAGGACAAGACCGGACTGTGAAGGACTAAATATCCATTGATGATGATTGTGCTGCTGCATATAGAATCTTGCGGGCAATAAGTCCCCAGTAGCCCTTGCTCACGCCTTTCCTTTCGATCCGCTTTTGAGTGCACGACTATCTTGTATTTGAACACCTCTGAAGGATTTGTTGACAGCGGAATTGAGCTACCCGGTGTTCATTCTGGTTCCGTAAAGTGGGCAGACTATGACAATGATGGATGCTTGGATATATTGATTACAGGGATTACTCAAGATGGGACCAGGATATCCAAAATCTTCAGAAATGATCACGGTTTCTTTACCGATATCAACGCCAATCTACTGGCGGTAGGGAATTCCTCTGTGGCTTGGGGAGACTATAATAACGATGGGCTCTTGGACATAGCTCTTTCGGGCCGAACGAGTAATAATGAATATGTCACCAAGATTTATCGTAACGACAATGGGATATTTACCGATATTAATGCACCCCTGATGGGCGTCTTTTTGTCTTCAATAGCCTGGGGAGACATGGATAATAATGGATATCTGGATTTGGTGATAGCAGGTGCCAGAAGCTTGAATTCCCCATTCAGCCCATATTCTGCGGTGTATCTGAACGATGGCAGCAGCTTTGCCCTCCAGCAACTTTTGACCGGAGTGTGCTTTGCCTCGATAGGATTGTGCGACTTTGATAACGATGGAGATCTGGACATACTCATTACGGGCAGGAATGCGAGCGGTACAGCTATATCCCGCCTGTACGAGAGTACCGGGGCCGAAGCAAACTGGGCTCCCTATGAGCCTGCAAACCTTGCTGTGACAGAAAATGGGGATTATCTACTTTTCACTTGGGACAGATCCATCGATAGTGAGCAGCACCCGATCAGCTTATCCTACTCCATCAAAATAGGATCATCTCCGGATGCCTGTGACATCGTTTCTGCTTCAACAAACCAGTATGGACAGGGGTTGCGTCCAGACTTTGGCAATATCCATTCTTCTACGTCATATAGGATAAGGAAGGATGTTTTCACCCCTGGAGCTACGTACTATTGGAGCGTCGTGGCCATCGACAATTCATTCTCCAGTTCGGGTTTTAGCACCGAAGTATCTTTTGAGGCACCCACCGGCGTCGATGATCTTTTGGGTGGAACTCAGCAGTATATCAGCATCGCCCCTAATCCCTTCAACCCCAGTACTACTATCTCATTTTTTATGCTGGAGGATGGGGTGGTGAAGCTCACGATCTATAATGCACGGGGGCAAAAGGTTAAGGATCTGGCAAGCGGCAGTTTCTCCCGAGGACAGCACCAGCTCATCTGGGATGGCAGAGATCAGAGTAACCGTGAGCTCAGCTCCGGAGTCTTCCTGCTGAAGCTGGAAAGCAGCGGACACTGCCATACGCGAAAAATGATGCTCATGAAATAGCAGTCCTGGCTAAAGAAACCAATCTATTCTAAGCTCAGACTCTTTATTTTATCGTGATCATTCCGTTTAAGCTGCAGATTGGAACTCTTCTTGCATCTAATAAGCGATAGGAAGAAATACCCGCAAATCATCGGGTTGATTTTTTAAATAATTTATTATGAATAAAGGAGATGAGTATGAGACAGATTACTCTGATCATGTTACTGACGATGTCGGTAGCTTTACTATCCGCGGCTTTAATGTGGAACGACGCAGTTCCCATCCGCCAGGGAGTGAATATTGAGTGGTTCCGCACGGGAATCGATACTCCTGATGGTGGAGCGATCTATGTATGGAGTGACACCAAACTGGGTGAAAGAGACCTTTGGGCTCAAAAAGTAGATGCCAGTGGCAATATGGTGTGGGGAGATCCCGTGCTCATTGATGGCAAGCCTGACCGTCAGGAAGACCCTGTGATCACCCGTACTTCAGACAATAACTATATCATTGCCTGGATAGACTTCTCCCAAGATTTGGATGGCGATGTCTTTGCCCAAAAGATAAATACGAATGGTGAGCTTTTGTGGCCAGCAGGTGGGAAACCAGTTTGCGTGGGAAACGGCTTGCAACTCGGAATCAATATGGAAGCAGACCCGAATGGTGGAGCTTTCATCGTATGGGGAGACGGTCGTAATCCCAGCAATGATCTCTATGCACAAAGGCTTTCGGCTTCGGGTGAGCCTCTTTGGGCTTTAAACGGCATCCCTGTGGCCAATGGCCCTGGCGACGAAACCCAAAATACCATGCTTCCCGATGGACAGGGAGGCATAATGCTGGGCTATACTCATGATTATGTGAATAGTAAGAGTTTATATGCCAAGCGTTTTGATGGTAATGGCAATATGACTTGGGCTGCTCCTCTTGATCTGGCTGTGGCCGACGGAGACCAATTCGGAGTGAGGATGGCAGCCCTAAGTGGTGGTGATTTTGTGTTTACCTGGACAGACCAACGCTTTGCAGATCCGGATATCTACGCTCAGAAAGTTAATCTGGCCGGAGAATTCTTGTGGCCAAACCCCTTCATCGTCTATGGCGATCAGGATACGCTCTTGGGTACCCCCACGCCTCAAAAGAATCCCCGAATTCAAGCAACTTCGGACAACGCCGTCGTAATAGTCTGGGAAGACTTCCGCTTGAGCGACCAAGCTGCAGACCTCTTTGCACAGAAGATATCCGCCAATGGCACTAAGCTATGGGCAGCCGAAGGTATAGAACTCGCTACCGCCGAATTCTCGCAGATCGGTCAGCGCATGGATTCTGACAACAACGGTGGAGTCTATATAGTCTGGGATGATCTGCGCAATGGAAACACTCCCAATGACGACGTCTATGCCCAGCATCTTAATAGCGCTGGTGAAGCCATGTGGACCCCGGGCGGAAAGGCTATCTGCACCCAGCCCAATGAGCAAAATGGTGGCTTGATAAAAGTAAGCGGAGATAAGGTTTTCATAAACTGGATGGACATAAGAAATGGTAGTGTAGGCCTGTATTATCAGGTTTTGGATGCCAGTGGCACTGAGCTTCTTGAGCCCGACGGCAAGCAAATCTTCTGGGGCCTCAGCGGCGATGCAATCGAAGGACAATATACGATCCTGCCCCGCCAGAATGACAGCGTAATAATTTGGCAAGATACCCGCTTTGCAAACGACGGATCTCGCATCTTTTTCCAATTCCTGACCGAAGATGGCACGACCACCCTTGAGACCAATGGGCGCCCTGTAACCCTGCAAGGTGGAGGTTCTCAAGAATATCCCCAGGCCGTGGTGAACGATAATGGTGAGATAGCCTTGGTCTGGGTGGATAAGCGTGATGATGATCCCAATATATATGCCCAGCTGATAGGTGTAAATGGTGAAAGGCTTTGGGGGGATAATGGCATCAAAATCACCGCAGAACAATCCCTTGCTCAGCTTGATCCCAAAATCTCCTATCACAATGGCTCTTTCTATATTGGCTGGTCAAATTGGGACCCCATAGCTGGCACTTTCGTATACCATGTTCACGGTCAAAGGATCATGAATAATGAAAAGCTCTGGGGACCAAATGGCACCATGATCTCTGTATTGACGGGTGATGATGTTTTCAGCGAATGCATACTCACAGACATTATCGATGATATCTATGTCTGGCACAGGACAAACTCCATGAGCACAGGCTCGGCTCAGACCATCTGGGCCAAACGTGTGGCTGAAGATGGGACTGCTTATGCCGGTTGGGAAGAGGCAGGCCTGCAAGCCAGCGATGTTGAAAACCTGATGCTGCAGGCTCAGAATCTACCCGTAGCCGCAGCCACTCCTCAGGGTATAGTAATCACTTGGAAAGACCTCCGTGCTGGCTTTATGCAATATTATGCGCAGCATATCACCGGAGCTGGCCAGATCCTCTGGGACCCAGAGGGCTTGCAGATCGCAGCCAATGATCTGGAACAAGAATTTGCAGACCTCACGGTCACCGATCATGGAATCATAGCCGCTTGGTGCGAAATCGTCGATGGCGAACACGACATCAGAGCTCAGAAATTCAGCTTCCCGGGAATCCCCTTGTGGGCAAGCCTGGGCAATGCAGTGGCGGTAAAAGACTCCTCGCAGTCCACTCCCAACCTGCTTAGCTTCGATGACAACGGAATTCTGGTGACCTGGGCCGATTACCTTGCCCCAGACCCTGATATTTATTACAACTATTTAAATAACAATGGGCAACTCGTCTTTCCTGGTACTGGCCTCGTACTTTCCAGCGCGATAAAGGCTCAGCTGGAGCCCAAAGGCTGTGTTTTGAACAACAACGCTTATGTGGTCTGGGCAGATGGCCGCAGCGGTGGTAAAACTGTGATTATGGGACTCTACGTTCAAAAACTGAATAATGAAACTGTCTCAAATGAAGATCCGATAGCCCCCGGGCTGCAAAATCCCAAGCTTGGGCAAAACTATCCCAATCCCTTCAATCCCTCTACCACGATAGCGCTTGATATGCCTCAGAAAGGCGAGATCGAGCTTACTATCTATAATACCAAAGGACAATTGGTGAAAAAGCTCTTCCAGGGTAAACTGGCACAAGGCTCACACAGCTTTACCTGGAATGGACAAGATGAAAACGGCAATGCCGTGTCCAGTGGCCTTTATTTCTACTCTGCTGCGCAGGGTGAGATGCGCCAAAGCCGCAAAATGATCCTCATGAAATAAACTAGCTCTATATAGCTAAAGGAGCCCGAAATGTTCGGGCTCCTTTTTGGTTAGTTGTGTTTTTGGGGCTCACTTTCAAACTGAGTGGGTAGGTCATTTCTTGCAGTGCCCATGGCGCATAATATATGCTCACGATGACGTGGAGATAAGAGGATTATTTCCTGGTATCTCCACGGTATCTCTACTGTATGCCTCCTGCAACAAGGCTGATAAAGCTGTCTTTCGAAGAAAAACAACCAAGCTACTCTTGCTATAATCCTGCTCATACTTTGGACTGGAATTCTTACAAGAATACGGATATTGAGGTAGAGTGCATTACTCACTCGGTTTGAAAGAGAGCCGTTTTTGGTTATAAGATCAATTGAGGCGCAGCTCGCGAATGAGCTCTGCCATAATGCTGATGGCGATCTCGTAAGGCTGTTGGCTGCCGATGGTAAGTCCAATGGGTGCATGCACTTTTTGGAGCAGATCGAGGCTATAACCCTGCCTGCTGAGCAGAGCAAAGGTTTCCGAGACTTTGTTTCGGCTGCCGATCATGCCCAGATAACGGAAATCCTGGCTGAGACACTGCTGTAAGACCTGCTTGTCATGCAGATGGCCATGGGTCATGATCACAATCCAGGAGTTTGGACCAAAGCTCACAGCTTGGGATATAGCGGAAAAATCGTTGACCTGCCTCATGTGAAAGCTTTCTTCTGGGATGAGGTCCAGGATATCCTGGCGGTTATCCACCAAATGCACCCAAAAGCCGCAGAGTTTGGCCAAATGCCCCAAAGCCTTGCCACAATGTCCGGCTCCGATGATAAAAAGCTGATGGGTAACAAAGAGTGCCTCGATGAATACGGTGGCTGATCCGCCACAGATCATGGCAGTAGGTTTGTGGTCTCCAAGCTCGCCACTGCCGAGATCAAAACTGAGCTGCTGGGCCTGGGGCGGCTGATGTTCCCGCACAAACTCAATGATCTTGTGTTCCAGCTCTCCCCCACCAAGATTGCCGTAAACAGTGCCTGAAAGCGGGATGAGCAGCTTCATTCCAGTTCGAGCCGGAGATGAGCCATCGGTGTGGATGATGCTGGCTTGCCAAAGCGGCTGATTGCCTGCGGTCAGCTCCACTACTTTTTGATAGTATTCGTTAGCTTGCATAGTTTCCTCCAAACATAATTTGATAAAGCGCGACCGAGGCGGCTACGCTCACATTGAGGGAATTCTTCCAGCCTAAAACTGGAAGATATACTATCTCATCACAAAGGCTTAATACTTGGGGATCGATGCCCAGGGCCTCATTACCCACTACCAGTGCCAAAGGCAGATCAAACTCTGTTTTATAGACAGATTGCGAGGGTTCAGCGGTCTCCAAAGCGTAGATCCTGTGTCCTGCGTTCTTCAGCTCCATTACGGCATCAATGGTGCTCTCTCGATAGCTAAAAGGGACTCGCTCAGAGGTGCCCAAGGCTGTTTTTGCCATATTCGGGTGCTGTGGTGTGGGCGATATGCCGCAGAGGATCAATTTGCCTATAGACAGGCATTCTGCGATGCGAAATAGAGAGCCCACGTTAAACACGCTGCGCAGGTTGTCCGCTATCACGGTGATCTGAGCAGCTCGTTTTAAGGCATCTGGATCAGGTCTGGCATTGCCATCTCCGGTTTTAAGCTGAATTTGGCTATCTTTGAAAGTTTTATCTCCCTGATATTGGGCTAAGGCACGCAGGAGCCGAAAAGGATCTGTGGGCAGATCGCGGATCAGAGAGTCCATTCGGGGCGGTAAAGCCTTTTTGCACAGAGGGTAGAGCTCCTGGAGCTGCTGAATCAGAGACTGGCGGCTGATGGGATTGGCAAGCTCAGATTCCAGCTCGGTAAGGAGTTTATTCAGCGCTTTGATCTGGGCATCGAAGCTGAAATTCTGGAACTTTTCAGGGCTGTACCGGCCTATAAACTTCATGGGTAAAAGCGTTTTATCATTTCGGCTGCGGTCAGGATGTTCTCACAGATAAAGTCAGGTTTGTATTCTGCAGAAGAGCTGACAAGCTGCTTGAATTCCTCTTCGCCGTTTCCGGTGAGCAGCAAAATGCTCTTCATCTTTGAATTATGCGCAAAGCCGATATCGGTGCTGCGATCGCCAATCATAAAAGACTGGAAAGGATCGAAGCAGAACTCGGCTCTGGCCTGTTTGAACATGCCTATTCCGGGTTTGCGATCTTCATGATCCAAGTTGTAGGGCTCTACAATGCCATCACGATGATAAGGGGAAAAGTAAATGCCATCCAGCTGAACTCCCGCGTCTGCAATCAGCTCTCGCATCTTTTGATGTACCTGATTAAGCTGCTTTAGGTCCAGATATCCTCTGGCGATGCCGCTTTGGTTTGTAACGATGAAGATCAGGTAGCCCAGTTCACTAAAGATGCGCAGGGCCTGCGGGGTCTGCGGGTAAAGGTGGTAATGCTCAGGATTATTGATATAGCCGAATTCATCCGGGCTGATCGTGCCATCCCGATCCAAAAATACTGCGCGTTTAATACTTTTTACTGTCACTGGTCTTAAATTTCAGAGCGTCTGGGAATTGCTTATTGAAGAAGACAATGCGGTAATCCCAATACTCGTTACGTTTGGTAAAGGAAAAGTCCAGCTTCCAGCAGTGCAGGTCCCGGCTGAGACTGAGGCCCTGTGAAATAAGCTCTTTATCCTTCAGGTTGTAGTAGTTCGAATAGCTCAGGCTGAAGTTTTTGCTTAGCTTGAAGCCGGCGCTCATCCGCAGATTCTGGCTGCGGGGATATAAAAGGCTCTTGGGAGCAAAAAGATCGTGGGTAATGCTCAGGTTCCAGCTATCAGTCAAGATGCTGGGATTGGTAGCAGGAGCCTCTTCCCCAAAGGCGGAAAAAGTTCTGTTTAAGGGCATGGGAAAGTACTCTGCATAATTTGCATCTCCACCGATGCCGATAGTCTGGGAAAAGTATTGATTCTTGATGGCCAGGTCATCGAAGCTCATTTTATAAGTCTCTTGAATCAGACTCAGGCGAGAGCTGTAGCTGGCTTTCAGGTTATTCAAAGCCCAGCTATCATGCTTTAGGGAACCCAGATTCATTGATCCAGGCCGAAAACCCAGGGTGTGAGTAATATTGCCAAAACGTTTGTCATCTTTGAGAAGGTCTGCAGAGATGCGGGAATCCCAGCTCAGCAAATCGTTTAGCTTGCGCTGTGTGCGTTCTTCACCCAGTTTTAGCTGCCATTTCTGCGCCAGGGCAAAGCTGAGATTGGCCTGCCTTTTTGCATTCTGTCTCAGTGAAATGCCTCCGAAACCGTAATATTGGCTATTGTCGGAGTGATCCGGCAGATAGCTGAGGCCTACGGAAGGGGTCAAGACATGCCGGATAGCATTGACTCCGGATGCGCCGAAGCTGCGGAGTCCATACATATTGAAGCTGCCATTCAGAGAGGCTGAATAGTCGTTTCCCCGCACCCACTTCTGCCCTTTGCGGTTACGATCGAACCAGGCTTCGTTATAGTCCACGCTCTGGCGCAAATTCAGCCAACCGCGGTAGTTAAAGCTATTGGAGAGCCCCATGGAGTGTCTGACGCCAGCGTGATGCTCCACCAGGTATTTGTCCGGATTGTCGTCATCAAGGGTATTTGCCCAGATGTAATCCTGAAATGACGGGTCTTTTTTGCGAATATCCCCGGTATGATCCAGACGGACATTGTAGTTGTAACTCAGCCCGGAGTACCAGACATCGCTCTTTTGTCTAAAGAACTCATAAACCGGCCGGCTGGATACGCTCCAGCTTACACTCGGCAGGCTGAGGCTGGCGGTATCGTTGATCAGATCTTGATTGTAGAGTGCACCTGCATTCAGATAGGTATTGCCGATGGGCTTGCGATATGAAATGCTGGAACTCAGCCTTTGAGCCAAAGACTCGTCCACCAAATCACTGCTTTGCCAGATCCTTTTATTGCTGATAAAGTCCAGGGAAACGTCCAAGGCAGATTTCTCCGGCAAGTCGTGATGGTGATTCGCCCTGAGAGACCAGTCAAATTGCGTGCCAGATCTACTGGTATTCTTTTGATAGCTGGCAGCAAGCCCACCATTAAAGTAATAGCGTTTCAAGTAATTTGTATCGAACTTAGCCTTCCATCCGGTCTTTTCCATGAGATCCATACCCAGGGTGAAATCGGCATAGTCTTTGTAAGGATAGTACAGCGCTATATCACGGATATATTTGCCATCCACGCTGTTATATCCGGGTTCGGGAACCAGGAGGCCGGCATGACGTCCACGCTTGATACTCATGGTTACGAAGGGGAAATAGAAGATAGGCATGTGGTTTACATAGGCCACCACATGTTTGCCTACCACTTTGTCTTTTTGATAGATGCGCATGGCTTTGGCCCAGAACCAAAAGCTGGGCTCGGCAAGATCACAGGTGGTAAAGCTGCCTCCATCGATATCGTAGATGGTGGAATCTATTTTCCGGATCTCCTCACCGCTGTAATAGCCATTTTCGATATAGCTCTGTCCACGGCTCAGCCTGCCGGTCTGACTGCGGATGTCGTACTGCACATCCTCTCCAATTAGAAGTTGGCCGTTATCCTGCATCAGAGTGAGCCCAAAGGTGGTGGCCTGTTCCCTTTTTAAATCCAGAAAGAGGGAATCAGCCTGTATCTTGGAGACACCATAATCTATAGATGTATTACCATGTAACCAGATCTGCTCGTCCTGATAATAAGCGCGGATGCTATCTGCTGCATAAAATAGTGAATCCAGAGAGCTGGCTGTGTTCAGATCGATTTTGAGGCTATCCGGCAAGGGAGCATCCATGCTTATGGGCACAAGCTCCCCCTGGCTTATTTGTGCGAGCACCAAGCCTGGCAACAGGACAATAATCAGGAGACATAAAACAGGTATTTTCATCTATTCACCAGATAACTTAAGAATTGAGGAGGCTGTTCATGTCAAGCATTTCCGCAATTATCGCTTCCCTCAAGAATCTCGCTTGACAGAAAGTGACCAGCATTTAAAAAGGGGGAAGGTAATTTCGTATATAAAACATGATAATACTAAAGGAAAAGGTAGTGGATAGCATAGAATCAAAAGCTCTAACCGTGAACCTTCAGAATACCAGGGTGATAGAGGTCCAGCTGGATGACTCTGCCAAATGGTTACTGGATCTTTCCAGTGATTATTATGGGGTCAATCAACGCCTGCGCGCCTTTTTGGATGAATTGTATCACCCCTTTGTAAACCCTGGTATCGCCCTGTCCCTGATGCGAACGAGCATTTTGGGCGATCTCTGGTGGTTTTGTGGCCGCACGGAGGCCGAAAGAGCACTGAATGTGATCCTGGATTTCTATAACAAAGTGGAAACTGTGTGCACAAAGGATGAGCAGTACAAGAAGCTCTTCCAGGACTTTCTGGAGTTTTGCTCGGCCCTCTGTGAGTACCCTCTACCAGCGATATTTGATCGTGTTTTAGACATGATTGAGGCTTTTTACAAGGCCCATGAATTCCTGTTTATCCGCCTCAGCAGCGTGGCCCGCAAAGCCTTGATAAAGCTCGAGCAAAAAACTCCAGATAACGACCGCAGTCTCCAGATCTTGCGGCAGCTCCTGGAGGCAACCCTGTCTCACTGGCAAAAGAGCACCGATATCAATTCCTGGCTCAGTCACCTGCAAGATAAGCCGGAAGACATGGACACCTCGCGCCTCCCTTCAGATGATTTTTACGAGCATTGGCAGAAAGTGGTAAAAGCAGCCACCAGCGCTGATGAGCTGAAAGCAGTGCCCGCCTTTTCTGAAATTGCCAGTCTGCATCGCGATTATATCAGCGAATTTCCCCATCTCAGCCATCGGGTGCAATACATCTTCTTCCTTTTGGGCCTACCCACCATGATCGATCTCATGGATCACCTTTTGTGGGATCTAAACCGGCAATTGGCCAATCTCTATGAAGAGCTCACGCCAGACGAAGTATCCCAAATGCTGGATACGGTATTTGAAACCCTGCATGCCTTTAGCAAGACGCATCTGAGCATAGTGCTGGATTGCCTGCACACCATCGGCAAAGCAGTGCTGAAGGGCTCTAACCTGGACTTGAAACGTAAAATCATCGAGCTGATCATAGACCTCGGCTTTACCTCCCCTGGAGAAGTGCGCATCGCCAGCGACTGGCAGATTGATGTAGATAAAAACCACGTGAAGCATCTGCGCATCCTGCTGGAGCTGATCGCCATCGATCCTCTGCAAAACAAAGACCTGCTTGCCTTCACCATCATCAGCATGACCCGCAAAGGCGTATTCATCGCCGATACAGACCTCTTTCAAAAGGATGTTTCTGCCTTTTTAGGTGCAGACATCAGCCCCATCTTTGTGCAGAGCAAGCACATGCTGAGAATGTTTCCCGTCTTCTTCAACGAGATCGGAGCCGAAGGCGAAATACGCGATGCCAGCACGAATCTGGATGAACTTTCCCAGCGTAAAGACCGGCTCATCCATTTCCTGCGCAAACAGGTGCATACCGAGAGCAACAACACTCATATCACGCTCATAGAGAAAATTCTGCGCTATTGGGTCACTCTGGACCCCAGTCCCCTCGAAAAGATTATCCCAGAGGATGTCTGGCTGCAGATCAAGACTTTAAACAAACGCACCCAAGCCCAGAGTGAGGCCGTGAATGCCTTTCTAGCCCAGATCGGGCTCAGCGATACGGAGCTGCTGGCGCTTTCCTGGCAAAGAGTGGAAATCATCTTCAGGGGCCTGGAAGAGGATTATTATACCAAACGCCTGAAGCTCTTGTGCTACTGCCACTTCTTGCTCAAGGACAAATATAACCTCGACCCTTATGATATCGTGAAGTTCCTTACCCGCTACAGCTTTTTTGATGCCAAAGAGCAAAACCGCCTGCGCACCAGCCTGAACCGCAGAGACTATGACAGCTCTATCCGGCAAATGTTGGGATACATCGGCAAGCTCAATACACAGGTGCTGGACCCCAAACCCACCACCCCCTGGGAAAATATCTATTACAAACGCCACATCGCCGCTGGCATACCTTCGATGTACGGGATCTACCGCGAACCCAAACTGGAAGCGATGGGCATGATCTTCAGGCTGGAAAATGTAATCGGCCGCCTCTTTGAGCGTAATAGAGACCAGCTCAATCTCAATTATATCAATGGCAAGACGCTACGCCGCATTGTGCGCATCCTGGATATATATGACTACGCCATGGAGCAGGAAATGATCACGAGTGACGCCTTTAGCAGTGCAGTCGCAATGCTGAGCTCTGTCCAAAACGTCTCCAATATCAGCCTGGAACAGTATCTGGATATCTTCAATCTGCTCAAAGACAGCGTGAACGAGATCATCAACGAATACTATTACCGATTTTACGATCATCAAATTGCAAGATTGGAGGCGAAGCTGGGCAGCAGACAGCAAAAAGAGATTTTTGCCGAGGAATTTTACCGCAATTTGCTTAGCGCTTCTTTTTTGGTACAAGGATTGGATAACTTTATCACCAGGATTTTGGAAGCTCTCAACGAGATGCGCCAGCTCTTTTGCAAAGAGGATATCTTCAAACTGATGTCTTACGATCCGGATCGGCTTTTCTTCCATCTTTACACCCGCAATTCCAGGATAGAAAATCAGGTCTTACTGGGCTCCAAAGCCTTCTTCCTGAAGCGCTTGCACCAATACGAATTCCCTGTGCCTCCGGGCTTTGTGATCACTACCGATCTCTTTCGCAATCGCGAGATCATCAATACTCACCCCGATATCTCCAAAGAGTTCTACAGCCTGCTCCAAAAAAACCTCAAACTGATGGAACAATACACAAATCTGGAATTTGGAAATCCAGAGCGCCCCTTGCTTTTTTCCGTGCGTAGTGGTGCCCCCATGAGCCTGCCCGGGGCCATGGATACCTTCCTGAATATCGGACTCAATGATGAGATCGCCGAGAGCCTGTCCCAGCAGAATAATTACGGCTGGACAGCCTGGGATTGCTATCGCCGTCTCATTCAAAGCTGGGGCATGGCCTATGACATTGACCGCGATGAATTTGATAGAGTAATGATAGATTACAAAAAGCGATATGGCGTTCAGCTCAAAACTCAATTTAGCGATAAACAGATGAAGGCTATGACCCAGGATTATAAAGCTGTGCTCGAGAGCCACAATGTAGCCTTTGAACAGGACCCCCTTTTGCAGCTCCATCAAGCCATCTCTCATGTCTTGGATAGCTGGGATACAGACCGCGCCAGGCTCTATCGCGCCAAGCTCCATATCGCCGAAGAATGGGGTACAGCGGTGATCATCCAAAAGATGGTGATGGGCAATATCTCTTTGGAGAGCGGAACCGGAGTGCTCTTTACTTTTGCGGATTGGCATCATGAACCAGGCATCTGTCTAAATGGGGATTTTACCCTCTGCAGTCAAGGTGAAGACGTGGTGGCAGGACTGGTGCACACTCTGCCCATTTCTGAAGCAGAAAGAAACCGGCAACAGGGTGATGCATCATTGGAAAAGGATTTCCCCGCCTTGTATCAAGCGCTTTTGCGCTATGCCAAACAGCTCATTGAAGAGCGCCGCTATCCCCATCAGGAGATGGAATTTACCTTTGAGGGCCCCTTGGAAGAACAGCTGTATATCCTCCAGACTCGAAACCAGGTAATCCGCAAAAGCCCGGAATACAAGGTCCTGGGCAACAAAGAATCCAAGCTGCAGAGCATCGGTACTGGAATTGGCATTGGCAAAGGTGCGATGAATGGTATCATCGTGATTCGGGAAGAAGATATCCTGCTCTACAAAGGTCAGGATATCCCCTTGATCCTGGTAAGACCGGATACTGTGCCCGATGACATGGCACTTCTCTTTGAATGTCAGGGACTTTTAACCTCCAGAGGCGGCGTTACTTCCCACGCAGCAGTAACCGCGACCCGTTTGGGCTTGATCGGGATTGTAAATTGCCGCGACCTCTTTGTGGATGAAGATAATTCCACCTGCAGAATCGGAAACGTGCAGCTAAAAGCGGGAGACAAGATCTCCCTGGATTCCACCGGCGGAACTATCTACCTGGGACACTATCCCCTGCAAAGCGTGTATTCACTATTTTAAGATAAAAAAATAAAAAAAAGGAGACCCTAAGCATGAATCTAAGCTTACGCAACAAAAACCTGCTGGGCATCAACAGCCTGGGCAGAATCGGAAAACTACTGTTGTGGAAACAAATCCATCTAAGACATTTCGATGGCTTCGTAGTAAATTGCGGACGTGAGGTCGGCAAAAGCTTCGATGATCTGATCCAGACCATTGAAAACGATAGCAACTATGGCTCTATCCACAAGTTCCTCTACGGAATGGTGGGGAAGAAAGCCGAAATCAAGATTTTGGATAAAGACAATCAAATCCTGAGCATCGAAGGCATCCCCATCAAAGTCCTGCGTACAGCCCGGGACCCCAAAGACATCAATTGGCTGAATGAAGGCGTGAAAATCGTGGTGGATTGCACTGGTGGATTTTTGGACCCCACCGTGTCCACAGAATCCGGCAAACCCTGCCTGCGCGGACACCTTGATTCCGGTGCCCTGAAAGTTATTGCCAGTGCCCCTTTCAAGATCAAAGGCGCAGCCTCCATGCCCGATGATGCCACAACCATGATCTTTGGCATCAATCATCTGAATTATGACCCCGCAAAACATCACATCATTTCCGCTGCATCCTGCACCACCACTGGTTTGGCGCACATGATGAAGCCTTTGATGGAAAACAAACTCACCTCCAGAATCGTCACCGCTTCCATGAGCACCATCCATGCCTCTACTAATACCCAATCCATTTTGGATAACGTGCCCAAAGCCGGAGCTACAGACCTGCGGAAATCCCGCAGCATGATCAATAACATCATTCTCTCGACCACCGGTGCCACCAAAGCGCTGGAACTGGTAATGCCTGAGGTGAAACGTATCGGCTTTATGGCGGATAGCGTTCGCATACCTACTAATACGGTGTCGCTCATAAACCTCAATGCTACCTTCTATACCGAGCTGGACGAGCTGGGCGAGCCTCTGATCAATCGCAATATGCTCAACGAGGTCTATGCCAATGCCGCCAAAGGTGCCCAAAAAGGCCTCCTGGTCTATAGTGAAAGACAAAACGTCTCCGCTGATATCGTTGGCACTACAGCCGCTGTAACTCTGGAAGCCCATGAAACCCATACCCGCACCGGCTTCATCAGCTTCCCACCGGAAGCTCTGGCTGCGCAAGGCGTAAAGACAGACAAAGAACTGGGCATGCCGGTGACCCACGCCAAAATCTTTGGCTGGTACGATAACGAGCTCGGCTCTTATGTGCATTGCCTCTCTCTGCTCACAAACTATATCGCAGATAATAGTTAATTGAGCTGAGAGTCACTTCTAATATGATAGGCCCGTGCCGCTATGTGGTACGGGCCTATTTTCGTAATACACCGATTTCGTTGAGCACAGCCACTTTCCGCAGTTTGCCAAGCCATAGCCCTCGCCTCAGATTTCGATTCGGTTCTAACTTGTTTTCGACTCGAGTTGACTTAGGTGTTCGAGTCATCTCGAGTCGAAGACTAATTGGAAGCAAGTGCAAACCACAAGGGAGACTGAGCCGGGCTAGTGGTGTTAAATCCATCGCAAAGGCGGTCTGTTTAGAAAAAGATATTGACAGTTAAGCCCAAGATGAAAAACAATGTAACCAGTCGATGGACCATAGAATAATTTCAAGAATCTAGAACCTTAAATGTTCTCAAAAGACCGTGGAGATTGTGAGTTGGAATTTACACCAATATTTGAAACCTAAGACCTTTAGGAGGTTAGAAATGCAACATTTACGCGATTTATTTTCAATAGTTCTGGTAAGCCTTATAATGCTTGTCCTAGCGTCATGCCATATAGCGATTAAAGGTCAAAACGATACGGCAATAGACGGCACTAAATTGAAATATGATAATGAAATAACCTTATCTGATAACTACGATTTGTCCGATTTGGAGATTCTGGGCGGAACGCTTTCAATCAGCCTCAAGGGCCACGCTGACAGTGATATGACCTTAGCTATCAAATACAGAGAATACGAGCCCGGTGACGCTGTTGCTTACATCTCAAATGGTAAAATCAGAACAAAATCTAAGTCCGGTAAACCTGTATCAATTTATAATGTAACTGGCTATATACCTGAGAATCTGGGGCTGGACATAAAAACCGGAACCGGCACCATAGAACTATCAGGCTTGAAAGGTCAGCAAAACATATCAATCATAAGTGGCACAGGAGATATCGAATTAACTGACAGTAGTATTAAGGTATTCTCTGCAAAAGCAGGAACAGGATCAGTCACACTCAGCAACAATCAGGTAAACACGGCCTCAATAAAGATCGGAACAGGGGACATAATTCTGAATAATAGCAAGATAAATCAGCAGGAATTTAGCACCGGAACGGGGAAGATCATTCAGAAAGAACCTAATCCTGTTCACAAAAATAAGGGAAGTATCTGATCTATAAGATCTGAGTGATCTGCATTTCAAGCAAAATCTGAAAATTAGAGAAGATATTTTGAAGTCTTGTACCATCCTATTCTTGTTGATGCTATTTATATCACTGCTAAGCGGCATTGAGCCCTTTCTATTTAAAGGCAGTGGGAGCTTTGGTTTGGTAAACGGTACGACACTCGGAATTGGCTGGAAGAATGGTGAAAAGCCCAAGCGGGAACACTTTGTTAATGCCATTTATTATGCCACCGATGTATTCTGGTATGCAGGCATAAATCATGAACACAGATTATATCATTCCAGTAATTTCTATACGCTGCTAACTACAGGGCTTGACTATGTCGAAGTAGATAATATGGGCTCGATAGGGGGCTCTAATGCAGGCGACTCAGATAAGCCCGGTTCTGCACTCATACCTCACATCACAGTAGGTCTTGGTTACCAGACCAATTTGGCTAAAGACATTCATCTATTCATTGAGTGGGATATCGGCATAAAGGCTTCTATCAGCAACATAAATATCGGATTAACTTTTTAAGGGTTAAGTCCCATATAGCCCCAATAAAATATCTTGAGAGCTTAGCAGATTTGAGCAATTTTATTTACTAGTGCTCTTTTCTTTAAAAAAGGCTTGACACAAAAACTAAAGGGATAATCTTGTATCAAAACTTAATAAAGAGGTTGTCATGAAACAAATCTATGTTTTGCTCTTGGTAGTCTTTCTACCACTATTTGCACACGCTGGCTTGCTGGACAGGGCTCAGCAGCTTGGTAATAACTTTCCAAAATCCCCAAGTCGTGAATTTAGACTCACACATCAGATAAGCAGTAATTATGAGTATGAAGTTTTGATTCCAGATTCACAAACCATGTTTTACTACTCCGAAAACCATCCTGCTCAAGTAGATTCAGTACTTTTTTATTTCTGGGAAGAGAATGAATGGCAAGGCCCAGAGTCTTATATTTACCCCGAATACAATGCTGCTGGGATGGTTATCAGCAACATTATGTTGATGGATTTAGGCTTTCAGATGTTTCCTGTGATGCGTACGGAGTCCTTTTTTGATGCCCAAAACCGCATTACTCATTTTAATATCTTCAATATAGATTTCGATGATATGCAAACTTGGATTCCCTCAACGAGACATCATATGGTATATGGGCAATATCCTGAATTTGAGGTTTTTGGCTGGGAAGACGGATGGGGCGATAGTCAAAACTATTATCACGGCACCTTCAGTTACGATAGCTCAGGCAGATTCACAGAGGAGCTCACCTATGATTCTCCGGATTCCACAAATTGGGTTCTTAGCAGCAAAGATGTGACGGTCTATCATCCTCAAGATACCTCCACTGGCGCTGATGTCATAAACTATATCTCCCAGATGTATGGTTCCATCCTTTTCATGTCAGACCTGGATATGCCCCTCATGATAAGCTCCGCAACCAGTTATCTTAGGGAAAATGATAGTTGGATCCCGGATTATCGTACCATTTATGAATATGATGGTTCATTGCGCAGAATCCGCCAGGACGAGGAGTATTGGGATGGAGATCAGTGGACTGCGGAAGATAAGGTCTTCTTTTATTACGATACAAATGGTAACCTGAGCAGCTCCATCGAACAATACTCATATGCTTGGGGCTGGGAAGATGCCACAAAGACCGAATACTTCTGGGAAGGCTTTACCATCAGTAACGAGGATCTCGTGCAAGACATCAGCCCTGCCCTGCAGATCAAGGCCTGGCCCATACCCTTTGTTGAAAGCCTGAACATCAGCACTAGTTCAAAACTCGGAGGTATTCCTCAGATCAGCATCTATAATAGCCGTGGTCAATTGATTCGAGAGTATAAGGACTCTGATAGTGTCCTTTGGGATGGCAAAGATTCCCAGGGCAGAGATAGCGCCACTGGCATTTATTTCATCAGAGCCTGGCAGGATAAAGCTTCTGCTGTGAGCAAAGTAATCCGCGTGAAGTAAAATAGCTTTTATGCTTGTAAAGAGCCCGGAGTAAAACCGGGCTTTTCTTATTAGACTAAACAGCGACCACCATTACCTTAAAAATCTAAAACCTTAGCACTAATAACTCTAATCTTATCTGAGCCCCGAGGAACCGTCCCCAGGCGCTAATCCAGTTTCTTAAAATAATGCTATTTGTCATAAGGAATAAAACGATTAACTTGTAATTAAACTTAAGAAACGAGGTGTAACATGAAACGTATCTACGTTGTCAATGGAATTTTAAAGTGCACCACTTTTGGAAGTTTAAACTGCACCACTATTTTCAACCTTTAAAGTTCTCTGACGGTGCTTTGGAGCGTAGCGGAAAAGCGCCGTCAGAAAACTTTTCACTC
>Ga0265295_1001617_pt1 | contig 38955 bp, 35 predicted proteins | sample Munlansysbiofilm_FD_192503 | JGI IMG/M metagenome (GOLD analysis project Ga0265295, IMG submission 192503) | Leachate microbial communities from a municipal landfill in Southern Ontario, Canada - Methane capture system biofilm | ecosystem: Engineered > Solid waste > Landfill > Unclassified ... | reverse complement strand
CAGGAAATAGCAATGGGCTCATAGGCAATTAAGGTTTCTTCCCAGTACAAACGATGGATCAGGGTGTCTTCATCGATGGAAAGCAGCTCTTCGGTGCTAAGGGTTTCAGCGAACTGGACCGCACGCTCCCAGGTTTCATCGTGGCTTTGCGTGGCCGCAGGAGCGCCGCCCGAAACGGGCAATTGCTGCAATAACAGTCCGCAAGCCTTTTCATCGTTGGCGGCCAGCCATAAACGGGTATCCAGTTGTTCCGAATGTTTCATGTAGTGCTCTAGCACCTGTGCCACTGAAGCGCCCTGCATGGGCACAATACCCTGGTAGGGTTGCATGCCTTCAGCCCTGTTTTTTGGGTCAAGGATGACCGCAAACCGGCCATTACCGTTGGCATTAAGCAGGGTTTGCAGGGTCCCGTTTTCGGGGCAAACAAATTCCTGCCGCATTTTGACCGTGGCGCGCAGGCGAAGTGCCGAGTCGCACTCAACCACAATCAGGCTAATCGGGCCATCACCTTGCAGCTGAAGAATTAAAGAGCCTTCGAATTTGATATTTGACGTGAGCAGGACGGCAGCCGCGCTTAATTCCCCCAATAGTCTTCGGATAATGGGGGGGTAGTGCTGGTGGCCCAGCGCTTCGGCCCAGGTTTGGGTAAGATTGACGGTTTGAACTCGCGTACTGCGGTCTTCAAACAGGTATTTTTTTAAGGAATCGTTCATGACAGCAAGAAAATATATCCTGAGACGGATTAATCAAGGCGTTTCAGGTGTTGAGAGTAGCGTTTGCCTTGTTCTACGTAATGACGGGTGCCTGCATGCACACCGGCAAGGTCTTCATTGGTCAGGGTACGGGCAATTTTTGCCACACCAATAACCAGTGAATTGTCGGGGATCACTTTTCCTTCGGGAACGATGGCGCCCGCACCAATAATACAGTTTTTGCCAATAACGGCATTGTTAAGCACAATGGCCTGCATGCCAATTAATGAGCCTTCACCAATGGTACAGCCGTGCAGCATGGCCTGATGGCCTACCGTTACATTTTTGGCTATATATAGCGGTACTCCTTCATCAACGTGCAAGACACTGCCCTCCTGTACGTTGCTGTTTTCATCGATGATAATGCTGGCATTATCGGCCCGAATGGAAACATTGGCCCAAATGCTGACATTGGCGGCTAGTGTTACGTTACCAATCAGGGTGGCATTCTCAAAGATAAATGCACTGGGATCAATATTGGGTACCAGGTTTTCAAGTTGGTAAATGGCCATTCGGTTTCCTTTCAAGAAATGGATTCACTGACAGGGTCTGTGGTGTCTACAGGATCAAGGGGAGTGCGCCAGATGTAGCCATTGTTATCGGCATGGCCAAGTACACCGGTGCTGACCCACTCGCCCAGTGTGGGTGTTTCATGAATTTGTGCATTAGACCAGTAAGACAGGGTAACGGTTGGGTCGGGATAGTCATATTGATCGGTGGTATGGATGGCAATTTCACCTGTTTGCCCCGATTCAACCTCTTCCCCTTCTTCATTGATAATGGCGATGGCATGGCCTGGATAGGGCTTGCCTATACTGCCGTGCAATGATGGCCATTTTTCATGACTTTCACCAATGATGTAACCAAAGCCAAGCGGTGCAAAAATGCTGTTAATGCTGACATTGAAACGTTCGTTGACCCAGTTGCGCAATGCCTGGGTGATGTCGGTGTCGGGACAGGTAATGCAACGGATGGCAATGTGGAATTCGAGCAGGGGATCGGTGTGATTTTTGATGCGCTCCAGTTCGTGGCTGGACACAAGCATGTTGGTAATTTGGTAGTGTTCCAGCAGGGTGAACAGGCGCGGAATGGTGCGTCCGCTGGGGCAGCCAACAATAGAGCGGCCAAAGTAAAGCGTTGGCAGCAAGGCGTTGAGCAGGCCGTTGGGGGTATTCCAGTCAAAGGAAGTCCAGAGGATATCCTTGCCTTTGGGAAACCAGTTTTGGGAGGCTACAAAACCGGGCAGCGTACCAATTAACGTACTATGGTGCAGCAAAGTTCCCCTGAGTGGTTTGTTTTCAGAGGGATGCGGGTAGATGAGCAGGGCGGGTGAGTTGGATGCCACAATAACCGGCGTAAAGGTACCAGGTTGTCTTGCCAGCAGGGTACGCCATGGAATAATACGTTCGTCTTCGGTATGAATGCCTATAATTTGCTTGACCGGAGAATGATTGTCGATGGCGGACATCATGGGGGCAATGGAATGTTTGTCAACAATGGCTACCCTGGCTTGTGAGTCGTGAATGCGTTCGGCATATTCGGCCGCGGTCAGGGTTGCGGTTAGCGGTACGGCAATGGCACCCACGGTAAGCGCGGCCAACTGAGTAACCGCACTTTCTGCCGAATGCTGCAGGGCAATGGCAATGCGATCCTGGGGCTGTATGCCCATGCGGATGAAACCGTTAGCCAGTTTATTGACTTGTTCTGATAGTTGGCCGTAGGTAAGCATGGTGAGCTGGCCCACCTGATCCTCAAAATAAATGGCAACTTGACGGGCTTCGTGCGGACTGGATGCCCAGCGATGACAGCAGGCATCCGCAATATTGAAATGTGATGGAACTAACCATTCAAATGATTGATACAGTGAATTATATTGATCTGTCATATGACTGTTTGAGAGGCCTGTTTTTTGATGCTGAAGGAAAATAAAAGGGCCATTTCTGACCCACCTTTCCACTATAAGGCTCATTCTAACATTTAATTGTCCAACCCGGCTATGTAGATTAAACAGGTTTACCTCAGGTCTTTGGGCCAGTTTGCAAAGGCGGCAGGATTTGACACCGGGATGGTCATGCCCTTTCCTATCAATTCCGTGCCGTTGTTTAACTGGAACAATGCGGTCTCATCATCGGTCTGTATGCGTATGACACCGTTTGGGCCACCCGAAAAGGTTCCACTCCAGACGTGTTTCTCAGGTACGGTACCTATTAAATTACTCACGTCGAGGCGGACTTTGCTGTATTGGGGGGCATAGGCACCCAGATTCCAGAAAGTGAAGGTGAATGTTGCTTTATATACTAAAGGTATACCCATGCTCTCGCCGATGATCTCGTGTACTGTCGTTGAGGCTTTTACCTGGACCGGTGCGATCTGGGCGATGAGTTCATCAGTGGTGGCTGGTTCAGTGGCAGGGGGGGCTTCTTGTTCTGTATCGGCTTCGGGGTTCCAGATGGTGTCGTCAAGTTTTTGCAAGGTATTTTGGTTATTCCAGTTAACGCGTTGTTGATGCTCGTATTCTTTCTGCTCTTCTGGGCTGCGCGTGTAGATAGTGCCGGTTTTCTTGTCCATATATTCGTTTTCAGCAAAGTATTTGATATTGCCATTGCTGTCCATATACGGTTGAGGCGTGTACCAGGGCTTGTTTATGTATTTTTGACGGGTTTGTTCATCACGGACGGCATCTTCGATTTCATTGATCCTGGGTTCGACATATTCTGTATAGGCTTGGCCGCCAGCCCAGGCGCCAGCGATTGAACCACCGGGTATGAAAGAGCCGGCCAGTGCACCGCCTGCTTCAGCCCCTTTCTTGACGCCTCCTCTCACTAAGGCACCGGCAGCGCCTGTGGTGTCACCGGTTGAAAGGTAGCCGGTAGTTTCGGCCGCAACTGAAACGACATCAAGGGCGTTAAGTACTTTACCCAGTTTTGACAGGAAGTTTGTTTTTGCCGCGGCCTGGCTTTGTTGTTTGCCGGACAGTTTGGCTTTATTTTTGAGATTATCCAGTTTGGTTTGTGTTTTTTTTGAGGTCACGTAACCTGATGCCTTACTGCTTTTCGTATTTATACTTTTGTTTAGCTTGTTAAATTCCTTGGTGTTATCTTTATGAATTTTATCCAGCTTCATTTGATTATTTAGTGCGTGATTTTCAGCTATTTTAATGCTTTGCTGTACAGGTTCATCGCTGGCCGTTTCACCTGTTACGTACAGGACCTCTTCCAGGGTACTTAATTTGTCACTTGCAGGCGCTTCATCTTGCGCGACAACCCAGAGGGGGGAAGGCTGTTCATTCTGGCTTTGAGCAGTGGGAATTGCATTGAAATGAGTGGGGGGAGGTATGATAACGGTAGCCGTTTTTTGTGCCATGGCTATATTAGTGATGCAAAGCGAGAGTCCCAACGCAGTTAAAACCGAATAATTCATTTCGCGTCCTTGTCCAGAAAATCGGAAAACCGGTAAAAATCAAAATGGGTGATTTTTACTTTATTATTATCATCACTAATTGCCAGGGTCGCATAAATGTTGGGGTTGTGCGAGGAGGCAAAGATTGATACTGCATTTTTCCCGTCTTCAACATAGGCAACCGGTTCCAAAGAAGCCCACAGTGCAGAATCCACGGCATTAAGTTCTTTGATTGGGGTATTGGGCGGCAATACATCGGCCAACTGCCCTTTTCGGGCGGCAAGCAACAGCCTGTTCCAGGCAATGCGCATGGCATGGGCCACACCGGTTTCATCGACGAATAATGGCAACAGGCTAGTCTGGTGCTCCATCCATTGCAGGGCAGCGCCGGCAACCATGGCTTCTGCCTGTTCAACATTTAAGGAGGCCAGCGGGTTTGGGATTTGGCCCATTCCGGCAGCAACGATCTGGCTGGTGGTTTTTGCGTTTACTTGTCCAATGGCTACGGGTGCCGAAGCTTTTTCTTGCATCCATCCCCGGCCTATCTGGAACGGAACTTTGGCGCCACGGATGACACTGTTCAGGAGAATGCCGGTATCCACAATGCGCAGGCGATTATCCTTGGGTGTTCGTGACCAGAGGGTCAATAAGGTAATATCGGCCCAGGGGTGCTGAAAGTAAACAAACTCAACCTCACTGCCAGTCGCGACAAAGTTGACCAGTGAGTGGCGGAAAAAAATCGACCAGTCATCGGCATTGTCCTGATCAAGCCAAAGCAGTTCACCCAATTCGGCAAAGGTAAGATTGGCCTCAGGGGTAGATGAATTTTTCAGGGCTGCCAGGAAATTTTTTGATGCCAGGGACCGGAACGCTTCCGCTTCGGCCCAGAGCTCAAGGTAGAGTTTTTGATCTTGTGTTTGTGCTTGTGTTTGTGCTTGTGCAAGGCGGGGAATAACACATAGCATCAAGGCAACAGCGAGGATCAGGGGCCGAAATAAAAGGGTCAGTGATCGCATGGCAAATTTCCGGTTGTAGTGAATTAAGCGTATTGTTACAAGACGGCATTGCCGGATGCAAGCCAGAACCCTGACAGCCAGCGTTAAACGTTTGTTACGTATACCAGTACTATAAATAAATACTCTGATATACACATTCTAACATTTAAATACGCTTGCCGGCTATGTTAATTAAACGAGTACCGGCCAGACGATCATGCATCATTAAACCGTCACGGTCCAACCAGCTATACACAAAATTCAGGAAGGGCGTCACAATAATGAACATGGTTATCGAGGCCCAGCCCAGGGATTGGGAAAGAAAGTAAATGCCTGCGGCACCCAGCAGGGGAATGGGCCAGCACAGCAGGTACCTTAAAATTAACTGGCCTGTTCCGGGTTTGTTCCCGCTTTTATCGCAAAGCAGAATATTCCAGGTTTTCATGGGAAGCGTCTGCCCTTTGCGCTTCCATGAAGTAATGAAGTAAAGACCAATCACCAAAAACAGCAGGGCTTGCCGGGGGGCATGGTACATCAGGCCGTGACGGCTTTGGGTCAAGGTGTCAAAAATATAGGAAGCGAAAAAAACAAGGCCAAACAAAAGTACGCCTTCGTACATCATGCAGGCAAAAATTCGCAGTCTGGCAGGGTAAGTCATTATTATTTGTTCCGATAGCTGTCGCTGACCATTTCAAAGGCAAACAGGCGGCAGTCAAGCGCGCCGTTAAAAAGCGGAATGCGCTGTTTGGGTTTGAGCCTGAGTTTTTTGGGCAGGTCAAGGTCACTGGAAATAATATGCACGTTCCAGTTGGCAAATTCTTTTTTCAGGCAGGAAGACCATTCGCGCCACAGGGTGTCGTCTTCAGGGTCCATGCGTTCGCCATAAGGCGGGTTGGTGATCAGCCAGCCACGTTCGGCCGGAGCCTGGGTGAAGCGGGCATCCTTGACATCAAAGAAAATAGAGGCGTCGGACAGACGGGCCCGGTGCAGGTTGTCTTTGGCCGCTGCAATGGCGTGCGGGTTGATATCAGACCCATATAATGGCGTTTCCAGTCTGGGGGCCATGCGGCTTAGCGCATCTGCTTTCAGGTCTTTCCAGCGACGGTAGTCAAAATTGCGCAGGCGTTCGAAGCCAAACGGGCGTGAAATGCCGGGCGGTACACCCTGGGCAATCCAGGCTGCTTCGATAAGAATGGTGCCGCTGCCGCAGAAAGGGTCGTACAGGGGCATGGAAGGATCCCAACCCGAGAGGGCCAGAATGCCGGCGGCCAGGTTTTCTCTGAGCGGTGCTTCGCCTTTGTCAAGGCGCCAGCCACGCTTGAACAGGGATTCGCCAGAAGTGTCCAGGTAAAGGGTGGCACTGTCGCTGGACAAAAACAGATGTACTTTGGCATCGGGACGGACGGTGTCAATGCTGGGACGTTCGCCTTCACGGTCGCGCAGGCGGTCGCAAATGCCGTCTTTGGCCTTCAGGTTGCAGAACATGAGGCTTTTCATGGGACTTTTGATGGCGGAAGTGTCTACCCTAAGCGTGTGTTCGGCACCAAACCATTGTTCCCATGGGGTGTCGTAGGCCAGTTCATAAATATCGTCTTCGGTCATGATTGCTGCATGCGATACCTGTACCAGAATACGGGTTGCCAGTCGTGAATACAGATTGGCCCGCATGATGCCCATCCAGTCACTGTTAAAGGCACAGCCGGCCCGTCCTTTCTCTACGTTTTCAAAGCCCAGTGCGCTGATTTCCTCACACAGGACATCTTCAAGCCCTTGAGGGCAGGGCGCAAATACCTGGAATATTTCAGTGTGCCGGAATTGGGTTTTTTGTCTGCGTGCTTCTTGACGAGGGTGTTTTGAAGCCTCGTAGGATGAATCACCTTTGACGACAGCCGGTTTGCGGGTGTTTTTTTGTGCGTCGGAAAATTGGCCGATGGTTTCGGCACCACGACTTAAGCGGTCGGCAAGGCTGGGGCGGTGCTTGCCATAGCCTGCCGTGCGTGGCAGGGGGCGTGATTCAATCTTTTTTTTGATGGTTTCGTCAGCGCTCGTGCTGGATTCTGCAAAATTGGCCAGTGCCACGTTTCGGGCGCGAGCACCTGAACGCAGACGCGGTTTTTGGGGTGCGGCATCAGTATTTTGTTCAATTTTTAGGGCCGGTTTTTTTAATACGAGCTTTTTGCGGGGTGGTGTATTGTCTTCAGACATGTATATTATTTTTTAAAAAGGTTTGATAACGACCAGCGCAACAATGAAAAGCAACAAAAAAACAGGAATCTCGTTAAACCAGCGGTAATAAACATGAGAACGTGTGTTTTTGTTTTGCTCAAATTGCCGGTAAATGCGGGCGCAGGTGTAATGATAGCCAAGTACACCGGCGACCAAAAGCAGTTTGAGGTGCATCCAGCCATCGGTAAGGCCAATTTTGAACTGGATCATCATCCAGAGGCCGAAAATAACAGCGGGAATGGCCAGTTTGTTGGTAAAACGGAGCAGACGCGCAGCCATGCCCAGCATGGCCTGATAAGCATCGGGGTTGGGGGTTTGCGCCATGTTGACATAAATGCGTGGCAGGTAAAATAACCCCGCAAACCAGGACGTGACAAAAACGATATGCAGGATTTTAAGCCATAAGTACAACATTGTTTACTCTTATTTGCGAAGTTGGCCGTTACCGTTAAGTACCCATTTATAGGTGGTCAGGCCTTCGAGGCCGACGGGACCACGGGTATGCAAGCGGTTGGTGGAAATGCCGATTTCCGCGCCCAGGCCATATTCAAAACCATCGGAAAAAATGGTCGGCAGGTTGACATAGACCGAGCTGGAATCAACTTGTCTTTGGAACAGGCTGGCTTCGTGGATGCGTTCGGTAATAATAGATTCGGTATGGCCCGAACTGTGCCGGGCGATATGTTCAATGGCTTGTTCAAGGTTATCTACTACGCGGATGGCCAGAATAGGTCCCAGATATTCGGTATCCCAGTCTTCTTCGGTAGCCGGTTTTGCATCGGGGATCAGGGCGCGGGTTTTTTCGCAGCCGCGCAGTTCTACCTGGTGTTCGGCATAGGCTTGTGCCAGGCGGGGTAATACTTCCTGGGCAATGGCGGCATGCACCAGCAGGGTTTCCATGGCACCACAAATGCCATAGCGGAAGGTTTTTGCTTGCAGGGCAATCTGAAAGGCTTTTTCGAGGTCGGCATATTGATCTATGTATATGTGACAGTTTCCGTCCAGGTGTTTGATCAGGGGGACCCGGGCTTCTTCGCTAAGGCGCTTGATGAGGTTTTTGCCACCTCGGGGAATAATCACGTCTACGTACTCGGTCATGGTGATAAGCTTGCCTACCGCCGCGCGATCGGTGGTGTTGACCACCTGTACCACGGTTTCGGGCAAGCCGGCGTGTGCCAGGCCTTCGCGAATAATATTGCCCAGGGCCAGATTTGAATGAAAGGATTCACTGCCACCACGCAAGATGCTGGCATTGCCGGATTTCAGGCACAATGCAGCGGCATCAATGGTCACGTTGGGACGTGATTCGTAAATAATGCCAATGACGCCAAGCGGCACCCGCATTTGGGCAATATTAATGCCATTGGGCAGGACGCGGGTGGCACTTAAGCTGCCTACCGGGTCTGCCATTGCGGCAATTTGATTCAGGCCAGTCGCCATTAAATGGATGGCCTTGTCAGAAAGGGTCAAGCGGTCAAGCAGGGCCGGTTCCAGATTGTTCTTGCGGGCATTTTCCAGGTCTTTGGCGTTTTCGGTTTTTAGATAGTTGGCATTTTCAAGCAGGCGCTGCGCCATGAAGCGCAAAGCGGTTGACTTTTGCTCATCGCTGGCTTGCATGATGTATGTGGATGCTTTACGGGCCTGTGCACCGATTTTTTCCATGAGTTCATTGACAGATTGGGTCATTATTAAATATAAACCTTGTTATTCATAAAATGGCCGGGTTTACGACTTTTAAGGCCAGTCGGGTAATTTCTTCCCAGGCATCGTCCATGCGGCCATTAACGGGATAGCCTTTAAAAAGGCGGTCTATGTCATGGGCGTGCTGGATCATGCCCATTAATTGCTTTAGCGAGAGTCTTTCAAGAGCCTGGCGTATTAGTTTATCGCGTGGCGGAAAAATATACAATTGCCTGAAGAGCCCGCTAATGTTTTCGCCCTGCTGGCGGGCGGTTGCCAGCGTGTACAGGGTGCGTATTTCCCGGGTCATGACACCCAGGACCAATGGCAGCGCCTCGCCTTCGGCCTTGAGTCCCTGGATCATCCTGACTGTTCTTTGTCCATTACCTTCAAGCATGGCACTGGACAGGGAAAAAACGTCGTAACGGGCAACATCCAGAATGGCCTGTTCGATATCTTCCGCCTGGATTTTACCTTCGGGATACAACAGGCCCAGCTTGAGTATTTCCTGATGGGCGGCAAATAGGTTGCCTTCCACCTTGTCGGTCATCCAGGCAAGTGTGGCGTCATCAACTGACTGGTTTTGCCGTTTCAGGCGCTGTTTGATCCAGGCGGGCAATTGCTGGCGGTCGATGTTGGCAATATTAACAACGGTGGCGGTGGCCAATAGCTGTTGGGCCCATTTTGATTTAGCCGTGGTCCGGTCCAGTTTGGGCAGGCTGATAACGATAATGGTATCGGTAATTTCACCTTTTTGTACCTGCGCGGCAAGATTAATAAGTGCCGTTGCACCGACCTTACCGGGCTTGCCAGTGGGAATGGTGATTTCCAGGATTTTCAGGTCGCCAAACAGGGAGATGCTTTGTGTGCATTCCCTAATGGCATTCCAGTTGCCATTGGCATCAAGAATAAGGCTGGTACGCTCATGATAACCTTTATCCCGACAGGCTTGCCGTATGCTGTCAACGGTTTCGTTGCGCAGCAAAAGCTCATCGGAGCAAACACAATAAAGCGTATCCAGTGTGGTGCCAGACTGGATAATATGGTTGGCAAACGAATCATGGTTAAAGGTTTGTCCCATATTACTGCGCAGGAACAAAACCCGGCGTGGGGTTATGTTCCAGATAGGACGTAATAACATCCGGAGCGGTAATGCGACGGATCAGGCGGTCAGCGATGCTTTTTTCCATGTCCTCATACATTAGCGCCATTTCTTCCTGTTTGGCAGCCGAGTCATCTTCATCATAAGGCAGTTGGCGGGTGGCCGAAATTCGCGAGGTTGGGATAAGCTCATTGCCCCGGCTGTCTGTCATGGTGAAGGTTAGTGTCAGGTTAAGTTCGTATTCTTCTACCTTGCCCTGAGCGTCCAGGGAGACTTCACGACGGGAGCGGTTAAATCCTTCCTGAATCAGTTTTGCTTCTGCCAGAGCGGCATCTTCAGTGACAGTCGTACCGGGAGAGTTGGCCTGAATAGCCCGCCAGACCCTTGCGCCAAAAGCGGAATTTTGCGGGATGTTGGTATACAGGGTGGTAAAGGGTAGCGGTGTTGGGCCGCGCATTTTAAAACCACAGCCCGCAATGAGCAGACACAGGAGGATACCGGTTGCCAGCAGAAGGTAAGTCCGTTTGGCAAATGGAAGAGTGAAGTGTGCTTGTGTCTGCATGTGTTGCTTATCCTACAATGTTGATCAGCTTGCCAGGAACAATAATAATCCGTTTTGGCGACCGGCCTTCAAGAAATTTTTCAACCGCTTGGTGGGCTAACGCCAATTGTTCAATGTCCTCTTTGCTGGCGCCGTTGGGAACATTAACGGAACCGCGTAATTTTCCATTGATTTGCAGCATCATTTCAATTTCATCGGCAATTAAGGCCTGCTCGTCAAGCTCGGGCCATGGGGCATCAAGCAAGTCACCCGCATTTTCGGCATAGCCAAGTTCACGCCAGATATGCCAGGTAATATGGGGAACGACCGGGTAAAGCATGCGCAGCAGAATGCCAACCACTTCCTTGATGGCCGCATCTGCTTCAGGGCCGGCTTCAAGCCTGGCATCTTCAATGGCGTTAAGCAGTTTCATGTTGGCGGAAACCACGGTGTTGTATTGAATACGTTCGTAGTCGTAATTAGCCTGTTTGAGCAGGGAGTAGGCAATACGGCGTAATTCTTTGACGGCCTTGGGGGCGTTGTTCCAGTCTGGCGCTGTGGCAGGTGCACGGGCAATCATGGTTTTGTGGCTGTGGGCCATGGACCATAGTCGCTTGAGGAAGCGGTGTGAGCCGTCTACCCCGGAATCGGACCATTCCAGTGTTTGCTCGGGGGGGCTGGTAAACATGACAAACAGGCGGGCGGTATCGGCACCCAGGGTGTCGATAAGTGCCTGCGGGTCTACGCCGTTGTTTTTGGACTTGGACATGGTGCCAATGCCGCCATAGTCTACGGGTGAGTTGTCTTTAAGAAGTCGGGCACCAATAATACTGCCTTTGTCGTTGTAGACGTTTTCAACTTCTTCAGGCCAGAAATATTCAATGCCGCCCTTTTCGGTTTTGCGTGAATAAATATGATTAAGCACCATACCCTGGCATAGCAGTTTTTTGAATGGTTCGTCAAACTTGAGCAGGCCAATGTCGCGCATGGCCTTGGTCCAGAATCGTGCATACAGCAAGTGGAGCACGGCGTGTTCAATGCCACCAATGTATTGATCCATTGGCATCCAGTAGTCGTTGCGGGCATCAACCATGGCATTATTGTTGCCTGGCGAGGTGTAGCGCATGAAGTACCAGGAAGAGTCGATGAACGTATCCATCGTGTCGGTTTCGCGACGTGCCGGCTTGCCGCATGTGGGGCAGGAGCAGGACAGGAAGGCTTCGTGTTTGTTAAGCGGGTTGCCGCTGCCATCGGGAATCAGTTCTTCGGGCAGTTTGACCGGCAGGTCTTTTTCGGGTACGGGAACCGGGCCGCAATCGGCACAGTGAATAATGGGAATGGGAGTGCCCCAGTAACGCTGGCGGGAAATGCCCCAGTCGCGCAGGCGCCAGGTAGTTTGTTTTTCGCCTAGACCCTTGCCGGAAAGCACCTCGGCGACGGCATCTACGGCCTGTTCATGGTTAAGGCCATCGAACGGGTCTGAGTGGATGACAATGCCATTTTGTTTGTCGGCATACCATTCTTGCCATTGTTCGGTAGAGAATGCTTTGTCTTGAACCGAGATGACCTGTTTGATGGGCAACTGGTATTTAAGCGCAAAAGCGAAGTCACGTTCATCGTGTGCCGGTACGCCCATAACGGCGCCATCACCGTAACTCATGAGCACATAGTTACCCACCCAGATTTCAACCTGTTCATGGCTAATGGGATGCGTCACATACAGGCCTGTTGGTAACCCTTCTTTGTCACGGGTGGCCATTTCGATTTCAGTGGTGCCGCCTTGTTTGCATTCTTCGATGAAAGCTGCCAGGGCCGGGTTGTTTTGCGCAGCATGGCTGGCCAGCGGGTGCTCGGGAGCAACCGCACAGAAAGTAACGCCCATAATGGTATCGGGGCGTGTGGTGAATACGTACATGCGGCCATCCTGGATAAGTTGGCCTTCATTGTTTTTGATGTCATGGGTAAAGGCAAAACGGATACCTTCGCTTTTGCCAATCCAGTTTTCCTGCATCAGGCGCACGCGTTCGGGCCAGCCCGGCAGGTTGTGTTTTACCTCGTGCAGCAGTTCTTCGGCATAATCGGTAATGCGCAGGTAGTAGCCGGGAATTTCGCGTTTTTCAACCAGGGCACCGGAGCGCCAGCCGCGCCCGTCAATTACCTGCTCGTTGGCCAGCACGGTATTATCTACCGGGTCCCAGTTGACGGTTTGGGTTTTGCGGTAGGCAATGCCTTTTTCAAGCATTTTCAGGAAGAACCATTGGTTCCACTTGTAGTAATCGGGGTCGCAGGCACACATTTCGCGTGACCAGTCAATGGCCAGCCCCATTGCCTGCATTTGTTTTTTCATGTAGGCAATGTTGTCGTAGGTCCATTTTGCAGGAGGGACTTTTGACTTGATAGCGGCATTTTCGGCTGGCATGCCGAAAGCGTCCCAGCCCATGGGCATTAACACGTTGAATCCACGCATGCGCAGCTGGCGTGCCATCATATCGTTGATGGTGTAGTTGCGGACATGGCCCATATGCAGCTTGCCGCTAGGGTAGGGCAGCATGGAACAGGCATAAAATTTGGGCTTGTTATTGCCGTTGCGGTCTTTGGCATGCTCTGTGGCCAGATAGGCATTGGTATCTTGCCAGTTGCGTTGAGCGTTTTGTTCTACTTCCAGTGGGTTATATTGTTCCAACATGACTTTCTGCGGTAAAAAATGGGCTTGGGAAAAATCCCGTAAAACGTATTATTATAAGTCTTTACAGGTGGGAGTAGGTTGTTTTGTCACTTGAGACCGAATTGAATAAATGTTTGTTGGCGCGCTTGCATGAGCGCCCTTTCAATGGTGCAGGGGCTCCTAGTTAAGCAGTTCGGGCAGCAGTGCCTTTAAGGCAGCTGGGGTACGTCGAAGAGACTGGGTGTTTCGAAGGATTTGCCTGACGTGATAGATGACCGTATTGGGTTTGAGTTTAAGGTGATCGGCAATCTCGGCATTGCTCATGCCCGTAGCAATACAGCGGCTTATTTGGGCTTGTCTGGGTGGTAGTGGTGGATGGGTGGTATTCAGGTAATGGTTGATAATCCGTTGCTTGATTAAATAGTTGGCTGAAAAAACCAGATGTTTGAGATAGAACAGCTGTTGTTTTATTTCGTCGATGGAAACGGGGTGGCTGCTTCTGAGCAGGACCAGGGAGCTGTTTTTGCTGCCCGAAATATTCTGGTGTGGCAAAATAAGGCCATATAATTGTGGGAAATCTTTAAATAGCCTGAGTAGATCGGGATGGTTGGAAAGGTTGTGCCTGTTCCAGGTGAATGTATTGAATTGGGTGGTTAATGCGGGATTGAGGTGATCCAGGGGGTTGTTTTTTAGCGTAATCCCATCTTGTAAGTTCTTCAGGTCTGAATGAGGCAGGTTGCTGGCGCACAGGAATTGCGATTCGGTGTTGTTAAAAGGAAAGGGCAGGTTTTGAATGTAAAAGTAATATTCGAAATTGCTTTCATGTAATGATTGCTTCAGGAACGCCTGCTGTTCTGCCTGATTATGTGGGTTGAAAATAGATTGAAGGATTTGGTCGCTTACCATTTTTATCTCGCTCGCCGCTAATTATTGTTACGTGTAGTTAATTTTGGTAAATAATAGCGGGTGAGTGTAAATATGCACGTAATAATGCGTCCTGGCTTGATTTATTTCAAGATATAAATTGAAATGAACGTCATTGATAAATGATTTGAAAATATTTTTTCTATTTTGAAAAAATGGGAGATAGGTCGTGCCATTAATAAAAACACTGGTTGCCGGCGGGATGCTTGCTTTATTGACGGCTTGTGGCAGTGGTTCTGTTTTGTATGAAAAAACCGATATCCACCTGATTCTTCCCTGCCATCAGGACGAAAATATTTGCCTGAAGCAAATGACAGGCAGGTGTGTCAATGAATTGGCTGGCAAATTGGTGGATAGTGAAGTCAGGCAGGAAGATGTGCCGGTGGTGTATGCTTTGTGCCGGCCTTTACAAACTGAAGCCGGGACGAATGCCCGTGCTGAAAATTAAAAGACGCCTGGCCAGGCATCTTTTAATTCAATAATTAACTTGCATGTAATGCTAATTAGCAAAGTCCAAGCTGGAATTCTTCGTCCTGGCTGGTCTGGTGATGTGCCTGGATGTGTTCAACAATGCGGGCAGGGTCGTCTTCAACAATAAACAGATTGATATCGCTGGGTGAAATATAGTGGTTTTCCAGCATTTGTGTTTTTATCCATTGCAGCAGGCCGCCCCAGAACTCGGTGCCTACAAAAATAACAGGTACCTTATGGGCTTTGCCAGTTTGTATCAGGGTAAGTGCTTCGAAGAGTTCGTCAAGTGTGCCAAACCCGCCAGGTAAAATAATATAGCCCGAGCTATTCATGAAAAATGTAGTTTTCCTGGAAGCGAAATATTTAAAATAAATGCTTTGCGACTGGAAAGGATTGTCGGTTTGCTCATGTGGCAACTTGATATTCAGTCCGATACTGGTGCCACCCGCTTCAAAACATCCCTTGTTGGCGGCTTCCATAATGCCCGGGCCACCGCCTGAAATAATGTTGAATCCTGCCTGCGCCAGTTTTTGACTGATCTCAATCGTTTTATGATAGTACGGAGAATCTGTTTTTGTACGGGCACTTCCGAATATACTTACAGCTGCTGAAATATCTTTTAAATGATTGGCGGCATCTTGTAACTCAGCAGAAATTTCCCTGATTTGTTCCTGGATCGTCGTTGTTTTTGTTACTGACATGAAAAAAACCTTATTACTTGTTGATGGATCTAGCTATTTGTACCGGGCCTTCCATGCAATGCCTGATTTAAGAAACGCATTGGGTGAACCTACCGGCGCAATTTATGGTGTCATCAATATGATGCGCAAAATAAGCCAGGATTACCAGGCTGATTATGTGGCCTGCATTTTTGATGCCAAAGGCAAAACATTTCGTGATGATTTGTATCCTGATTACAAAGGGCATCGTCCGCCTATGCCCGATGATCTGGCCTTGCAAATAGAGCCCATTCACGAGGCCATCAGCGCCATGGGTTGGCCTGTGATTGCAAAACCCGGAGTCGAGGCAGATGACATTATTGCCACTTTAGCAGAAATTGCCACCCAAAATGATGTCAGTACCATTATTTCCACCGGGGACAAGGATATTGCCCAGTTGGTTAATGAACATGTCAGTCTTGTTAATACCATGACTAATGAAACCCTGGATATCGAAGGGGTGAAAAGCAAGTTCGGTGTACAGCCCGAACAGATTATTGATTATTTGATGTTGATTGGTGATACGGTAGATAACGTGCCGGGTGTGCCCAAGGTGGGGCCGAAAACCGCCGTCAAGTGGCTGACTGAATACGGTTCTTTGGAAAATCTGGTTGAAAATGCCGACAAGATTAAAGGGGTGGTAGGCAATAATCTGCGCGAGGCTATTCCCAATTTTGGGCTTACCCGCCAGCTGATTACGATCAAGCGCGATTGCGAGGTTGACGATTTCTTTACAGGGATGGCCGATCTGGCCTATAAACCCCAAGATGCCGAAACACTGAAAAAAATCTTTGATCATTATGGTTTCCGGACCTGGTTGCGCGAGTTGACGGGTGATGCCCAGGCAGTGCCACAGCAGGATGCCAGGGTTGCCCCTGACATTCCAGCCGCACCTGAAACGGTTGATTACGTAACGGTGGACACCCCCGAATTACTGGAAGATTGCCTCAAACAAATCGGGGCGGCTTCTTTGGTGGCACTGGATACCGAAACCACTTCGCTTGACCCGATGATGGCCTCGCTAGTGGGGGCGTCCATGTCCATTCACCCGGGGCAGGGGTGGTATATTCCATTGGCCCATAAAGGCAATATGTTGGCTCAGCAGCTGGATAAATCCATGGTGCTTGAAAAACTCAGGCCCTGGCTGGAAGACGATAGTGCGGCCAAGGTACTGCAAAACGCAAAATATGATACGCATGTATTTGCCAACGAGGGTATTGGGCTAAAAGGCATACAAGACGACACCATGTTGATGGCCTATGTGCTTGAATCCCACCGCAATGTTGGCATGCAAGATCTGGCGCAGCGTTATCTGGGTAGAAAAGGGGTGGATTACACTGATTTATGTGGTAAGGGCGCCCGCCAGATTGGTTTTGATGAGGTTGAGATTGAAACGGCTTCTTTCTACGCTTGCGAAGATACGGATTTTACTTTACAGCTTGCCGGAGTGATGCGTCCCCTGGTGGCGGCCGAAGAGGGGCTTGAGCGGATTTACCGGCTGGAGGTTTGGGTTTCCGAGGTGCTGGCCAAGATTGAGCGCAACGGCGTTAAAATTAACGAAAAGGCTTTGCAACAGCAAAGTCATGAGATTGGGCTGAAGCTGCTTGAACTTGAAAACAAGGCGTATGAACTGGCCGGCCAGCCGTTTAACCTGAATTCTCCCAAGCAGCTGGCCGAAATTTTGTTTGAGCGCATGCAATTGCCGGTTATTCGTAAAACCCCCAAAGGAGCGCCTTCCACCGACGAAGAGGTGCTAACCAAATTGGCCCAGGATTACCCGCTGCCGGCTACCTTGCTGGAATACCGTGGACTGGCCAAGCTTAAATCCACCTATACCGACAAGCTACCTAAAATGATCAACCCTAAAACCGGTCGGGTGCATACCAATTATGCGCAGGCTGCGGTCATTACCGGGCGTCTGGCTTCTTCCGATCCCAATTTGCAGAATATTCCGGTGCGTACCGAAGAGGGGCGCAAGGTCAGGGCCGCTTTTGTGCCCGAAAAGGAGGGTGTCATCATGTCCGCCGACTACTCGCAAATCGAGTTGCGGGTGATGGCACATGTGTCAGATGACACCAACCTGCAATTGGCTTTTGCCCAAGGCAAGGATATTCACAGGGCAACCGCCTCTGAGGTATTTGGCACACCGCTGGAAGAAGTAACCGCAGAACAACGTCGTGCTGCCAAGGCCATTAACTTTGGACTGATTTACGGCATGGGAGCGTTTGGCTTGGCCAGCAACCTGGGTATTACCCGTGATGCGGCACAGTCTTACATTGACCGTTATTTTGAGCGTTATCCGGGCGTGGCCACTTACATGAACCTTACCCGTGTCAAGGCCAATGAGCAGGGGTATGTTGAAACCGTTTTTGGCCGTCGCCTGTGGTTGCCTGAAATCAAGGGGGCCAAAGGGCCGCGCAAAGCGGCAGCAGAAAGAGCAGCCATTAATGCACCCATGCAGGGTACGGCGGCTGACCTGATTAAAATGGCCATGGTGGCTGTGCAGGAATGGCTTGAAAAAGAAAGCCTGAAAACCATAATTATCATGCAGGTACATGACGAATTGGTGCTTGAGGTGCCGCAAGATGAAGTGGACTTGGTCAAGACCAGGCTGCCTGAGCTCATGTGTGGGGTGGCAGAATTGAAAGTGCCCCTGGTGGCCGAAGTGGGTATGGGCCCAAATTGGGAGCAGGCCCACTAAAAGATAGATCATGGGAAAGGCCTCTGGAGCCTTGCCTGTGTCATGATAAAACAGCGGTCCGGTTTATGATGCCGGACCGCTGTTTTTTTGTGTTGCCTGAAATACGAACCTTTGGCGTGACAATTCAGGCTGCTTGTGGTGAGTGCCGGATAGTTATTGGACAACACGGGCACGCAATGCATTGATGCGGTGCTCGATAGGCGGATGGGTAGAGAACAGTGCTGCCACATTGATTTTGCCACTGATGCCGGAAGCGTTCAGTTGCTGGGGTAGTTCACCGGGGGTTAGGCCGCCCAGACGGGCTAGCGCATGGATCATCGGGTTGGCTGAGCCCATGAGCTGGGCCGCACCTGCATCGGCGCGGTATTCGCGTTGACGGGAGAACCAGGCAACAATAATAGAAGCCAGAATGCCAAAGGCGATTTCACAGACAATCACGGAAATGTAATAACCAATACCCACATCACGTTCGTTTTTCAGGATGACCCGGTCAACCACATAACCTACCACGCGTGACAGGAAAATCACAAAGGTGTTCACGACACCCTGAATTAGCGTTAAGGTAACCATGTCACCGTTGGCCACGTGCGCCACTTCATGTCCCAGAACGGCGGCCACCTCTTCTTCAGTCATGCTGTTGAGCAAACCGGTAGAAACGGCAACCAGTGCGTCGTTTTTAAAGGCACCGGTTGCAAAAGCATTGGGTTCGCCTTCATAGATGGCAACTTCAGGATGGCCAATACCTGCGCGGTCGGCCAGTTGGTGAACGGTATCAACCAGCCAGGCTTCAGTTTGGTTGGCGGGGGCGGCGGGGTTAATGACGCGGGCACCGGTACTCCATTTTGCCATGCGTTTGCTAATGAGCAGGGAAATGATGGAGCCGGTAAAACCGACAACCGCAGAAAATGCCAGCAATTGCGTCATATCCAGGCCATTGGCGGTGATAAAGCGGTTGATGCCCAGGATATTTAACGTGACACCCAACACAACCATAACGGCCAGGTTGGTCATAAGAAATAGAAAAATACGCTTCATGAGGGGTTGAAAACCTTTAAATTAAACTGTTTACGGATATCGGCTGCATCATAATATAGTTTAAATAAAATGACTAATACAGCAATGTTGCTTTGTTTAATAATTATATAAGGTGAATTCCCATTATTTAAAGTGGCCTTGGGTATAGAATAATGATTTTCTTATTTCAGCATGTTCCTTTTCAAGGTCGGGTAGGCTATGCAATCGTTATGGATGCTTCTGGCGGCATTAATGTTCGCCATTATGGGCGCTTGTATCAAGTTGTCTTATGAGGCGGGCTCTACTCTGGCGCTTATTGTGATAGCCCGTGGTTTGCCTTCCATTATTGCGATTGTGTTGTGGGCGGTTTTAAGTCATCAGTCGCTTAAGCCCAAAAGTGTCAAATTGCATTTTTTGCGAAACCTGTTTGGTGTGACGGCCATGTGGATGGGGTTCTACGGATACTCTGTCTTGCCGCTGTCAACCAGCACCAGTCTTAACTATACCTCTCCGCTGTTTATTGCCAGCTTTCTGTTTTTTACCCATAAGGGGCCAAAAGACACGGTTCGCCTGCTGGCTGTCATTTTGGGTTTTTTAGGGGTGTTACTGGTATTGCGGCCTACGATTACCGAAGACCAGTGGTTTGCCGCTTCACTGGGGTTGATGTCGGGGGCATTTGCCGGCGTTGCCATGCTGCAGATCAAAGAATTGGGGGCAATTGGTGAACCTATCTGGAGAACCGTTTTCTATTTTTCCCTGATTGTGGTGTTAACCGGTTTTCTGGGCCTGAAGGCGCACGGCTATGGTACCCCCGTCCTGACGACCTGGCTGGCACTTTTCGGGGTGGGCGTTAGCGGGCTGATTGGGCAACTTGCCCTTACCCGTGCTTTTGGCCAGGGGTCTCCAATCCTGACGGCCGCCTTGCAATATAGCACCATTATATTTGCGGCTATACTGGGCATTGTTTTCTGGGGAGACATCCCCGATATATTAGCCTGGATGGGTATGGTTCTGATTATTCTGGCCGGACTGCTGTCAGCCTGGAGAACCATGCAACTGGCAGAAGCCGCCAAGTCCCAAAAAAAACAGGCTTAGTACCCGATGAATCTGAAGGTTTTTTGAACTATCTGGAGCAAGAAAATGGAACCGTTAATTTCAGCACTAGCACTACAAGATTTATTAAGTGATGATGATAGCTTGATCTTGCTGGATGCAAGGCATGATTTGGGTAATCACCAACTGGGCAGGGAACAATATCTCGAGGGACATATTCCGGGCGCTATTTTTCTTGATCATGAGATTGATCTGTGTGGGCCAAAAACAGGAAATAATGGCCGTCATCCCTTGCCTGAACGAGAGGCTTTTATCCAGTTGCTGGGCAGTCTGGGTATTGGTGCCAAGGCGAATATTGTGGTTTACGATGCCAGGGACAGCATGTTTGCCGCTCATGTGTGGTGGATGTTGCGGTGGGCGGGCTGCACCCGCGTCAGGGTGCTTAATGGTGGCTGGAGCGCCTGGGGCCAGATCAGCGGTGATATCGAACGTGAAAAACCGGCAGCGCGTGCGCCCGTCGTGTGGGAACCCGGCAATGCTTCCATGAGCAAGGTAGATGCCAGTGCCGTGCTGGCCAATATCGGCAGGCCTGTTTTTACGGTGATTGATGCCCGTACAGAAAGCCGTTTTCGCGGAGAAAATGAAACGATTGATCCCGTTGCCGGGCATATTCCCGGTGCGCTTAATTGGCCATTTTCCCGTAATCTTGATAGTGATGGCTTTTTTCTTCCGGCTAACGCACTCAAGTCCGGTTTTGCACAATTGCTTGGCAATAATAAACCTGAAAATATTGTTCACCAATGTGGCTCGGGTATTAGTGCCTGCCATAACCTGCTGGCCATGGAGGTGGCGGGTTTGCCGGGTTCTGCCCTTTACCCCGGATCCTGGAGCGAATGGTGCAGTGACAGTTCCCGGCCCGTTGCCGTTGGCTAGTTGCTGAGCCGGCAAATTGTTTAACTGAAATGTGGCGCTAAATTGTACCGAAAATTCAATGCCTTAATATTTAAAAAGCAATGTTAATCATTATTGTTAATGGCTTGAAAATGGGGTACAGATTGAAAAATACGTAAAACTATTAAAATATGACCCTTGTCAGCCCATGATTTCGTACAATACCAGATTATTTGAATTTTTCTGGAGTACCCCTTGTCAGAATCAACCAAAAAACTGGATGTTCTTGATTTATCAAAGGATTTTGAGTCTGCCCTGAAAGAACTTGAAGAGATTGTACAGTCAATGGAAAGTGATGTGCTTTCCCTTGAGGCATCCTTGCAGGCATACGAAAGAGGGGTTGCCTTGTCCCGGATATGTCAAGAGCGTCTGGATGCCGCTGAACAACAGGTTCAGGTACTTCAGAATAATTTGTTGCGTCCGGCTCAAATCGAGGTTGAATAAGTAATGAGTACCGGTTCAATGCATTTTCAGGATTGGCTGGAAGCCTGTGTTAATAATGTGGGAATGGCGCTTGAAAAGGCGCTTCCCGGTGCCACCGAGGTGCCTGCCCAATTGCACGAGGCCATGCGTTATGCCACGCTGGGCGGAGGAAAAAGAGTTCGCGCCACGCTGGTGTATGCAGCAGGTAAAGCAGCCTTGCAACAGGGTGTCGCCATAGAATCCTACCATCATGCCCTTGACAGGGCTGCGGCTGCCGTCGAGCTTATTCATGCCTATTCCCTGATTCATGACGACTTGCCTTGTATGGATGATGATGTCCTGCGTAGGGGGCAGCCTACGGTTCATGTGCGGTTTGGTGAGGCCACTGCCATGCTTGCCGGAGATGCCCTGCAACCATTGGCTTTTGCCGAGCTGGCGAAAATGCCGGTGGCGCCTGCCTTGGTGGTGCAAGCGGTACAGGTGCTTGGTCAGGTGGCCGGAAGTCTGGGTATGGTGGGCGGTCAGGCGATTGATCTGGCCAGTGTCAACCAGACTCTTAGCCTTGAGCAATTGCAGTTCATGCATCGCCTGAAAACAGGGGCGCTTATTGAAGGCAGTGTTTTGCTGGGGGCTATTGTAACCGGCGCCACCTCCGAGACCAGGCAAGCGCTGGAAACCTATGGCTCTGCCATAGGTCTGGCCTTTCAAATTGTTGATGATATTCTTGATGTCACGGTGGATACCGAAGGCTTGGGTAAAACAGCAGGTAAAGATGCCCACGAGAATAAGCCCACTTATGTGTCAATCATGGGTCTTGATGAGTCCCGGGATTTTGCCCGGAAATTACATGAAGTGGCACTTGAAGCCATTAAACCATTAGGTGATTCTGCTATTCGACTCAAAGAGTTGGCCGATTTCATTATTCACCGCAGTTATTGATGTGAAGCGTATCAATGTCAAATATTCTAGAAAAGCTCAACGCTCCCGATGATGTCAGAAAACTAAGCCGTTCAGAATTGGAGCAGGCAGCCAATGAGCTTCGGTCTTTTATTATTCGCTCGGTATCCAAAACCGGCGGTCACCTGTCGTCCAACCTTGGCACGGTAGAGCTTACGCTTGCACTCCATTATGTGTTTAACACGCCGCATGACCGGGTTATCTGGGATGTGGGGCATCAATCCTATCCGCATAAAATCCTTACTGGCCGACGCGAAGGGATGGCGCATTTACGTCAGGAAGGCGGTATTTCGGGTTTCCCCAAGCGCAGCGAGTCAGCGTGCGACGCTTTTGGTACCGCCCACTCATCCACCTCTATTTCGGCTGCCTTGGGCATGGCAGTGGCTTCGCGCAATTTGCAAATAGAACGCCAGCACATTGCCGTTATCGGTGATGGCTCCATGACGGCGGGTATGGCCTACGAAGCCCTGAATAATGCAGGCGTCACCCCGGGTATTAATCTGCTGGTTATCCTGAACGACAACGATATGTCTATTTCCCCGCCGGTTGGGGCGCTTAACAAGTATCTGGCCAGGCTGTTGTCGGGTACTTTCTATCAAGAAGCGCGCAGTATGGGCAAGGCAGTGCTGGGGCAGTTTCCTTCGCCTGTCATGGAGATGGCCCGTAAAGTAAAAGGGCATGCCAAAGGCATATTGGGTTCGGCTACCTGGTTTGAAGAGTTCGGTTTTAACTATGTTGGCCCTATCGATGGCCATGACCTGGACGCTTTGGTACCCACCCTGCAAAACCTGCGCCAAATGGGCGGCTTGCAATTCCTGCATGTGGTGACCAAAAAAGGGCAGGGTTATAAACTGGCCGAAGCCGACCCTATCCTGTATCACGGGCCCGGTAAATTTGACCCTGAAGTGGGCATCTTGAAACCGGCCAAACCCGGCAAGCAAACGTTTACCCAGGTTTTTGGGCATTGGTTGTGCGATATGGCGGCGCAAGACGAAAAACTGGTCGGTATTACGCCTGCCATGCGAGAAGGCAGTGGCATGGTTGAATTTGAAAAGCGTTTTCCGGCGCGTTATTTTGATGTGGGCATTGCTGAACAGCACTCGGTCACTTTTGCCGCTGGTATTGCCTGTGAAGGCCTTAAGCCTGTCCTGGCTATTTACTCCACTTTCCTGCAAAGGGGGTATGATCAGCTCATTCACGATGTTGCCCTGCAAAATCTGGATGTTACCTTTGCCCTTGATCGGGCGGGTCTGGTGGGTGCCGATGGTGCCACCCATGCCGGTAACTACGATATTGCATTTTTACGCTGCATCCCCAATATGGTGGTGGCGGTTCCATCGGACGAAAACGAGGCACGCCTGTTACTGAATACCTGTTACCACTATAAAGGGCCGGCGTCCGTGCGTTATCCCAGGGGGGCAGGCGTGGGGGCAACGGTGAGTGATACCCTTGAACCGCTAGAAGTGGGCAAGGGAGTGGTGCGCCGCGAAGGTTCTCGTCTGGCTATTTTGGCTTTTGGGCCTTTGCTGCATGCGGCCTTGCCGGTAGCTGAAAAACTGAATGCGACGCTGGTTGATATGCGGTTTGTGAAACCAATCGATGCCGAACTGGTCAAACAGCTGGCGGTGTCTCATGAGGTGTTGGTAACGTTGGAAGAAGGTAGTGTAATGGGCGGCGCCGGTAGTGCTGTTGCTGAACTCATCAGCGCGTGCGGGCTGAGCAAACCCATTTTGCAACTTGGCTTGCCCGATTGCTTTATTGATCATGGTGATCAGGCAGCACTTTTGAAAAGTGTGGGTCTTGATTCAGAGGGAATCGAGGCGGCTATCCATGCACGTTTTAAATCTGTTTTGAATATTACTTAGGTTTTTTAATATATGAATTCCATAATTGGCTCGGTCGAGTTGATGCCCGACGTGCAAAGTTCACAGGACTTGCGTCATATACCCATTGAGCGTGTAGGAATCAGGCGTGTCAAACACCCCATGCTGATACAGGCTGCCGATGGTTCGGTACAGCCTACAATTGCTGAATGGACGCTAACCGTGTTTTTGTCTGAACATGAAAAAGGGACTCATATGTCTCGTTTTGTGGCCCTGCTTGAGCGTTATCGTTCACAAGCCATGACCATTGAGCTTTTCAAGGAAATGGCCAGTGAAATGCTGCCTTTGCTGCATGCTGAGAAAGGGGATCTCACGGTTTCTTTTCCGTATTTTATTAACAAGAGCGCACCCGTTTCAGGCGTTGAAAGCCTGATGGACTATCAGGTTACCTGGTTTGCGGTTGCCCGTGGCACCCAGGTTGAATTTGAGTTCAATGTGGTGGTGCCCGTCATGAGCCTGTGCCCGTGTTCAAAAGCGATTTCTGCCTACGGCGCACACAACCAGCGCTCACACATTACCGTGCAACTGGTTGCCGATAGCAGCTACACGATGGAGTCGGTTATCAAAACCGTAGAACAGCAGGCATCGTGCGAGTTGTGGGGGTTGTTAAAGCGTCCCGATGAAAAATATGTCACCGAGTACTCTTACGATAATCCCAAGTTTGTCGAAGATCTTATTCGCGATGTGGCGGCAAATATCCGGAAAATACCGCAACTCAGGCGTTATAAAATTGAAGCCGAGAACTTTGAATCTATCCATAATCATTCCGCTTATGCGGTGATAGAAGGGTAGTGCCCGTATTTTGTCGCAAGTTTGCGACAAAATACGAAGTAATCTGCCAAGTGCTTAAAAACAAAAAAAGTTTTTAAGCAAATTTTGTTTGTTTAACATAATTATGTTATATTTAGCGGTTTCTTGCTCGACTTATCTTTTGTGGTTGGTTTGATTTTGCTATTAAGCGAAATTGAACTGGGTAAAAGGCAAGCGGGCTGTCAGTTGCCATTATTTAATGGCAAGATATCCTTAAGGAGTTATTATGCGTCACTACGAAGTAGTGTTTATCGTGCACCCGGACCAAAGTGAACAGGTCCCTGCAATGATCGAACGTTATCAAACTTTGGTAACCGGCAACAATGGTGTTGTCCACCGTCTGGAAGACTGGGGTCGTCGTCAATTGGCATACCCAATTCAAAAACTGGTTAAAGCCCATTACGTGTGCATGAACATCGAGTGCAACCAGGAAACGCTTGACGAGCTGGAACACTCTTTCCGCTATAACGATGCGGTTTTACGCAATCTGGTTATCAAAGCCAGCAAAGCTCACTCAGAAGCATCAATCATGATGAAATCTGTAGAGCGTGAAGAAGCGCGTAAAGCAACTGCAGAGCCATCTGCAGAGCAAAGTAGCGAAGGGTAATCAGCGTAGATAGCTTGTGAACCAGACTCAACTGCAGGCCAGGATACTGGAAGTAAAACCTTTGCGGTATACGCCAGCAGGCTTGCCAGCACTGGATCTTGTGCTTGAACATCAGTCGGAAATTATCGAGGCTTCGCATCCGCGCATGATTGATCTTATCATTCATGCAAGGGCACTTGGAGAAACCGCTATGGTCTTATCCAAGGGTGCCATGGGAAGCGAAATACGCGTCAAGGGTTTTCTGGCCCAGGCCCGTAAAAACTCGGGACGTGTCATTTTGCATATCCAAAATGTTCAGTTTCCGTCAAAAGGTGTTGCAAGGGTTCACGCAACGGTCTGAAATACTTAAAGTTCAGGGCATAAAGCTCTTTTATGAATTCGAGGCGCAGGCCTCACACACGAATAAAGGCAAAAATCATGGCTTTCATGAAAAAAGGCAAGGACAAACGCAGCAAATTCACGCAGCAAAATCCATTGTTCAAACGTCGCAAATTCTGCCGCTTCACAGCCGCAGGTGTTGAAGAAGTCGATTACAAAGATGTTGACACCCTACGTGACTTCATCACGGAAACAGGTAAAATCATTCCTGCCCGTTTAACAGGTACAAAAGCAAACTACCAACGTCAACTTGATACTGCTATCAAGCGTGCCCGTTTCCTGGCTTTGCTTCCATACACTGACAACCACAAATAATTAAGGATTATTAATCATGCAAGTTATTTTGCTAGAAAAAATCGGCAATTTGGGTGACCTGGGTGAGGTTGTTCGTGTTCGTGATGGTTACGCACGCAATTTCCTGATCCCTCAGAAAAAAGCCCGCCGCGCTACAGAAACCGCGTTGAAAGAATTTGAGGCACGTCGTGCAGAACTGGAAAAAATCCAGGCTGAAAAACTGGCTGCTGCGCAGACTGTTGCTGAAAAACTGAACGGTTACGTCGTTACAATCAATCAGAAGGCTGGTGTAGATGGCCGTCTGTTTGGTTCTGTTACCAATATGGATATTGCTGCTGCCCTGGTTGCTGCCGGCTTTGACTCTGTTGAAAAACAACAGGTTCGTTTGCCAGACGGTGCCCTTAAAGCGGTTGGCGAGTTCCCCGCGCAGGTTCACCTGCACGCAGACGTTAATGCTGAAATCACCGTTGCTGTTCAAGGTGAAATGGCTTAATAAGCAAGTTTTTTAAAACTATCAAACTTGTGAAAGCCGGCAATAGCCGGCTTTTTTACGTATATACTTATAGATTGCACTGGATAAAACTATCCTTGGTTTTGTCCTTTCTATTTCTTTACGCGTGATGGTTGCGCGCCTCATTAAACACCTCCCTTATTTGAATTAGCATGAATGTAGTCGACCCTCAAATTGAATCACTTCGCCTGCCCCCTCACTCGATAGAGGCCGAGCAGTCGGTCCTGGGTGGTTTGTTACTGGATAACTCGGCACTTGAGCATATTTCGGATATCCTGAGTGACGATGATTTCTATCGCCATGATCATCGTGTCATTTGGCGCCATGTGAGTAAAATTATTCATCTGGACAGGCCGGCAGACGTCGTCACTATTTACGAGTCACTGGAAACCGAAGGCAAGGCAGAGGAAATTGGAGGGCTTTCTTATCTTAATGCCCTGGCACAAAATACGCCTTCTGCGGCCAATATTCGACGCTATGCGGAAATTGTCCGTGAGCGCGCCATGTTGCGAAAGTTGGTTAGTATTGCCGATGAAATCGCTTCCGAAGCCCTGAATCCTAAAGGTAAGGAAGCGCGTCAGTTACTGGATGAGGCAGAAGCCCGGATTTTCAAGATCGCCCAAGAGGGTACGCGCAACGAGAATGATTTCCATGAAATGAGCAAGTTGCTGATTGATGTGGTGGATCGGATTGATGAACTGGCACACAGGGACAATGTCTCGGATGTGACCGGTGTGCCTACCGGTTTTGTGGACCTTGACCGGAAAACATCGGGCATGCACCCGGGAGACCTGATTATTGTGGCAGGCCGTCCATCCATGGGTAAAACTTCATTTTCCATGAATATCGGCGAGCACGTGGCGATTGACCAGGGCTTGCCAGTGGCAGTTTTCTCTATGGAAATGGGCGCTGTTCAGTTGGCCCAACGTATGTTGGGATCGGTAGGGCGGCTTGATCAGCAACGCATGCGTACCGGTCGCCTGCTAGATGAAGACTGGCCCAAAATTACCCATGCCATGCAGCTGATGCAAAATGCACAAATTTTCATTGATGAAACGCCTGGCTTAAATCCAATTGACCTTCGCGCACGAGCACGCCGGCTTACCCGTAAATGTGGCCAGCTGGGCGTTATTATCATTGACTACCTGCAGTTGATGTCGGGTAGCGGTAGTGGTGGCAAGAATGAAAACAGGACCGCTGAAATTTCTGAAATCAGCCGTTCATTGAAAGGGTTGGCGCGTGAGTTGAATTGTCCGGTTATTGCTTTGTCACAGCTTAATCGAAGTCTTGAGCAACGCACCAACAAACGCCCCATCATGAGTGACTTGCGCGAGTCGGGTGCGATTGAGCAGGATGCCGACTTGATTCTGTTTATTTACCGTGACGAGGTTTATCATCCCGAAACCCAGGATAAAGGGACGGCTGAAATTATTATTGGTAAACAGCGTAATGGCCCGATTGGTACCGTGAAAATGACCTTTGCGGGTGAAAGCACCAAGTTTCTTAACTATATGGGTTCTGGTGACAGCTTTATTTCAGATTAGTCTGGTCAGCCATACTGGTCCAAGTATTATATGTTTCAAATGAAAAAGCCCTGCTGCCCGAAAGGGGGGAGCAGGGGGTTATCGCTGTGGCAAATATCAATAAGTGGTGAACCGGTTTTTAATAAAATGTGAAAAATTCACCACCAGGGCTGAATTGCCTTTTTTTATAAAGCCTCGCTGGCATAGTCGGCCAGGCGTGAGCGTTCACCTTTTTGCAGGGTAATATGCCCCGAGTGAGACCATCCCTTGAAGCGGTCAACAACATAGGTCAGACCTGAACTGCCCTCGGTTAAATAGGGGGTGTCAATTTGTGCAATATTACCCAGACAAACAATTTTGGTGCCCGGGCCCGCACGGGTGATCAGGGTTTTCATTTGCTTGGGGGTCAGGTTTTGCGCTTCATCAATAATGACGAACTTGTTCAGGAAGGTACGTCCACGCATGAAATTAAGTGATTTGACCTTGATATGTGATTTGATGACTTCTTTGCTGGCGCTGCGATCCCAGTCGCCTGCTTCTGAGCGGATGCCCGAATTCAGGAATTCCAGGTTATCTTCAAGTGCGCCCATCCAGGGCTGCATTTTTTCCTCTTCGGTACCGGGTAAAAAGCCAATATCTTCACCTACGGGAACGGTTACCCGGGTCATGATGATTTCAGTATAGCGTTTGGTTTCCAGTACCTGGGTAAGCCCCGAAGCTAACGCAAGAAGCGTTTTGCCAGTACCTGCCTGGCCCAGAAGAGACACAAAATCACAGTCGGGATTCATAAGCAGGTTAAGCGCGAAATTTTGTTCGCGGTTGCGTGCGGTGACGCCCCAGACGTTATTTTTTTTGTGTGTGTAGTCACGCAACGTGGCCAGTATGGCGGTTTTGCCGTTAACCTCTTTGACTTGTGCATATAAAGGGGTATCGCCTTCAAGATAAACAAATTCATTAATAATGAATTCAGGGCACAGTGGTCCTTTTATTTTGTAGTAGGTAATGCCCCCTTGCATCCAGGACTCGACATCTTTACCATGCCGTGCCCAGAAATTGGCAGGCAATTGCATGATGCCGTCATACAGCAGGTCGGAGTCCTCAAGGGAGTGGTCGTTCAGGTAGTCTTCGGCTTCCATGCCCAATGCGCGGGCCTTCAGACGCATATTAATATCTTTGGAAACCAGAATGACCTGACGGTTTGAGTATTGCTTTTGCAAGGTTCGGACAACGCTTAAAATCATGTTGTCGGCCTTGCCGGTGGGCAGGCTGATGCCCAAGTTGCTTTCCATGCTTGATGTCTGGAACAGCAGCAGGCCAGTTGCATCTTTGTTGCCCAGGGCATTTAGCTGCATGCCATAAAGGATGTCATCGGTTTCGGCAGCCAGGGCATCCAGCGAGCGGCTGACCTGCCGGGCATTGCGGGCCACTTCGGTCATACCTTTTTTGTGATGATCCAGCTCTTCAAGTGTCATCATGGGCAGGAAAATATCGTGCTCCTGAAACCGGAATAGCGAAGAGGGGTCGTGCAACAGCACGTTGGTATCCAGCACAAACAGTTTTTTTATTGCGGCGACTGTTGCGGTTTTTGTGTTATTTGCTGTTTTTTTGGCAACGGCAGGGGTTTTTACTGCGGCCGTTTTGGTGGCCGCTGTTTTTGCTGCTGTTTTTGTTGCTGCTGTTTTTACGGCAGGAGGTGCCGGGCTTTTGCTTGCAACTGTTTTTGCTGCGGTTTTGCTTGCGGTTTTTGTGGCGCTGGAGTGTTGAAGGGGCGCTTTTGCCGGTTGAACCGCCTTTGCCGCGACCTTGCTTGTTGTTGCCGGGGTGTCAGCAACGGCTGTTTTGGGGCGCGAACGTGCTGCCGGGCTGCTTGTTGTTGGCGTGGCTATCGTGCCAACATCAATGATGTCAGCGGGTTTTGTTGGCAACTTGGGTAGTGGCATTCGTTATACTCTTATTCCGGGTTTGCCTGCATGCACTGGCATGCAGTTCATGGGTTGGATTGGTTTTATGCAATTTCCTTGACGGCTTCAAGTACTTTGTCTGCATGGCCGGGCACTCTCAGGCCGCGCCACTCCTGCACCAGAACTCCCTGGCTGTTAATCAGGAATGTGCTGCGTTCAATTCCCCTGACCTGTTTGCCATACATGTTCTTTAGCTTCATGACGCCAAATTGCTTGCATAACTGTTCTTCGGGGTCTGCAATCAGGGGGAATGGCAATTCATGTTTGTTGCTGAAATTCGTGTGTGTTTTCAGGGAGTCACGTGAAACGCCAATAATTTCAGTATTCAGACTTTGAAACTGTTCATATCGGTCACGAAAGTCCTGTGCTTCTACCGTGCACCCGGGGGTGTTGTCTTTGGGGTAAAAGTACAGGACAACATTTTTACCCTTGAGTGTATCAAGGTCGATGGGCCCCAGATGGCTTTCCGCCGTGAAGGCCGGTGTTTGTTCTCCAACTACGGGTAGATCGCTCATTCAATCATTTCCTTTTTCTTCGTTTAACATCAGTGCAACGGCAACATTGCGTCCTTCGGACATTAACACATTATAAGTGCGTGCAGCGGCCTGCGAGTCCATGCACTCGATGCCAATTCTGGCGCTTAAGAGTGGGGCCAGAATTTGGGGGGGAATAAACACTTGTTTTTCTCCGGTGCCAATAAGCAGGATATCAGGCGCATTGTCGTAAGAGGTACCTGGGTTATCTTCAAGAAAATCAAGGGCGCTGGCCGACCTGGCCGTCACACCGGCGGCCAGTTCCAGTAATTGGGTGTTGATGTCAGCCACTTTTTTGACCGGCCAAGATGTGATCGGGCCTTCCGGCTTGAAACAAATGGCATTTTCATAGCGGATATCATTGACATCAATATAATTTTCGCCATAGCGGGTAACGGTATTTAACGCTGAACGTTCTTCTTTCTGTAATTGCACTTTTTCTCCTTACGCATACTAATCATATTCTATCTATATTTCATGTTTGTGATGATGTTAAGGGCATGATATGAATTGATTGCCTGTTATGAGATTATCGATCCAATTCTGCATTAAAATAAAAAAAAGATGTTTTTATACAAATTTTTACGAAACCGCGTAAAACCATTTGATCATGCTGTTTATATGCGCTAGATTAATAGGTTTTATCGCGTTTTATTTATTTCTGTTTAAAAGGTGTTGGCCATGAGGCATTTTCCACGTATAGAGCGACTTCCTCCGTATGTTTTCAATATTACCGGAGAGCTGAAGATGGCGGCGCGTCGGCGTGGCGAAGATATTATTGATATGTCCATGGGCAACCCGGATAATCCTACGCCGGGACATATTGTCAAAAAAATGGTCGAGGCGGCCGAACGGCCAAATACACATGGTTATTCCGTTTCCAAGGGTATTCCACGTTTGCGCAAGGCCATTACAGACTGGTACCTGCATCGTTATCAAATTTCCTTTGACCCCGATAAAGAAGCCATTGTCACCATTGGTTCCAAAGAGGGCCTGGCGCACTTAATGCTGGCTACCCTTGATCGTGGCGATACCGTCCTTGTACCAAATCCCAGTTACCCCATCCATATTTATGGGGCGGTCATTGCCGGTGCCAATATCCGTTCCGTGCCCATGACGCCGGGCATTGATTTTTTTGAAGAAATCGAAAAGGCGGTACGCGAGTCTATTCCCAAGCCCAAAATGATGATTCTGGGCTTTCCCAGCAATCCAACCGCCCAATGCGTAGACCTGCCATTTTTTGAGCGTGTGGTAAAACTGGCCAAAGAGCATGACATCATCGTGGTGCACGATCTGGCTTATGCCGACATCACTTTTGACGGCTATGTCGCACCTTCTATCATGCAGGTGCCCGGTGCCAAAGATGTGGCGGTAGAGTTCTTCACCATGAGCAAAAGCTATAACATGGCTGGCTGGCGTATTGGTTTCATGGTGGGCAATGAAGAAATTGTCACCGCCTTGGCCCGCATGAAAAGCTATCACGATTACGGTACTTTCACGCCCATCCAGGTGGGTGCCATCGCAGCCCTGGAAGGTCCCCAGGATTGTGTCAAGGAAGTGGTTGCCCAGTACCAGAGGCGTCGTGATGTTTTATGTAAAGGTTTGCACGAAGCGGGCTGGATGGTTGAAGTCCCCAAAGCATCCATGTATATATGGGCTGAAATCCCCGAACCCTATAAACATATGGGCTCACTGGAGTTTTCTAAAAAAGTGCTGGCCGAAGCCAAGGTGGCGGTTTCTCCTGGTGTCGGTTTTGGTGAATACGGTGATGACTACGTTCGTTTTGCCCTTATTGAAAATGAGCAACGCATTCGTCAGGCAGTACGCGGTATCAAGGAAATGTTCAGGAAGGACGGGTATCTTAAATGAATTTAAAGCCAATTAAAGTGGGGCTGCTGGGGTTTGGTGTCGTGGGTGGCGGCACCTATTCGGTATTAACCCGTAACGCCGAAGAAATTGCTCGCCGTGCGGGTCGCAACATTGACATCGTGCGTGTAGCAACCCGTACGCCGTCCAAGGCAAAAGCCGTGTTTGGCGAAGCTTTGCCGGTTGATGATGATCTGATGGGGCTGGTTTCCGATCCCAATATTGATATTGTGGTTGAGCTGATTGGCGGTGAAACCCAGGCACGTGAACTGGTCATGCAGGCCATTGCCAATGGCAAACACGTTGTAACGGCCAACAAGGCCTTGCTGGCCATGCACGGCAACGAGATTTTTGCCGCCGCCAGTAAAAAGGGCGTTATGGTTGCCTTTGAGGCGGCCGTGGCTGGGGGTATTCCCATTGTCAAGGCTATTCGTGAAGGGTTAACCGCCAACCGTATCCAGTGGGTGGCCGGTATTATTAATGGTACCACCAACTTCATCCTTAGCGAAATGCGCCACCGTGGTTTGCCCTTTGAAACCGTCCTGTCCGAGGCGCAACGGCTGGGTTATGCCGAAGCCGACCCTACCTTTGATGTGGAAGGGGTAGATGCCGCGCACAAGCTCACTTTATTGGCGTCTTTGGCATTTGGTATTCGCGTTCAGTTTGACAAGGCTTATACAGAAGGTATTACCACGCTTAAACAGGAAGACATTGGCCATGCCGAGCGTCTTGGTTATCGCATCAAGTTGCTGGGGATTGCCAAACGTCGTTCCAATGGCATCGAGTTGCGGGTACATCCAACATTGGTGCCCGCCAGCAAACTAATTGCCAATGTGGAAGGCGCCATGAATGCAGTGCTGGTCAAGGGTGATGCGATTGGTGAAACCATGTATTACGGCGCCGGTGCAGGTGCCGAGCCAACCGCTTCTGCAGTGGTGGCCGATCTGGTTGATGTCACCCGCATGCATACGTCTGACCCCGAAAACCGGGTGCCGCATTTGGCTTTCCAACCCAATGCCTTGGCCGATTTTGATATTCTTCCCATCTCCGAAATCAGGACTTCTTACTATTTGCGGTTTAACGTTGAAGACCGTCCTGGTGTGCTGGCCGACTTAACCCGTATCCTGGCAGATAAGTCTATTTCCATCAACTCCATGGTTCAAGAGCAAAAAGGAGAGGGTAGTGCCGCCATTATTATCCTTACGCACGAAGCACGCGAAGGAGATGTGGTTGATGCCATCCGACAAATTGAAAACCTTGGCTTTGTCCACTCTTCTGTAACTCGTATTCGTATGGAAAATTTATCATGAGATATATTTCTACCCGTGGCGGGATGGTAGCTATTCCCTTTTCTGAAATCCTGCTAGAGGGTCTGGCGCGTGATGGTGGCCTGGCCATTCCCGAAAGTCTTCCCCAGGTAAGCCGCGAAATGCTGGCCTCCTGGCGTAAGCTTTCCTATGCAGACCTGGCTACCCAGGTACTGAAACTGTTTATTACCGACATCCCTGAAGCGGATTTATCCAAACTTACCCATGCGGCTTATAACAGCCAGGTATTTAATGATGAATCTATTGTGCCACTCAAGCCGCTTGGTAATGGCCTGACGCTGGTAGGGCTTTCCGAAGGGCCAACGCTGGCATTCAAGGATATGGCCATGCAGTTTTTGGGTCAGGTGTTTGAATATGTCCTGGCGCGCAAAAATACCACGATTAATATTCTGGGTGCCACCTCAGGTGATACCGGGTCGGCGGCTGAATATGCCTTGCGTGGCAAGAAAGGGGTGTCCGTCTTCATGTTGTCACCCTATGGCCGCATGAGTGATTTCCAACGTGCACAAATGTATTCCTTGCAAGATGAAAACATTCATAACCTGTCTGTACATGGTGTTTTTGATGATTGCCAGGATATCGTCAAGGCGTTGGCTTCAGACCTCGAGTTCAAGGAAAAATACCATATTGGTGCGGTAAACTCCATTAACTGGGCCCGTATTTCAGCGCAGGTAGTGTACTATTTCTGGGCCTGGCTGCGTGCCACCAGCAATGAAGACCAGCAAGTTTCCTTTACCGTTCCCTCCGGCAACTTCGGTAATATTCTGTCTGGGCATATTGCCCGTAGCATGGGCTTGCCGGTACGTCGTCTGGTGCTGGCGACCAACGAAAACAATGTCCTCGAAGAGTTTTTCCGTACGGGTGTATACAAGCCCCGTTCCGCCGAACAAACCTTTGCCACGTCCAGCCCATCCATGGATATTTCCAAAGCCTCCAATTTCGAGCGTTTTGTTTATGATCTGGTTGATCAGGATGCCGGCAAGGTGAAAGGCTTGTGGGAATCCCTGGCGCATAATGGTTCATTTGACTTAAGCGAGCTTAAACCTTTATTTGAAGAAAAATTCGGTTTTGTGGGCGGGCAAAGCTCTCATGCCGATCGTTTGCAAACCATTAAAACGGTTTATGAGCAGGAGGGTGTACTAATTGACCCTCATACGGCCGATGCCGTGAAAGTGGCCCGCCAGTATCAGGAAGAGGGCATCCCCATGCTGGTCCTGGAAACGGCACTGCCTGCCAAGTTTAATGAAACCATCCAAGAGGCCATTGGCCAGCCGGCACCGGTTCCCGAACATCTGAAAGGGCTAGCCGACTTGCCGCAGAAAGTAACCGTCATGGACTGCAATGTTGAACAGGTTCGTTCATACATTCAGGAACACGTACAGTTGTAAGTCATATTTCAGGGGCACTTCGGTGCCCTTGTTCATGCGGTGGCTGCCTACATGCTTGTCAGCAAACGGCACCTTCATTAATACCGTTCATTCATCATCTCGCTAAGCCATGACCCTGTTTGCACCCGGTAATTTTTTTGCTGTAGCCATCGGCGCAGCCCTTGGCGCTGTTTTACGCTGGTTGTTGGGCATTGCCTTTAACCAGGAGTCCTGGCCGTGGGGTACCTTGCTGGCCAATTGTCTGGGTGGTTTGCTTATTGGCCTGTTAATTGGCTTTTTCTCGATTAACGAGCATACCCCTTTATGGGTAAGGCTGTTTCTGGTTACCGGATTTCTGGGTGGGTTAACCACTTTTTCTACTTTTTCGGCAGAAACCCTGCAATTTTTATTGAAGGGTCAATGGTTGTGGGCGGGTGCCTATATGGGTATCAGTCTGGCAAGCACCTTGCTGTTAACCGCCTTGGGTGTGTGGCTGGTTCAGCTATTCAAGTAAGCATTTATTGATTATTTCTATGGTAAGAATAGCTTTTGCTTTATAAGATGTATATAATGTATATCTTATAAAGTAACGATAAAGCTAAACAGGGTCAACACATGAGTACGCTTATTTCTATTTCTCCACCCAGCAAAAAACAAAAGCCCGAAACCCGGATGACGGCCTTTCTGTCATTGGGGTTTCGGCCGCTCTATATTGCCGGAGCATCTTGGGCGCTTATTTCTATTTTGTTGTGGATTTATATGCCACAGTCCCTGGTGGGCACTTTAAACGGGGTATGGTGGCATGCCCATGAAATGCTGTGGGCGTTTGTTGGCACGATTGCGGTTGCTTTTTTGCTTACGGCCAGCGCAACCTGGACCGGCTTTAATCCGATCAAGGGCGTGCCACTGGCCATCTTAAGCCTTACCTGGCTAATGGCCCGGATTGCCTTTCTGATCCCGGGCGACAGCATGTTTTTGACGGGCGTGCTGTATGAGTTTTCTTTTTATCTGGTGTCGGCCATTTGCCTGTTCAGGGTTATCCTGAAAGCCAAAAGCAAACGCAATTATGCTTTGCCATGGGCAGTGCTGGGCCTGGGCATTATGGATCTGGTGTTCCTGCTTACCTATTATCAGGGCAAGTTTGATCTCTTACTGTCCTTTTTTGAAATTGGCATTTTGTTTATGGTGCTGATTGCACTGTTAATTGCCCGCCGTGTCGTGCCATTTTTTGCTACCCGTAAAATCCAGGGTTTACAAATTCCCATGCATACCCGTTCTGGTTTGTACCAGTTAATTGCCTGCGGTCTTGCCATCTTCTTTGGTCTGGTCTCCCTGCCTGAAGTAATGGCGCTGTTTATCGGGATTGCCGGCGTGATTGCCATTGTTCAGGTGATCCAATGGAAACCCGCCAAAGTCCTGGGCGAGCCCCTGCTTTGGGTGTTATACCTGGCTTATTTTTTCTTGGGTCTGGGGTTGGTATTGGGCGCACTTTATTTTGCCGGTATCCGTCCTTCCATTATGGTTCGTCCGGCCACGTATATTCACGTTATCGGCATGGGCGGGTTCTCTCTTATGATTATTGGAATGCTTACCCGTACTGCCTTGGGGCATACCGGTCATCCATTAAAGGCCAGCCGTTTAATGGTAGGCAGTTATGTGCTGGTGCTGGTGGCGACCATTAGTCGTTTAGCGGCCTTGTACCCATCTGTGTATACCCAGTCCCTGCTGCATTTGTCAGGTCTTGTCTGGATACTGGCATTTGCTTTTTATCTTTGGCAGTTTGTACCCATTCTTACGCGGCCTCGTGCAGATCAGGCTTTTGATAAGGGGGGCCTGATCAAACCCATGGAGAAAAAATGAGGCTGACGGTTAGAACAGACTATGCTTTCAGGATGCTTTTGTATTTGGCGGTGCATCCTGAGCGGCTTTGTACCATCAAGGAAATTGCCAAGGCCTATCATATTTCAGAGCCGCATTTAATGAAAATCACCCATCAGCTTGGCCAGTTGGCATGGATTGAGACGGTCAGGGGGAAAGGCGGCGGCATGAAACTGGCCAAGAAGCCGGAAGAAATCTGCCTGGCTGAAGTGATTAAAACGGTCGAGCCCGATTTTCATCTGGTGGAGTGTTTTAGTACTGAAAATACCTGTAATATTGGTGCCTACTGTGGCTTAACCGGCATTATGCAAGAAGCGCTTGAGGCATTTATAGCTTGTTTTGCCAAATATTCGCTGGCCGATATCCTCAAGTCCGGCGGATTGCCATCTGACGAGTCGCTGGAAAAAATCGTCAATTTCATGAAGTAAGATGATTGGTTAAAAGCCGGGCGGCAAGTTGTCCGCTTTTGACTGCGCCTTCAAGCACCCCGGGAAAGCCTGTGTCGGTCCAGTCACCGGCCAGGTATAAACCTGGCCAGGCAGTGTTGTTTGGCAAGCGCTGCAGGCCCGGTTCAGCACTGAAAGTTGCCCTTTTTTCGGTAATAATGTCCCACGCGGTTACGGCTGGCAGGGGGATTTTTTCTGGTGCCTGTCTTTCAAGTTGTTCAATCACTCGCTGAATGATTTCCTGTTTGTCTTTGGCCAGCCACTTATTGGCCTGGCTGATCACAATGGTGATTTCGGGTCGGGTGCTGTGCGCATCGCTCATGAATCGGGAACGCATGAACAGCCATTGTCCCGGGTCTTGCTGGGGGTTTTCGGTTTTAAGTAAATACAGTGGCAAGGGCAAGTGCCAGTTTTTTTCCAGTTCAAGGGTAATCGTCATGATGGGATTGAAGCTGAACTGTTGCAATGCCTTCATGAGGCCTGGCTGGTTTTCATTGCCGGGCAGGTAGGCCATGATTTTGGCACACTGTTCGGCAGGCGTGGCTAGAATAACGGCATCAACATCAAGACCCTCTATTTGGTATCCAGTAGACGTCATTTGTATGGACTGTATGCTTTTGCCGTAAGTAATTGCAATGTCATGACTTAATTTTTCTGCCCATAAGGCGCTTAGATCAACCCGTGGAATGAGAAAATCGGATGCCTGTTGGCCGGCATCGGTACTTTGTTTTAACACGCTGGCAAACAGTTGCATGCTGGCCTTGTTAGTGCCTGTATTCAGGGTAGCGATGCAAAGAGGCTCCCAAAAAACCTGGCAAAGAAAAAATGTTTGATTGTGTTGCTTCAGCCAGTTGGCAACGGTTTGTGACTGGGGCACCTGCCATTTTTGCTTTTTCAGGCTTGCCAGTGCGCGTATTAATTTGTATTTGTCTGAAAAGGTCAGGCCTTTTGCCCGTAACAGGGCATACAGGAAATTCAAGGGTGCTGGTAAGGTTGA
>Ga0265295_1001616_pt1 | contig 39000 bp, 36 predicted proteins | sample Munlansysbiofilm_FD_192503 | JGI IMG/M metagenome (GOLD analysis project Ga0265295, IMG submission 192503) | Leachate microbial communities from a municipal landfill in Southern Ontario, Canada - Methane capture system biofilm | ecosystem: Engineered > Solid waste > Landfill > Unclassified ... | reverse complement strand
TACTAACTGTAAACCAAAGAAGTCTTAGACTTGGAAGTCTATATTTTGGCATCTCCATAACAAAAGGCTCATCTTTTCCTTTAAAAGCTGTCATTCTAAGAAGTTTTGCCATAAACAAACCAAACAATGCACCAAAAATATAGATAGCAAATAGTATATTTCCAGCATTTGATGAGTCAAAAAACGCACCTATAAACAAAACATAAACAGGTAGTCTAGCTCCACAACTCATAAATCCTATAACAAAAAGTGTAACTAACCTATCTCTTTTGCTTTTTAGAGTTCTTGCAGCCATATAAGCAGGAACACTACATCCAAATCCAGTAACTAAAGGGATAAAACTCTTACCATGAAGTCCAAATTTATGGAAAAATCCATCAAGCAAAAATGCAACCCTACTCATATATCCAGTAGTTTCCAAAAGTGCAATACCTATATATAATATAATAATATTTGGTAAAAACAGCACAACCGCCCCAACTCCAGGAATAATACCATCAGCTATTAAGTTTCTTATTAAGCCCTCATTCATAAAAGAGCTAACACCTAAACTTAGTGAGTTAAAAAACTCCTCTATATACTCCATAGGTATCTCACCAAATTCAAATGTTATTTGAAATAATCCCCACATAAAAAATAAAAATATAGGAATACCTGCAAATTTATGTATCAAAATAGAGTCAATTTTTTGTGTTAAAGAGATATCTTTTTTCTCTTTTTGAGTTTGAACTTCTGTTACTATACCTCTAGAAATAGCAAAATCTTCTCTTTTTAATATCTCTTTTATATTTTTTGATTCAAAATATTCATAAATATTATTCATAGACTCTATCATCAACAGTTGAAGCTCTAGGAAAATAGGATCTTGTCTTACTTTTGTAAATAGTTCCATATCTTCACTAATTAGCCTTATAGCTATCTCTCTACTTGATAAATCTTTGTATTTATAGTTTTTATGTTCAAAAAATCTTGATATTTTTATAATCTCTTGTTCTATTATATCGTTATATATTATCTTATTTTCTACTCTTGGTTGGTCACTAACTCTTATAATAGTCTCTAAAAGTTGAATTATCCCTGTTTTTTTGATTGCTGAAACCTTTATGGCTTCTACTCCAAGTAGAGTACAAAACTGCTCTAAATCTATAGATATACCCTCTTTTTGAGCCTCATCATCCATATTGAGAGCTATAACTACCTTTTTATTTAACCTTAAAAGCTCTTGTGTAAGAAGTAGATTTCTTTGTAGATGAGTAGAGTCTATAACATTGATAATAACATCATAATCACTATTTATTAAATACTCTTTTGCCAACATTTCTTCATTTGAAAAACCATCTATAGAGTAAGTCCCTGGTAAATCAACTAGTTCAAATGCTCTACATCCATGCTCAAAACAGACTACTGTTTTTTCAACGGTTACTCCAGAAAAGTTACCAACTTTTAAATTTGATTTTGATATAGCATTGATAAGCATACTCTTACCAACATTTGGTTGTCCTGCAAGGGCTATTTTAATAGGATTCATATTTTTTAACCTTTATTAGCTTTGACTCTTCTAATCTTAAAGCTATCAAAGTACCATCTTCATTTTCTATTTGGATTGTCTGTTTTGCTAATGTAATATTTTTTACTTTTATACTACTTCCTATATGAATACCAAAAGAGTACAATCTTTGCTTAAATTCCTCATCACCATCAATTTTAGTAATCATAACCTTATCTAAAACTTTACATTTATTTAAATTCATATTTTATACCAATGCTCTTTAATCTTAAAGAGAAATGATAACCGCTATTGACTTAAAAAACTATAAATATTTATCTGCTTTTATTGTTATTTAGACGACTCTTAACCTATATTTAAAATTATTTTAGATAGTATGTGTACATAATCTATCAATCAAAGAGAGTCTTATGAAGCTTTTAAATTATACATATCAAGATAATACAAGCTTGGAAGAGTTTATTACAAACAATATAACAAATTATTGTTATTTAATGATTCAAGTCTTTAGTGGTACTGATAATATAGATTTAATAAAAAATGTTTTAAAACAGCTAAAACTCTTACTTCCTGATGCAAAAATCATAGGAGCCTCTTCTTCTGGAGAGATAAATCAAGGTACTATTACACAAAATGAAATAGTTATCTCTTTTTCTATGTTTAAAGATACCAAAATAAAACTTTTTCATTTTGATACTACAAATTATAAAGATATAAAAACTTTAACAAATAGCTTTATCAAAGATGAAACAAAAGCAGTTATAGCCTTTGCTAACTCTCTTACACATAGTGTAGAACCATTTTTAGATACTCTATCTATGGCTTGTCCAAATATGGTTTTAGCAGGTGGAAATGCTTCTGATAATGATAAATTTGAATCTGTTTATCTAATCAAAGATGATGAGATATTGTATGATGGTATAGTTATAGCAACACTCAATAGCAAAATTCTAAAAGCCTACGTAAACTACTCTTTTGAATGGGTAGCATTAGGTAAAGAGATGGTTATAACAAAGGCTGATGGTAACAGAGTCTATGAAATAGATGGCATAAGAGCAGATAAAATCTATACAAAATATCTAGGAGTAGATGTTTTATCCAATTTACCGTGGAGTATAGCTGATTTTCCTCTTATTAAAAGTGTTGATAATACAAAAGTAGGAAGAATAGCACTAAGAAAAAATAGTGATGGTTCTATACTCTATGCAGGTAGTTTTAAAGAGGGAGAAAAAGTAAGATTTGCTATCAATAATATAGAAGAGAGTATAAATCAATCACTACTTTTTCAAAAACAACTTGCACAAAATCCTGTCCAAGCTAACTATATCTATTCATGTAGTGCTAGACGTGCCTTACTTCAAGATTATCTTGATTATGAAATAAATCTTATAAACGATGTTGCTCCTAGTACTGGGTTTTTAACATTTGGAGGACTTTATCAAAACTATTCAAAATCTCAAGTTCTAAATGTCACTACTATAACTCTATCTTTAAGTGAAATAGATGAACTACCTGCTATATCAACACAAAGAGAGTATTCTTTAAAAAACCATACTATCAAAGTATTAACTCAGTTAGTCAATGAAACACAAAAAGAGCTTGATGATAGCGTAAAGTTTCTAAATCAATATAAAATAGCACTTGATAGTAACTCTATTGTCTCAAAAACTGATAAAAGAGGTCGTATAACTTATGTTAATGAAGAATTTTGTAAAATAAGTGGTTATAAAGAAGCAGAACTTATAGGTAAAGATCACAATATCCTAAGACATCCAGATAATTCAAAAGAGTTTTTTAAACAGATGTGGGATACTATTACACATAAGCAAATATGGAGAGGAATATTTAAAAACCTTTCCAAAGATGGCTCAACTTACTATGTCAAAAGTGCTATTGTGCCTATTTTAGATGAACACAATAAAATAGTAGAGTATATAGCAACAAGAACAGATGTAACAGAGCTTATACAAAAAGAGCAGATTATCAAAGAACAATATACTGATGATCTTACCAAACTAGACAATAGAACAGCACTTATATCAAGACTTAAACACTCTAAAGGATTACATACCTTAGTACTTTTTAATTTAGCTAGATTTTCAGACTTTAATAACTATTTTGGATATGACTATGGGGATAAGATTTTAATCTTTTTTGCACAAAATCTATCTAGTATTGCTAAAGATTATCAGATCTTTAGAACTAGTGGAGATGAGTTTGCAATACTTTTTGAAAAACAAAACTACTCATCTTGTATGGTAAAAGATACTATTAATGAGATTATAAAAAGTTTAGAAAAACTAAATATAGATATAGAAAGTATTAGTACTAATATACCTTTTTCTTGCGGTGTGGCTTATGGACCTCATGAAGTTTTGTATAAACTTGCCAATATGGCTATTAAAGAGGCAAAAAAAAGCAATGAATCTATTATCTTTTATAATGAATCAGATTTGGAAAATGAAAGTATCAAAACAAATATTGAGACTATCAACAAAGTAAGAGTTGCTATAGAAGAAGATAGAATAATCCCTTTTTTCCAAGGTATTGTAAATAACCAAACAGGCAAAATAGAAAAATATGAGTGCCTAATAAGACTAAAAGATATTGATGGTAAGATTCTTTCTCCATTTTTCTTTTTAGAACATGCAAAAAAAGCAAAACTATATGAAAAACTAACAGCTATTATGATCAAAAAATCTTTTTTAACTTTTGCTAATACTGATTTTGAGTTTTCTATAAATTTTTCTATGCAAGATATCTCATCAAAAGAGATAAAACAGCTACTATTTGACTATCTACATAAATACAAATGTGCTAATAGAGTAGTTTTAGAGATAGTAGAATCAGAAGGCATTAACAATATAGATGAAACTTTGGCATTTTTCAAAGATGTCAAAGATATGGGATGTAAAATAGCTATAGATGATTTTGGTACAGGATATAGCAACTTTGAATACCTTATCAAACTAAATGCTGATTATCTCAAAATAGATGGATCTTTAATAAAAAATATTTTAGATCAAAAAGATAGTTGTAGTGTTGTTTTAACTATAGTTGAGTTTGCTAAAAAACTAGGACTTAAAACCATAGCAGAGTTTGTTGAAAATGAAAAAATCTACCAAGCTCTTAAAAATATGGGTGTTGATTATTCACAAGGATATCATTTTAGTGTCCCTAAAGGCTCTATATAAAAGCTTTTTAGAAAAACTAAAAGAGTATATTATCTACCAAATATAGCTTATCAAAGTTGTTTGTTAAAATAATAAGCCCTAGATATGAATCCATAAGATTATAGATATTTTTGATATATTTTTCTTCTAACTCAAAAACCTTATAATTGGCTTCATATACATCAATAATACTCTTTAATCCATAATCAAAGCCCTCTTCTATACTTGTTGCATATAGTTTTGCTGATTTGATAGCCTCTTGATAGAGTTTAATAGAGTTAGCTGATGTATTAAATACAGTAACTAGTTTTTCATAATCAACAGCTACCTCTTTTTTGACATCTAAAAGCTCTTTGTTTGCTGCTTTGACATTTAGTTTAGATGCAGCAACTTTTGATGTACTATATCCACCTTGGAACAAAGGCATTCTTAAAGAGATCATAAATTGCTGTTTTTTATCATATGTTGAATCAGCTGTTGGATTGTCTATATCATATTTGGTATGAATAGCAGAAAGATTGATCTTTGGTAGATGTAAACTCATAGAGTTTCTTACCTCATCTTTGTACATTTTCAAAAGATTTTGAGCTTGTTGTACCTTAAGGCTAGAGTTTATATCCTCTATAGATGCTATCTCTTTTTTTAGCTCTTCTACTTCTAGGGTGATTTGATTTGAGGTTTTTAGAGCAACAGGCTCTAGTTCAATATCACCAATATAGTATTTAAGATGTTTTTTATTTACTTCATATAGCTCTTTTTCTTTGTCTAGATTGATTAAAGCATTTTGATACTCTACTTTTGACTCTAAAAGATCCATTTTTGTAGCTAAGTTCATATTATATTTTTCACTTATAAGATCCATCTTATGGTTTGTAAACTCCAAATAACTCTCATATAGATGAATAGAGTTAATTGACTCAAAAAGATCCATATAAGCTTTTAGTACATCTCTTGCGTGTTCTTGTTTTTTTAGCTCTACTTCTGCACTAATAGTCTTATATCTTGACTCTTCAACATCTACTTGTGAACTTAGTTCTACATCAAAAATAGGCTGATTTAAAGAGATACTATGCTCTTTTAGTTTTTGTTTAATCCTCTCATCTTCAACACTTGAAACTTTTGAGTTTATATCATAGTTACTTTGTTGATATGATGTTTGGTACATAACTGTTGGATAGAGCCGTGATTTAGCTTGATTGATACTCTCTTTATTTGCCTTTAGCTGATAATCCAAAGATTGAATCTTATCGGAGTTTTGCAAAGATAGCTCATACGCTTGTGATGGAGTTAGAGTTTGAGAATATAGATTTTGTAATAATATTGATATTAATACAAACAATAAACTTCTACTCTTCATTGAAACTCCTTCTAAACATATCTATAAATGGTTTTAAAAGATAACTAAGAGTTGTTCTATCTCCTGTTTTGATCATAACTTCTGCTGGCATACCTGCTACTAGGTTGAATTTATGATGTTTTACCTGCTCTAACCCTAAAGGTGTAAGAGCAATTTTTACCTCATAATATGGTATAGAAGTAACATAATCAACAAAACTATCTGCTGAAACATGTATAACTTTTCCATCTATTGTATGGGATTTTTGAGTATTATATGCAGAAAAAACTACATTAGCTCCAAGTCCTATTTTAATTTTGTCTATTTGTGTAGTGTCTAAACTAGCCGTTACTATCAAATCAGAGTTATCTGGTACTATATCCATTATCTCTTCACCAGCAGATATAACAGCACCTTCAGTATGGATTTTGAGTCCTACAACATATCCATTACTTGGGGAGACTATAGATGTTCTTTTTAGAAGATCTTCTAATGCTATGATTTTGGATTTTAGATCTAAAACCTTTGTGCTAGTATCATTGAACTCTGTTAATACCTTTTTTCTATACTCTTCATCATTTAAAAGCTCTTTTGTTTTGATCTCTAAAATCTGTTCATTTAGCTTAATAATCTCAGAATTTACACTAACTGTTTCACTATCAAGTGCTCTTTTTTCTCTTTGGAGTTTTCTAAGCTCTACTTTATCAACTAATCTTTTTTCATATAGATACTCTAGCTCACCTATTTCTTCTTGTATTGACTCTTTTTTATATACTTTTCCCTCTAGTAAAGATTGCATACTTTGGATTTGTTGATTTAGTTGGCTTACTTGTTTTTTATTTATCTCTTTTTCTTTTTCTCTTGAGATTAAAATGGTATTAAAAAGATTTTTTTGACTATTTATAATATCTTTATCTACTACTTCTTGATGAAATTCAAGCTTTTTAAGATTGTCTTTTTGTGCTTTTAGCCTAGAGTAAGTAGCCAAAGTATCTTGGTATTGAGCTTGATAAATATCTAGTTGGGCTTTTATTTGTATAGGACTTAACTTTAAAAGTAGATCACCTTTTTTTACAAAATCACCATCTTTTACATAGATATTCTCTACTATACCACCTTCAAGATGTTGGACTGTTTTTTTGTTTAGATCAGCAGAAATCTTACCACTAGCTACAGAGTATATAGCCAAAGGTGCAAAACTCATCCAAGTTCCAAAAATAACAAAAACAGCTACAATAACCCCTATCCCAAATCTAACTATTTTAGTAGTATCAGTATCAAGTTTAGTATTTAATATATTTTTACTCATTGTTATCTAATTACCTACCTTACTTAGAGTTATTTTTGGAGCTACTTTTACATGTGGGGTATCTATATCTTTATCATAATTGAGTTTTATTCCTTTTCTTGAAGCTACTATTTTGGTATCACCATACTCTTGTAAAAGTCCAGCTTCCATAATAGCAATCTTATCTGTAACGCTTAAGATATTTTCTTTATGTGTAATAATAATAGCAGTCGTTCCTTTTGTTTTCAATGTTTTCAAAGCTCTTACAAGTGCCTCTTCGCCATCTTTATCTAAGTTGGAGTTTGGCTCATCAAGTACTACCAACACTGGATCATCATACAAAGCTCTTGCTAATCCTATTCTTTGTCTTTGACCACCAGATAGCATAAGCCCACCACCGCCAATAATAGTATCATATCCATAAGGAAGATGAAGTATCATCTCATGAACTCCAGCCACTTTGGCTGCATTTATCACTTTATTTGGATCTATTTCACCAAATCTAGCTATATTTTGACTAACACTTCCCTCAAAAAGCTCTACATCTTGAGGAAGATATCCTATATATTTTCCAATATCTTCTTTATTCAGCTGAACAACATCAGCTTTATCAAGCCTAGCTTTACCATTCACTAGTGGCCAAAGTCCAAGTACTGCTTTTGCCAAAGATGATTTTCCTGCTGCACTTGATCCTATAATAGCTATAATATCACCTTTATCTATCTTCATAGATACACCTCTTAGAGATGGTATATTTGTATTTGGTGGAACAACTACTACACTTTCTAGACTAACTTCACCTCGAGGTTTAGGCAAAGGCATAGCCTCAGCTTCTATAGGAAACTCTTTTAGTAAAGACTCTATTTTATTAAAAGAGGCTCTTGAGCTACTAAATCCTCTCCAACTTCCTATGATAAGATCAAGTGGAGCCAAAGCTCTACCCATAATAATAGATGCTGCTATCATCATCCCAGGGGTAACTTCATAGTTGATAGTTAGATATGCACCCACACCCAAAATAAGTGATTGAAAAAGCAATCTTAAAGTTTTAGATACATTTGTCCAAACTGCTGTGTTATTACTAGCTATATATTGAGCGTTTAAAAATCCAAAATATTTATTTTCCCATAATTTTCTAATATTGCTTTTCATACCCATAGCATATATAACTTCAGCATTTTTCAAAGCCCCATCAACACTCATATTTGACTCAACATTTAGCTTATTGGCAACTTCTAGCTCTTTTTTTGTGCTATATTCATTTACTATAGCTAAGCCAAACAAAACTAAAGCAGCAAATATAGCAAAAACTCCAAACATAGGATGAAAAATAAATAGTACTACTATATAGACTATAATCCACGGAGCATCAAAAAAGGCAAAAAGCCCATTACCAGTCATAAATTGTCTCATTTGTGTTAAATCTGTAAGAAATCTTGATGATGATTTGGTAGGATATTTTTTCTCTAGCTCAAAGAGTGAATCAAATATTCTTTTACTTAGTGTTAAATCTAGTTGATTTCCTAGTTTTATAAGGATTTTGGATCTTATAATCTCAAAAAGTGCCATTGAAATAAAAAGTATTACAACAATCAGTGTAAGCATCAAAAGAGTATCTTCACTTTTACTAGTAAGAACTCTATCATAAAGTTGAAGCATATATAGTGGTGGTACTAACATCAAAATATTGATCAAAAAGCCAAAAACTCCAACCATAACAAGTATCTTTTTGCTCTTTAGAAGAATATCAAATATTTGCGAATAGCTCTCCTTTTTCTTCTGAATACTAGCCATTTAGCTTCCTTGCCCTTGTCTTAGTTGAGTTAGAGTAAACAATGTTTGAATATGCTCTAGAGAGTTTAGATGTGAATCAATCAAAGCCATTATCCCACTTCTTACCCATTGTGCTAGTGTTAAATCATCTAGTTCTTTTAGCTTATCTTTACTAACTACTTTAAATCCAGTAACTAACACCCTTTTATCTTCACCCTCACCTACACTAATCTCCATATCTTCTAAAATATCACTTTCCAAAATGGTTTTTGTCATCTGCAAAGTTTGTTTTATATACTCTTCATAAGTCATCAAAAAGTTAATAGCTGTTTGTAAAGTAGGGGTATTTTTGCCCTCTTCATCAAAAAGTCTCTCTCCACTTGTAGTAGAAAACATCTCTGAGTTTTCATCTATCATAATAAGCTTTTCATCTGGTTTTTCTTGAGTTTGTCCCAAAGAAAAAGGATATCTTCTAAAAAATGCTGGTACATATTGTGTAGCCCATTGTCCTTGTGGAGTAATAGCTAGACTCTCCTTATCCAAAGAGACTATTAATACCAATGAAGCACTAGGTGTAGCACTAAAAACAATAGGAAAAGCACTTCCAAGCAAAGCAACTTCATTTGCCAAAACTGGTATTAAAGTACTGTTTTTTGCAAAATCCATATTGATATATGGGTTTATTTTAAGATTTTTATGTCTATTTGTATCTAATAAAACTAAATTTTTATACATATTTTACCTTTAATTTATATAATTGGAATCTTGAAGTAGTTAAAAATTGATAATAGATAGCATTTAATCAATTATCAATTTTTAATCAAAACAAAAAAAGGCCTATAGGTATCTATAATATTTATAAATACCTAAGCCCTATAGGATTATTGGAATAGATCTCCAACTACATGTTGTCCTTGATCATTTACAACTCCAACAACACCTACTGCACCATCAAGAGTATGATCTACAAGTCCACCAATACCATCAGTTACACCATCAACTATACCACCAACAGCTCCACTAACAGCACCAACAACACCGCCAACGCTATCTACAACGCCGCCAACTACGCCACTTACTGCACCAACTACGCCACCAACTACAGATGTAAGGCTACCTAAAAGTCCTCCTAAAAGACCTCCTAGTCCATCACCACCACCTAGTCCTAAAACAGATCCTAATAGTCCTGTAACAGTTCCAAGTACTCCGCCAACTACATCAACAACAGTACCTACAACTCCACCAACTACATCTACAACTGCTCCAACTACTGGTGTAACAGCTTCAATAACTCCGCCAACAACACCAACAACAGTATCAACTACACCTGTTACTACATCTACAACAGTTTCAACTACTCCAATAACAGTATCAACAACTCCACCTATTAGGTTTCCAAGTCCATCATCACCGCCTAGTCCTAAAACTGATCCAAGTAGTCCACCTACTGTGCCAAGTACTCCGCCAACAACATCTACAACTGCTCCGACTACACCAGTGACTGCACCAACAACACCACCAACTACATCTACTACAGTTCCTACTAAGCCACTAGCAACATCAACAACGCTTCCAACTACGCCACTTGCTGTTCCTACTATACCACCTAATAGATTGCCAACACCACCAAGACCTGCTCCAGAGTCATTTCCACCGCCTAAACCGCCTAATACTGAACCTAATAAACCAGTAACAGTGTCTAAAACACCCCCTACTACATTAAGTACAGTATCAACTACAGTTACAACAGTCTCAACAACACCAGCTACAACATCTATCACAGTATCAACAAGACCAGTTACTACATTGACAACACCACCTACAAGGTTACCAAGACCAAGAAGTCCTGAGTCGTCCCCTCCTCCTAAGATTGATCCTAAAAGTCCATTTGATGTATTTAAAACTCCATCCAAACCAAGTGTAGATGAAGCTGTATGAGTAGTAGCTGCTACTTCTGATGCTGGAATATTCATACTTGTAGCAATATACGCATTTGATGCGTCTATTGAATTAGCACTATTAACTGATGATTGAGCTTCTGAAGCATTTGCACTAACACTTGCTACAGCTATTGAACTACTATCAGTATATTCCATATTTGAAGTAACAGAAGCACTTGTAAAATCAGCAACATTTAAGTTTGCGACTTGTTCTCTTCTGTCTGCCATAATAAATCCTTTCATAATATTTTAAGTATTGCTTAAATGAATACTTGTGCAAATTCTAATACTTTTAAACTTAAGGTTTTATAAAAAGTATTCTAATTTATTATAAGCTTATTATTATATGTGGAATTAATATATATATTGGCTTAATTAAAAATATGTAAATAATATTATGTTATAAAGTTATCAGTGTTTATTTTATCTTTTAGAAAGCCTATTAGGTGTATTTTGATAGATTATTTTTAATCTTCTAAGATATCATAATCTTTTATTGAGAAAAAAGATTATGATTTAAAGTTATAATTATTTTGTAGAAATTTATTTTGAAATATTTAGTAAATTTTTTGCAAAATCTATAGCTTCTTGTGAAATTTCCTCTCCACTTATCATTCTAGCTATCTCATTTACTCTTTTTTTACCCTCTATTTCAAAGACTTTTGATTTACCATCAACTTTTTCTACTAAAAAGTGTTGATTTGCTTTAGATGTAAGTTGTGCTTGATGTGATATAGCAAAGATTTGATATTTATATGCTATTTGCTCTAATACCTTACCTATAGCATCGCTTTCTTTTCCGCTTAAATTGGCATCTATTTCATCTAAAAAGAGTATCCCTGTATCACTTAGTGCATATTTACTCTTAACAGCCATAAGTGCTAATCTTAGACGGTTGTATTCACCGCTACTTATGTTTTCTAGCATTGTGTTTTTTAGGCTTACTTCTACCTTATCATATCCACTACTACTAAGAGGAGTTTTTAATATACTAAAAGAGGCATCACTTAAATAGAGATCTTTAAGATAGATATTAATCTCTTTTTCTATAGTTTTTAATGCCTCTTTTCTTTTTAGGCTTATCTTTTGTGCTATAGAGTTTAGACTAAGTTCTAAAGTAGAGATCTCTTTTTCTAAACTTTGCTTTTCAAAAGAGATATTTTCATACTTTAAAAGTTCTGCTTTTTTGCCCTCTTTATACTCTAAACACTCTTTTATAGATCCAAATTTCTTTTGTAGATAAGAGAGTTGTTCTATTCTTGTTAGAACTTCATCTATATTTATATCTTCAAGTAGATGTAGATTATCTACAGATTTTTCAAAAATGCTACTAAGCTCGTTGATAGCATCATCAAAAAAACTACTATCAATATCTAACAAACTAAGTACTTGATTTACACTTGATGTATATTCAAAAACTCCTCTTGCTTTGTCTATAGATGTTTCTATTTTTTCTTTTTGTAATAACTGTTTTTTAACTAAACTAAGCTCATCATATTCATCTATTTTTGGATCAATCTCATCTATTTTTTTGATTTCAAATGCTATAAACTCTTTTAGTTCTTCGACATTTTTCTCATCTTCTATGATCTTTTCTAGCTCTTTTTTGATTTGGATATAGTGCTTAAAATCTTTGCTAAATATCTCTTTATTTTTTATAAACTCTATATTCTCACCTAAAGATAGATCTATAACTTCAAGTAAGTTTTCATTACTAAAATCACTACTATCTTTGATATGGATATATCGTATAAATCTAGAGCTTATCTCATATAAGCTTTTTTGAGAAAGAGTTTGATTATTTAAAAAAAATCTCTGTTTTTCTTTGTATATTTTTTTAAATACCGCCTCTTCACCACTAGCAATATCAAACTCTTCTAAATCAAATCCTAGTGTATCAACACTTCCTTCTATTATCTCAGCTTTTGCATTTTTTAGTGCAAAAAGAGATAATATAGACTCCATTAAAACAGATTTACCTGCTCCACTTACACCACTAAAGACTATAAGTCCTTTTTTAAACTCTAGTTCTAGTTCATCAAAACTTAAATAGTTTTTCATATAAAATCTATTAATCATAAATCAAAAATACCTTTAATTAGATATAGTTATAAGCTCAATTATACTCAATAATAGATTTATAAGTCAAATTTTATTTATATTTAACTCTTTATAGAGCTAATATACTCATCATATGGTAGATATTGTACCACTCTTATAGTATCTTTGTTTTTTAGCTTCATCTCATCATACTTTTTTTGTATTTTAGCTTTTGCTTCAAATGAAACTGGAAATCTTTGAGATTTATACTCTACTAAAACACCATCTTTATAGACTCCTGAAACTTGAGCTTCTACCCAATAATACCCACCATCTTTTCTTCTGTTTTTTACATATCCTTGCCACATCTTACCATCTTTGATAGTTTGCCACATATGTGAAAAAGCAGCTTTTGGCATATCTGGGTGTCTTAGGATATTATGAGGTTTACCTATAAGCTCATCTATGCTATATCCACTAATCTTAGCAAAAGTCTCATTTGCATAGGTAATAACACCTTTTAAATCTGTTCTTGAGATAATAGTCTCATCACTTGGAACTATCGTCTCTATTAAAAAATTACTATCATTAAAGTTCATCTTTACCCCTTAGCTTATTTGTGCTGCAAACTCTTCAAGATCTTTTTTCTTTAAATCTCCACCATATACTATCTTAGATGGGTCAATATTATCATCAAGCAAAACAGCAGGAACAGCATCTGCGTTTTCTAAAACTTTGATATTGTCTTCAAGTTCTTCTTCACTATAAGACATCTGCATATCTGCACATATTACATGAGGTAGGGTTTGTATAACTTTTAGCTTAGCTAACTCCTCTTTTACTCCATCACCTTCAATAGTAACTATAATTCTTCCCTTTTCATCATGCATATGATAATCACACACTTGAGTGTTTTTTAGACTTTGGATAACCTCATCAAGATACTCTGGTAGAGTTTGAACTACTATACTTGAAATATTCATTTTATTCTCCTATATTATAATAATTAATCTGTGAACTATCACTACTTACTAAAATCTCTTTGTTATTTATAAAGAGTATTTTAGTTATAGTAGCTCTTGCTTCTTCTAAACTATAGAGTCTATTTTTACTTATCACATCAAAAACTAAAACATCATTTTCCATAGTATATGCTATAGCTCCTAAGGTGGCATTTTGATTTAAAGCACAAGCATATAATAAAAAGTTAAAATCCATACTATATATATCAAAAGCCTTATAAACTACTGCTTTTCTATCTTGTCCTGCTGTTAAAATAACTCCATTTTTATAATCAAGCTGATAGATTCTATCTAAGTTTTTTGATGGATACTCTTTGATAATATCTGCACTTTTTGTATCTACCAATCTTACTATACCACTCTCATCTGTTGTAATATACTGTTTTTTATCCTCACTAAGTACAAAATCAGAAAACGAAGATGTACTAAATTGGGTATTGTAGATTAGCTCTTTTTTAGGTATATTATACAAAATATGCTCATTTGTAAGAAGTCCCATTAAAACAGTTGAACTATCTATATATCTTGCTTTTTTGATAAAGTATTTACTATTTATATCTATAAGTTTTTCTAAAACCTCATCTTTATATCTCCAAAGAACCCTATATCCACCCTCACCTTCACTTACAAAGATGATATCATCACCCAAAACATCTACAGAGTAGATTTTACTATTGATTATATCACCCATAAAATCTTTGATTTGTGGAATAGTAATAGAAGATAGTATCTCTTTTGTATCTAAATCGATCAAATCTATTTTACTAGCATCTGTTGCTACATATAAGATATTATCTTTTATAATCATATCTTGAACATCACCACTTGCAAAGATTTTTTGTGTTGGAGATAGACTTTGTTGCCCAAATAAACAAATAGCAAAAAAGCTTAAAAGTAGTAAAACTCTTTTCATGACTCTTGCTCATCTAATATCTTTTGCATATCTCTAATCCCTGCTTCAATTTCGTTGAAATGTTTTGGTGTAACATCAGGATCTTTGGACCATTTGACACTTATATCGTTGTTGTGTTTAGCTCCAAGCTGGGTAATAGCAAAAGAAAACTCATCTATATTATCACAAATATACCCCTCTTTATCTATACTATCTACTACTCTAATAAACCATTTATTTTCATCATTTAACTCTATATGAGCTAAAATTTCCGTTGTACTCATTTTTCACCTCCAAAATCTATTTCCAACTTATTGCATCACTAGGACAAACCTTAACACAAAAGCCACAGTTTGTACAAAGATCTTCTTTAATCTCTGGTCTAAACATACCCAAAAACTTAATAGCATTATCCAAACATGGATCTTTGCAACTAAAACACATAACTTGGTTCCAACTTAAACATTTTAGTATATCAATACTAAATCTTGCTTTGATTTTTGATTTATATTCTAGCTTTAATACATCTCTATCACAAGCTAAGGCACACTCATCACAATATGTACAACCACTTTTGCTAAAATCCAATATTGGTGTTTTATCTTCAGAGATTATTATAATATGTTCTTTACAAAAAGTTACACATTTACCATCACACTCCAAGCACTCTTTATAAAAATCATTTTCATCTGCAAAATAAGGAGGTCGAACACTTCTTTGTTCCTCTTTTTTGCCTCCAAATTTTGAAGCAAGAGAGCCAAAAAGCTCTCTTTTGCTTATATCTTTAGTTTGCAAGAGTATCCAAACCTTCTAGCAATCTATCTCCAGTCCAATTTGATTTTTGAGTTCCATCTTTATCTATAAAATCTGGTTCAAAAACATTGATTGGAGCATCACCTTGACTTTGTGGAGCGTGACATTGAACACAGTTAAATCTAGCAGCTGATAAATCTTCTAGTTTTTGAATTTTTACTTCATTGTTCATCTCATCAACTGTTTTTATAAACTTTTCTCCATCAACTAACTTATGTAGTGGTCTAAAGCTCATAAAATGTGATGATGGTAAAGGAGTAGCACCCATACTCTCAGCAACATCTGGCATATGACAAGTAATACATTGATTATCATCTCTTGTAATTTCCATCATACCTTCTGTATCGTGTGGTATCATAGGTGGAGCATCTTGAAATGCTCTTTTAAACCTTGTACTTGTTCCTGCTGCATCTTCGCTATATTGTGTAACATCAGCTACAGAACTATCATCATATACACTGGCTTTTCTTAAACCAATATCCTCAGCTTCAAGCATTGGTTTTGCTTCTACTTTTTTAGCATTGCTATTGGTTGCATTTGCATTTGTACATCCACTTAGCACTGCACCAGCTACTATAACGCTAATAGTTAATTTTGTTATTGTATGCTTAATCATTTTTTATTCTCCTCATAAAACTTTCTTATTGAAAAATTTAGAGCATCATCATCACAAACTTCAACACATCTACCACAGTTTGTACATTCACCATTTAAAACCTGCTCACTTGATTTTCCTATCATAAACAAAACTTGATTTTCTGGACAAACTTCTTTACATTTCATACAAAGGGTACATTTATCAACATCGTGATCTACTCTAATCAAACTATATCTGCCAAGAAGTGAATAAAATCCACCCAAAGGACAAATATGACCACACCAACCGTTTTTTAAAACAAATAAATCAAATAAAAATATAACAAGCATAGCAGCCCAGCCAAAGCCTAATCCAAAGATTATACCTCTATGAGTCATACCTATAGGAGAGATAAGCTCAAATGCTGCTACTCCCATAAAAAATGAGATAATAAAGGATAATCCCAAAGCCCAATATCTTATATTTCTAGTTGCAGGTTGTCTTTTTTGGATTTTATTTAATCCTGATTTTCTTCTTATATAGTTACTTAAGTCTGTTACCATATTGATTGGACAAACCCAAGAACAAAAGACTCTTCCACCAACAATAAAGTAAAATAGTGCTATTATAATAGCTCCTATAATCACATCTATTGCCAAAACTGCTCCAGCACTTAACATCTGCAAAACTGCAAAAGGATCACTAAGTGGTATCATATCAAACAAAAGTGATGAGCTTAAATCACCCACTAATATCTTCCAACCCCAAACATTTGCACCAAAATAAAGAATAAGTAAGGAGAGTTGACTTACCCTTCTTAGGATTAAAAACCGATGTTTATATATAAAGTTAATCATCTAATAATCCTCCCAAGTCATTTAGTGAATCTATAGCTTTTTCTTTGCTAATTTCTGTTTTTGTTGTTTGACTAGTAGCATGTTCTAGTCTTGCTTCATCTGCCTTATCCCAACCTTTGATATAATAATCACCCGCTTTTCCAATAATTGCATCTCTATGAACTACTGTAATAGCTGGTTTTTCTGTAACACAAGCCTTTTCACAAAGTCCACATCCTGTACAGATATCGTTATTTACCACTGGTTTTAAAAATGCATGTTTTCCTGTTCTTTCGTTTTTTTCGTGAACCAAATATAATGCCTCGCCTAAGAGTGGACAAGCTCTATAACAAGCATCACACTGAATTCCCCAAAAAGCTATACAATTTAGTGTATCAACAACTGCCACACCCATTCTTGCTTTGTTTATATCTAGCTTTCCATCTGTACTTACGAGCATTTCATCCAAAGCATTTGTTGGACAAACTGGCACACAAGGTATATCTGGGCACATATAGCAAGGAATATCTCTTGCTATAAAATATGGTGTTCCCATAGGAAGATTTTCACCTGGTTTTGCAAGTCTCAAAGTATCAAAAGGACAAGCTATAACACACATTCCACATTTTATGCAAGATTTCAAAAACTCCTTTTCAGGCAATGCCCCTGGAGGTCTAAGTGCCAATGTATTTGCCTTCACTTCATCTACATAAGCACTCCATACAAGCCCACCAAGAGCAGCTAATCCAGCTGTTCTTGAAATGTTTAAGAAAAATTCCCTTCTATTTTCGTTTGCTAGTTTTTTCATTTTTACTTCTTTATTCTCTTTTAAAACATCTTTTGGATTAATATTGTTCAAACCAATACACCCTCTTACGCTTTATATATTTTAACCGCACATTTTTTGAAGTCTGTTTGTTTTGATTGCGGACAAGTTGCATCCAAACAAACTTTGTTTATTAAAACTTTCTCATCAAACCAAGGTACATATACAAGTCCTCTTGGAGGTCTATTTCTTCCTCTAGTTTCCACTCTTGCTTTTACTTTACCTCTTCTACTTTCAACCCAACAATATTCACCCTGTTTTACACTGTTTTTCTCTGCATCTTTTGGGTGCATATAACAAAGTGCTTCTGGAACTGCACGATATAGCTCTGGAACTCTCATAGTCATAGTTCCACTATGCCAATGCTCTAGCATCCTACCTGTACATAACCATGTATCAAACTCTTGATCTGGAGTCTCTGGATAATCCATATATGGTCTTGCAAAGATTTTTGCTTTGTTTTTTAGAGATGTTTTATCTTTATTTGTTACACCTTTTAGATCTCCATATGGAAGCTCTTTTGCTAGTGTACCATAAAATGCAAACTCAGTATGGCCTGTTTCGGCTCCATATTTTTTTGCATATGGGTCATATTGAGTATTAAATCTCCATTGTGTCTCTTTACCATCAACAACTGGCCATTTTAATCCTCTTACTTTATGATATGTATCAAAGTCTGCTAAGTCGTGAGCGTGTCCTCTACCAAAATCTGCATACTCTTCAAATAGATATTTTTGGATAAAGAAACCATAACCTTCAAATACCTTACCATCACTACCTAGTACTTTTCTGCTATCTCCATAACCTTCAGTATTATCATAACCTTTTTGTACTGGGTCATTTTGATCTAGTTTGTATGATCTTGCTCTTTCATTTGCAAATAAAATCTCATACATTGTTGTATCTTCGCTATATCCCATTTTTTTAGCTTCTGCTATAAGATCTGGTAGTGCCTCTTTTCTTGGGCCACTTGGAGCATATCCACCCCATACATCTTTAACTGTAAATCTTTTTGATAACTCTACCCATTGCCATGTATCACTCATAGCATCTCCAACAGGAACTACTTGTTGTCTCCAAAGTTGTGTTCTTCTTTCAGCATTACCATATCCACCCCATTTTTCATATATCATAGCTGATGGTAAGATAAGATCTGATACTTTTGCACTAATACCTGGATATCCATCACTTGTAACTATAAAGTTATCCATTTCTCTTGCTGCTTTTATCCAATGACTTGCACTTGCTGTATCTTGGTATGGATTACAAACATTTACCCATGCAAATTTAATAAGTCCATCTTCTATATCTCTATGAATTTTCATAATATGTTGAACACCAACTGGGTTTATAGTACCGTGTGGAACTTTCCATACATCTTCACAGATTTTTCTATGATTTGGATTTTCTATCATCATATCTGCTGGAAGTCTATGTGTAAATGTACCAACCTCTCTAGCTGTACCACATGCACTTGGCTGACCTGTTAAACTAAATGCTCCACTTCCAGGGTGAGCTTGTTTGTTTAGTAAAAAGTGAACATTATATGATAGTGTATTTACCCATGTTCCTCTTGTATGCTGGTTCATACCCATAGTCCAGAAACTTACAACTTTTCTTCCTTTTTCTATATATAGTGCTGCTAGTTGTTTTAGTTTTTCTTTAAACTGCTCTATTGGCTCATCTGGATCACCTTTTGATATTTGTGCAACATAATCAACAGTATATGGAGCTAGGAATTTTTTATACTCTTCAAAAGAGATCTCCCAGTGTGCAAGATTTCCTGCTATATGATCCATTTTATCTCCAGCTTTATATCCAAAAGGCTCTAGTGCTGGACCTTCAGTAGGTGAAACTATAGTTTGCATCTCTTTTTTGATGATTTCCATCTCTTTAGCACTATATTTACCCTCTTTTAGAGATTTTTCACCCTCTCTTCTCATACCATAACCAATATTTACAGGTTGCGAACAAAATACGATATGTTTATTTACAAAATCCCAATCAATAGCTTCTGGATGATTATATACTATCTCATGAGCTATATAGTTCCATAAGGCAAGGTCTGTATTTGGTGTAAAAATAATCTCAATATCAGCTATATCTGAAGTTCTATGTGTATATGTTTGAATACTTACTATTTTTACTCTATCTGGATCTGATAGTTTTCTATCAGTTACCCTTGACCATAAAATAGGGTGCATTTCTGCCATATTTGATCCCCATGCTACAACAGTATCAGTAAGCTCAATATCATCATAACATCCACTTGGCTCATCTATACCAAATGTTTGGTAAAAACCAACAACCGCACTAGCCATACAGTGTCTTGCATTTGGATCAAAAGCATTAGATCTAAATCCAGCTCTCATCATTTTAAGCGATGCATAACCTTCCATAATAGTATATTGACCTGATGCAAATACACCAACACCCTCTGGACCACTCTCTTTTAAAGCTCTTTTGATATGTTTTTCCATCTCATCAAAAGCTCTTTTCCATGAAACTGGTGCAAATTTACCATTTTTATCAAATTCGCCCTTAGAGTTTACTCTAAGAAGTGGAGTTTTTAATCTATCTGCTCCATACATAATCTTAGCATTAAAATAACCTTTAATACAGTTAAGTCCTCTATTTACAGGAGCTGCTGGGTCACCTTTGACTGCGACTATTTTGCCATCTTTGGTTGCTAGCATAATACCACATCCAGTACCACAAAATCTACATGCAGCCTTATCCCATCTCCATCCAGCTTCAGCTGCTGTGGCTTTTGCACTTAAGCTGCTTGGTACACTCATACCTACTGCTGCTGCTGCACTTGCTGCTGCTGAGCTTTTCAAAAAATCTCTACGATTTAAAGACATTTCTTTGTCCTCCTTATATTGATTCATAATCAAAGAGTAGAAGTTTCTTAGATTAATGAAGTAATTTTATCAATAAGGTAAACTTAAAGTCTTTGACCTCGGTCAAGAAGATTATATTTAGTGGAAATTATCTTATAAGCTCCTATTTTAGGTAATAGGAGCTTTTATTTATTGTTTTTTATTGTAAATTATTAAAGTTTTCTTGAAGTTTTTGTAGTTTTTTAGCAGTTACTGCTAACTCTTCTAGGGATTGTATAGCTATATCTTCACTAGTATTTAAGGTTTTTTTCAACTTTTCATTCTCTACATTTTCTGATTCATACTCATCAATAGAGATATTTGCTAGTTTTTCTATAGCTTTTTGAGACTCTTCTAAAGCTAAATTTGCTTGAGTTATGATTTGGTTTATATCTTTTGTAAAGCTATCTATATGCTTTGAAGCAACACTTAGCTCATCAGTCTCTTCACCTTCAGCGAACATTACAGGCTTATTTGGTGTAGTAAGGTTTGATATCTCTTTAGACCTTGATACAAAGCTTTCAAATAGTGATTGAATATTTAAAATCAAAGCAAAAGCATATGAAATAAATAGTATAGATATCAAAATAGCAATATATTGAAAATTTTGTAAAAACTTTCTTTGCTCTTTAGAGTATAGACTATATGCTGATACTAATTCATCTACACTATTTAAAAGTATAATATTTTTTATAGCTATTTTATCTAACAATCTCTCTAAAGAGACCTCATTATCAACAAAACCATTTGCATCTTCTTTAAAAAGTTCAAGTTCACTAGAGATTTTATCTAAAGTCCCTAATAACTCACTACTATTTTGAGTATTGCTATAATCTTTAAAAAATAGTATTGTTTTTTCAAAACTATCTAATGTTTCATAAAAGCTTTTAAAATCACTCTTATTTCTATCTACTGCAAAGCCATTGATATGTAATAACATCTTTTGTGTTAGCATTCTTTGTTTTGCTATCTTATCTAATGTATTTAAATTAACATCCAAAGTTATAGCTTGTTGTATAATATCTTCAGATAGTTGTAATAAAAGTTTATCTTGATCTATTAGTTTATTGTGATACTCTTTTGATAATTTTCGCTTTTCTAAAAAAACAACTATATCTTGATGAAAATCATTCCAAATATTTATAATAACCTCCAAAGAACTTTTGATTCCTTGTGTTGGTGGGGCATATAAACCTCTTTGGATATTACCTAAATATAAGTCATTTAAAGAGTCATCAAACTCTTTAATGCTTTTTTCTAGCTCATCTTGAAGATGTTGTGAGACGTGATCATACAAAAGTATCTCTTTTGCTATCTTTTGAGTAAGCATTCTTTGTTTACCAGAAACATTTACTATATTTGCATCTTGGGTTGTTTTATTGTTTAAATATACAGTAACTCCAGCCATAGTTATAGTAATAAGAGATAAAATTGTAGTAATAAATTTAATTTTAGATGTTATTTTTACCATTTTCATGGGATCTCTCCTTTTTGACTATTCATAACAAGCACGTAATCCTTCCATATCTATTATTTGTAGTTTTTGTCCATCATTTTGGATTAAATTTTGTCTAAGAAGTTTATTTAATATTCTAGATAGTGTTTCTGGTTGGATATTTAGCATATAAGCCACTTCTCCTTTTTTTAGGGTGTTAAAACTCTCCAAATCATGAGCTAACATAAAAGCAACCTTAGCAGTGCCATCAAAAACTATCTCTCTATTTATAATACATTGTAGCATCTTTGTTTTTTTGGCAAACTCTTTTATGATATTTAGTAAAAACTTAGTATTTGTTGAAAAAATATCTTTAAATGCACCATAATCAAAGATTAAAACAGTAGAATCTTTTATAAACTCTGCATTTGCATAACAACCTATAGTTCCATCAAGATCAGTGATTTCTGAGATTAGATTGCCTTCATTTATATTGTACATAAAAATCTCATTATCAAGTCTATCAACTTTATAGATTTTTAAAGCCCCGCTAGATAAAAAATAGATATTTTCATTTTTATCTTTTTCATAAAAAAGAATATTACCTTTATAATATTTTTTAATCGAAGTAGCATTTGCCAAAGCATCTAGCTCCTCTTCACTTAAATCAAAAAACAAAGGATGTTGATATAAATACTCTTTTTGTTCTACCACCTAAAAACCTTATAAATTGCTACTACAAATATTTGAGTGTGCTAATAGTATCATAAACTTTATAAGTATCACTTGATGAATGTCAATGAAATATCTTTAAAATTTTGATAAATTAAGACTCAATTATCTCTATAAGGAACTCAATATGACTTTAGAAAAATTTGAACAAGAGGTTTTAACTTTGAAAAAGTTTTTTGAAACATATTGCATAGGCAAAGGTTATGAATGCAAAGAAAGGAATATAAAAACAAGCTACAAAAACAAAGAGTTTGAGTTTAAGTTTTTTATATGTGATAAATCCTATGAACTAGTTTTATACGCTATAGATAGGCTTTTAGAGTGTCCACATGAAGAAAAGCCAAAGTGCAGGACATGTCCAGCACCTTGCTATGAAAAACAAAAGTACAAAGAAGTAGCAAGAGTTATGAAATATAGCGGTATTAGACTTGGTTTATCTAAAATCAAGCGGTTTTTTGGTGGCTAATTTCATAAAATGTTTTCTCTAAAAAGTCGTTATTTACCACTTTTTTGGGATCTTTCCACAAATCATGAAGTTGGCACTTTCTATCTTGATTGCAAAGTCCACCACCTAAAATACAAAGCTTATAACTATCATCTTCTAAAGCATTTAAAACATCTTTGATAGTTAGTTGCTTAGTATCATGTGCTAAAACAAATCCCCCTGCTCTTCCTTGTATAGCAGTTAGGACACCATTTTTTGACAACTTTGTCATAATCTTTGTTAGATATTTATATGGGATATCAAGACTTTGTGAAATCTCTTTTGCACTATAGAGTTTTTGTGGCTCCAAAGCGATAAAAGAGATACACTTTAAGGCATATTGTGATGTTGCATTTAAATTCATTTTATAATACTCTCTTATATTGTTGTAATGACATTTTAACAATTTTTTATTTTTTTGTCAAGAAATACTACCTTTAAGTAGTATTTAATTTAAAAAGGTATATAGTTCGTTTAATACTATCTACAGGTAGTAAATATAAAAAGGAGATATTATGGGTAAGTCTATTATGGATAGATTTATGAGCAAAAAGAGTCTATATGCCTCTTTTTGGATAGTTTCCATCTTTATGGTAACTATTTTAATCTATTTTACAGCAAACCTTGCAAAAGAAGTCCCTCCACTTCCAAAGCAAGTAAGTTCCGTAAACGGCGAAGTACTCTATACCTATGATGATATCGTAAATGGTAAGGCAATGTTTCAACAATTTGACCTTATGGATTATGGTTCATTACTTGGTATGGGTGCTTATTTAGGACCTGATTTTACAACAGAAGTCTTGCATAAAAGAGCAGAGTTTTTAAATGAGTTCTATGCAAAAGAGTTTTATTCCAAATCATTTGAAGAGTTAAATGATATGGAAAAAGGCTATGTAAAAGCTAGAGTTATCAAAGATGTAAAAGAAGAGACATCTTTAAAAGAAGAAGGAGTTGTTTATACAGAGGGTTCTGCTCTTGCTTATAAGGCAAATAAACAATATATTGTAGATTTTCTTACAAAAGGAGATCATGATAGAGCCTGGAGAGGAGATATCATAAGAGTAGATGAAGCTGCTTTAATAGCTGCTTTTTTTGACTGGTCTCAACTTGTCTCATCTACAGTTAGACCAACTGCTGATGATGGAAGAAGCTGGTCAAACAACTGGCCACCTGAGCCACTTATAAATCAAGATGTAACATTTACAAGTCATCTTGTCTCTTTAATAGAGTTTTTATTGCTTTGGGCTTTAACTATAGTTATAGTCTATTTAGCTTATGAGTATATATTTAACAAAGAAGAACAAGATGGTGAATTAGCAGAGCCGCTAAAGATCACAAAAATCTTCCCTTCACAAGAAAAATTGCTTAAATATATACCTATAGTTGCTGCTTTTGTACTTGTTCAGATGGTACTTGGTGGATATTTAGCTCACGTATATGCAGATCCTGTTGAAAACTTTATTATTTCACAAGATATTTTGCCATTTAACGTAGCTAGAGCTTTACATACAAATGTAGCTATTATTTGGGTTGCTGTTGGTTGGCTTGTAGGGGGTCTTTTAATAGCTCCTTTAGTAGCTGGAAAAGATTTAAGATTTCCAAAACTTGTAGATATCCTTTGGATTGCACTGCTTGTTGTGGGAGTTGGTGGTTTAGTGGGTATCTATATGGGTGCTCAAGGTATGATGAGAGATGTGTGGTTTTGGCTTGGAAATGAAGGAAGAGAACTACTAAATCTAGGTAGAGTATGGGATATAGGGCTTGTTATTGGTCTTGTTCTTTGGTTTGGTATGGTTTATAGTACTATACGAAATGCAAAAGGAAACAAACTTCTAATAGGTACTATTATATGGTCTGCTTTTGGTATTGCTACCTTATATATAGCAGGAATGTATCCACTACATAAAATTGCACCAAACTATACAGTTGATGACTACTATAGATGGTGGGTTGTTCATCTTTGGGTTGAGCTTACATTTGAGCTTTTTGCTGCTGGGGTTTTAGCATACTTATCTGTTGCACTTGGACTTGTTAGAGAAAAAACAGCTGAAAAAGTTATGTTATTTGAGCTAGGGCTTATTATGTTAAGTGGAACTTTAGGCGTTGGGCATCACTACTGGTGGCAAGGACTTGATGAGTATTGGATAGCAATAGGCGGGATTTTCTCTGCACTAGAGCCACTTCCTTTAGCATTACTTATGATTGAAGCCCTAAAAGAACAAAGACATATTAAAGCTGAGGGTAAACCTTTTGATTTTAATATTCCATTTTTATGGCTTGCTGGAAGTGCATTTCTTAACTGGTTTGGAGCAGGTTTCCTTGGTATGGTTATCAATACGCCAACAATTAGTTACTATTCACATGGAACATATTTGATTATGCCTCATGCTCACGTTGCTTTACTTGGTGCCTTTGGATATATCTCTATAGCCTTTATTTATATGACTGCAAGAGCAAATTCACTAGCAAAAGGTTTAGAATGGGATGAGAGTTTATCAAAATGGGCATTTTGGCTTATAACTTTAGGTGTTTTATTGTATACTTTGCCTACCATGATAATAGGAGTTGAGCAAACTGCAACTGCACATACCTTTGGTTATTATATGGCTAGAAGTAGAGATTTACTAGAAGCTATGACTGGTTGGATGTGGTTTAGAATCGTTCCTGATGGTATGATGATAGTAGGTTCCTTATTATTATTTGTAGATACTTTGAAGAAAGTTTATTTTGCAAAGAAAATAAGATAAGGTTATGACTTTAAGGAAACTTTTATGACTTAAGTCAAAGATTATTTGTTAATTATATGTTAAAGTTTCCTTACATTTTAATTTAGGAGAGTAAAATGAAATTTAGTTTAAAGAAAATCTCGCTTGTTAGTTCAGCTTTGATTCTTTCAGCTTCTACTTTAGTAGGTTCAACAGATCTACAAAAAGTAATGAAAGATAGAGGTCTAACAGAAAGAGATGTTTTAGCAGCTGCTAAAACTTATACTCCAACTGGAATGCATGATGAATATTATGTATTTAGTTCGGGTGGACAATCAGGGCAAATAATTGTTTATGGTGTTCCTTCTATGAGAATCTTGAAGTATATCGGTGTATTTACTCCAGAGCCATGGCAAGGGTATGGATTTGATGATGACTCTAAAAAAGTTCTAGAAAGTGGATATATTAGAGGTCAAGAGATCAAATGGGGAGATACTCACCATCCAAACTTTAGTGAGAAAAACGGAGAGTATGTTGGAGATTACCTATTTATCAATGATAAAGCAAATCCAAGAATCGGTGTTATTAACCTACACGATTTTGAAACAACTCAAATAGTTGTAAACCCTGTACTAAAAAGTACACACGGTGGTAGCTTTGTTACACCAAATACAGAGTATATCATAGATGCAAGTCAATATGCAGCTCCTTTTGAAAACGAGTGGGTGCCTATCGAAGCTTATGAAGAAAAATTTAGAGGTGGTGTAACACACTTTAAATTTGACTATGATAAGGGTAAAATCGATATGGACAAATCATTTACTCTTGAATTGCCTCCATATATGCAAGATTTAAGTGATGCTGGTAAAGGTGAATCTTTTGGATGGGCATTTACAAACAGCTTTAACTCAGAGATGTACACAGGTGGTATTGAAAAAGGTCTTCCTCCATTTGAAGCAGGATGTAGTAGAAATGATACAGACTACCTACATATTTATAACTGGCAAATGTTGGAAAAACTAGCTAAAGATCCAAAAAACTATAAAGTTATAAATGGACACAAAGTTGTTACTATTGAAGCAGCTGTAAAAGCTGGAGCACTATTCTTATTACCAGAAGCAAAATCACCACACGGTGTTGATGTAACTCCAGATGGAAGATATATTGTAATTGGTGGTAAACTAGATACTCATGCAACAGTATTTGACTTTAGAAAAATCAAAGAGCAAATTGAGAAGAAAAATTTTGTTGGAAAAGATCCATTTGGTATTCCAATCTTAGATTTCCAAAAAACTGTTCATGTACAAACAGAACTAGGTCTTGGGCCATTGCATAACTCATTTGATGCAAAAGAAGGAATCATCTATACATCATTATATGTTGATTCACAAGTTGTAAAATGGAACTATCTAACTGGTCAAGTACTTGATAGAGTAAATGTTCATTACAATATCGGTCACTTAGATACTATGGAAGGTAAATCATCTAAACCAAAAGGTAAATATGGTATCGCACTAAACAAACTATCAATTGATAGATTTTTACCAGTTGGTCCATTGCATCCACAAAATCATCAGTTGATTGATATAGCTGGAGATAAAATGGAGATGATCTATGATATGCCAATAGGTCTTGGTGAGCCACATGATGTTATCTCTATTCACAAAAGTAAAGTTAATCCACAAAGAACATATTCTCAAATGGGTACAAACAGTAGAACTGGTGAAAAACACGTAGGTGCTACACTTGCAGGACAAGAGAGAATTGAAAGAGATGGAAACAAAGTTAAAGTTTATATGACAGCTATTAGAAGTCACTTAAACCCAGAGCATATCACTGTTAATAAAGGTGATGAAGTTACTATTTATGTAACAAACCTAGAAAGAGCGGTTGATGAAACTCACGCATTTGGTCTATCAGGATTAAACGTTCACGCTTCAGTTGAACCAGGTAAAACATCAGCGGTTACATTTGTAGCTGATCAAGAAGGTGTTTTTCCATACTATTGTACAGAGTTTTGTTCAGCACTTCACTTAGAGATGATGGGTTATTTATATGTTAAAGATCCAAACAAAAAATACCCTGATTACAAAGCAGCAAAAGTTGCAAAAATGACTCCTGAAGAGCTAGAAAAAGAGTACAAAAAAACAGTTGCTACAAATAAAGCAACAGATGATGTTATTCAAACAGTTGTGGCTTTCTTAAAAGAAAAACACTTTGAAAAATATCCACAAGTAAAAGCTTTGGTTGAAGATGCACTAGATCAATATGGTAAAATACCAGAAGAAAGAGCAAAAGCAGATGAAGCTTACAAAAAAGGTGACGTAAATATGGCTATTCTATGGGAAAACCAAGTATGGCAATATATGGTTAAAACAGCAGACGTTGGTTTAAGAGCTAAAAACCTTCTTGTAAAAGAAATTGCTACACCTATGAGCGAAAAAGCTAGACTTGGTGAAGAAGCATACTTAAGAGGTGGATGTAACGGATGTCACGTTATCGGTCAAGTAAGTTCTGGTCCAGATTTAACTGGTGCATTACTAAGACACGAAAATGGTGAAGAGTTACTATATAACTTTATCCTTAACCCAGCTAAATATTATAGCGATCCATATTTTGATGCAATGATTAAAGCATTTAATCTAAGAATGCCAAATCAAAATATGAAACCTGAAGAGGTTAAAAATATCATCGAATACCTAAAATGGATTGATGAGAACGCAGATTTACAATAATCTTCCCTAACGAATGAGGTTCTTCTTTCCTCATTCGTTATTTTTCTTTTAAAATTGACATATATCAATGATAATTAACATTTATTTAGATACAATATACTAATAATTATCATTAGGAGAATTTATGAAAAAGTATCAGATTTTTACAGTGATTGCTACATTGCTTTTAACTGTGAGTTTTACAATTCCAATTGTTGGTTTCAATGGTGTAATGGACAAGATTAAAAACCATGAAACTGAGTCTATCCCTTCATATGCATATGCGGTATGGGATCTATACCATAGCTTTCAGTATGTTAGCCCAAATACCCCTAAAGATGCTGTAGGTTCTTTTGAAAAAATGCTTGATAAAAAAGCTGAAATAGGCGTTGCAAGTATTCCAGTATGGAGAGTTTCACTAGAAGCTCCAAACTATCCAAAAGAAGCTTTCCCTGATGGAATCCCAGTTTATTTTCACTTTGATGGATATAGTGGGGATGTTGAAGAGATGAATACAATTAACCACTATATTGGTATGTACCCTATGGATCATGGTGGTCAGTTAGAAAGAAAAATAGTTCCTTATTTTTTCTTATTATTAACCTTATCTATGATAGGATATCTATATTGGAATAGTAAATGGTCTTGGTTACTTATGGTTGTACCTATAATTTTACCTCTTGGATTTTTAGTTGAATATGCAGGATGGTTGTATTGGTATGGACATAATATGCAAGACTGGGGGGCTTTTACAATAAAGCCTTTTATGCCAACAGTTTTTGGAGATGGTAAAGTTGCACAGTTTACAACACACTCTTATCCATCTACAGGATATTATATTATGATTGTAGCAAGTATTTTAAGCATACTTGCAGTCTTTTCTAGAATAAAAGAGCAAAAAGAGGCTTAAGAAAGAAATTTAGATGAAAAAAATACTATTTTTATTACTAACTAGTACTATACTTTTTGGTTCAGCTTTACAAGAGGCTATCGACAATGCTCCTTCTGGAGCTAAGATAACTCTTCAAGCTGGTGAGTATCATGGGAATATTGTTATAAATAAGCCCATAACTTTAGATGGTATAGATAAAAGTGCAGTAATTGTTGGTGATTATAACGCAAGTGTAATCACCATCAAAAGCTCAAACGTGGTAATAAAAAATCTCACCATCAAAGGTAGCGGTGAAAGTGCAGAAAAGATTGATAGTGCTATAGTTGCTTTAGAATCAGATAATATTACAATAGAACATAATCATATCGAAGATTGTCTTTTTGGTATAGATTTTCAAATGGTAAATAGATCTAGAATCTCAGACAACTATATCACTTCAAAAGATCTAGAGCTTGGTATTAGAGGTGATGGTATAAGACTTTGGACTTCACATGACAATCAAGTACTTAACAACACAGTCTATAAATCAAGAGATTTCGTTATATGGTATTCTAGTGGAAATATTATAGAAGATAATTATGGTGCTTACAATAGATACTCCTTGCATTTTATGTATGCAGGAAGAAATATGGTAAGAAACAACTTATTTGAACATAACTCTGTTGGAATATTTTTTATGTATAGTAGTGGAACAACAGCTATAGGTAATACTGTTAGAAACTCTATAGGGGCATTTGGTGTTGGTTTGGGACTAAAAGATGCATCTGATTTTACTATTATGGATAATAACATAATCTATAATGCAAGAGGTATATATCTTGATCAATCCCCTTTTCAACCAGGTACTGTAAATACATTTAAAAGAAATAAGATTCTTTACAACTCTCATGGTGTAGAATTTCAAATGTCAAGAGAAAGAAGTGTATTTAATGAAAATATAATAAAAGGTAATATGGAGCCTATAGTCAATGCTTCACCTAGAAGTGATTTACTTGCAAATGATTGGAACAATAACTATTGGGATGATTATGAGGGCTTTGATAGAGACAAAGATGGCATAGGTGATATTCCTTTTGAGCATTATGTTTATGCTGATAAGATATGGCTTTACAACCCAACTGTAAAGTTTTTTTATGGCTCTGTAGTGATGGATTTACTTAACTTTTTATCTAAGTTTATACCTTTTTCAGAGCCAACTCTTTTGGCAATAGACGAAAGACCATTAATGGAGTGGAAATTTGAAGACGAAGAACAAAGATAGAAGAGATTTTGTAAAATTAGGTGCTGGTGCCCTCTTTTTCGGAACATTACTTGGTGGTGGAGCATACCTAGCACCTAAGTTAAAATCCCAAGAGTCACTTTTGAGACCTCCTGGGGCATTGGAAGAAAAAGATTTCTTAGCTACTTGTATCAAATGTGGACAATGTGTTCAAGTATGCCCATACCATTCACTTTCATTGCTTGATATTAGCCATGGAAGTAGTGTAGGAACACCATTTTTAGATCCAAGAGAAAGAGGTTGCTATCTATGTGACTTATTTCCTTGTGTTCTAGCTTGTCCTAGTGGTTCTTTAAATCATGATGTAACAGAGCCTCATCAAGTAGAGATGGGAATAGCATTTTTAAAACGTCCTGATAGATGTTTGGCAATGCTTGGACAAAATGTAACAGAAGAAGATCTTGCTTTGATTTTAACTCACTCTAACAAAAATGAAAGAGAAGCTAAAGTCCTAGAAGATCTTAAAAAGTTTATTGGAAAACCATGTACAATATGTGCAGATATGTGTCCATATCCAGAACAAGACAAAGCAATAGCAATGGTTCAAGATAGTAGTGGCAAGTGGTATCCAGAGGTAAGAAGTGAGTGTGTTGGATGTGGAGTTTGCGAAGAGCTTTGTCCTACCAAAGGAGAAGCTGCTATCGTTATGATTCCTAGAGCAAAATATTCGGAGGTATATGGATGAAAAAGTTAATTTTTTTAGCTTGTGTAGCATTGATTTTTGGTGCTTGTGGCGACAAGGAGAGTAAAGATGACAAATCTTTCAAAGAAAAAAGTACTCCAGCACTAGTTACTACAAAAGGTGCTACACCTCAGATTACAGTGACAGAGGGTGCAACTACAATAGAAAAAGATAATCCCTTTATTAGCTATGATTTAGATGGAAATAGAGTTGTTCGTATAGCTCCTGATGGAGAAGAAACAGCACTAACAAAGCAAATAGGTGCATTAGCTACTATTAGAAATAGTTATGAAACTATAAATGCAAAACTCTTATCAAAAAGACTAAGCAAAAACTATATACTCAAATGTTCAGCTTGTCATGACGACTATGCAAATGGTGTTATAGGGCCATCTTTATTAGATAAAAGTGCGCAAGAAATTGCAGATATGATAAAAGCATATAGAGAAAAAACAAAAGTAAATGTTTTGATGAAAGACTTAGTTGCAAAAATGCCTGATAGTGAGATAGAATCTCTAGCAAATGAAATTGCAAAATTAAACCAAGAAGTTAAGGAGTCTAGAAATGAATAGTAAGAAAATTGTTGGTATAGTTATAGCAGTAGTTGTTATAGCATTGATGGTTATGATGATGTCTCAAACTTCATCAACAAAACCAGCACAAGAATCAAAAGTTCAAGAACAACAAGCAGCACAAGCTGTAGCAAAAATAGATGAAGGTCCATCAGAAGAGGAAAAAATGCTTCAAGATCTTAAAAAACAAGCTGGAGCTAGTTTAGATCATGATGTAAGTGTATTTTATACTGTTAGATGTTCTTCTTGTCATGGAAAAGGTGGAGAAGGTACTATAGTAGCTCCTGCTATTGCTGGAAAGTCATATGATTATATTTTGGAAAAAATAGATGATTATAGAAACAATAGAGTTCCAAACTCTTTAATGCAAGGCTTACTAACAAATGTTAGTGAAGATGATGCAAAAATTCTTGCACAAGAGATCTCTAAATTCAAATAAAGGTTACTATAAATGGATAAATATAATACAAGAGCCAATATAGAAAATACCAAATTCTTTGATACTTTTATCTCTCAGGATTTAGAAGGTAAAAAAAGGCTTGGTATTAGATTTTATAGATGGCTAAGTGTAATATCTATACATCTGTTGTTTGTCCTATCATATTGGATTGATTTACAGATGTTAGAAGGTACTCTTAGTGGCTCAAGATTTTTAGGTTTTCACCTAATAGATCCTTTTATGACTTTGCAAGTTTTTGCAGCACACCATAGTATACCAATAAACTTAATTATTGGTACACTAACGATTATTATAGTCTATATCTTAGTAGGTGGTAGAGCCTATTGTTCTTGGGTTTGTCCATATACAATAATAGGCGAAATTGGTGAAAAACTACATAAAAATTTGGTAAAGAAAAAAATTATCAAAGAAAGAGTTTATAACCATAATGTTAAATATGTTTTTTGGGCTATATTTTTAATCCTTGCTTTTGTTAGTGGCTTTTTGGTATTTGAAACATTTAATATTGTTGGAATACTAAGTAGGGCTATTATATATGGCTGGACTGTAGCACTAGGTTTTGTTGCAGCAGTCTTTTTGATAGAAGTATTTTATTCCCAAAGAGCATGGTGTAGATATGTATGTCCAATTGGAACAACATATGGACTTATTGGATGGCCAAGTGCAACAAAAGTTGTCTGGGATGATAAATGTGATCACTGTAGAGTATGTATAGAGGTTTGTTTAGTTCCACATGTATTAGAGATTGTAAAGAAAAATGCCGATAGACAAGGCAAAAGTGAACTAGCAATCTTAAGTGGTGATTGTACACTATGTGGTAGATGTATAGAGGTGTGTCATAAAGATGCACTTAGATATGATACAAAATTGAAGAAGCTGATATGATAGAAATTAAAAACTTAACAAAGGTATTTGGAACACAAGTCTCTTTAGATGATATAACACTTACATTAAACAAAAATGAAGCTGTTATCATTATGGGACAAAATGGTGCAGGTAAAACAACACTTGTAAGAAGTATTTTAGGTCAATACATCCCTACCAAAGGGAGTTTGACTATAAATGGCAAAAATCCATTTAAAGATAGGGTTAATACTATAGATTTGATAGGGTTTGTACCACAACTTCCACCACCTATTAAACTAACTGTAAAAGAGCTTATTGATTATGCAAAAGTCTCTAGTAAGGTTGATACAAATACAGTTGTTAGTCACTGTAAAGAGATGGATTTGGATATAAAAGATCACTTTAAAAAAGTCTTTTTCAAACTGTCTGGTGGTATGAAACAAAAACTCTTAATCTCTATAGCATTAGCAAGAAACCCTGATATTTTTATATTTGATGAACCAACTGCAAATCTTGATCCAAAAGGACGAGAGAACTTTTATAAACTTCTAAACAACTATTCTGATGATAAACTCTCTATTTTTATTAGCCATAGAATAGAAGAGGTATCTCATATAGTAAATAGAAAAATTGAGATGGATTTAGGAAAGGTGGTAGCTGATGAAAAAATTTAGTCTTTTATTACTATTTGTTATATCTATCTTTTTTAGTGCTTGTGATTCTACTATAGATACAGGTGCAAAAGAGGTTAAATATGATAGAGAAGTTTGTGAAAGATGTAAAATGATCTTAAGCGAACGAAACTATGCAGTTCAACTTATCAATCCAAGCAATGGTAAAAGATATTATTACGATGATATCGGATGTGCTATTTTATGGTTTGATGAAGAACATATTGAGTGGGAAAAAGATGCTATTATCTATGTAGCAGATGTTCAAACTGGTGAGTGGATCAATGCTTATGAAGCTTTTTGGACTTATGGAGCAGTAACTCCAATGGATTTTGGATTTAGTGCAAATAAGTATAAACAAGAAGATAAAGAAAACTTTAGCTACAATTATGTTAGAGATAGAGTGTTAGGTAAACCGCAATGAGAAATTTATTTTTAGTATTTAGTACGGACTTAAAAGAATCACTAAGATCTAGATGGTTTTTAGTATATACGCTTCTTTTTGGTGGGATTATAGCTTTGTTTTTTATAACTGGGATCACCGAATCAAGAATCCAAGGATTTAGTGGACTTAGTAGATTGTTACTTATATTTATAGAGATTTGTATAGGGATTATTCCTATCTTTATACTTATAAATACAGTAAGAACCATAGCAGGTGAGAGAGATAGCAATATCTTAGAATATATGCTTTCATTTCCTATATCTTTAAGAGATTACTTTTTTGGGAAATTTTTGGGTAAACTTTTTAGTGTTACTATACCTATTTTTGGAGCTTTAGCTCTAGCTTTGATATGGGGTGCATTTAAAAGTGTTGATATTCCTTGGGGAGTATTTTTATACTATATTGGTTTGATAATAGCTATGAATATAAGCTTTTTAGGGCTTAGCTTTTTTATCTCTTCTTTAGTCAAAACTCAAGAAGTAGCTTTAGGAATAGCTTTTTTTATATGGTTATTATTACTAGCATTGATTGATATTTTGTTAATAGGGGCTTTGATTAAATCAACTGCTAATCCTGATTTAGTCTATTCTATAGCATTATCAAATCCTTTGCAAGTTTTTAGAATTGGTGCTATAGCTCTTTTTGATCCAGAACTTGCTGTTATTGGACCAGCTAGTTATTTTATACTAGATGAATTTGGTAAAGAGTTTTTAGCAATTTATTGTATAGCATATCCTATAGTATTAGGAGTGATTTTTAGTTTATTTGGTTATTTTATATTTAAAAGAAAGGATTTAGTATGATGAGAATTGTTATTTCTTGTTTGCTTATAGTCAATTTTTTATTTGCTCAAGTAGAAAGCTTATTAGGAAAAGATTATGAGTCATTAAATATTACTCAAGAGATTTGTCCAATCAAAGATGTATCCATACCAAAAAACAAAGATTGGCTTGGATATATCCAATACACAAATGGTGATATTACCGCACTTAGCTCTCCAAAATATACTTTTGTACTTTATATCAAAGAAACAGAAGTACTAAAAAGAGATGATATAGCAAATCTATATCTAACAGATCATAAAACAGGTAAGCTAATAGATGCAAAAACGGCTTATTATGTTTTTGGTAGTAGAATTATGAGTGTAGGTGGAGATGATATCATACCTTTTGCAAAAGAAAGCGATGCAAAAGAGTTCTTGGATAACAACGGCGGAAAACATATCTATAGAGTAGATAGAATGACTGCTAACTTTATAAACTATTTAGATATGAGATGAAACAGGTAAAGCTTTTTTCTTACCTTCTTATATCATTTTCTTTAGTTGGAGTACTGCTTATATTTCATGCTATATATAAGTCCTCCAACTCTAAACACAAAGGCCCATCAACAACCGTTGGGCTTACTTATTTAGTAGGTAACCCTTATCAAAACAATACCATGTATTTTAGACACTTTGAATACAGTGATTATTTTAGTGGGCATTTTTATTTTCCATCTAGTCCAATTCTTGGCGATGAAGCATTTATCTATAAGGCTCAACAAAAATGAATATAAAACTTTTAAATTATGCACTATCTTCTATTTTTAGAAAAAAAACAAAAAACCTAATCTTGTTTTTTGGACTACTATTTTCTGTATCTTTGCTGATTTCATCACTTTTTACAGCTTTTTCACTTAAAACTATGGTTTTAAAAGAAATCTCATCTATGCCTGAGATTACCGTTCAAAAAGTCTTAGGTGGTAGAACAGAGCTTATAGAAAAAGATAAAATCTATGAAATCCAACAAATCAAAGGTATAAGTAGTGTAAAAGAGAGGGTTTGGGGATATTACTATTTCCAACACAGACGTCTTAACAACGAAGGAGTAAACTTCACTATAGTAGGACTTGATCTATATATGGATGAATACAAAGACTCCCTAAGTAATGTGGCTTTAAAATACTATGATGTTTTAAATGATGGCAAGATGATCATAGGTAAAGAAGCATATGATACTATCAAAAAAGGTTATTTTGAGGATTTTTTCCACTTTTATACTCCTGAGGGCGAAAAAATAAAAGTTGATGTAGGTATGGTTATAGATGAGCTAGAGAGTTTTGAGGGTAGTAGTATGATGATAGTCTCTCAAGAAGTAGCTCAAAAAATCCTTGGAGTAAAAGATGGTTATGCTACTGATATAGTAGTTAAGATACCAAATGAAACAGAAATAGACAATATAAAGGATCAAATCATCAAGCTTTATCCTGATTCTAGAGTGATTACAAAAGATGATATCTATTCAGCTTACAATGGTATGTTTGAGTTTAAAAATGGATTTTTCTTAGCTCTTTTTCTAATCTACTCTTTTGCTCTATTTTTGCTGATTTTTGAAAAATCAAGTGGTTTAGGTGAACTAGAGAAAAAGGAAATAGCAACACTAAGAGCTGTAGGTTGGAAAATTAATGATATTATTAAAGTTAAATTTACTGAACACTTTATTTTGATTTTTACATCTGTAGTAAGTTCTATACTGATTTCTTATATAGTTGTTTTTATCTTTGATGCTCCTATTATCAAAAATATCTTTTATAGCTCATCGGAAAGTTTGCCACCTTTTACAATGGTACCAAATATAGAGATCTTACAAATCCTTGGGATTATCGCTGTTAGTGTTATACTCTATCTTGCTTTGGTTTTGATCCCTATTTGGAGAAGTGCTATAATAGATCCTAGTGAGAGTTTAAAATGATAAAAATAGAAAATCTTTACAAAATATATGAAACACCCTCAAAAGAGGAGCAAATAGCCCTAGATAATATCAACTTAGATATAGAAGAAGGAGAGTGTGTACTTCTTCGTGGACATAGTGGAAGTGGTAAAAGCACCCTACTTTCTATAATAGCAGGTATCCTAAAGCCATCAAAAGGGTTTATTGAAGTTGATGGAGCAAAACTATCAAAAGTACCTGATAACTTCTCTACTATCTTTAGAAGAGACCATATAGGCAATATTTTCCAAAAATACAACCTAATCCCAGACCTAAGTGTAACAGACAATGTAATAGCACCTTTGATACCTACAGATATAAGCTATCAAAAGCTTATAGAACAAGGTACAAGAGCTATGAAAATAGCAAATATCTATCACAAAAAAGACAATCTTGCCAAAAACCTCTCAGGTGGTGAGCAACAACGTTGTGCTATAGCTAGAGCTATGGTAAACGATCCCAAACTAATACTAGCTGATGAACCAAGTGCCAACCTAGATCCAGAACTAACTCAACAATTTATACAAGAGATGCATAAACTAAAAGAGTTACATAAAACTATTATTATAGCTAGTCATGATGATATACTCTTTAAAAGTGATCTTTTTACAAAAGTGGTTTTTTTAGATAAGGGTAAGATTTATGATATTAACTAGTGGTACAGTCTCATATCTAGGTACTAGTGTAGCTATCTTTTCTTTGGCTACTATTGCTTTTATAGGAAGTGTAAAGATTTTAAAATCTTGGGATTTTAACTCTACATCTAACTTACAATATTCAAATGAAAAATATAGCTTTCTAATCTCAACAATCATCTACTTTTTGTTGATGATAAAGATTATTTTATCTTTTTATATACTTTATCTAATAGACTCTTTAGTTCCTTTTATCAAAGCCGCTATGTGTGGTGTAGGAGTTATCAATGCCACTAGCTATGGTTGGTATCTTTTGGGGCTTAAAATTATTCTTTTGGTTCTTTTTGGGTTATGGATAAGTGCTCATAACAAAGATATGCAAGAGACGAATTATCCATTTTTAAAGTTTAAATTTAGATTTTTTATACTTATTTATCTTCTTTTGATTATAGAGCTTATCTTAGATCTTCAAACCATCATAGGACTTGATACCCAAAGAATAGTAAGCTGTTGTTCAGTTACCTTTGCAAATACAAATAAAATAGGTGATTTTATCTCTTTATCTAGAGATGATATGGGCATTACCTTTGGTATTGTTTTTACACTCTATTTTATTTTGGGAGTTTTATCATATTTTAGACAAAAAATCTCTATCGCCTTTGGATTTGTATCAATTATGATGATATATACAGGATTATTAGTAACAATATATACCTTTTCACCCTATGTATATGAGCTTCCTACTCATACATGCCCTTTTTGTTTGATACAAAAAGAGTATCACTATATTGGA